>WOR8_10002420_pt1 | contig 18472 bp, 5 predicted proteins | sample DeeMarSeWOR38_10_FD_19890 | JGI IMG/M metagenome (IMG submission 19890)
TTGCCCCAGTATGAATCCCAGGCCGTACCACAGTGACTATTTCGAAAGTGAATATCGGTGCTATCAATCCAGGAATTCTCGCTGCCTCCATAAGCAGAACTTTTATAATAGTCTTCGCTGCAGGAGCTGCAGCCCAGAGAAAATTTTTGACCCCATCCCGAAAAGCTATCAACCTTGTTGTTGAATCTATCGACACAAGTCTCAAAGTAATCGCCATTACAGCCTCCACAGCCGGATGATTGCCAGGCAAATGTTGGAAGGGGGGTAATTACAAAACTCGCCGTCACAAGGCATACAATTAAGGATTTTCTAAAATCAGACATTTTAAATACCTCCAATACAGTAATAAAAACGATGTGAAAATTCTTCCGACACTAAAAAGACTAATCCGGTGTTGTGAATCGAATTTGCTGCTACCTCCTTCCTGAGACTTTATGGATGTTAAAATGTATAGCGAACTTTCTATAAACAACGCTCCTCTTTTCCCGATTGAGTTTTACGCAGGGGCCTGAAGTACCACCTTCCTCTCCACATCCACAAATAATTATGACCTATTTGTCTTAAAATTGCAAGAGAAATATTCTAATAACTACTATTTTTTTTTGTGAGAGGTTATCGAATTTGGGCTATCGGACTTGAGAGAAGACATTCATTTTCAACTGTTACCGGAAGCGAGGTTTTAAAGTATGGCTTTATTACTTTTTGGCTTATTTTAAGGTTATTAATCTTTTCAGGTTCGGTGAAAAAGTGACAATGAAAGCTATTGATATGACCAAAAGGTCACAAGCATAAAGCGGCTTCAACCTCGTATGATATAGTGGCAAACCATTTACGGCGGGGGGAGCATCATGGTCCAGAAGGTCCATACTGAACCTCTGATTCTGCCCGTGGGATTTACCTCATCGATACGCCAGTAGTACCGAGTACCCTGGGCCAACGGCCCCGGATCGAAAGTGGCGGCAGTCTGGTTGCGTATGAATGGTGGTTGATTACTTGTGCCGAAGTAAACATCGTGTGATGTGGCACCGCGTCCAGGTATCCAGCTCAAATCAGCGTCTAATCCGACGCCCATTGCGAAATGGGTTGGATTCGGATTACATGCCAGAAGTTCCAAAATGCGGGCAAAAATCGAAAAATCGGTCAAATTGACAATTCCATCTCTGCTCAGGTCTTCAGGTAGTAAGAGGTCTTCATAAGGCCATTTGTCTGTTAGCAGTTTCATGTCCCTTAAATCCACCTGCCCGTCAATATTCAAGTCTGCAATATTGCCTACATCCGACACTGACATGCTTGCCTCTGCTGTTCCGCCATAGATTCCCATATTTATGCATTCGCCATTGGGCCATAATTCTGTTTTCCAATCTGAATTAGGATTGCCGGCATCGATGCAGGGGCTGGTCACCGCATCCTGGATCCACATTTGGGTGCTTGCATTCCATCTGCCTGCTTCCGATTTCAAATGATAGTCGCCGTTATCCGCATTTGTGAAACAGGGATCAGCATCAATGTTGCCTTGTCCGGGCCAGCCACCGTGTACGTCGCTATAAGTAATAGTGATAACCGAATTGTCGTTGTTGCATATTTCTTTACCATCGCTCCAGAAGATGCAGTTGTTTGCTTGAACATGGCTCGGATGCTGTTGATTGTTGGACTCAGAGGATATAGAGTTTCCATTGGTCGATGAATTGTCGGAAAATATGCAGTGACTCAGTGTAGTGTGGCTGTATTGTTTGTTTAAAATCCCACCGCCGTTCGCGTCTGCTAAGTTAACACGGAATATACAGTAGGTCAGTATCGTGCTGCTTTCAACATTGTTCATTCCACCGCCCCAATTAGCTGAATTTCCACTGAAGGTGCAGTTGGCGACCGTTGAACTGCTCTCGAAGTTTAACATCCCGCCGCCATTTGCATCTGCACGGTTAATGCTGAATATGCAGTCGGTTAGTGTCGTGCTGCTTTCAACGTTGCCCATCCCGCCGCCGGAGAGGGCGGAATTTTCGTTGAAGATGCAGTTGGAAATAGTTGTGCTGCTTCCGAAGTTGAACATCCCTCCGCCTTCCCGGGCCCCATTACCGCTGAACGTGCAGTTGGATACTATCGGCTTACCAATGAAATTGTACATCCCACCGCCGGAGCGATATGGAGAACCGATCGTCGTATCATTAGCGTTGCCCCTAATGATGGTGAAACCGTCGAGCACTGCATGATGGTAAACTCCGCTGCCGGTTACTACATGATAGCTGTTATCAGCCCGGCAGGGATCATTGAGCAACTGGCGAATCTCATTCACGTCTCTGTCATTATCCGCTAAGTCACCGCTAAGGATTGTCTTGTAAAGTTCAATGTCCCTAAGATTGGGATTTGGTGCGCCAAAACCGGCGTAACCACCTTTAACAGCCACGCCGTTGACGAGCTTGAATGTGGCATATCTGTTGCCGGTACCATTGGGATGGCTCGAATTACTATCAGGTGTATACATGCCTGAAGCTACACGGATTTCTTTTCGTACACCGGTAAAATTCGCATCCGCCAGACCATCCTGAAGGTTATTATAGGCATTTTGCCAGTTCGTGCCGTCATTTGCACCGGTGGCGTTGGAATCAACATACACAACAGTAAAGATAGGCTCGTTCTCCTCTTCGATTGCGGTAACGCTCACACTAAAGAAGTCGGCGGCGCTAATCCGGATCAGAGTTATCCCCTCGATGCTGTCCTCATCCTCGGCGGCTGAAAGTGTAACTGTCTGCGGCTGCATGTAGTTGGATGGATTGAATATTAGTACCGATCCGGATTCTACCGTAATGTCAGGATCACCGGAATGATGAACTACGGTTACCCAAACCACACCGGGCGGGGGCATCGCCAGGGCCACCGTAAATGTTGCAGTACCTGCCTCCGGGACCGTGACCGAATCTGTGCTGAGCAGAAAGCCCTGCTTTGGCCCCTCATACGCTCCCATGTCGACAATATTATCAACGATGCGTGGATTTCCATCGAGATCGGTAGTAAACGATGTCGGAATGTTCGAATTGTCACCCACGTTCAGACAGGGAGAACCTGCCAGCAAGCGCAGGTTGTCGTCCTGTGTTCCGATGATGTTGTCGGTTCCGTCGGCGTCTATGAACATCGGTTTGACGTTAATATTGTATCCCCCCGGCCAGCCGCCTCCAATATCGCTGTGCGACACGTTCGCGTTGCCTGAAATTTGCTTAGCGCTATTATCCCAGAAGATGCAATTGGTTATGATCTGAGAAGTTTCTGCCTCGTTGAAAATCCCGCCGCCATCTTCCGCCCGGTTGCCTGTGAAGGTGCAGTTAATTAGTGTCAAGTTGTCGTAGAAGTTCCACATTCCGCCGCCCCAAAGGGCAGAGTTTCCGCTGAATGTGCAGTTGAATAAAGTTATGTCTCCATGCCGGCCATATATCCCGCCACCGCGGTGCATAGCTGAATTGCCGGTGAAGGTACAGTTGGTGATAAAAATTGGGCTGCTGGAAAAGTTATATATCCCGCCGCCCCGCCCAAGTTGGCCCACCGCTGAGTTTTCGATGAACGTGCAGTTGGTCAATCTCAGGTCGATGGAATCGGCATTATACACACCGCCGCCATGGCCGCTGCCATACTCCTCTTTTATTGCCCTGTTCCCAATGAACGTGCAGTTGAGCAATGTTGTAGAACTGTAATCGTTGCGAATCCCACCACCATATTGGGCAATATTTCCTCTGAACGTGCAGTTGGTTACTGTCGAAATGCTGTCGTTGTTGTACATTCCCCCTCCGTAATGGGCCGAATTTCCTCTGAAAGTGCAGTTGGAAACAGCCGGTATGCTGGATAGAATATACATCCCGCCGCCGCGGTCGTTGTCATTTGTGTCTGCATTGCCACAGGTGATTGTAAAACCGTATAGAACGCACGTTGAATCGGTGCCTTTTGCTGTGATAACATGGTAGCTGTTCTCGCCGTTGTTGGCGAAATCGGGACCATCGTCATGTTCCAGGTCGCCGCTAAGTATAGTCTCGTACAGTTCGATATCTTGGAGATTGGGATCCGACCGGCGAATTCCGGCATACCCGCCTTTAATAATCACTCCACTGAAGAGTTTGAACGTGGCATTACGGTCACCGCTGCCGTTGGGATCATCTGAATTGCAATCCGGTGTGTAAGTGCCCTCCGCCACTCTTATCTCTACCGGTTTTTCAGAGGTCTTCGCATTAGCCAGCGCGTCCTGAAGATACTTATGGGCCTTCTGCCAGCTCGAACCATCGCCGTTTCTCGATGAGTCAACGTATATAAATTGACCACCCAAAGCGGTTGCACAGTGAATCCCCACTGATAATACCGCCATTACCACAAACGTTTTCAGATTTGTTATTCCACCCATTTTTAGTTCTCGAAAAATGAGCTTAATTTGCATTTCAGTATTGTAATCCTTCACCGGCAATATGGCAATTCAGGGAAATTCCAAAAGAATTGCTTTTTGGGCATCCTCCTTCCGGACAGCCGGAGAATGCAAAAAAATAATATACCGGATCTTTGCAGAATTGCAAGGGAAAAAGGGTCCATACACAATGTTTTCACGATTGACATTTCTTTACAACTAAAAAGACTCCAGACGTAATCCTCAAGGCTGCCTGTACTTTGAATCACATTGTAACAAACGACTTACGGCGGCGGCGGTCCATAAGTCCTGAAGCTCCAGACTGTACCCGTAGTTACCCCTCCACTGTTAACCTCATCGATACGCCAATAATACTTAGTGCTATAAGCCATTTTGCCCGCTTCAAATGTTGTGGAGGTCTGGTTGCATACGAATGGTGGTGGATTGCGCGTACCAAAGTAAACATCGTGCGATGTGACACTATGATCGGCTGTCCAACTCAAATCAGTGTTTGGATCGACACCTATTGCGCCATCAGCCGGATTGGGACAGCTCGCCTGATTAGGTATCCCTTGCCAATTGTTGGCAAAAATTGCGACATCGGTGAAATTGACGAAGCCATTTCTGTCAAGGTCTTCGGCCAAAAGAATCGCCTCATAAAGCCATTTGTCGGTTAACAGCATCACATCGGTGTAATCCACGCAGCCGTCTCCATTTAAGTCTACAATGTTACCGGCATTTGATAGAGACATACCGGCTTCCGGTGTGCCTCCATAGGCTCCTATATTGATTCGTTTGCCGTGAGGCCATAGTTCCGCTGTCCAGTTTGAGTTCGGGTCACCGAAATCAATGCACGGGCTGGTAACGTTATCCAACACCCATTGGCCGGGAGTGTAGCTGCTCAGATAATTATCCAAAAGAAGTGTCAGGTCGGATAGCTCAACTGTGCCGGTGCGGTTGAGATCTGCCGGTATAGAGCCGCCTTTTTTCTGCCAGGAATTTGCAAAAGCAGCAAAGTCAAGCAGATTAATAAAGTTATCACGGGTTGGGTCTAATCCGATGTAAATTGACGGCTTCCATCGGCCCTTTTGCGATTTTAGATGATAATCGCCATCGACCCAAATGTCGTCAGAAGGGACTGGTGGTGGATATGGTGGCGGAGGAGGCGGTGGCGGAGGAAGTGGGGGAGAAGGAGCGAGTATCCAATATCCTGGCACGGCAAAACATGGATCAATATCGAGGTTGCCATTTTCCCAGTCCAACGTGCAGCATGGGTCAACATATACGTCTTCCTCCCCACCTTGGACAGCACTATATGAGACTGAAACCGTTGGCGGATTGTCTTGATAATTTATTAGTGCAATCTGAGGTCCGTCATTTGCGTCATTTTCCCGGAAAATACAGTTACTGATTATCATGTTATTCATATTATTACCATACCCATGCCATCCATGGCTACATATACCACCACCCACATCCGCTGTGTTACCGCTGAAGGTACAGTTAATTACGGAAATATTGCCGACATGGAACAAAATACCACCTCCTAATGACGTATCAATTAAGTCACTATAGGAAGAGTAGGAACCACGATTGCCACTGAATATACAATTCCTGACAGTGGGATCACTATTTAAACACCACAAACCGCTGCCTTGATTATTCCTTATAACGCAGTTACTTATAATCGCACTACTGCCATAACACTCGATGGCATTCCCTCCGCGGTATGGTGAATCGTAATGGTAATTATCCTCAATTATGCAATTGCGAATCGTAGGACTGCTGTTTTCCCGGCACTCAATCGCCGCCCGGCCAATGCAAAGCCTTATCGTAAGCCCATCGATTACTGAATCGGCTCGACCACCATAGTAATAGTAAAAAAGAAAGCCAGTGGCATATGTTTTCGGTTCTATTCTCGTCGCAGCTACAATCGCAGGGTTGTTTGGGGCAACGCTGCGTACGGTAATCGTCTTGCCCTTGAAGTAGATATTATAATTTCCTGTCCCGCTATATGTGCCCGGCTCTATGATAACTTCATCACCATCAACAGCCGCATCAACCGCCGCCTGGATGGTTGGATAGTCTGTCGGCACATAAAGCCGGCCCTTAATTCCAAGAACTCTCAAGTCAACTGGTATCACCTGAGGACTATTTTCCGCATCCGGCGCGCTTATCAAAATCTCACACTGATAGAAACCTCTCTCAATATTATTGTGGTCAATACTCAGTATAACATCATCTACTTCACTGGTTGCCTGTCCTGAAGTCTCAGAAGCTCTTAACCAGCCACATCCAATTGGAATATTGACATCCCAATATAACGTATCATAGCCGGTATTCTGTATGGACAGAATCTGCCCTGCTGTATTCGGCTCAACAAGAGCCGTTTCAAAAGAAAATCGTGCCGGACTGACTGTAACTTCCGGCCCCAGTACCTCAAGATTAACAGTTACCACATGGGGACTGTTCGCTGCGTTTGGGTCAACAATTTGAAACTGACAGCTATAAGTTCCATATTCAACATTATTATGATCAATGCTTAAAATGACTTCATCTGTTTTCATGTGCCCGGCCTGTCCTGCCAAAGGCGAAGCTTTCAGCCAGTTACAGTCATTGGGCTTCTCTATATGCCAATTCAAGCTATCGAAACCGGTATTCTGTATAGTCAATATCTGTGTGGCAGTATCTGAATCAATACCAGCGGCAATGAAATTAAAGGTCGAATCACTTATAGAAAGCTCCGGCGGCAAAACCTCCAAATTGACAGTTAGAACCTGCGGGCTATTCTCCGCATTTGAATCAACAACCTGAAATTGACAAGACTGTTCCCCGTAAACAATATTATTACAGTCTATGCTAATTGTAACTTCATTACTTTGCAGGCTCTCAGTTTGTCCTGACAAAGGAGTAATAATCAGCCAGTTGCAATCATTAGGCATTTCGATATGCCAGTTTAATTTATCGTAGCCAGTGTTTTGAATTGTTAAAGTTTGTGAAGCAATATTCGATGTCATGCCCTGAGCAGTGAAATTAAATACATTTTGACTAATGGAAAGTTCAGGTCGTAAAACAGTCAGATTTACAGTAACAAACTGAGGACTATTTAAAGCGTTTGGTGCATTTACGGTTAACTGACAAGTACTCGTACCATAATCAATGCTGTTTTGATCAATATCAAGAATTATATCACTTGAACCTGTTGTAATTGTACCAGCATTCGGCTCTATGATCATCCAGTTACAATCAGACGATATATTCCAGGATAATGTTCCACCACCGGTCAAATTTGAAATCGTTAAAACCTGAGGCTCTGGATCGATGGTTTCCTTACTCGCAATAAAACTATAATTATTCTGGCTGATTTCCAACGATGGTCCTGTTATTGTCAGATGAACATCTATAATTTTTGGACTATTATCAGCCTGCGGATCCTCGATACTTATCTGTCCGAAATATGTGCCGGCCGACAAACCGTTTATATTAGCTGTTATACTTAAAGTCTCTGTTTGCTCGCAATTTAAACTTCCCGATGAGGGAGTAATCACAAGCCAACTAACATTTGAGTTAGCTGTCCAGTTAAGATCGCTTAATCCGAAATTATTCAATTTTACAATTCCTGGGGCAGGATTTTCTCTCGCCTCCAATGCGTTAAAACTATAATCGGTTTCAGACAATACAATAAATGGATTTTGTGTAGCAAACTCATCCGCTCCCATATCAATTCTTATCCCAACAATTCTGGGATTACCATCAATGTCGGTCTCGTTTGAGTCAGGAGAATAATTTGGATCTCCTGCATTAATACATGGTGAATCAAGCGAAATATGATAATCATCCGCAAATAATGGATCCCTATTGATGTTTTCTATGCCGGCATATCCTCCTTCGATGTTCGAATATCTAACTGCGGCACTCAAACCATAAATCTGTGATGACTGATTGGCCCATATTATACTGTTAGTTATATGAAGTTTTTGAGTATAAGCGTCATAGATCCCACCACCATAAGTATTAGCTGGACTGGACATTAAATTTCCAATGATAGTGCTGTTTTCTATCAGCATATCACTGTCATTGTAAATACCACCACCTTTAATAGCACAACTACTGCTGCTAATTAAATTATTACTGATAACGGAATTTTTTATAATAGAACTGCCGCCTGCATTATAAATTCCACCTCCACCATAATTCATAGTGTTACAACCTGACGCAACATTATTATTTATAGTACAATCACTTATTATCAGGCTGCTGCTTTCATTATAAATCCCACCTCCACGACCTCCATTAAAGCCGCTGGCATCATAAATCGTCGAATTATTGTTAATATTACAGTTGCTTATCGTCAGGTCACTGCTGTAATTATAAATTCCACCTCCATTATAATGTGCTAAATTATCACTAATAACGCAATTATTAATAACAGGATTGCTATAATAATTAATAATACCTCCACCATTATAGTTCTGTACTATATTATCGCTGATAATACAGTTTTCTATAGTCGGGCTACTCTCATAGTTGTAAATACCACCGCCACTGGTAGACACTCTGTTTTCAATAATAATACAGTTATTTGTAGTTGGATTGCTGTTGAGGTTATAAATCCCACCGCCATAATTCCTTGCCAAATTATTGCTGAAAACACAGTTATTTATTATTGGGCTGCTGCTTTCACAAAAAACTGCACCACCGCAAGAATATAAGGACCCGGTTCCATAAATATCTTCTCCGAGACCGTAGCCATTTGTTATAGTTATGCCTTCAAGTATCGAGTTTGCGTCCTCGCCGCTGATGAATTTGAATCCTCTATGAGGCTCTTGCCTGGTTCCCTGGCATTCTATGATGCAATCATTGGGATCGCCGGTTGCGCCTTGGACGGTTATTGCTTTGCCCTTGAAATCATTATCGCGATTGCCATCCCCTGTGTAAGTGCCGGGCTGGAGTATGACAATATCACCATCTACAGCCGCATCAATCGCAGCCTGTATCGTTGGGCAATCTCCTGTTCCGTCGGCTTGAACGATAATAATTCCAATATAATCCGCTATATAATCCTGGCCGTCTATATCTGCGGTAATCTGGTTGTAGGAATAGCTTTGCGGATTGGTTTCCCATTTGATTTTTTTTGCGCTCACGCTACCGCTCCAGCCGGGCGGGACGAAAAGTTCGTAGTAACCATCGGCATCAGTTGTGGTACTTTCTATATCGTCCCCCGCCGAAACAGTTACAGCTTCGATGGGAGTATTATCAGAAGTTTTTATATGGCCGGATATTTTGTAAGTCTGGTATGTTATTTCCAGCGTAGCTGCAAAGCCCGCTCCCGCCTCGAATGAGCCAAACATCCTGCTTTTGCCGGAGTCGGCCCTTGTGCTGTAACATATTGCCATTGCGTTGCCCGAGTTCCAGCCGTTTCGGCTAACAACCTCTTGAATCACGCCGGATATATCCGGGCTTGTGTAGTAAGTATTTGTAGCCCAGTTGTCTTTATGATCCCAATCAGTTGCTGCGGTAGTTTTGCTTATTTCCCCAATATAACGCGCAGTAAAATCATCTGCATTATCAACCGCTTCCGCCTGTATTAGGCCGTAAATTTGCCCTCTGTATTCTTCATTAGTCGAGCTGATTTTCAAACGAGCATTTATAATTGCAGCACTTCGGGGGATACCTATGTTGGTAAATCGCATAGCAGACATGTAAAATGGAGTGCTATAAGTTCGGTCATCGCCAATCATAAGATAGCCGGAGCCGATATCCTGCTCTGTTGTCCTCCATGCATAGCCGTCATCTGTGCCGGCCGAGACCTGGTAAGTTACCGCCGTAGTTGCAGAGTTCACCTTCTCTACTGCCAGGCAAAGCACAACCATCGAGACAAAAACGATCAAACGGCTTCTGCAGCTAAGATGTGCTTTCATTTTCATTCACCTGGAAAAAGATGTCTATTTTTCCGCTTTTGCGCATTAGTTTGCCTCGTGCTTCAGGCCAATCAGGGGAGAGTGCTAAAAGGACCGCATTTTAGCTATCCTCCTCTCTGGATAGCCGAAAAACATATAAAAATAGCATAACAGATTATCGGTGATTTTCAAGGAAAAAAAGCGCTGTTTACAGACCGTGCGTGATGTTTTTTCAAATGATATGTCTTTACGGCCGAAAGGCTCCAGAAGTAATCATCAAGGTCGCTTTAACTTCGTATGACAAGGAGACAAACTACTTATATCGGTGGTGGTGGCGGGGGAGGTGGTGATCCAAAAGTCCTGAAGTTCCAGACCGTACCTGTATTTTTGCACGAGCCATTGACCTCGTCGATACGCCAGTAGTATTTAGTATTCTCATTCATTATGCCGGGATCGAATGTTACAGAAGCTTGGTTGCCTCTGAACGGTGGTGGATTACTGGTCCCAAAGTAAACATCGTGCGACTCCGTGTCAGATCCGGCCGTCCAGGTCAAATCGGCATTTATACTCACACTTGTAGCACCGTCAGCAGGATTAGGATTGCTCGCCTGACCGGGTAATAGCGGAGGGGTTATGGTAGTAGTAAAGCTCCAAACTGAACCAGTAGCCTTGCCCGAGATATTGACCGCGTCGATACGCCAATAGTACGTCATGTTACAGTCCATCGTGCAGGGATCAAATATTGTGGAAGTCTGGTTGTGTATGAACGATGGAGGATTACTTGTGCCGAAGTAAACATCGTGCGATGTGGCACCAGCCCCGCTCGTCCAGCCTAAATCAGCGTAAATACATACTTCTGTCGCCCCATCAGCAGGGTTAGGATTGCTCGCCGGACCAGGTGGCGGTGGTGGTGGCAGCATGGTAGTGAAATTCCAGATAATACCGGTAGTTGTGCCTGAGGGATTGACCTCGTCAATACGCCAATAGTGCTTTGTGCTGTAAGCCATTGTGGCTGGATCGTATGTTGTGGCAGTCTGATTACCTATGAACGGCGGTGGGTTGCTGGTCCCAAAGTAAACATCGTGCGACGCTGTATCAGAGCCTGCCGTCCAGTCTACATTAGTGGTTACGCTGACATCTGTTGCCCCGTCAGCCGGATTGGGATTGCCCGCCTGACCAGGCGGTAGTCCCAAAGTTGTAAATCTCCAGACAGTACCGGTAATTGTGCCGTATGCCCCGACCTCATCGATACGCCAGTAGTAGGTAGTGTCTAAAGTCATTGTGCAGGGATCAAATGTTGTAGCAGTTTGATTACATATAAACGGTGGGGGGGTGCTCGTTCCAAAGTACACATCGTGCGATGTGGCACAGGGGCTGGCCGTCCAGCTCAAATCAGATGTTATATTTACTACTGTTGCGCCGTCGGCCGGGTTCGGATTGCTCGCCTCAAGAGGCATGACAGTAAAGCTCCAGACTGCACCAATGGTTGTACCAGAGGCGCCGACCTCATCAATACGCCAGTAATATGTAGTACTTGGAGCCATTGTGCCGGGATCGAATATTGCAACAGTATTGTTTATTGTGAATGGCGGTGGATTGCTCGTCCCAAAATACACATCGTGCGATGTCGCGCCACGGCCGGCCGCCCAACTCAAATCAACGATTAAATCAACATCTGTTGCGCCATCAACCGGATTGGGATTATCTGCCTCACAGGGAATTCCCCAGTTGCCTGTCAAAATGGTAAAATCAGCGAAATTAACAAATCCACTTCGATCAAAGTCTTCGGCTAATAAAGTCGTCTCATCAAGCCATTTGTCTAAAAACAGAATCACATCCCTGTAACCTATGCAGCCATCGACGTATACATCTGCTATATTGCCTGCATGCGATAGAGACATGCTTGCCTGAGGTGTTCCACCGAAAACTCCCATATTTATTCGCTTACCGTGCGGCCATAATTCTCCTGTCCAATTTGAATTGCGATCGCCAGTGTCAATACAAGAGCTTGTCACCGAATCCTGAATCCACATTTGGCTGTTCACATCCCATCTACCCGATTCTGATTTCAGGTGATACTCACCCTCGATCCAGATGCCATTAGCATCCCAGTGCCCCTGCTCAACAAAGCATGGATCGCAATCTATGTTGCCCTCTCCCTGCCAACTCCCCTGGATATTCGTATATTTTATTTTCGGTCCGTTACCATACAGATATGTGATTTCATTAGGTGTATTAGCCCGGAAGATGCAGTTAGTCAACTTCATATAGGCTGTACCGTAAAACACTCCTCCCCCGAGGTTGCCTGCCGAGTTTCCAATGACTGTGCAGTTAATTATCTCACAGCCGAATTCGGAGAAAATTCCGTGAATAGCGCCGCCGTTCTCAACGGCCGAGTTCCCGGTGAGCAGACAATTTTCCAGCTTTATGATATTATCACCGTTGAACGTAAATCCGCCGCCATTTCTGCCGGCAAAGTTTTCACTGATTTTGCAATTGGTCAACTTCGGATCACTATAGCCGATGTTTATCCCACCGCCTTCTTCGCTGGCCGAGTTACCGATGAACAGGCAGTTAATAAACGTAGGGGAAGGGATTGAACCTACGTTGAAGCAGGATATTCCGCCGCCGTATGCGGCGGTATTTGAGGTGAACGTGCAGTTGCTTACTGTCGGCTCACTATTGCAGAGCATTCCTCCGCCGTCGGAAGAAGCTTCGGCATTGCCGCCTGTAATAGTAAAACCATCCAGCACGGCCGTGGCATTGGTACCGCCGCTGTTCACTACGTGGTAGCTGTTTTCGCTCCTTGTCGGTTCGTCCAACAGGTCTTCAGGCCGGATAGCTTCGATGTCGTCACCTAGAAGATCTCCACTTAAAACGGTCTCATACACTTCGATATCCCGGGCATTGGGATCTGGCTCACCAAAGCCGGCATAGCCGCCCTTAATAGCAACACCATTAATAAGCTGGAAAGTGGCTTCACGGTCGAGAGACGTTGCTTCTGCGTATTGGTTGTTGTTATACCCCAATGGTGACGAAGGTGGCGGTGGTGGAGTCGGGAAATCAGTCGGCTTGTAAATACCCTGCGCCACGCGTATCTCATCAACTACATCAGGAAAAGCCGATGCAACTGTGAACGCTGCCTGAATTTTCGTATACGCATCCGCCCAGCTCGAACCAAAGTCCTTACCCACGGCGTCCAAATCAACGTATATGATACTTTGAGGAGGCAAATCGTTGTCCTTTGCCATAACTGTCTTGGCGGCGAAACCGGGAGCTGTTACCAATACGACCGCTGTGTCATGAAAGTAATCACCATCTGTCGCCGCCGCAAGCGTAACAGTCTGTGGCTGCCAGTAGTTGGATGAGTCAAAGGTTAATAACTCTCCGCCCTCGACTGTAATATTCGTGTCCCCCCCTGACTCAATACCTACTGTTACCTCAACCGTTTTATTGGGATCTATCCTTAGTGCTATGGTAAATGTTGCGGTTCCTCCTTCGGGGATAATCACTGAATTTGCGCTTAGCAATAATTCCTGAGTAGGGCCCTCATACGCTCCCATGTCAACTGTTCCGGCTACGATGCGCGGATTACCCTCAATATCTGTATCCGGCAAACCGCCCGATGGATTGTTTGTCCCTGTGTCTATACAGGGTGAGATGCCAATCAGCCGGAGGTCATCATCCTCCGTACCAGCAACATCATCGAATCCGTCCGCGTCCACAAATTGTGGCTCGTCGTTGATGTTGTTGTTGCCCACAAAAGTGTCCAATCCTTGAATACAACTATAACTAACCATGCCTGTGTTGCCGTGAATCTGCGCCGACTCATCCAAACCATTGCTATCATTGTTGCCCCAGAGAATACAGTTCGTCAGCGTCAGGCTGCTGCCGGAATTGTATATCCCACCGCCATATGCCTCTGACCGGTTTCTGCTGAAAGTGCAGTTAGTCAATGTAAGGTTGCTGTTGGAGTTAGTGTAAATCCCGCCGCCATTACCGCTGCCGGCCGAATTGCCGGAAAAGAGGCCGTTTATCAATGTTAGGTTGGTGTTGTTATTGTATACCCCACCGCCGTAACCAAGGCCAATAACTGAGTTGCCTGTAAAGATACAGTTGGTTAGTGTTAGGCTGCTGCTAATATTGTACATCCCGCCGCCACCGTTATATGCTTTGTTACCGGAGATTACGCAGTTCCTGATGGTCGGGCCGCTTTCTTCGCAGCAGAGGCCGCCACCGGTGGATGAGAAGCCGTTTCTTATTGTAAGGCCGGCGAGAATAGATTTTGCATCTTCGTTGTTATGGAAATAAAATCCACGATGAGGCTCTGCTGCTGTACCGTTACAGTCGATAATAGTTGTTGCAACAATGTTCGGATCATTAGGCTCCATACTGCGAACCGTAATGGCTTTACCGTTAAAATCTAAATCTCTATTTCCTGCTCCCGTGTAAATGCCCGGAATAACAATAACACTGTATCCGTCATTGCAGTCGTCGATAGCAGCCTGAATAGTAGAGTACTGAATCGGCACCACTCGCCCATTCGCTCCCGCATTGATTATCGTAAATACATCATCGCTGACATCACTGGTGTTAGGATCACTCGAGTCACTGACGCGTACAAGACACTGAGATTTAGTTAAATTTAAAAAAGGCACAACCCAGTCGTAATAGCCGTTGTTGCCGACGTTTGGTGGATGTACCGGTATCCAGCTCGAACCGTTATCCTTTGAGTATTCAATCAGTACTTCAGAGACGGATTCTTGAACTACCCAGATAATTCTGCTTGTCACGCCATCAACCAATAATTCACCGCCATTAGGTTGAAGAACCGTTAGTAAAGAAAACTCATGTGCTCCTATATCAACGCGATTGCCCATGACACGAGGTTCACCGTCAATATCAGTCTCCTCCGGTTGAGGTATAAAGTTGGGATCGCCGGCGTTGATGCACGGCGAACCTGAAAAAAGATGGCCGTCAGAATTGATATTGGGATTCAGCCCGATGTTGCCAATTCCACCCAGGCTACCCGTCCAACCCTGGATACAGGAGTAATTCACAACGGGAGTGCCGCTGACCTGAGCAGACTGGTCCTTGCCACCGAAGTCACTGTTGTCCCAAAAGATACAGTTGGTCAGAGTAGGAGTGACAGTGCTCAATCCACCGACAATATGAGCCGAGTTGCCTATGAACGTGCAGTTGGTCAGCTTCGGGTACAGGCAATCCATTGCGCCACCGGCATGTCTTGCGTGATTTCCAATAAAAATGCAGTTAACTAACGTCGGGCTACCACGGAATATTGCCCCACCTGAAGCAGAAGAACCTCCCGTTGCCTGATTTTCGATGAAAACGCAGTTGAACAATTTCGGATTGCTGCCTCCTATGTTCCAAATAGCTCCGCCAATAGCAGATGAGGTGACGGTGACGGCACGATTACCGAGGAACATGCAGTTGACCAGCGTGGGACTGCTGGAACTGTTACGCATTCCAGCTCCCTTCTGCGCATAATTATAGCTAAACGTACAATTCTTCACAGTTGGGCTGCTACTGGAATAGTTATGCATCCCGCCGGCGACCTTTAAACCTGGACCAAATGCATTTCCAGCAGTAATTGTGAAACCGTCCAGTTCTGTCGTCGTATCGATCCCGCTGCCGAAAACCACATTTATACTATTTTCGCCATTATTAGCAAAGTTCGGGCCGTCGTCACCCTTGAGGTCTCCGCTCAGGATAGTCTCGTATAGTTCGACGTCCCAGGCACTTGGATTTGGCTCGCCGAAACCGGCGTACCCGCCTTTGATATTCACGCCGTTGATAAGCCGGAATGTAGCTCCGCGGTCGCCGGTGCCAATAGTGCCATTGGGCTCAGTCGAGTTCCTGTCGGGCCTGTAAATACCCTGTGCCACATGGATGTAATCACCACTTAAGGCAACGAACAAAGCATCCTGAAGATACTTATAAGCCGTCCCCCAGCTCTGGCCGTTTCCACCCGGTGGTGCATCATCATCGACATAGATAGTTCTCCCTCCGGCAGCCGTATATCCCATAGCTAACAGGAAAACAAAAGTCGCAAGCACTCTTTTTAGAAAGCCATACTTACACATTTTTTCCCTCCTGAAAAAATGTTCCTGCTTTTCCTCGTTTGTGCATTATAAAACTTGCTAATCCGGTAGCTAACTATTCAGGAGAAGTGCTAAAAGAAACGCATTTTAGCTATCCTCCTCTCTGGATAGCCGAAAAACACATAAAAACAGCATACCAGATTTTCGGGGATTTTCAAGGAAAAAAAGCTTTATTTACAGACCGTGCGCGATGTTTTCATGATTGATATGTCTTTACGGCCAAAAGGCCGCGACTGCGATAATTGCCCAAATGGCAAAGCCCAGAGTGATTTTGATAGTGATGCCGAGCAGTTCACCTATCCCGGCACCAAGGCCCGATCTGGCCGATTCTTTCATCTGTCGGCCGGCCGCAAGTTCAAACAGCCACGCTCCTATACCTGCTCCAACGCAGGCGCCGATAAGCGTTCCGAAAAAAAGAATGGGGATAAGAAAAGTGCCAAGAACTGCACCTGAGATTGCACCTCCAAGTGCTCCAAATGAGCCCCACCATTGTGCGCCGGCTTTTCTCGCGCCACCCATGCCCCCGAAAAATTCGAATAGTTCTCCAAGCGTAGCCAGCACCGCTATTACAATCAGCGTGTAGATAGAGAAAACTCCCTCCTGCCACCACGCAAACAGGCAGGTCAATATGACGATTAGCCAGTTGCCCGGCAGCGCGAAAAGCACAAGCACAAGGCAAAGTGCATTGACCAGAATCAATAAGATTACCCAAAGATAGACCATTAGCTAATTCTAAAGTAAAAAGGATAAAAGGAAAAGTAAATTCATCTCTGAAGCCCGTTAAAGCACATGCCTGATATACGCTTTAAGCCGAAAATCCGAGCCTGAGAACACAGTTATAAGAAAAAATGCTTGTTTTTAATTTAAAGATAGGCATAATGCTCAAAAGGCTTACCAGATGTATTGTATTGCCTCTGGAGGCCCAGATATAGGCTGTGGATTTTTATCAGGACAGCCCTGAAAACAGAATAAGGGGATAAGCACATAACGGTGTCGAACGAAAATATCCTGTTGGTAATAAAATTCAAGGTAGGAGGGAGCCTGCGGTTCCTCTCACACGCTGAAACGGTCAAGCTTTTTCAGCGTGCCTGTGTTCGCGCCGGTATCAACATGCGATATAGCGGGGGATTCAATCCTCGTCCGAAACTGTCCCTGCCCCTGCCAAGAACTGTCGCAGTTGTTTCGGACGATGATTTACTCTGCCTTCGGGTAAACCGTGATCCAAATGGCCCGCAAGTAGCGGATTACGAGTCACGAATCAAGGACAGGCTCTCCGGCCAGTTACCGAAAGAGTGTGAATTGCTTTCAGTCGAGGCCGTGGGAGCAAATGTTTCTTATCAGCCTGACTCGGCTACTTATGTTTTTTCGTTACCACCCGAATCTATTAACGAGAGGCTAAAGGCTGTGATTGAGCGTTTGCTCGCAAGTGAAAGTCTAAATCTGCAGCGCAGTGTGGATGCGAAACATTCGAAATTCAAAAATGTAGACGTCAGGCCCTTCTTGAAATCAATTGAAATAGCTGATAAGGCAATAGTTGTTGAATGTAAAATCAGTTCGGCCGGTACGGTAAGAGTTGACGAGATTCTAAAACTGCTGGAACTCGAACCGGACAAGTTAATAGCGCCGATTAGACGCACGAACGTGAAATGGAAGGTTAATTAATCGTGAATCGAGTTACGATTTACGGGGGAAAGTAATGTCAAGAGAAATGCTTATAAATGTAGCTGAGAGCGAGGAGTGTAGGGTTGCGGTCGTTGAAGCCGGTTCCCTTGAAGAGCTGTACGTGGAAAGAGCGAGTATCGGCAGCCACGTCGGCAATGTGTATAAGGGAAAGGTGGCAAATATTGAATCCGGGATACAGGCTGCTTTTATTGATTTTGGGATAGGTAGAAATGGCTTCCTTCACATTAGTGACCTGCACCCTCGATATTTTTCAAAGCCCGGTGGTGGGCGTGCCGACAACATCGGACGGAGAAAATCCCTGAAGCAGAGGCCGCCTATTCAGGATTGTCTTCGTAAGGGACAGGAACTCGTCGTTCAGGTAACAAAGGAAGGGGTAAAGACAAAAGGGCCCA
>WOR8_10006682_pt1 | contig 18456 bp, 17 predicted proteins | sample DeeMarSeWOR38_10_FD_19890 | JGI IMG/M metagenome (IMG submission 19890)
ATATAGGCTTGCTTCATTCTATAATTCTGATTATATTCTGACTGTTCCTCATTAGACATTCGTCAATCGACATTCGTCATTCCAAACGGGGGCCGCTATGAAAAAAATCATAATAATATGCCTTAATCTGGCAGTCATTTTTGTTTGTGGCACCAGCCGTGCCGGTGATGTTCCCCATCAGATCGCTGTTTTCGTCTTAAATGAGAATATTTCCAAGTTTGAAGACCATGTCATCATGGAAACCGCCTTGCCGATCCGGCACATGGAGAATATCGAGGAGGTGGAGTTAAAATCCATAAAGGGCATTAAAAGCGGTTTGATTGCTTACACCACGTGTACGGCACCGGGTATGATCGCCCGGGTCAAACTGAAGTACAGTGATTCCACCAAAGACTTTTATGAAGAACTTCTCAAACGAATTAAACAGAAATTCGGTGCACCCGATGAATACCTGGGAGATCCTTTTCACATCGTTCTCAGTTGGAAGTGGTCCTTTGTCGATAAAAATAATGACCGCATCACCATGACCCTTCAGCACAACACCATGGATACCGAAGAAAAGAGGGGCAATTCCATTAAGCTCACCAACCGAAGCCTGATAGGTAAAGATCTAAAATGCTATCGGGCCAAAGAACTCGATCAAAGACAGAAGTTGCGGCACCGCGATTGGCAGGTCATGACACCGGGAAGACAGAAGTTGCGGCACCGCGATTGGCAGGTCATGACACCGGGGCTGTCCGGCTGGGATCTGTATGTACCGAGATAAAGAATTGGAGAGCTGGCGTAATGGATCGGTGGAGTGTTGGAAGGGAAGTCTGCTACTTCATCTTTCATTATTCCAATACCCCACCGCTCCAATACGCCATTTCCCCGTTGGTGGTTTCAACAACATTGAATCACAACCTTTTCGAATTTGACCTTTGACTGATAATTGGAAACAACTCGCCTGGAACGGTATCCGGTTTGAGACACCGGTCCGATGGGATGTCCGGCAGATTGGGGCTCACCATCTAATACTTGAAGATGAAACCGGACCGGTCATGGAGGTCAAGTGGGGGGCGGTGAAAGGGACGTTTTCCCACCGAGCCCACCTGAAAAGACTGGCCGCGCTGCAATCCAGACGGAACCAGATCACGGTGGCCGAGTGGATCCTGCCGCCACCCTGGGAAAAGGCGTTGGCAGACTTTGAGGCCGGCGGATTCTTGTGGCAGAGTCCGGGGGCCAGCGGTCGAGGAGCCATCCTGTTCTGCACGGTTTGCCGCACCGCCACCCTGATACAATTTTTTGGGGATAGCTCGGTTGATCGCGAAAAGGTATTTCTGAAGATTTTGAGATCTTTGCGGGATCACAGCCAGGATGGTTGGCTGCCGTGGTCAATTTTTGATATTCGGGCGATCCTGCCGCAGTCCCTTCAACTGCATCGGTTTCGGTTTGAAGCCGGCAACTTTGAACTCGCCTTCACAGCCGGTAGAGATCGCATTTATTTGCATCGCTGGGCCCCGGCAGCCGCCTTATTGGCCGGCCGCGATCTGGTTGCCTTTGCCGGAACCATTCCAGAATTTGCCAGGGGCACGCCGCGGCCGACGACGCTTAACGCTTGTGAAGCTGTCGAATGGGAAGAAAGGCCCGCCAACAATTGGTGGCGCAATCTGGATCGGTTCAAAAAAAAGCCGTCGTTTTTTTTCTTTTGCTTGTGGTATCTGGAAAAGCAAAATCGAATTCTGGGCCTTCGGGCCGAAGGCAAGGGCCCGCTTGATCTTCAGCTGGTGAAACAGATTTATGAGCATTATGAAAGTCTTTAGGAAAAAGCCCGCGGCAGGTGGTATGAACCGGTCGGAGGCTCTGGCGCGCAAACCGGTCAAAAGCCGGCATGTCACCGAAACCCGACTGGAAACCGGCGAGGTTTTACTTGAATACCCCTTGGCTGTGCGCCCATTGGTTGCCGCCGTGGCCAGGCGTCTGGGAAAGTCCCGAGAAGACCTGGTACAAATCAAAAAGCTGCAACTAGATACGCTGGGGACCTCTGTTTGGGACCTTGTGGACGGTAAATGCTCGGTGCGTCGTATTATACAAATCTTTGCCGAAACCCATCGGTTAGATAAAAAGGAAGCCGAGGTTTCCGTCACTCAATTCATCCGTGAATTGGGGCGGCGCGGTCTGCTCGGCTTGCGGTGAGGTTGGTTGAACAGTTGCTTCGTTAACAGATTACAGCCAGTGGGAATTGAAAAATTGCAGTTTCATTCCTTTGGTTGATGGAGGTATGAGGTTGGAGGTTGGAGGCTGAAAATCAGAGTGTTCAGGCCTCCAACCTCCATCCTCTAACCTACAGCTGCTTGCAAGAGCTTACCATAGGTTTTATCCTGCGGTCGGCTAATAATATGTACGGTGTTAAAAGGCTTCCAACGCTTCCTCCATGGTGGCGACGATGGGCAGGAAAGAATCAAAACCTGCTATTTCGAAGACCTCCTTGACATAGTCCTGCATGGAGCAAAGCATGATGCGGCCATCTTCGCGCTTGATGGCCTTGGTGGCTTTTAATATTACACGCAGACCGGCGCTTGATATATAATCAAGATCCTTAAAATCAACCACCATGTTTTTTGATCCGTCGGATATCGCCTCGAATAGCTTTTGCTCGAATCCCTGTGAGGTATTTGAGTCCAGGCGACCGTTGAGCTTAAAGATATTGATGCCGCTTTGTTTTTCCTCAATGATTTCCATTTACCGTCCTCCCGGTTGGTGGGTTTCAGCTGCAACCCCTGAGTATCATCCTTGCTGAGCAAACAACGCTCAATCAGGCGTTTAATTTTTTGCAAAAAAGTACGAGGCCCATTTAGGTCTCTTCGGAACTTATCTTTTTTTTCAAGTTTAGCACGTTTTTATCTTCACATCTTTCGTAGCAGATCTCGTCCATCAACTTTTTCATGATGTGAATTCCCAATCCGCCGATTTTGCATTTCTCCACAGAACAGGAGACATCAGGGCTTTCAAATTCGATGGGATTAAAAGGCTTGCCGTCATCCTCGATACACAGGCAGAGTTGATCATTTTCAGGTGTGAGCGTGATCCTGACGAGGTGTTCCTCATCATCTTGAAAGCCATAGGAGATAATATTGGTGAACAACTCGTCTAAGGCAAGGTTGATCTCAAATATAAGCTTTTTGGAAAGACCGAATTGTTGGCCGAAGGTTTCCAGATTCTGGCAGAGTCTATCCAATTCGGACAGGTCGCTTTTGAGTTCAAATGAATACGTGTTTTTCGCCATTAACCCGTACCTCAGCTATTGATGATTCAATTATGCGGTTAGCTCCAGAATCTGTCGTGGTCATAATTTAAGGCCGTTAAGGGCTGTTGCAGCCCAGGCATCGAACAATCAAATAAGGGTTACGCCCAATTGGTTCAAACATTCACCGCATTGATCGCCACGATTCGAAAGGAATCGCTCTTCCCAGGTATCGATGCTCTTGGCTACGGCGTTGAATATCTTGGCCAGCAAACCTGGGAACTGCTCCATGGTTTTGGAAAATTTTTCACGGTTTAGCACCAGACAGGTTGTTTCGGTGGCCGACTTCAGCGAAAACAGGCGCTTGGTCTCCCCCAGCAAGGTCAGGCCGCCGATGAACTCGCCGGTTTTGTATTCTCGAACTCCGATTGTTTCGCCGTTGTCCCGGCGTTCCAGTCGGGCTTGGCCGCTGATGATATAAAACGCCTGGCCGTCGTCTTCATCCTGGCTGAAAATGTATTCGTCCTGCTTGAACTTTTCTCTGGAACAAAGATAAGCGAAAACCTTAAGGGTTTCAAGTGGTAGTCCAGAGAAAAAATAGATTTGTCGCAATAGCTCCAGATTTTCCTCGAATTCACTCGACGGTGTCGAGTTATTTTTTTCCAACAAGCTCATACAGCATTCCTTTCCGGGCCATCAACTCATCATAAGTGCCCATTTCAAGAATTTTGCCGGCTTTCATGACCGCCACCTTGTCGAAGTTTTTAATGGTATCCAATCGGTGTACAACTGAAACCACCGTGCTTTTTTTCTTCCAGCGGGTTTCCAGCAGGTTCTGGATACGGGCCTGGGATCTGTTATCCAGGGCGGACGTTGCCTCATCCATAATTAAGATTTTCGGTTCCTTGAGAAACACCCGCGCGATGGCCAGTTTTTGTTGCTGACCACCGGACAATTTATCGCCCTTCGTACCAACCTGATAGTGCATTCCGATTTCAATAATTGTTTCCAGAAGATCCTCCTCGATTAACAACTGGATGATGCTCTGGTTGATTCGCTCCTGGGCCTGGGGATTACCGGTCTTGGTTTTACCAAAGAAAATATTGTTCAGGATCGTCTGGGAGTAGATATATTCCGACATCTGGATAAATGTAAAAGCTTCCGGATCATCCTTGGAGATGTTCTCCCTGAAGAGGGCCCGCCCCTCGAGGATCAAGGTTTCCAGGATTTCCGGCAGGGCCGCCATTTTATGCACACCGGGGGTGAAGCGCAATGCCAGCTCCAGCAGTTTACGGTGATCGCCATCCTCCAGTTCATGCAGTTTCTTCCTTTTCAGGTGCTCTACCAGTACCTTAAAATCGTCCAGTTCATCGGCATTGATCGGGCTTTGCTCGAAAAATAAGGCATCCGGCGGCAGATTGCCCAAAATATCGACGGTTTGCCGGCACAGCGTCACACCTAAGCTGAGTAAAGGTCGGGTCAGGTCCGCGGTTTTCAGAAACCGCAGAAAATAGTTGTTGCGCGACAGGTTCTCGTCGCTAAAGTCGCTTTTGTTGGGAGCGCCAAACGTCAGGTTCTCGGCCACACTGGAATAGTAAAGATACTTATTTTCGTTAAAAAACTCGACATAATCCGCCAGGTCCTCCCCGTAATCCCGCTGAAAATTTTTACGAACCTTGACGATCGTGTTTACCAGCGCTTCATTTTTTTCATGGGTGAGGATTGCGTTCAAACCAAAGCGCAACACATCCACGAAAATACCGGTTTGATGCAGGACCGCAATGACATCGTCAAGGGACGGCCGCTGTTCTTCCCCCCCCCGGCCGTTGCCGTCCAATTTAGCCAGGCTGGAATAAAGAATGTTTTCCTCGATGGTGCCGTCAAATATAAACGGGCTCTGGGCGACAAAGCCGATGTTATTGACCATGTCCTTTTTGGTCAGATCCGATACTTCTTGATTGCCGATCAGCACGCTGCCGCCGGTGTATTTGTAGAGTTGGCCGATACACATGGCCAGGGTGCTTTTACCGCTGCCGGAAAAACCCACCAGAGCCAGATGCTCGCCTTCGGTCAGGGATATGTTGATGCCGTCGAGCAGGCGAATGCCGGTGTTGGTGACAAAGGATAAATCCCGCACCTCAACGTCGCCCGCCAGCTGCATCGGCTCACGGTCTTTGGGCTTAAGCGCGTGCTCGGGTTCAACGTCAAAATATTCCATGGTGCGTGTGTAGTTGATCTTGCCGTCCTGGTAGACCTGATAAAATTCGATCAGCTCTCTCCAGGGTTCAAACAGGCGTTCCTGGGCAGATAAAAAAGCCACCAGGGCACCCAGTTCCAGTTGGCCCTTGATGGTTAGATAACCGCCCAGGACAAAAACCAGAAAAGGCCCCAGGCTGGTGAAAAACCCGTTAGCGGTCTTAACCGCAAACCGGTAAAGGCTCCAGACGATCCTGATTTTCAGCAGCCGGTCCACCAGCGAGTCATATTTGCGGTTTTCGATGTCGTAGGCACCGTTGCCGTGAATTTCATGGACACCGGAAATGGATTCCGCAATGCGGGCGGAGAATTTTCGGGCCGCATCGACGCGCTTCTTGTTGGCCTTGTTGACCCCTCTTTGGAGCAGCGGTATGAGAAAGACGACGATAGGGTAAATACTCAGCGATACCGCCGCCAGAAGGGGATTGAGCCAGAAAAGGTAGACGGCGAAAGCCAGCAGGGTCAGGAGGTTGGTTACCGGGCTGGCCACCGCCATACCCACAAAGTTGCCGGGCAGGGTCAGTTCATTGGTCAGGGCATTGACCACCGTTCCGGGCTGGGTTTTTCTGAAAAAGTTCAATGGCAGCGTCAAGATATGGTGGTAGAGAGCCTTGCGCATGCGCGCCGTGGTGCGCTGGCTGATGAGGGTTTGGATGACGTTGGTCACATATTTTAGCAGGCTGAAAAAAACGACCGCCGCCAGGTAAATACCGCAATACATCAGCAGCAAGTCAAGGTTGCGCAGTTTGACAGCTTCATTGATGACGCGCTTTTGCATTTCAAGGGGCAATACCCTGGCCCCCACCATCACAATGATGACGATCAAAAGCAGTATTTGATATTTGAGGTTGCCGGCGAATATCCAGGAAAATAGAGACCGCTTAACAATAGGGGGTTCAGATTTTGCCATAGAGAGCTCCCTCACCCAACTGAGTTGTGTATCCCCGCTAGTTGAAAAATACTACAGAGGGCGGGTATTTTCCGCAAGGGCAAGCGCCCGTTGGTTTTCAACGCGTGCAAACGAAAAATCGAACTGCTACCTATCCTATCAATTCGTAATTATTACTATTAATGTTAAACGATGACAAGGATAATCTCGTGAAACGGGATTTGCGGAAAAGTATAAAACTTATGGGTGCCTTGTCTTGTAACCAGTCAGGGGCCCATTTAGCCAAAACGCCGAAGATGTATCGGCTCGGCCCTGTCATGGAAGACAGCATCGAAACCTTGCTCTACCTGCCCGGGACTATTTTAGTCACCTGAGCCCACCTGTCAAGTTTTTTACCGCCAGGGGTGACCCAACCTTGCCCGGCATTGAGCTTACAAGAGTTTAACCACGACCAGGGTGACATCGTCTTCCTGGTCGGCGGTTCCCCGAAACTGATTCAGCCCTTCGATCACGGCGGTTTGGATGGCAGCGGCCGATGCGGTTGAATATTGGGCGACGGTTTCCCTCAGACGGTCCAGGCCGAACATTTCGTTCCTGGCATTGCGGGTTTCCTGGATGCCATCGGTGCCGACCACCAGAACACTTCCGGGGGCCCAGCCCCGGGAACTATATTGTCGATATTCATAATCGGCATCAACGCCCAGGACCATTCCTTCCCCCGTCAGGTTTTCGAATCCGTTTTGGGCCGGATCATAGAGCAGGGCCGGTTCATGTCCGGCGCGTACCCAGCTCAGCTTTTTAACGGCGACATTGATTTCCAAAAAAAACATGCTCATAAACCGGCTTGTCTTCGCGCTGTCCCGGGTCAGGGCCTGATTGATATCGGCGGCCAGTTTGGCCGGGCCCTGATAGTTGTTTACGCCGGATATTAAAAAGGCCCTGGCGGTGGTCATCAGCAGAGCGGAGCCGACCCCGTGATCGGAAGCATCCGCAACCACCACGCCCAAATTTTGATTGGGCAGCTTAAAAAAATCGTAATAATCGCCACCTGTTTCGTCGCAATAGATGCTGGTGCCGGTCAGCTCGAGTCCGGGATGCTCCGGTGCGGTTGCCGGCAATAGATTTTGTTGAACCTCCTCGGCCAGCTTCAACGCCGTGATCAGTTTGGTGCGATGCCGGAGTCCCTGGATCATCGAGTTGGTGTGTCCGGCGATCAGGCCGAATTCGTCGCGGGTGGCGACCGGCACCGTGCGCGAGAGGTCACCCTGGCTGACGCGCTCCAGGACATCGGTCTGGTTGTTGAACAAAAGTCTCAAATTCCTGGAGTAGGATACAATCAGGTTGACCACCAGAGCCAGCAGGACGGTCATGATGAAAAACATTTCCTTGGCCACCGACCATTGGGCCCTGGCAAGAGCGGCTGCGTTCTGTTCGATTCTGGACAGCCAGACAATATCCCGGCCGAACACCAAAACCACAATAGCCGTTACAAATATCGCGGTTGTAAAGGCCACCAGGGAAAACCTGCGGGTCATGGAATACAGCCGTTGCGGCGGCGGGAGTGTGCCGGACTGCGAAACTGCATTGTTGATGTTGGCCCGCTCCCGGGCCAGGGCCGTGTCCAGCGCCAGAAAAAAGCCCAGGATAAGGCCACCGAAGAGGACCGCGTATCCGTTGATGAGGGGAACCGCCAGAAGCGCTCTGTTCAGCGCCATTACCACAGCGGCAGCCACCAGGCATAAAACCAGGTCCATCACAAACTGGCGCCTGGGCTGGTCGGCCTCAGTCGCCGCCAACACAACCCTTTGCTGCACATAGGGGCGCAGCGCCAGGACAGCCAGGAAGCCGAAAAAAACGATTACCCCCAGCGTCACGGGGGGTATCACTTCCAGAAACGGTCAGACCTGACCACCATAGGTGGTCAGGCCCACAACGGCAAAAGCATAATGAATCAGGATTCTCAAAGGCGAGGGCTTATTGATTTCCATAATTGATCCAGGTATCCCAAAATTATCGGTTTGCTAAAGCATAATCAGCCAGACTGCATAAATCAATGCTTTTATTTTGACAATACTTTGAACAAAAGATTATATATACAGCCTGTATCAGTCGTCTTAACACCGGATATTGGAATGCCATAATGAAATTTTTCTTATGTGTCCTGGGCATGGTGATGATTGTGGAAGGGCTGCCCTATTTTGCGGCACCCGCTAAAATGAAATACTGGGTTCAAAAGGTTGTCGCTACTCCCGACAGCTCATTGCGACGGCTGGGGCTGGTATTGATGGTGCTGGGTTTGAGCCTGGTTTATTTCGGCCGGACTTAGAGCGATGGGCAGTACCATCGCGTGTTTGGTTTTTAGTATTTTGTGTTTGGTACTGAGACCATTCCGCCCTGGCGGACTGAAACACGAAACACCAAATACGAAACACCAAACACAATAAAATATAGCATTTTACACCAGTTGGCTCTAAAATTGGTTTTGAACTTTATTAGCGCAATGTATTCACTAAAAGACTACAACTACTATTTACCCCCGGCATTGATTGCCCAGCAGCCGATTGTTCAGCGAGACCGTTCTAACCTGTTGAGTATGGACCGGCAAACCGGTGAGCTTTCCCATCACCGTTTCAATGAAATCGGAGATTTTCTTCAACCGGGGGATGTCCTGGTGATAAACAATACGGCCGTCATACCCGCCCGTCTTGAAGGCCGCAAGGAGACCGGCGGTAAAGTAGAGGTTCTGATTGCCGATTACAATGGCGGCCTAGAATCCATCAGGCAAAGTGGCGAGTTTGTCTGCCAGTGTTTGATAAGCGCCTCCAAGCGGCCGGTTGCCGGGGCGCGCTTATATTTTGAGGAGGATCTAACTGCCGAAGTCCTGGATTCAGACAAAGCAAGCTACACCCTGAGATTTTCGACCGGTGACAAATTTGAAGAAGTACTGGATCGCATTGGCAAAGTGCCGCTGCCGCCTTATATCAAAAGAAATTCCGGGGCGGTCGCTTCCCAAGACGACAGAAATTCGTATCAGACCGTTTATGCCAGCCACAAGGGGGCCATTGCAGCGCCCACCGCCGGCTTGCATTTTACCCGGAAGCTGCTGGAGCAGTTAGCCGCCACAGGCGTTAAAATTGCGCCGTTAACCCTGCACGTGGGCGTTGGTACGTTTTTGCCGGTTCGAACAGACGATATCCGCCAGCATTCCATGCATTCGGAGCCCTTTACGATTTCGCATGATGCGGCTGCCACCATAAACTCGGCCCGGGCGGGCGGAAAAAGGGTTATTGCGGTGGGCACCACCTGTGTGCGGACGCTTGAATACGCCGCCGATGCCCGGGGCGGGGTGGCGGCCGGAAGCGGCAGCTGCGACCTGTTTATTTACCCCGGCTATGTCTTTAAAGCCATCGATGCGATGATCACCAATTTCCATCTGCCCCAATCAACCCTACTGATGCTGGTGTCGGCCTTTGCCGGTCGGCAGAAGATTTTAGACGCCTATCAGACGGCGATCGACAGGAAATACCGGTTTTACAGTTATGGGGATGCGATGCTGATAATGTAGCAGCTGCCGGCCAGCTGCCGGTAGAGGGTATAAGGTTGAAGGTATAGGGTTGAAATATGAGCGGCGCAAGGCCGAATTTTCAGAACCGTGAGCCCTGGGCCGTGGGCCGTGCGCCAGTAGGAGAATAAATACCCGACAGGTTATCCAAAGCAAAACATGCTTAAATTTGATCTAATAGCAACATCCGGCGACGCCCGGGCCGGTGTGATCCAGACCCGCCGCGCAACCATCGAGACCCCCGTCTTTATGCCGGTGGGAACTCTGGGTTCGGTAAAGTCCCTGTCCCCCGAGGAACTGGTTGAAGCCGGTGCCCAGATTATACTCGGCAATACCTATCATTTATACCTCAGGCCGGGCTGTCAGGTGATTGAAAGATTTGACGGGCTGCATCGCTTTATCCACTGGGATCGACCCATTTTGACGGACAGCGGCGGCTTTCAAGTATTTTCCCTGGCAAAACTGGCCAAAATTTCCCCTGAAGGCGTATCTTTTCAATCCCACCTTGACGGTTCCAGACACCTTCTGAGCCCCGAAAAAGTCATCGAGGTCCAAACCTGCCTGGGGTCGGACATTATGATGTGCCTGGACCAGTGCATTCAGTACCCGGCCACCCGGCCGCAGTGCGAGGAAGCCCTGAAGACCACCACCCAATGGGCCCAAAGATGCAAGCAAGCCTGGCAGGCGACCGGCAACGCCGACAATACCCTTTTCGGCATCGTTCAGGGCGGTATGTACGATGACCTGCGCCGCCGGTCTGCCGAAAGCCTAATGGACATCGATTTTAAAGGATACGCGGTGGGGGGGCTCAGTGTCGGCGAACCCGTGGAGATGATGCTGGAGATGGCGGAAGTGACCCTGCCGGTTTTGCCGGCGGACAGGCCCAGATATATTATGGGTGTCGGCACACCCGCAAACCTGGTTGAGCTTGCGGCCCGCGGTGCCGATATGTTCGACTGTGTGCTGCCCACCCGAAATGCCCGCAACGGGCAGATGTTTACCCAAAGCGGCACTATTAATATCAGCAATGCGCAATATCGCGACGATGAGGGACCCGTTGACGCCGATTGCACGTGCTACACCTGCCGTCACTACTCCCGCGCTTATTTACGTCACCTTTATATGGCCAGAGAGCTGCTGGCGTATCGCTTAAACACGATTCATAATGTCCATTTTTTTATTGATTTTGTTAAGCGCATGCGGCAGGCTATTTTAGCTGACGGGTTTGAATCGTTTCGCAGAGAATTTTATGACCGCCTGAACAGCTAACCGGTTTGGACAACAAAAATGGATTGCCGGTATGGGGACCGGCGCAAGTTTGGGTTGCTCTTTTCATATTCTGGCTTAACTTAAGATCCAGATCGCTATGAATTCAGTTGTCTATGATTAATAGCCAAGTAGAAGATGGTTGCCATTTAGTTTAGGAGTGCTGGAGTATTGATACAAAAGCTGAACGTGCTTTTCCAGCACTCCATTACTCCAATACTCCAGCACTCCATTGTTGGCAAATGAAAGCAAGCTACTGAACCCTGAGTCACTTAAATTTGGACTATAAAGCCTAAATAAACTGAAGGAGAATATATCATGAAAGAAAAAGTTGAAGCTGCACTGCAAAAAGTAAGACCGATGCTCCAGGCCGACGGCGGTGATGTTGAGCTGGTTGACGTTCAGGACGGCATTGTGACAGTTCGCTTGCAGGGTGCCTGCGGCGGATGTCCCATGTCCCAAATGACCCTTAAAAATGGGATCGAAAGAATGAAAATAGTCGAGATATGTCGAATATAGTTGATTAAGTTTATTGAGTTGATCAAGTTGATTGGGTTGACAGCGGAGAACGTCCCATAGTCAAATAGATTGTTATCCCTTAAACCCAATCAACCAATCAACTGCCACAGGAGGTGCAATGAAGGTTTTGAAAATCGACCATCTTGGGATTGCCGTCAACAGTATTGACCAGGGCAAAACCTTTTGGACGGATGTATTGGGTCTGAAGTTTGAAGGCTCCGGAGGTAGAGCTGCTCGAATCTACGGCACCCGACGGGCCCATTGCCAAGTATCTGGAAAAAAAGGGCGAAGGTATCCAGCATGTCGCCTTCAGGGTGGAAAATATTGAAGCGGCCTTACAGGAGCTGAAGGAAAAAGGAATCCGGCTGATAGATGAGAAACCGCGCCAAGGGGCCGGTGGTGCTAAGATTGCATTTTTACATCCTAAAAGCACCAGCGGTGTGCTGGTTGAGCTGTGCGAGAGAGATTGAGGCCCCGCGTTACAAAAATCCCCGCGTGTAAAAAATTGGTATCTGGTTAATGGTTGCCGAAACCACCCGGTATAAGGTATAGGGTGTATGGTATCGGGCTGAACTATCAGAATCTTCTACCTTTTACCCTATGGCCTATACCTTATACCGGCTTGGAATGGCAGCCTTAGATCTTTATACTGAACAGCATATTAAACTAAATATTCCAAAGGAGCACACCCGTTATGTCCGAGCATCCCGACAAGCAAAAATGGATTGATCTTGCGACCAAGGAATTAAGGGGCAAGCCGCTTGAATCTATAGACTGGCTGACGCCGGAGGGCATCCCGGTCAAACCGGTGTACACCGCCGAAGATATCGAAGGTATGGAGCACGTGAACACCCTGCCGGGATTGCCGCCCTACGTGAGGGGCCCCAAGGCCACCATGTATGCCGGCAGGCCCTGGACCATCCGCCAGTATGCCGGGTTTTCGACGGCCAAAGAATCCAATGCGTTTTATCGCCGGTGCCTGGCAGCCGGGCAGAAGGGGCTTTCCGTGGCCTTTGACCTGGCAACCCACCGGGGGTATGACTCCGATCATCCCCGGGTTGTCGGCGATATCGGCAAGGCCGGTGTTGCGGTGGATTCGGTCGAAGATATGAAAATGCTTTTCGACCAGATCCCCCTGGATGAGATGACGGTTTCCATGACCATGAACGGTGCCGTACTGCCGATTCTGGCCGGTTATATTGTAGCGGCCGAGGAGCAGGGCGTCAGCCAGGATAAACTAAGCGGCACGATCCAGAACGACATCCTGAAAGAATTTCTCACCCGCAACACCTACATCTACCCGCCCGGACCGTCCATGCGCATCGTGTCGGATATCATCGGCTACTGCTCGAAAAATATGCCCAAATACAACACCATCAGTATCAGCGGGTACCACATGATGGAGGCCGGGGCTGATTCCGTGCTGCAGACCGCTTTTACCATGGCCGACGGTGTGGAATATGTGCGCGCGGCGCTGGATGCCGGATTGGACATCGATGCCTTTGCACCGCGGCTGTCCTTTTTTTTCGGAATCGGGATGAACTTTTTCATGGACATTGCCATGCTGCGGGCAGCGCGCTTTTTGTGGCACAAACTGATGAGCCAGTTTAATCCGAAGAATCCGCGGTCAAGTATTTTGCGCACCCACTGCCAGACATCCGGCTGGAGCCTGACTGCCCAGGACCCCTATAACAACATCATCCGCACCACCCTGGAGTGTTTGACCTCTGCTTTGGGCGGCACCCAGTCACTGCACACCAACTCATTTGACGAGGCCGTGGGGTTGCCGACGGATTTTTCGGCCCGCATCGCCCGCAACACCCAGATCATTGTGCAGGAGGAGTCGCAGATCTGCAATGTCGTCGACCCCCTGGCGGGCTCTTATTATCTGGAAGCGCTCACCGACGGGATCGTGCGCGAAGCCGGCAAGATTATTGCCGAGGTAGAAGAGATGGGCGGTATGGCCAAGGCCATCGAAACCGGTATGCCCAAATTGCGGATCGAGGAATCGGCGGCAAAGCGGCAAGCCCGCATCGACCAGGGCAAAGACGTCATTGTCGGGGTCAATAAATATCAGATTGATGAAGATGTCGATCTGGAGATACTGGAAGTTCCGTCCAGCGTGCGCGACGAGCAAATTGCCAGACTCAAGGAATTGAGAGCCTCCCGCGATAACGAAGCCGTCCAAAAAGCTCTGGAAGCCCTGACAAAGGCAGCCACATCCGGGGATAATCTGCTGCATCTGGCTATCGAAGCTGTCAGACACAGGGCCACGGTCGGCGAAATCTCCGATGCGCTCGAAAAGGAGTTCGGCCGCTATGTGGCGACCACCCAGTGCATTTCCGGGGTGTATGCCGCCGAGTACGGCAAGAATGACGTCATCGACGCCTTGCACAAGCGCGCCGAACAATTCCAGGAAAAAGAGGGAAGACGGCCTAGGATTCTGGTCACCAAAATGGGCCAGGACGGTCACGATCGCGGCATCAAGGTCATCGCCACCGGCTTTGCGGATCTCGGGTTTGATGTGGATATCAGCCCTTTGTTCCAAACCCCTGATGAAGTCGCCAAAATGGCGGTGGAAAACGATGTGCATGTCGTTGGCGTCTCCAGCCAGGTCGCCGCCCACAAAACGCTGGTGCCCCAGCTGATCGAGGCGCTGAAATCCGAGGGCGGGGAGGATATACTGGTGGTGGTCGGCGGCATTATCCCACCGGGCGATTACGATTTTCTCTACGATGCAGGGGCAGCCGGGGTGTTTGGTCCCGGAACACCGGTTACCGAATCAGCCGATCAGGTGCTCGATGCCCTGGAAGGGAAATAGCCTGCGGCTATTTAGTTGAAAAGTTGATTAAGTTAAATAGTTGATTAGTTTAGAGGCTTGCAGTCTTTCTGACTATCAGATCACCCCAAATTCAACCTAATCAACTGATCAACCAATCAACTAAACACACCTTTTTCTCTTGACAAAAACGGACTTGTATAGGAAATTGCAAGTTTGATTTCATCTCTTCAATAAAAATCTACTGCATCACTGCGGCAGTCCGCAGCGCATATTCAATGCTACCTTTTCCCGCCGGCAACAGAATCCGGCAGGGAGATATAAAAGACGAAAGGAATGGGACGATGGGTATCGTGGAAGACAAAATAAATGACCTCAAAGCCCGGCAGGCGAAAGTGCTTGAAATGGGAGGGGAAAAAGCTGTTGCCGCCCAGCGCGAAAAGGGTAAGCTGACCGCCCGGGAGCGAATCAACCTCCTGTTCGACGACGGCACCTTCCGTGAAATTGATATGTTTGTCAGCCACCGCTGTGATAATTTCGGTATGGAAAATGTTGATATCCCCGCTGACGGCGTGATAACGGGCCACGGCCTGGTGGACGGACGAGCGGTGTTTGCATTTGCCCAGGATTTTACTGCCCGGGCCGGCAGCCTCGGTGAAATGCATTCTAAAAAGATTTGCAAGGTCATGGACCTGGCCATGAAAGCCGGCGCACCCTTTGTGGGCATTAACGACTCCGGCGGTGCCCGGATACAGGAAGGTGTAGATGCGTTGTCCGGCTACGGCCAGATATTCTTTCGCAATTCGGCAGCCTCGGGCGTCATCCCGCAGATTTCAGCCATCATGGGGCCCACTGCCGGCGGCGCCGTGTACTCACCGGCCATGACCGACTACGTATTCATGGTAAAAAACAGCAGCTACATGTTTATCACCGGACCCGACGTGATTAAATCCGTCACCGGTGAGGAAATCAGCTTCGAGGAACTGGGCGGCGCTAAAGCCCACAACGAAAAAAGCGGGGTCGCCCATTTTGCCTGTGAAAGCGATGAAGATGCCATCGACCGCATCAAGCGGCTGCTTTCCTATCTTCCTTCCAACAACATGGAAGATCCGCCTTATGTCGATACCCGCGACGACCGCAACCGCACCGACGAGGCGCTGAATGCGATCATTCCTGACAACCCCAATAAATCTTACGACATAAAAGACGTTATCCGTTCCATCGTCGACAACAACGAGATTTTTGAGCCCCACGAGTATTTTGCCCGCAACATCGTGGTTTGCCTTGCCAGATTAAACGGCAGAACCGTCGGTATCATTGCCAACCAACCCAATGTGCTGGCCGGCTGCCTTGACATCAACGCTTCGGATAAAGCCACCCGCTTTATCCGTTTCTGCGATGCGTTTAACATCCCCATGTTGACCATTGCCGATGTGCCGGGGTATCTACCCGGCAGCCAGCAGGAATGGGGCGGTATTATCCGGCACGGGGCCAAACTTCTGTGGTGTTATTCTGAAGCGACCGTACCCAAATTGCTGCTGGTAACCCGCAAAGATTACGGTGGATCTTATCTGGCCATGTGTTCCAAGGATCTGGGCGCCGACATGGCATTTGCCTGGCCGACGGCTGAAATCGCGGTGATGGGGGCCGCGGGCGCAGCCAATATCATCCACCGCAAAGAGATAAAAGAGGCACAGGATCCGGAGGCCAAACGTCAGGAAAAGATCGATGAATACAACGATCTTTTTTCAAATCCCTATATAGCCGCCAGCCGGGGATACATCGACGCCGTTATTTTACCGAGTGAAACCCGGCCGCGCCTGATCGATGCCCTTGAGGCCCTGTGCACCAAGCGTGAAACCCGACCCCCGAAGAAGCATGGGAATATTCCCATGTAGGGAGTTTGTCGGTTGGCCCGTTGAGTCCGTTAGCCCGTCGCGATGATCGGATTACAGACATTTCTTTACCGGCTAACCGGCCTACTGACCTAACCAGATTGAAAGGGTGATCCAATGACTGACGATAAGAAAATGACCGCTGCAATCGCCGCCGTCATGAGCTATCTCCAGGATGAAGAGGCCGTTTACGCGCAGGCGGCCATGGCCGGTATGCTCCAGGCACCGGCTGCTGCCGTTAGTGCGGCCGACATCCTTAAACCGTGGGCAATGAGTGGCAGGCAGGCGCAGATGCAGATGCGCAACCTAATGCAAATGAAAACATTTCATCGCCATAAGAGCTTCTGAGAGCGATCTCAAAAAAGTGTTTCGTGTACCAGACACCAAACACCAATTTTTTACAGGAGAACATTAAAATGAGTGACGAAAATGCAGTCAAAATGACCACAATGAATTATGACAAGGACCGGCCGACGGCGGAAAATCCCGTTAAGATCGAGGATCTCAGCCTGCGCGACGGGCACCAGTCGCTGTTTGCCACCCGCGGCCGAACCGAGGATATGATTCCAGTGGCAGAAATGATGGATGAAGTCGGCTTCTGGGCCATGGAAGTCTGGGGCGGTGCCACCTTTGACACCATGCACCGGTTTCTAAACGAAGATCCCTGGGAACGAATTCGAACCCTGAAGCGTTACATTAAAAAGACCCCCTTTTCCATGTTGCTCAGGGCACAAAACCTGGTGGGCTACCGCAACTATGCCGATGACGTTGCCAGGGCCTTCGTCGAGCGAACCGCTGAAAACGGGATGGATATTTTCAGGACCTTCGATGCCCTCAATGACTACCGCAATTTTGAAACGGTGGTTCCGGTCATCAAAGCGTCTGGTAAACACTTTCAGGGCTGCATCTGTTATACCATGACCGAACCGCGCATGGGCGGCGAGGTTTACAACATCGACTATTTTGTCAACAAGGCCAAGGCCCTCGAAGACATGGGCGCGGACAGCATCTGCATCAAGGATATGGCCGGGCTGATTGCCCCCTACGACGCCTATGCCATTGTCAAGGCCCTTAAAGAGAATGTCAAACCGCCGATTCACCTGCACAGTCATTTCACTTCGGGCATGTCGCCCATGAGCCATCTCAAGGCGATTGAGGCCGGGGTAGACATCATCGACACCTGCATGTCGCCTTATGCCTATCGCACCTCCCATGCGGCCCTCGAGCCGCTGGTGATGACCCTGCTGGGCACCAACCGGGACACCGGCTTCGACATCAAGCAGCTGGCGGCCATCAATGAGAAATTTGAAAAAGAAATCATGCCCAAATACCGGCATTTGCTGGACGACACCAAGATGTCGATCATCGACATCAACGTTCTGTTGCATCAGACTCCGGGTGGCATGCTGTCCAATTTGGTCAACCAGTTAAGGGAAATGGATGCTCTCGATAAGATCGATGAGGTTTACGCCGAATTGCCGCGGGTCCGAAAGGATCTGGGACAGATACCGCTGGTGACCCCCACCAGCCAGATTGTCGGCATTCAGACGGTCAACAACGTGCTGTTTGATGATGAGAACGAGCGCTACAAGATGATTACCGCCCAGGTCAAGGACCTTTGCTACGGGCTGTACGGTAAAACCGCGGTTCCCATCAATCCGGAAGTCCAGAAAAAAGCCCTCAAAGGCTATGAGCGCGGTGAGGAGCCGATTACCTGCCGACCGGCCGAGGTCCTGGAGCCTGAACTGGCGAAAGCCAAATCAGAAACGGAGGGTTTGGCCGTCGATCTGGATGATGTGCTGATTTATGCCCTTTACCCGGTTACCGGCAAAAAATTTCTGAACTGGAAATATGGCAAAGAGCAGCCGCCGCCCGAGGTCAGACCCAGAACCCTGGAAGACGCCAAAGCCGAACTGGAGCTGCTTAAAAAGGCCAAAGCAGGCCAGCTGGTTGAAAAGTCGACCAAAGCCGCGCCTCCCAAAGGCGAGAACCTGCGGACCTTTAATGTGTTTGTGGATGATGATTATTTTGAGGTTGGGGTCGAGTCCCTTGACGGCGCCCCGATGA
>WOR8_10007856_pt1 | contig 18452 bp, 15 predicted proteins | sample DeeMarSeWOR38_10_FD_19890 | JGI IMG/M metagenome (IMG submission 19890)
GTGAGCGGGGAGAAGGAGATCGCGCTGCGGAAGCAGATCGTGGACCGGGTGCTGTCGTTCGAGCGGGAGGAGCCGGAGTTCCTGGCGGAGTGGGACGAACGGGACGCGCTCCTCCGGGAACGGCTCATGTCGGCCCGCCGGAAGCTTCCCTCCGTACGCGTGTCCGACGACGTCCTGCAGGCGGTGGTGGAGGTTGCCTCGGAGCTCGGCGTTGCCGGCCACCGCGGGGACATCACCATCCTGAAGAGCGCGAAAGCGCTGGCGGCGTTCAAGGGGATCGAGATTCCCGACGAGGAGTGCCTGGCGGACGCTTTCCGGATGTCGCTTCCCCACCGGCTCAAGGAGGACCCGTTCGAGGAGACTGCAACCGGCAGGCGGCGGCTCGACGCCGTGCTGTCCCGATTCGGCGCGCAGCGCCAGGGACGGTGACCGTCCCGTGGAGACGCGGATGCCGGAATACCGGGAGAAGGCGGAAGCGATCTTTTACCGGTCCACCTTCGTCGGGGACCTGGGGATTCGGCTCCGGGACGCGGGACCGGGGTGGTGCGAGTCCGTCCTGGAAATGGCCCCGAAGCATATGCAGCAGGATGGGTATGTCCACGCGGGGGTGCAGGCGACGATCGCCGACCACACCGCGGGGGGGGCTGCGGGGACGCTCGCGGCGGAAGGCGACCTCGTCCTGACCGTCGAGTACAAGATCAACTTCCTTCGGCCTGCCCTGGGAGAGCGACTCCTGTGCCGGGCGTCGGTCCTCCGGCAGGGGAAGACTCTCCACGTGGCGGAGTCGGAGGTCTACGCGGAACGCGACGGGAACAGGAAGCTGGTGGCCAAGGCGATGGTCACCCTGGCGCTTGTCCCCGCCGTGTCCCGGTGAAATCGTGAAGGAGATGGGGGAAGGAATGGACAACGGGCGATGGGGGCACCTGCTGACGAGACTGGAGAGGATGATGGACCGCGCGGAGCGGCTGCTGGACGGACGGGGGCTTGCCGACCCGCCCGCCCGGAAGGACTTCGAGAGGCACTGGGCTTACCGCTGGGAGAGGAACGGGGCCTCCGGGCGGCTCGCCCCGATCGAGCATCCCCATCTCGTGGATCTCGATGACATCGTGGGGGTCGACGATGCCAAGGAGACCCTGGTCCGGAACACGGCGCAGTTCGTGGCCGGCCATCCGGCGAACAATCTTCTCCTGTGGGGGGAGCGGGGGAACGGCAAATCGTCCTGCATCAAAGGGCTCCTGAAGCGGTTCGCTCCCGCGGGCCTGCGCCTCGTGGAGGCCAGGCGGTGGGACCTGACGTCCCTTCCCGCGATTGCGGCGGTGCTTCGCGGCGTTCCGTTCCGGTTCGTGGTGTTCTGCGACGACCTCTCCTTCGGGGAGGGGGAGGACGACTACCGGATCCTGAAGACCCTCCTCGACGGGGGCCTCGAGGAAAGACCGGAGAATGTCCTGATCTACGCGACCTCCAACCGGCGGCACCTCATGCCGGAAGCGATGTCCGACAACACAGGCGAAGGGGAGATCCACCCCGAGGAAGCCGTGTCGGAGAAGCTCGGCCTGGCCGACCGGTTCGGGGTGCGCCTGGGGTTCCCCCGCTTCGACCAGGAAACGTACCTCGCCGTTGTCGACCATTACGCGTCGCGTCTTGCGCTGCCCGTGGACCGGGCGGCGCTGCACGAGGAGGCCCTCCGCTGGGCGATGCAGAGCGGTCATCGCAGCGGCCGGGACGCCCGACAGTTCATCGACGACCTGGCCGGCCGGATCCGATTCGGAACTCCCCCGGAGCGGTGAGGGGGATCCCGCTCACCCGGTCCCGGGTTGTGGAGATCGATGGTTGCGAATATGATGAAGGTGTACATCCGGTGAGCGTGGCAATCTCGGGACGGGGACGGGAGGTGCGCGATGAAGAAGAAGCTGAGTTGCAGGGCCATGGGGATGAACTGTGATTTCGTCACCAGGGATGAGTCGGAGCAGAAGATCGTCGAGACGATCGCCGACCACCTGAAAAAAAGTCACAAGATCGAGTTGACGGAGGAACTCCGGACCAGGGCGAACAACCTCATCCGCCTGGAGGAGGCGTAATCGGGGCGGCCGGACGTTATTTTTTCTTCCATCCCGCCAATCGCCGCACCCCAAGCGTGCGAACGGCATAGTAATCCTGGCGCTTCAGTAAAGTTCGTATCGCAGCAGGCGGCAGTCGATCGGGCCGTTCATGAGGGGGATCTTTCGCGACGCCTTGAGGCCGATGTGCCGCGAGGCGTCCGGGTTCCCCGATAGGACGTATGCCGTCCATCCAGCGCACCGCTTCTTGAAGGCCTCCCCCATCGCCCGGTAGAACGATTCCGCTTCGGGGCCAGACCGAATCCGCACCCCGTATGGCGGGTTGCAGAGAATGACCCCCGGGGGGCCGGAGAGGGAAAGCTCCCGGATGTCGCGATCCGCAAAGGCTACGACCCCGGATACCCCGGCCCGTCCTGCATTGCGCCTGGCGTTCCGGATCGCTCCGGAGGAAAGGTCGCTCCCCTCGATTCTCGCGGGCGCGGAAGGAAGGGCCGTCTCTTTCGCCTCGGCGACCAGCGAATCCCAGAGAGTCCGGTCGTAGCCGGAGAGGTGCTGGAGGGCGAACGATCGCCTTCGAAGCCCGGGCGCCGTGTGCGTCGCGAAGAGCGCAGCCTCGATCGGGATCGTTCCCGCCCCGCAGGTCGGGTCGACAAGCGGTGTCCGCCCGTCCCAGCCGGTCAGGAGAACCATCCCCGCCGCCACCGTCTCACGCAGGGATGCCTCCCCCGGGTCGCCCCGGTATCCCCGCCGGTTGAGGCTTTCCCCCGACAGGTCCAGCGATACGGTGCACGCATCCCCCGCGATCCGGACGTTGATCCTGATCTCCGGGGAGAGGGGATCGACGTTCGGCCGGGAGCCGGATTTCTCGCGGAACCGGTCGACGACGGCATCCTTGACCTTCTGCGCCGCGAAGTGCGAGTGGGTGATCCCGGAGTCGCGCACCGTCGCGTCGACGGCGATCGTCTTCCGGACCGGAAAGAAGTCGGGCCACGGGATCGCCTTCACCCCTTCGTAGAGCGCAACCGGCGTGGGGGCCGGGAAATCGGACAGGTGAAGCAGGACGCGGTTGGCCGTCCGCAGCCACAGGTTCGCCCGGCACCCCAGGGCGGCGTCTCCGGAAAAAGAGACGCCGCCGGTCGGCGTCGCGACCACATTTGCCCCCAGCGCCCGGATCTCCCCTGCCAGAACGTCCTCGAGCCCCTTGCTCGTGGTGGCGAAATACCGTCGACTTCCCATCCACCCATTCTAAATCCATCCCCGGCCGGAAACGACCGGCGTTTTTGCGCGCCCCCGGCAACTGTGGTAAATTGAATATCTTACGAAAACAGGGGGTTTCGATGGCGATCACCAGGGAAGAGGTGTTGCACGTGGCCCGGCTTGCCCGGCTGGCCCTTTCTTCCGACGAGGCGGACCGGATGAGGGAGCAGCTCGGGGACATCCTCGCCTACATCCGCCAGCTTGACCGTCTCGATACGTCGGGAGTCGTCCCCACCTCCCACGCCGTGGAAACGGGAACCCCCTATCGCGATGACTCGGTGCATCCCTTCGGGGAAAAGGAGGAGATCCTGAAGAACGCCCCGGACCGGGAAGACGATTTCTTCCGCGTCCCCCGGATCATCGAGGACTGAAACCGTGGCCGGAATCCCCGTGCACGAGTGGACCCTTCTCGACGCCGCGCGGGCCATTCGCGAAAGGGAAGTCTCGTCCCGGGAGCTCACCCGCGCGCTGCTGGAGCGGATCGACCGGGTGAACCCGAGGATCAACGCCTACATCACGGTTCTGCCGGAACAGGCGATGCGGGATGCCGCCGCGTGCGACGAAGAGATTGCCGCGGGCGGGGCCCGGGGGCCTCTGCACGGCGTCCCGGTGGCGCTCAAGGCCATCTTCTGCACGAAGGGAATCCGCACAACGTGTGGAAGCCGGATCCTGCACGACTTCGATCCGCCGTACGACGCCACGGTGACCGGGAAGATCCGGGAGGCCGGCGCGGTCCTCCTGGGCAAGCAGAACATGGACGAGTTCGCGATGGGGTCCTCCACGGAGACCTCCTGGTTCGGCCCCGCGCGCAACCCGTGGGCGACCGACCGGATCCCGGGGGGCTCTTCGGGGGGGGGAACGGACACGGGGGGATCGATCCGCCAGCCGGCGTCCCTGTGCGGCGTCGTGGGGATGAAGCCGACCTACGGCCGCGTCTCCCGGTACGGCATGGTCGCCTTCGCGTCGTCGCTGGACCAGGGGGGACCGATCGCCCGCACCGTCCCGGACGCGGCGGCCGTGCTGGGGGTCATCGCGGGGCACGACCGGCGGGACTCGACCTCGGTCGACGTCCCGGTGCCCGACTACCTCGCCGCGACCGGAAGGAGCGTCAGGGGGATGCGGGTGGGACTGCCGCGCGAATATTTCGCGGACGGGCTGGACGATTCCGTCAGGACGGCGGTCGAAAAGGCGCTCGAGGCGCTCGTCTCCCTGGGCGCGGAAAGCGTGGAAATCTCGCTGCCCCATACGGAGTACGCCCTTGCGACGTACTACATCATCGGGCCCGCGGAGGCCTCCTCCAACCTCGCACGGTACGACGGGGTCCGGTACGGATACCGGTCGGAGGGGGCGAAGGGGCTGATCGAGATGATGTCCCGGACCCGCGGCGAGGGGTTCGGCGCGGAAGTCAAGCGGAGGATCATGATCGGCACCTACGCGCTGTCCGCGGGCTACTACGAGGCGTATTACGGGAAGGCGCAGAAGGTGCGGACCCTCCTGCGGCGGGATTTCCAGGAGGCGTTCGCCGGGGTCGACGTGATCCTCACCCCCACCGCGCCCACGCCGGCGTTCCGCATCGGCGAGAAGGTGGACGACCCGCTGACCATGTACCTCTCGGACATCTACACGATCCCGTGCAACCTGGCGGGGATCCCCGGGATCTCCGTGCCGTGCGGCATGTCGCCCGACGGGCTCCCGATCGGGGCGCAGCTGCTGGGAAAGCATTTCGACGAGGAGGCGATCTTCGCCGCTGCCGCCGCGATCGAGCGGGAGATCCCGCTGCCCCGGGTGGCGCCGGAGGAAGGGTAGTCAGGGGATGGAGTTCGAAGCGGTCATCGGCCTGGAGGTCCACGCCCAGCTCGCGACGGAAAGCAAGATCTTCTGCGCCTGCTCGACCGGGTTCGGGGCGCCCCCCAACGAAAACACCTGCCCCGTCTGCACGGGGATGCCGGGCGTCCTGCCCGTCCTCAACCGCAAGGCGGTGGAGTTCGCCATCAGGACGGCGGTGGCCACCTCCTGCCGGGTGCAGACCAGAAGCGTCTTTGCCCGGAAGAACTACTTCTATCCGGACCTGCCGAAGGCGTACCAGATTTCGCAGTACGAACTGCCCCTGGCGGTCTCCGGCCACATCGACATCGAACGGAACGGCACGACCCGGCGGGTCGGGATCACCCGGATCCACCTGGAGGAGGATGCCGGGAAGCTCGTCCACGCGGGGGCCTTCGCGGGGGCGCAGACGTCGCTGGCCGACCTCAACCGCTGCTCGGTGCCGCTGATGGAGATCGTTTCGGAGCCGGACATCCGGACTCCGGAGGAGGGGGGAGCGTACCTGCGCCGGCTGCGGGACATCCTCGTCTACCTGGAGGTCTGCGACGGGAACATGGAGGAAGGGTCGTTCCGCTGCGACGCGAACGTCTCCGTGCGGCCGAAGGGGCAAAAGGAGTTCGGGACCAAGGCGGAGCTCAAGAACATGAACTCCTTCCGGAACGTGGAGAAGGCCCTCGAGCATGAGATCCGGCGGCAGATCGAGGTGATCGAGGACGGCGGAGCGGTCGTCCAGGAAACGCGGCTGTGGGACGCCGACGCGGGGGTGACCATCCCCATGCGCGGCAAGGAAGAGGCGCACGACTACCGGTATTTCCCCGACCCGGACCTTCTCCCCCTTCATATCGACGAGGCGTGGGTCGAGGAGCTGCGGAAGACGATCCCGGAGCTCCCCGGAGAGAAGATCGCGCGTCTTGCCTCCCGGTACGGGGTTCCCCGCTACGACGCGGAGCTCCTTTCCTCCTCCCGCCTGCTTGCCGATTTCTTCGAGGCGTCGGCCGCCGCCTTCGGGGGAAATCCGAAGGTGACCGCGAACGAGTGCATCCAGTGGAAGGAGGCCATCGTCGCGGGACGGCTGTCGCCGGAGACGATCGCGCACGTCGTCGAGGACCGCGAGACCGGAACGATCTCCGCAACGGCCTCCAAGACGCTGGTGGAGGCCGCGATCGGGACCGGGAAGCCCGTCCGGCAGATCCGGGACGAAAAAGGGTTGACCCAGATCTCCGACGCCGGGGCGCTCGAGGCGATCGTGGACAAGGTCATCGCGGGAAACCCGAAGGAAGTGGAAAGCTACCGTGCGGGCAAGACCGGCCTGCTCTCCTTCTTCGTGGGGCAGATCATGAAGGAGACGAGGGGAAAGGCCAACCCGAGAATGGTCCAGGAGGTATTGAAGGCCAGGCTCGGATAGGAGGAAGCGATGCGGAAAGGTGCCATCACAGCGGCAGTCGTCGTCCTCGTTCTCGTCATCCTCGTCCTGCTGCTCCCCCGTCTGCTTCCGGTCGATTCCCTCAAGCCCCGCATCGTGGCGGCTCTCGAAGAGAAGACCGGGCGCACGGTCGGCCTTTCGGGGCTCTCCCTGTCGCTGTTTCCCGGAATCGGTGTGAGGGTGGCGGGGCTTACGGTCTCCGGGGACGGCCGCCATCCAAAGGAACAGCTCCTGTCGGTGCCGGAGGCCGAGATCCGGCTCGCGATCGCGCCGCTTTTGTCCGGGAGGGCGGTGTTCACGAAATGCATCCTTCATCGGCCGAAGATCGTGTTCCGTAAATACGCGGACGGCTCCCACTCCGCGACGGATATCGTCAACCGGTTTGCGGGGAAGGAGAAACCCGCCGGCCCGCCCGACACGGGGAAAGACGAGGAACGGGTGGCCGTCGTATTGAGAACGGTCGACGTCGAGGACGCGGATCTCCTTTTCCATCTGGAGGACAGGGGCGGCAAACAGAGCAGGTGGGGGCTCTCCCCGTTCACCCTCCGGCTGTCCGGCATCGGGGAAAGGCGGAACGATTTCGAGGTCAGGACACGGATCGAGGGGCAGGTGCGGGGGGAGGTTTCGTTTGCCGGAAGCCTGGCCAGGGAGCAGGACGCGGAAACCGGTCGCGCCGCTTCCGGGGTCCGGGGGGAAGGGGAGCTGTTCGGACAGAAGGTGGCGGTGAAGGGCAGGATCTTCACCGCGCGGGAGCCCGCTGCCGTCGACTTCGCGGTCTCCTTCCCGGGGATCAGGGCGGACAGGATTCCGGAACTGGTGCAAGATCCGCCGGCAGGCCTTGTGAAGGCGCGGCTCGAGGGGGTCATCCCCCTCTCCGTTGGCGTAACCGGGACCCTTCAGGCGCTGGAATTCGACGCCAGAGCCGATCTGACACGCGCCGGGGCGACGCTCAACGCGGACCCGGAGCTCCGGAAGGCCGTCGACACTCCGTGCACGATCGTGGCCAAAGGGCGCTATACCTCCGACCAGCTCTTCCTTTCGAACGCACAGCTTCGCATCCCCCCGCTTTCCGTCACCGCGAAGGGCGTCTTCCATCCCGGGACCGGGGCCCGGGAGTGGGATGCAACCGCAACGGTCTCCTCCCTCGCCGAGCTGGCGAAGCTTCCCGGCGCGCCGCTTCTTGCGAAATGGTCCCCGGAGGGACGCCTGACGGCGTCGGGGAGGGGAAGGCGCAAGGGGACGGATCCCCCGGAGACGTACGAGGGGAAGGTCGACCTCGGAGGGGTCGGCTTCCGGATCCCGGACAGGACCATCGACCTTCGGACGCTTGGCGGAACGATCGTTCTTGCTCCCCGGTCCGTGACCTTCTCCCGGCTCGCCGGGCTTCTCAACGGGGAGCGGTTCTCCATGGACGGGAAGGCCTCCCTCGGGCCCGCGCCGGCGGGGCGGGTCGACCTGCGGATGGCCTACCTGGACGTGGATGCGCTCTTTCCTCCCGGGAGGAAGGGGACGGAGGAGAAGGGAGCCCCGCCGACGAAGCCGGCGAAGGAGGAACAGCATAGGCAGGAGATCTCCGCGCGGGTGGATGTCGCGATCGACGCCGGCAAGGCGAGGGGGCTGGAGTTTACGAATCTCAAAGGGGTGGCCCGTTACGAGGGGGGGAATCTGCTCCTCGATTCCGTGACCGCACGGATGTACGGCGGGGACGTCGCGCTCTCCGGCGTCGTTGGTCTTGCCTCTCCCGATCCCGATTTCCGGGTCAAGGTGGCGGTCAAGGAGCTTCCGGTCGAGGAGATCCTCTCCCGCAAGACCTCCCTGGGGGACTTTCTCTCCGGCCCGATGTCGCTTTCCGCGGACATTGGCGGGGGGATGAAGGATTTCGCGGACTTCACCCGCACCGCTTCCGGCTCCGGGTCCGTCAAGCTGACCGGTGGTAGAATCAAGGGATTGGACCTTCTGTCGACGGGGGCCGGCGTGGCCGGCCTTCAACCCCTTGTCCCCGGCGGCAGGGCGGCGCGCGGCGAGGCGGCGAAGGGGGAGACATCGTTTTCGGACTTTTCGGCTTCGTTCAAGGTCGAGGCCGGAAAAATCCGGACGGAATCCCTGAGGCTCCTCTCCGAGACGCTGGGGCTCTCCGGGAAGGCGGCCGTGGGCTTCGACCGGACGCTCGATTTCCAGGGGGTGCTCCGCCTTTCGAAGGAGATGTCGGCGCGCGTCCGGGGCACGGCGGGGAAATTCCTGGTCGGCCCGCAGGGCCAGGTGGAGATCCCCCTGGTCATGTCGGGGCCGTTGACGGCCCCGGTGGTCTCCCTGGATACCGAAGCGCTCGCGAGGGGAGTCGGGGAGCGGATCCTGAAAGAGGCGATCGGGGAAATGGGCGGGTCTTCGCCGCCCCCCGGAGCGGGCGACGCCGCGAAGGGGGCGCCCGCGACGAAACCGGACAGGACGGAGCAACTCAAGGAAGTGGAGGGGCTGTTCCGGAAACTCCTCCCGGGACAAAAGAGGTGAGGGAGATGGCAAGGGACGGAAGAGCGCTTCTCGTCATCGACATGCTCGAGGATTTCGTGCGGCCCGGGGCGCCCCTCGAGGTTCCGCGGACGAGGGAGGTCCTGCCGGCGCTGCGACGCCGCGTCTCCCGCGCGCGGAAAGAGGGGGAGCTCGTGGTGTACGTGTGCGATTCCCATAGGGAAAACGACCCGGAGTTCGCCCGGATGGGATGGCCGCCCCACGCCGTGGCCGGAACGCGGGGGGCCGCTGTCGTCCGCGAGATCGCGCCGGAGCCCGGGGACGTGGTCGTGGAGAAGAAGACCTATTCCGGGTTCCACGGCACCCATCTCTCCTCGGTCCTCCGCCGGCACGGCATCCGGTCGGTCTCCCTCGCCGGGTGCGTCACCAATATCTGCATCCTGTACACGGCCGCCGACGCCGCCATGCGCGGCTACGACGTCGCCGTGGACGAGTCGGTCGCGGCGGGACTGGACGACAGGGCGCACCGGTTCGCGCTCGACCAGATGGAGAAAGTGCTGGGGGTGCGCGTGACCCGGCGCAGCGGAAGCGGCAGGAGGCCGGGGAAATGAACCCGATCCCCAGCCAGGAAGAGATCCGCCGCGGGGATACGACGGACGTCTACTTCGTCCGCACGATGGAGGTCCTCAGGAAGCTGGGGAAGGAGAAGGTGCGGGTGAAGGCGGAATGCTTCGTCAAGCGGTTCCCGGACGATTACGGGTATGCCGTCCTGTCTGGACGGGACGAGATGCTCTCCCTGCTTGCGGGCAGGGACGTGGATGTGCTGGCCATGGACGAGGGGTCCCTCTTCCTGCTTGAGGAGCCGGTCTTTTCCGTCGAGGGTCCGTACGGCGCGTTCTGCGAAATGGAGACGGCGATGCTCGGCATCCTGTGCCAGGCGTCGGGAGTCGCCACGAAAACCTCCCGGATCCGGTGGCTGGCCGGGGACCGTACGGTATTGAGCTTCGGGGCGCGGCGGATGCACCCCGCCCTTTCCACCATCATCGACCGGCATGCCTTTCTCGGGGGGGCCGACGGCGTCTCGGTCGTGCGCAGCGCGGCGTATCTTGGGGAGACCGCCCAAGGGACGATGCCGCACGCTCTCATTCTGGTCCTGGGCGACACCGTGGAAGCGCTCCGGGGGTTCGACGACGCCGTGACGGCGGAGGTCCCCCGCGTCTGCCTGATCGACACGCTCCAGGACGAGAAGTTCGAGGCGCTCCGGGCAGCGGAGGCCTTGGGGAGGTCGCTCGCTGCGGTTCGCCTGGACACGCCCTCCTCGCGGAGGGGGGACTTCCGGAAGATTCTCCGGGAGGTCCGCTGGGAGCTCGACCTGAGGGGCTTCACCCACGTGCGGATCCTCGTCTCCGGCGGCCTGGACGAGGAGGAGATCCTCTCCCTGCGGGACGTCGTGGACGGGTTCGGCGTGGGGACGTGCATCAGCAACGCTCCCACGGTCGATTTCTCCCTGGACATCGTGGAGGTGGAAGGGCGGCCGTTTGCGAAGAGGGGAAAAGCGTCCGGCGGCAAGCAGGTGGTCCGGTGCGGGTCGTGCGGGCAGCGGGAGGTCGTCCCGGAGGCGAACGCCCGCGGCCCGTGTCGCTGCGGAGCTCCTGCGGAGCCCCTCCTTCTTCCGGCGATGAAGGAGGGGAAGGTGATTGCTCCCTCCCTCTCCCCGCGGGAGTTGCGAAGCAGGGTGATCGACCAGGTGAGGCAGTTCCACACGCGGAGGGAGGACCGGTGATGGATCCCCGCGGGGCCAGCGGCAGGTCGATCCACCCCCTGGAATGGACGGGGGAGGCGCTGCGTTTGCTCAACCAGCGCGTCCTTCCGTTGCGGGAATCGGTGACGAGCATCACCCAGGCGGAGGGGGTTGCCCACGCCATCCAGACGATGGTCGTCCGGGGAGCGCCCGCGATCGGCGTGGCGGCGGCATTCGGGCTGGTGCTGGCCGTCCGGAACGCGACCCGGAAGAGGCTTCCGTGGCGGGAAGAATTCCGCAAGGCCGCCCTCCAGCTCCGTGCCACCCGCCCCACGGCCGTGAACCTCTTCTGGGCCATCGACCGGATGCAGAAGGCGGCGGATAAGCTGCCCGACGAGCCCGAGGGGGCCGCCTACCACCTCGAGAGGGAGGCGATGGCGATACGCGACGAGGATGTCGCCGCCAACCGGCGGATGGGGGCCAACGGCGCGAAGCTCCTCAAATCCGGCTCGGTGATCACGCATTGCAACGCCGGCGCCCTGGCGACGGCCGGGTACGGCACGGCGCTGGGGGTCATTCGGGCGGCGGTCGCGGCGGGGAAGAAGCTGCACGTGTACGTGGGCGAGACACGCCCCGTCCTCCAGGGGGCCAGGCTGACCGCCTGGGAGCTCGGGAAAGACGGCATCCCCTGCACCCTCATGACGGACTCGATGGCCGGCGCGATCCTTCAGGCGGGAAAGGCCCAGGCGGCGATCGTCGGCGCCGACCGGATCGCAGCGAACGGCGACGTGGCGAACAAGATCGGCACCTACGGGCTTGCCGTTCTCTGCCGGGCCCACAAGGTCCCCTTCTACGTGGCGGCCCCCGTCTCCACCATCGATCCCGCCATCCGCACCGGAAAGGCGATCCCCATCGAGGAGCGGGATGGCAGGGAGGTGACCCACTTCCTGGGAACCCGGATCGCCCCCGACGGGGCCCCCGTGATCAACCCCGCGTTCGACGTGACCCCGGCGAAGTACGTGACCGCCCTCATCACGGAGAGGGGCGTGATTCGGCCGCCCTTCCCCGGGGGCATCCGGAAGCTCTTTCGGTGACGACGCCCTCCCGTCCGGACTCCCCGTCCGACCGGATGGGGGAGATCGGCGTCGTCGACGTCTCCCGGACGCTTCCCCTCGTTGAGGAGATCCGGAAGCGGATTCCCTGGACGGACCCCTCCTGGGAGGCGGTCTTTGCGGGAGCCGCGGCGGCGCCCGACCCCACGCTCTATTTCCTCAACCTGTCCAAGCTGTGCGATTCCCTCCCCCCCGAAGACCTGGCGCGGGCGTACGCGTCCCCCGGAAACCCTCCCGTTCTCGGGGCCCTGCTGGGCGGGTCGGAGTCGTTGCCCGAGCAGCTGGCGAGCCGGCAGGAGGTGTTCTCCTTCCTCTTTCTGGAAGGAGGGGCTGCCCGGGTGGGAGCGCCGGAATCCCTCCTCGCCGAGGCGACGGGGCTCGCCGACCGGTGCGGGACCGAGAAGGAGATGCAGGCGGCCCTGCGCAGGCTCAAGCTCCGGGAGGTTGCCCGCATCGCCGCCCGCGACCTGTCCGGGCTCGCCTCCCTCTCCGATGTGATGGCGGACCTCTCCGCGCTGGCGTCCGTGGCCCTGGAGGGTGCCGTCCGGTTCGCCCGGCGGCAGCTTTCCGGGAGGTACGGCGCTCCCGTGATCGAGACGGAAGAAGGAGCCCGGCGCGAGTGCGGGTTCGTCGTCCTGGGGATGGGGAAACTCGGGGGGAACGAGCTCAATTTCAGCTCGGACATCGATCTCATCTACCTGTACGAGACCGAGCAGGGGATGACGGAGGGCGCTGATGGGGAAGAGGCGGTGACCCTCCACCAGTACTTCGTCCGGCTCGGGGAGGTGATCACCCGGATCCTCTCCGAGGTCACGGAGGACGGGTTCGTCTTCCGGGTCGACCTTCGCCTTCGCCCCGACGGGATGAAGGGGGAACTCGCCAACTCCCTCCGGTCCGCCGAGATCTACTACGAGTCGTGGGGGCAGACGTGGGAGCGCGGGGCGATGATCAAGGCCCGGCCCGTGGCCGGAGACGGCTGGGTCGGGGAGGAGTTCCTGCGGACCATCACCCCGTTCGTGTACCGGAAATACCTCGACTTCACCTCCATCGAGGAGATCAAGGAGATGAAGGACCGGATCGACCTGGCGTCCGCGCGGGCCCTGAAGCACGAGAGGGATCTCAAGCTGGGGAAGGGGGGGATCCGGGAGATCGAGTTCTTCGCACAGGCGCACCAGCTGATCTACGGGGGGAAGAACCCCGACCTGCGGCGCCGGGGGACGGCAGAGACGCTGCGGGAACTGGTCGGGGCGGGCATCGTCTCGCAGGAGGAGTGCGATGCGCTGACGGAGGCATACGGGTTCCTGCGCTCCCTCGAGCACAGGGTCCAGGTGTTCCAGGATCGACAGACCCACACTCTCCCGCAGAGGGAAGGGGACCTGCTGCGCCTGGCGCGGGCCATGGCCCTGCCCGACGGCCCGTCGCTTCTTTCGGCGATGGACCGGCACACGGGGAACGTGCGCACGATCTACGACAGGCTCTTCCGGGCGGCCCCCGAGGAGGCGGGGCCGGAGATCCCCCCCGAGATCTTCGCCGTTCTGGACCCGGAGTCCGAGGAGCCTCCCGACGACCGGCTTGCGGCGCTGGGGTTCGCCGACCACGAGGCGGCGCGACGGATCGTGGCGATCCTGAAAGACGGCCCCCCGTTCATACGGATGCCGGCCCGGGCGCGACGGTACCTGGGGAAGATCGCCCCGCTGTTCCTGGACCGCCTCGTCCGTTCCCCGAACCCTGACATGGCCCTCTACCACACGGAGCGGTTTCTCTCCGCCGTCGGCGCGCGGACGATGTTTTACGCCCTTCTGTTCGAGAACAGGACGGTGATCGACGTGCTCGTTAGGCTCTTCGGGAGCAGCCGGTTCCTTTCCGGGTATCTCCTCCGCCATCCCGAGCTCATGGACACCTTCCTGGGCAAGAAGCTCCCCCATCTGGTCAAGACGAAGTCCGACCTGAGGAAGGAGCTGGGGGAGGCGCTCGCGGCGTGCGCCGATTTCGAGCAGGAACTGGACGAGCTGCGCCGGTTCAAGAACATGGAGACGCTGCGGATCGGCATGCACGACCTCGCCGGCACCCTCTCCCTGGAGGAAGGGATGTTCCAGTTGTCGGCGCTGGCGGAGATCCTTCTGTCGTACGCGCTCGTTCTGGCCCGGCGGGAGACGGGGAGGCGGTTCGGCGTCCCGATGGTGGAGGGCGACGGGGGAAAAAGCGTCGTGGCGGAGTTCTGCGTGATGGGGATGGGGAAGTTGGGCGCCGAGGAGCTTTCCTACCACAGCGACCTCGACATCATCTTCCTGTACTCCGGCGCGGGGGAGACCGCCCCCGTGCGCGGCCAGACCCCCGCGGAGTTCCGCAAGGTGTCGAACCACGAATATTTCGCCAAGGTGGCCCAGCGGCTGATCTCGATTCTGACGACGGCGACGCGGGAGGGGACCGTCTCCCTCGGGAAACGCGGGTCCCCTCGTCTCGTCCCTGTCGGCGTTCGAACGGTACCACGAGCAGTCCGCCCAGCTCTGGGAGCGCCAGGCGCTCCTCAAGTGCCGGTTCGTGGCGGGGGACAGGGAGTTCGGGAAGCGGGCGGAGGAGATGGTCTCCCGCTTTATCTTCGACCGGCCCCTTCCCCCAGACGCGCCGGGCGAGATCAACCGGCTCCGGCAGCGCATGGAGAGGGAACTCGGGAAAGAGCGCCGGGACCGGAGGAATCTCAAGGTGGGGCGGGGGGGGATCGTCGACGTCGAGTTTGCCGTGCAGTATCTGCAGCTCGTGCACGGCCCGGGCAACCGTTCCCTGCGCGTGCGATCCACCCTGAAGGCCCTCTACGAGCTGCTGCGGGCGAACGTCCTTACCCCGGACGATTTCCGGGCGCTGGACGAGGGGTACCGCCACCTGCGCGCCATGGAGGTCTCCCTGCGCCTCTCGCACGACGCCTCCATCGAGCAGTTCGACCCGTCCCGGCTGTCCCCGGACCTGCAGGACCGGTATCGACGGGAAACGGAAGCGATCCGGAGGGTCTACCTGAACATTCTCGGACTGGAAGAATAGGGGATCGCCCGCGGGGGCGGTACCGGGGTCACCCGATTTCGTCGTCGGGGAAATCGAACATCGGGTGGTGCTTGATCCATTCCGAGACGACCACCTGCAGCTCGGAGTGGGCGGGGTTGTCGGACCGGACGTCCATCATGGCGTTCCGGATCTCCATCAGCAGGTGGGTGTTGAACCCGCCGATATTCTCCCAGCTTTGTGCGTCGTCCCTGCCGTTTTCGTAGAAGTGGGCCATGTCATCCTCTCCTACCAGTTAGAACGGCAGATCCTTCGAAAAGATTCAAGGGAAAATGCACCCCCCCGGATTTTCGAAGAATGTATCGGGCGGGGGCGTGGTTGTCAAAGGAAAAGGCGGGAATTTCCGGAATACGGCCCGGTGGGCAGACGGAGCCGGTTTTCCGGGTTGCGCGACTCGCCGATGGAGGTCACCCGGATTCCCGCCAGGTCGACCACCGGGCACTTGTACTCGCAGATGCCGCACCCGATGCACAGATCGACGACCACGACGGGCACCTTGACGGGCTTTCCTCCCTTCCCGGGGCGCTCTTCGAAGACGATCGCCTTCTTGGGGGTCGGGCAATGCTCCTCGCAGACGATGCAGGGGGTCCCCTGCGCGAAGGGGATGCACCGGGAGGGGTCGACGAACGCCAGCCCGATGACATGTTTCTGCTTTGCCGGCAGCGCGAGCGGTTCGATGGCCGACGTGGGGCAGACCTGCCCGCACAGCGTGCAATTGTATTCGCAGTAGCCGATCCGGGAGACGAGCTTCGGCGTCCAGATCCCCTCGATTCCCGCGGACAGCAGCGTCGGCTGCAGTCCCCCGGTGATGCAGACCTTCATGCACTCCCCGCACCGGACGCACCGGGCGAGGAAATCGGCCTCGGGCCGCGAGCCCGGGGGCCGCACGAGTTCGGGGGCGGGCCTCGCCTGGGCGGGGGAGGTCTTCATCACCCAGGCCGTCGACGCGCCGGTGAACAGCGCGGAAAGCGCCGCCCTGCGGCTCACGTCCAGCCGGTCCTGTGTCCCCCGGGCCACCGCGAATGTCCACTCGAGGGCCCCCTCCGGGCACTGGGCGGAGCAGTTGAAGCAGCTCACGCATTCCGACGGGGACCAGTTCGCCTCCGTGTGGGGGTTCGCACCGCCCGCGCAGACGTCGCGGCACTGCATGCACCGGGTGCATTTCTCGTTCATCGACAGCCTGAGCAACCCGGCGCGTGAGAGGATCCCCAGAAGCCCTCCGAGGGGACAGACGAACCGGCAGAAGAACCTCGTCCGGACCCGGTTCAGGGCGAGCACCAGGAAGAAGAGGGCGAAGAGGAACAGCGCCTGCTCGTACCGCGCCGGGAAGAAGGAGAGGAAGTGGGTCCGCAGGAAGGTGTACGCCCCGTCGAACAGATCCGAGGCCGGCCGCCACGGGAGGCGGTATCCCCAATCGAGGAACAGGCGCAGAACGTGGTTGATCCCCGGCATCACGGAGAGAGAGAGCGACCGGATGAGGAGGGAGATCGGATCGAGCAGCCCCGCGGCCTGGATCCCGAAGATCGCCGCTCCGACGAAGAACAGGAGCGTCGCGTACTTCCACCGGGTCGCGCGCGTCTTGTTTCCCCGTTCCGGCGCGAACTTCCGGTCGAAGAAGCCAACGGCGTGGTTGAGGGTCCCCAGGGGGCATACCCAGCCGCAGAAGGCACGGCCGAACAGGAGGGTCACGGGCACGAACAGGAGCGCCAGGAAGAGGGTGGCCGGCAGCTTGTGCGCCGAGAGAAGCGATGTCAGGAGGACGAGGAGGTCGGCGTCGAGGAAGATCTTGACGGGGTAGGCGAGCTCGTTCCTCCCGTCATAGTCCGTCTTGACGAGCAGCACGAAGAAGAGGAGGAGAAACGCCCCCTGGGAGATGCGTCTCGCAAGCTGTTTGGCGTCGACGGGGGGTCGCATGGGTTGTGTGACCGGGTCAGAATGCCGGCCGGACCTCGTAGGGGAGGGGGTCCGGGACGCCGGCTTCGGCGAAGGCCTTGCGCCGGAGAGCGCACGATTCGCACCGCCCGCACGCCTTCTCGCCGTCCCGGTAGCACGACCAGGTGCGCTCGAAGGGGACGCCGAGCGACTTGCCCATCAGGACGATATCTTTCTTCTTCAGGTTGACGAAGGGGGCCTTGACGACGATTCCGCTTTCGTCCTTCGTCCCCGTGCGGATCGCCTCGTTCATCGCCTCGTAGAAGGCCGGGCGGCAGTCGGGGTAGCCGGACGAGTCGGCCCACACCGCGCCGATGTAGACGTTCCTCGCGCCGATCACCTCGGCCCACGAAACGGCGATGCAGAGGAAGTGGGCATTGCGAAACGGGACGTAGGTGGCGGGGACGCCTCTCCGCTCCGGATCCGCGGGGGGAACGTCGACGGACGGGTCGGTCAGGGCGGACCCCCCGATCGTCCTCAGGTACCCGATGTCGGCCACCATCCGCTCCCGGACCTTCAGGTGGTCGGCGATCGCGTGGAAGCAGGCGAGCTCCTGCCTCCCCGTCCGCTGTCCGTATGTGACGTGCAGGAGGGAGATCTCCGACTCCCGGGTGGCGAAGGCGGCCAGGACGAGACTGTCCATCCCGCCGCTGGCGAGGACGATCCCCTTCGGCTTCGGGGAGAGCGTCACACCCCTCTCCGGTCCGGTCCCCAGACAAGCTTGTGGATCTGCAGCTGGAACCTGGCATCGATGGCCTCCCCGACCATCCAGCCGGCGAGCTCCTCGGGGGAGAGAAGACCGAAGGCCGGGGATAACAACGCATGGAACGGGTGCTTTTTCCCGTACGTTTCGATCACCGTCCGGGCAAACCGGTAGTCCTCCCTGGAGGAGATGACGAACTTGACCTCGTCGCGGGCGTTAAGGTGGTCGAAATTCTCCCAGGCCGTCTTTCCCTCCTCCCCGGAGCCGGGGCATTTGACGTCCATGATCCTGACCGCCCGGGGGTCCAGGCGGGAGAGGGGAACGGTTCCGTTCGTCTCGACGAGGACCGTATGGTCGAGATCGAGGAGCGCGGTGACGAGAACGGGGGTTTCCTCCTGAAGCAGCGGCTCGCCGCCGGTCACCATCACCCGCGGAATTCCGAACACGGTCACCCGCGAGACGACCTCCTCGAGGGGGATCTCCTCCCCGCCGTCGTACGCGTACGTCGTGTCGCAGTAGCGGCACCGGAGGTTGCAGCCGGTCAGGCGGACGAAGGCGAACGGAAGCCCGACATAGGAGGTCTCCCCCTGGATGCTGGCGAAGATCTCGGACACGCGAAGCATCTTCCTATCCTACCACGGTGCCCTGCACAACCCCGGGGCCGTTCTTCCGGAGGGAGTTACTTGAGAACGTCGAGCCAGTGCGCGAAGAGAGCGTTCTTCCCCCTGACGATGTCGAAGAACTCCTCCTGGATCTGCTTCGTGACCGGGCCCGGCTTCCCCGTGCCCACGAGGCGGTCGTCCACCTCCCGCACCGGGGTGATCTCGGCGGCCGTGCCGGTGAAGAACATCTCGTCGGCGATGTACATTTCGTCCCGGGTGAA
>WOR8_10002429_pt1 | contig 18448 bp, 19 predicted proteins | sample DeeMarSeWOR38_10_FD_19890 | JGI IMG/M metagenome (IMG submission 19890)
TACTAATGGAAGCGATGTTTCAATAACTGCTTTTCCTAAGGGTGGTGGTAGTGAAAACATGAGTAAACTAGGTATGCTTAAACCTGGTGTAGGAATAGATGGAGTGAAAAATTTTATAGTAGATGAAGTAATTAAAGCAGGCGGCAATCCTTGTCCTCCTACTATTGTTGGTGTAGGAATTGGTGGAGGCGCGGATTTAGCTTTAAAATTAGGTAAAAAATCTTTGCTTAGACCTGTTGGTATAAGAAGTAGGGATAAAAAAATTGCAGAAATTGAAAATGAATTAATAAAAAGAATTAATAAAAGTAATATTGGTCCAATGGGTTTAGGTGGAAAGACAACTGTTTTGGATGTACATATTGAAATGGCACATAGACATCCTGCAAGCCTTCCGGTTGGTATTGTTGTTCAATGTTGGGCAAATAGAAGAGCACACATGATAATTCATAAAGATGGAAACTGGGAGATGAAATAGATGGAATATCATTTTACTTTACCTGTTAACAAGGATAAAATTAAAAAATTAAAAGTTGGTGATATCTTATATTTAACAGGAGAAATTTTTACTGCACGTGACGAAACACATCATATTATGCTTAAAAAAAATAAACATCCATTTGATCCATCAGAAATGGCATTATATCATTGTGGACCTTTAATGAAAAAAGATAAAGGGAAATGGCATGTTGTTTCAGCAGGACCAACTACAAGTAGTAGAATGGAAATTTTTGAGGATGAATTTATAAAAAAATTTGGTACAAAAATAATTATTGGTAAAGGTGGAATGGGTGAAAAAACCCAGAAAGCTTTACAAAAATATACCGGAGTTTATGTTGCCTATACAGGTGGTGCAGGGGCACTTGCTGCTGAAAAAATAAAAGAAGTCACTGGTGTTTATTGGTTAGATGAGCTTGGTATGCCTGAAGCTGCTTGGATTTTCAAAGTAAAAGAGTTTGGTCCACTGATTGTAGCAATGGATTCATATGGTAAATCGATTTATAAAAAATTGAAAAAGGGGAAATAGGTTTGGATATTAACCTATCAATAGAACCTAATGAGATTTCAACAGTAATAAAGGATTTTATTAAAACATATGTTAAAAACTCTGGATGCAAAGGAGTTGTAATAGGTTTATCTGGTGGTGTTGATTCAGCATTAGTTGCTCTATTATGCAAGCAAGTTTTAGGTAAAAAAAATACAAGATGTGTTTTTCTGCCAGATGATACTACACCAAAATTAGATTTTAGATATTTAGATGTTTTGGTTAACAAAATTGGTTTATTCTGTGTAAAAAAAGAAATAACAAACCTTGTAAATGAAATAAATAAGAATTGCTTTGTTAAACCAGATAAATTTGCATTAGCAAATGTAAAAACAAAAGCTAGAATGATACTTCTATATGAATATGCTAATATGACCAAAAATCTTGTTTGCGGAACATCGAATAAATCTGAACTACTTATTGGATATTTTACAAAATATGGTGATGGCGCAGTAGATATTCAACCTATTGGAGATCTTTATAAAACACAGGTTTTGGAACTAGCAAAACACCTAAAAATTCCCAAAGAAATTATTTCAAAACCTCCAACTGCGGGATTATGGAAAGGACAAACTGATGAGAATGAGTTGCAAATTAGTTATAAACATCTAGATATTATATTAGCAGGTCTGGAACTAAAAATGAATTTTGATGAAATTGCAAAGATAGCTGGTGTAAAAACTTCTGATGTAAAACGTATAAATAATATGAGAGTTAAAAGTCAACATAAACGAAGAACACCTTTAATTCCGAAAATAGGAATTAAAACAGTTGGAATTGATTGGCGTTCACCAGTACAACGGGGATGATTAATCAAAATATTAATTATTATATCTATTTAAAAACTCTAACTCTACACTATTTTCAAGCCATATATCATTACCAATTAAACTTACATTCCTGTAATGAACACCTTCTTTGCAATCATCTGTCTGAACAAAAAGTGTAGAATACAAACTACAATTCAATGAATTATTAAAATTATAATAATATTCACTACTATCAAAAACTCTCGATGTATGTGTATGACCGGTTAAAACCAGTTCCACATTATAATCCTCACATAGATCAATAAAAGTTTCTCTATTTCTGACAATAACATCGTGCATCTCACCATTTTTATTTCTAATATTTATAGCAGGATGATGCATAAGTACTATCTTGTAACTAGAACTACAATTATCCAAAGAACTTTCAAGCCATTGAATATCACTATCATAAAGACCATCACCATCAACATTCTTAAAAAAGTTATAAAATAATTTATAATAACTTGGGCCTGAATTTATGAAAAACAAACTAACATTATTATAATTTATAATATAACGGTCTTCATTTTTTATAAATCTATGATAATTTTTTAAATTTCTACTTAAATAATATTCATGATTACCAGGTGTGGTATAAACAGGGATAGAATAATTCTCATCAGCGTAAAACTGGCCATCTTTTTTATATAAACAACTAGTAAATGCTAGACAGTTAAAAGCACCAGAAATATAATTTCCAGCCCATTCAGTCAAATCTCCAGTAATAACAATAAAAGCTGGTTTATTATCAAAGGAACAAATTTTAGATAAAACATACATGAATCTATTCTTTGAAATTTCATTACGTTCAAAAATCTTATGCATTACATGGGTATCAGTAATTTGAACAAAATAAAAATCATTGTTTTCTTGTAGACTAACAAATTTCTGTTTATCTGAGCTACCTAATGATAAACCACTAAATAATAAAATAGAAATTAAAAACAATGAAATAATTTGCAATTTTATTTTATTCATAAAAATATAATGAACTTCATATTATTTAAATTTAAACATTTTACCAGTTATTTTTTCGTATGCTTCAATATATTTTTTTTCAGTCTCATTTATAACAAAATCTGGTAAATGAGGTGGCGTAGAATTTTTATCCCAACCAGTTTTAGTTAAATAATCTCTTACAAATTGTTTATCAAAACTTGGTTGAGGTTTTCCTGGCTGATATTTACTCATAGGCCAAAAACGAGATGAATCAGGAGTAAGTACTTCATCTACCAGTATGATTTCATTATCAATTTTTCCGAATTCAAATTTGGTATCAGCAATTATAATACCTTTTTTGAGAGCATATTTTGCTCCTTCTTCATAAATATTCATTGAAAATTCTTTTATCTTTTCTGCGTCTTTTTTACCAATCAAATCTTCCATTTTTTCAAAAGATATATTGATGTCATGACCTGATTCTGCTTTGGTAGATGGTGTAAATAAAGGCTCATCAAATCTTTCTGATTCTTTGAGATCCTTTTTTAATTTAATTCCGCAGACAGTGTTATCTTTTTTATAAGAACTCCATGCAGAACCAGATATATAACCTCGAACAATTGATTCTACAGGAAAAGTTCTTGCTTTTTTTATCAGCATACTTCTACCTTCAAGTATCTGCTTATATTTAACAAGATTTCTAGGTAAATCATCAAATTCAGTTGAAACAACATGATTTGGAATTAAATCTTTAAAAAAGTCAAACCAAAATTTTGAAATCTGAGTCAAACAAATCCCTTTATTTGGAATTGGTTCATGCAATACAAAATCAAAGGCTGATATTCTATCTGTTGCAATAATAAGAAGTTCGTCATTTAATTCATATAAATCTCTAACTTTTCCTTTTTTGAAAATTTTCAAAGGTAAATTCGTTTCGGTAACAATGCTCATAATTTTCCTCCTAAAAATTTTTATAAAATCTTTGCACCTTTTTCAACTATCTTATCAGATATAACATCGCCTTTTTCAGCCCGTAATATTTTTCCATTATATATTGCTTTTTGATTTTCCCCGATTATCATATTAATTTTTTTAAAATCCTCAAATTCTAAAACATTAACTGGTTTTCTAGATACGCCCTCTATAAATACTTCTGAGCCAGGTGTGGATTCACCAGGATTTAAAAGAGAGCAAACCCCTTTTTTATCTTCAGCAGCAAGTAACATACCATTTGATTTAGCTCCTCTAATATTTGCTGGTTTTAAATTTGAAACTACAATAATAGACTTACCCTTAATTTCATCTTTTGAATAATAAGGCTTCATACCTGCAACTATAATTCTCTTTCCTAGTTTTCCAACATCTAATAAGAGTATATACAGAGTATCAGCATTTGGATGATCTTTAACATCAATTACTTTAGCAACTCGTAAATCAAGTTTAGAAAATGGGTCGCTTTCTTCTAAAAAATCTTTTGGATCTAATTTTTTAAATAATGGTTCAGGTTTTTCAAGTTGTGTTCCAACTTTTAATTCATTTAATGCTGATTGCCAATTTACATCATGAACTGAATTTTTATTACCAATGATATTCCATATTTTGTTTGAAGAATAAGGTAAATAAGGTGCCATAAATATAGATAAAGAATTTATTATTTTCAGACAGATATGAAGAGCTGTTCCACATGCTTCTTTATCATTTTTTATAAGATTCCATGGCTGTTTTTGGTCAAAATAAAAATTACCAAACTGTGCCAAATTCATTGAAATTCTTAACCCTTGTTTGAAATAACAACCTGCAATTGATTTTCCCGCTTCTTCCGAAGTTTCTTTAATTTTTGTTAATGCCTTTTTATCTAATTCATCAAGTTCACCAAGCTTTGGTATTTCACCGAAATTTTTACTTGTAAATGTAATTACTCTATGAACAAAATTACCATAAGTACCAACAAGCTCATCATTATTTTTTGCTATAAAATCATCCCAAGTCCAATCAGTGTCCTTGTTCTCTGGCATATTAATAGATAAATAATATCTTATTGCATCAACATCAAATTTTGATAAAACATTTGGTACCCAAATAGCTGTTCCTCGGCTTTTCGAAAACTGTTCACCTTTTAATCGTAAATATTCATTTGCTGGTATATCATATGGTAGATTTAATTTTTCATCATAGCCCATAAGAATAGACGGCCAAATCAATGTGTGAAAAGGTATGTTATCTTTTGCAAGGAAATAATAGTGTAAAACATTTTTATCTTTCCACCATAGCTCCCATTCATCAGGTTTTCCCTTTTTTTCTGCCCATTCTATGCTTGCAGAAAGATAACCTATTACAGCATCAAACCATACATAGATTCTTTTATCATCAAAACCTTCAATGGGAACCTTAATTCCCCAGTCTATATCCCTTGTTATTGCTCTATCTCTTAAACCATTTTTTAACCAATTTTCAGTAAATTTCAAAACACTTGGTTTAAAATGTTTTTTATCTTTTAACCAATCAATTAATCTTTGTTCAAATTTACTAAGTGAAAAAAACAAATGAGTACTAGATCTAATTTCAGGAGTATTACCGCATATTTTACATTTTACTAATTCTAATTCTTTTGGATCAAGTAATTTTCCACATTCGTCACATTGATCTCCTCTTGCTTTTTCAGATTTACAATATGGACATACTCCTTCTATATATCTATCTGGTAAAAATCTTTTACAATGTGTACAATAAAATGCATCTATACTTTTTTTATAGATATATTTCTTATTGTATAGAGTTAAAAAAATATCTTGAACAACTTTTTCATGATTTTTTGTGGTAGTACGAGTAAAAAGACTAAAAGATATTCCCATTTGTTTCATATTTTCAGTGTGCTCTTTGTTAAATTTATCAACAATTACTTGAGGAGTAGTTTTTTCATTTTCTGCTGTGATAGTAATAGGTGTTCCATGTTCATCACTTCCCGAAACCATTAAAACATCTTTACCAATCATTCTATTATATCGTGCAAAAATATCTGCAGGTATATAACAACCTGCCATGTGACCAAGATGTAGTGAACCATTTGCATAAGGCCATGCAACACCAATGTAAATTTTTTCTCTCATGAATAAATCTTAATGCAGAATACGGGCATAACATTGAAATATGGCGTAAGGCTAATATATAAGCGTATAAGTAAAAATTAGTTTGAAAGATAGCACCCAAAAGGTGCGTTAGTCAATTAAGATTAATTCATATTCAACCGCTTAATTTAAAATTAATAGTTAAATGCTTAAATAAAACGCATGGACTCTTTGTCCATAAATAGCTGTACAGCGGGACAAAGGTGCTATTTTTCTTAAGAATATAATTGAGGTGATATTAAATGGTAATAGATCCAGCAACAACTAAATATTTGATTAAAGCTCATATTAAAGCAGATGGTATTATTGAAAAATCAGATGTAGTAGGTGCGATATTTGGCCAAACAGAAGGTTTACTAGGTGAAGAATTAGATCTTAGAGAATTACAAAGATCTGCAAGAGTTGGAAGAATAGAAGTTGAATTAGATTCTAAAAATGGGAAAAGTGAAGGAGTTATTACTCTTCCAACGTCTTTGGATAAGGTTGAAACTGTTATTCTCGCAGCAGCTTTTGAAAGCATAGATAGAGTTGGACCATGCAAGGCAACAATAGTAGCTGAACATGTTGAAGATGTGAGAGTTGTAAGAAGAAACAGAGTAATTGAAAGAGCAAAAGAGCTATTAAACAAGGTAATGGAAGAAGGTAAGGTTGAAGGTGAAAGTATAGCAGATACAGTAAGACAGGCTGTTCAGATTGAGGAAATAACTAGTTTTGGTCCAGAGCGCTGTCCAGCAGGACCAAACATTGATAAAAGTGATGCAATAATTCTTGTTGAAGGTAGAAGAGATGTTCTAAACCTATTAAGATATGGCATAAAAAATGTAATAGCTGTTGGAGGAACTAATGTTCCAAAAACTGTTATTAATTTAACTAAAGAAAGAATATCAACAGCTTTTGTTGATGGTGATCGAGGTGGTGAACTAATTTTAAGAGAACTATTACAAACAGCTGATATAGATTTTGTAGCAAGAGCACCCCAGACTAGAGAAGTAGAGGAAATACCTCAAAAACTCATTATGAAAGCCTTGAAAAATAAGATCCCTGCTGAACAATATGCGGAAATGTACGATATTAAAGTTGATAAAAAAAAGTTAACTGATGAAGAATCTGAAAAACCTTCTAAAAAAGAAAAGGCTGAAGAAAAATCTAAACCCGCAGAAGCAAAAAAAGAAAAAGAGGATAAAGAAAAACCAAGAGTTGTTACAGAGATACAAAAAAATTATGGAAAAATATTGAATGAAATTGCAGGGTCATTAAAAGCTGTTCTTTTTGACAAAGATGACAAAGAAATAAAAAAGATTCCTGTAAGGGAATTAACAGATTCACTTAAAAAAAGTGACAATATTGCTTCAGTTGTTTTTGACGGTATTATAACCCAACGTCTACTAGATATTGCAAATAGTAAAAACATAAAGGAGATTGTAGGAATCAAAATAGGTAATGTTGTAAAAATGCCAACTTCTGTAAAAGTTTTGACAAAAAAGGATCTTGAATGATTCTTTTTATAAATTTCAAAATAAATTTTTCCGACCTAAATCAACAAGTTATATTTAAAGCTTGAACAGAAAATCATAAAAAGGATGTTAACGATTTGACTATGATTTTTAAAAAGTAAGAGGGTAGGAAAATCATGCAAAAAGATGAGTTAATTCAACTTCATTCGTTTCTATTACAATTAAAAATACATTTGGAAGGGATGGTTGAAAATAATGGGGGTAGTGAATTTCTATCTTACGATAAATTAAATATAACACCTTTTCAAGTCTATAAATCAAAAAGAGAGCACAAACTAGCTGTTTTCACATTAAGTAAGGGAATAGCAGATCTTTTATCAAATAATAGATATACTGGTTTGGAAAAAGTTTCCAATAGATTAGAGCAAATGTCAGAGCGTTTTATGACTGAAAAAGAAAAGCATATTATTAGATCCTAAAGCTCTTTTATCATTGTATAAGCGCTCTTGCCATCTTGATAAAAATCTTTTATTTTTCCTTTTATTTTAAACCCATGCTTTATGTAAAAATTTTTTGCTTTTAAATTATCTATTCTAACTTCTAATTCAATATTTTTTACTTTTTCATTAGACATTAATTTTAAAAATTCATTTAAAAGGGAAGATCCAATTTTTTGTCTTCTATTTAATTCTGAAACTGAAAGCATTAAAATTCTAGAATTATTTTGTGTGGTTTTTACACCTATAATAAATCCAATTATTTTATGTGCTTTTTCAACTACAATAAAACCTTTTGGATATGATTCATAAAAAAAATTGAATAAACTTGGATTATATTGTTCTGTTAATGTTTCAGATGCTAGTTTTATTACTGAAAACATATCAGATGATTTGAATTTTCTTATTATAAGCACGAATTAGTATCAACAAATCATTTATAAAATTCTATTTATTATCATCCAAAGTTTTATTAATCATTAATATATTTCTATAAATCATTGATATGGCAGAGGAAATAATTTTTATAAAAGAACAAAACGTAATCCTTTTTAAAAAAGCATTAACAAAAAATCTTTATTTTAAAAATTTTGATCAAGTTAAAATTTCTAAAATTTTAAAAATATCACAACCAATGGTTAGCAACTATTGTAATTCAAAAGTAAAAATTCCAGAGTATTTATTTAAGCTGGCAGAAAAAATTTCTGAAAAAATTCTTAATAAAAATTCCTTAAATTTTTATACATGCATTACTTTTAATGGAAAAAACTTTGAGGGTTCAAATTTTGTTGCAGACAAAAATGAAATTATCAATACCGAAAAAAATGAAATAGTTGATAATTTAACTGAAGCTTTTCTATTACTAAAAGGAAAGAATATAGGTAAACTATTACCTGAGGTAAAAATAAACATTGCTATTGCTATTGAAAAAGCAGAAAGTCCTAATGATGTTGCTGCATTTATAAATGGTTTAATTATAGTTGATGATAAAATCATAAGTAATAATGGTATAAGATTTGGAAAAAGTAAACATCTTTCTTCATTATTGCTTTATTTAAAGGACGTACTTGATGTTAAAGCAATTATGAACACTGCTTATATTGATAACATTAAAAAAACAAGTCTAAATTTTGGATATTTAACAAAAGATTATAGGTTAAAAGAAAGTAAAAAAAATCTTGATATCCTTTTGCATAAAGGAGATTTTGGTATTGAGCCATGTGCATATATTATTGGTAAAGATGCAGTTGATGTTGTAAATAAGGTTATAAAATTAATGGAGGAATTATAATGAAATTACAAGATGAAAAAATTTCAAAAATAATTATTGAGAGATATCTAAAAAAATTTATTAACAATCTTAACCAAGATGTAATAATTGCTGGCGCAGGTCCAGCTGGACTTACAACGGCATATTATCTTGCAAAAAATGGATTTAAGGTTTCTATTTTTGAAAGAAAACTTTCCATAGGAGGTGGTATGTGGGGTGGAGGAATGATGTTCAATGAAATTGTTGTTGGTGAGGATGGAAAAAAAATTCTTGATGAATTTGGAATAAATTATGAAAAATATGAAGATGGTTACTACACTGCTGATTCGGTTGAGGCAATTACTACTATTTGTTCAAAAGCTATGAAAGCAGGTGTAAAAATTTTCAATAGTATTTCAGTTGAAGATGTTATGATTGATGAAAATGGAATTTGTGGGGTTGTAATAAACTGGAGTTCTGTAGATATTGCAGGTCTTCATGTCGATCCATTATCTGTAAGATCAAAATTTGTTGTTGAAGCAACAGGTCATCCTTTAGAAATTTTGAGAATTCTAGAAAAAAAAATAGATGGTAAACTTTTTACAAAAACTGGTAAAATATTGGGTGAGAAATCAATGAATGCTGAAATTGGAGAAAAAACTGTTATTGAAAACACTAAAGAAATATTCAATAATGTTTATGTTGTTGGCATGGCAGCTAATGCTGCTTTTGGAACAAACAGAATGGGACCAATTTTTGGAGGAATGTTGCTCTCAGGTAAAAAATTAGCAGATATTCTTTCTAAAAAGTTAATGGAAGGTAGGAGTGTTGATTTAAAAAATAAAAAGGTTGGTTAAAATTAATGATTTTTATTGATGTTGATTTCTATTTTATTACCGATTCACAATCAAGTAAGAAAGGAATATTTTCTGATGTTAATGATGCATTAAAAGCTGGTTGTAAAATTATTCAATATAGAGAAAAAAATATAGATTTTAATAGGATGGTTTATGAAGCAAAACATTTGAAAAAAAAGTGTAACGGTAAAGCAATTTTTTTAATAAATGATAGATTAGATGTTGCTTTGGCAGTTGAAGCTGATGGTATTCATATTGGTAAATCAGACGTTTCTTTTAAAGACGCAAGAAAATCACTCGGAAATAATAAAATTATTGGTCTTTCTGTTGATAATGTAAAAGAAGCTATTGATGCAGAATTTGCAGGGGCAAATTACATTGGTTTAGGACCAATTTTTAAAACTTTTACAAAAAAAGATGCTGGTAATCCTTGTGGAATTAAAATGTTAAAAAATGTAAGAAAAAATATTAAAATTCCAATTGTTGCGATAGGTGGTATTACTAAAAAAAACGTTGCTGAAGTAATTAGAAATGGAGCTGATGCTGTTGCTTCAGTTTCTGCAGTTATTGGTTCTGATGATGTTTATAGGGAAGTAAATGATTTTATTAATATTATTAGGGAGTGTAAAAAATTATGACTCAAATGGAAATGGCTATAAACAATCAAGTAACAAAAGAAATTGAAATAGTTGCAAAAAAAGAAAATATTGATATTGGAAAATTGATGAAAAAAATTGCTAATGGTAGAGTTGTTATTCCTTCTTCTATTCTTCATAAGAATCTCATACCTATTGGTATTGGTGAAGGTTTAAGCGTAAAGATTAATGCTAATATTGGTTCATCTCCAGATAAAGCAGATTTATCATATGAACTTGAAAAACTTAAGGTTTGTATAGAGGCAAAAGCAGATACTGTTATGGACTTAAGTACTGGTGGTGATATAGATAAAATTAGACAGGAGATAATAAAAAATAGTCATATTCCTGTTGGAACCGTTCCTGTTTATCAAGCAGCTTGTATGGTTGATGATGTTGTAGAATTGGATGAAAATGATTTTATAGAAGGCATAAAAAAACACATTGAAGATGGTGTTGATTTCATTACTATTCATGCCGGTCTTTTAAGAAGTTCAATTCCTTTTATTAAAAAAAGATTAATGGGCGTGGTTAGCCGTGGCGGGGCTTTACTTCTTAGATGGATGGTTCATCACAAAAGGGAAAATCCTATTTATGAAAATTTTGATGAGATTTTAAAAATGGCAAAAAAATATGATGTGACCTTAAGTTTAGGTGATGGTCTACGACCTGGTTGTTTAAAAGATGCAACAGACAAGGCACAATTATCGGAATTAAAAGTAATTGGTGATTTAACTTTAAGAGCATGGGAAGAAAATGTTCAAATAATTATTGAAGGTCCTGGGCATATACCACTTGATCAAATCGAAAAAAATGTTAAGTTAGAAAAGAAAATCTGTCATGGTGCACCTTTTTATGTTTTAGGACCACTTGTTACAGATATAGCACCAGGCTATGATCATATTACTAGTGCTATTGGTGGATGTCTGGCTGCTTATTATGGTGCTGATTTTTTGTGTTATGTAACTCCTGCTGAACATTTAGGTTTACCTAATGTTGAGGAGGTTAAAGAAGGTGTAATTACGTCTAGAATTGCTGCTCATTCTGCTGATGTTGCAAGAGGTTTAAATGGTGCAATTACCTGGGATAATAATATGAGTAAGGCTCGGTCAAGACTTGATTGGAGGAAGATGATAGAGCTGTCAATAAATCCAAATTTAGCAAAAGAGATTCGTGAAAGATGTACTGATGCTGATGAGCAAGTTTGCTCTATGTGTGGAAAGTTTTGTTCTGTAAAAATGAGTAAGCGTGCTATAAATGAAGATTAAAGAAATCGGTGAGTTTGGTTTAATTAATAGAATTACAAAAAAACCTAAAAACAAAGACATACAAGTTGGAATTGGTGATGATGCGGCAGTTGTTAAAACAAAAAAAGGTTTGCAGGTTTTAACAACTGATACTCTTGTGGAGGGGGATCATTTTAGACAAGAATGGTTTTCCCCAAAACAAATCGGAATGAAAGCAATTGAAATCAATGTTTCAGATATCGCGGCAATGGGTGCTATTCCAAATTTTGTTTTAGTTTCAATTGCACTTCCTAAAGATCTTAATCTTAAATTTGTTGAAGACCTTTACAAAGGAATGTGGAAGACTTGTAACAAATATAATATTGAGATAATTGGCGGAAATATGACTCATTCTGAACATATTGTTATCTCAATTACAATGACAGGCTTAGTTGAAAAAAAGAATTTATCTTTAAGAAATAGTGCAAAATTCGGTGATCTCATTTTTGTTTCAGGTTATCTTGGAAATGGTAAAGCTGGATTACAACTTTTTCAAAATAATTTAAGAGGATTTGAAAAGGTTAAAAAAAATTATCTTGAACCAAAAGCTAATTTAGACATTGGATTGAAAATTGCACCATATGTAAACTCTATGATAGATATCTCAGATGGTTTAGCACCTGAAATATGGCACATTTGTGATGAAAGTAAATGTGGAGCAATAATCTACAAAGATAAAATTCCAATAAAAGATGATGTCAGGAAAGTAGCAAAAATATTAGATGATGATGAATATGATTATGCTCTTTTTGGTGGAGAAGATTTTGAACTAGTGTACACTGTTTCAAAAGAAAATCTTGGAAAAGTTAACGGTTTTTTAGTTGGCGAAATTACAAAAAATAAAAATGTATTTTTATCATATAAAGGAAAAGTAAAAAAACTAGCAAAAACTGGTTATGATCATTTTTTATAGATAGAGTCCAAAAGCAGTAATTAGAATTACAACAATAGGAACACAAACAATTGTCGTCCAAGTAACCGAATGAGCTGTTGATTTCTTATCTATTCCATATGGTAGTAAAAACATATTTGTACTGGTTATTGGTAGGATTGAATTAATTATAATAACAGCAAACCAAGAATTTGAAATCGTACCAATAACAAATAAAGGATAAAATATAAGAACAGTAAGAATTGGAGTAATTATTACTGTAATAATAAAAATGTTTCTAACCCAGTCCCAATGATCACCTTTCTCATTACTTTTATCCACATTAAATAGTTTCTTCAATTCAGATATTTTAAGATCAGATGGATGAATTCCTGCTCCAACATAATAAAGTGCAGCAGGAATTGTAATTGCTGAATAAAATATTACTATTGTTTCTAATTCATATCCAAAGTCCTTTGTAGTTATGCTAGTTGATGCATGTACGCCGACTGCACAAATAACAAAAGCAATAAGATACCAAGGATATAGTTTCAAATACCATGGTAGAGTCTTAACTTGTTCAATATCGTTTTTCTTTGACTCTTTTTTATGCATATAAGATAAAATATATGGGATGATTGCAAAAAGTGCAATACCTACAAGTGCAATATAAATCGCAGCTTCAACTTTCCAAGGTGAGGCTAATAAAGCTCCTCCAATAAATGCGGAACTTCTTCCCTGATTTGTTAAAACTGTTTTGATAAATAAACGTTTTTTTTTGTCATTAAAATTCCAATTATTAGCTTTATACCTTGCAAAAACAAATGCGATTAAATACATGAAAAAGACGATTATGCTAACAATAATTGCAAATTCAATTTGTTTTTGTCCGAAATCTGTATTTAAAAAAATTCTAAAAACAAGGATTGGAATAAAGAAATATAGAAGAATCAGTCCAATTTTCTTCATTATTTTGTCGATTTTTTCTCTTCCTATGATTTTTGCAATAAAAATAGTTACAATAAATCCAACAAGAATCCATGGGAGAGTGTACAAACCAGATATATATATTAATATATCGTTTAATATATCTATCATCTAATTTTTACTTCCTGCTTAGCGCTCTATTACTCTAATTGCTTTTCCAATACTTCTTGGAATTGACTTAGGTTCAACAATTTTAACTGGTACATGCAAGTTCAAAATACTAAATATTTCTTCCTCTGCTTCTTTTTCTAAATCTTCAATTTTTCCATCTTTCCATCTTTTCTCTGAGGCTTCAACCTCAACAGAAAGAGAAATTATACTACCTTTTTTAGTTTTAATAATTTGGTAATTGTCACCTAAATCTTTAATTTGCATCAATGCAGATTCAATCTGTGAAGGAAATACAATAACTCCTTTTACTTTCATCATATCATCGCTTCTTCCCTTGATACGTGATTGAATCGGTAAAGTTCTTCCACATTCACATTCTTCCTCATATAAAACTGCAAGATCTCTTGTTCTAAATCTAAGTGCTGGAAAAGCTTCCTTAGTAAGTGTGGTAAATACTAGTTCTCCCTCTTCACCTAAAGGCAATGTTTCACCAGTATCAGGATTAATAACTTCAGGATAGAAATGATCTGCATTTATATGCAATTTCTTATATTTACATTCAGAAACAATTCCAGGTCCGATTATTTCTGTTAAACCATAGTGTTCATGAGCAACAATACCCCACCTCTTTTCAACATTTGACCTCATTTCTTCACTCCATGATTCAGCACCAAAACAACCGATTCTTAAATTGAAATCCTTTAGTGGATCAAGACCCATTAATTCAGCAGTTTCAGCCATGTACATTGAGTAAGAGGGAGTACAAACAAGCGCTGTCGTTCCAAAATCTTTCATAATTGTTATTTGTCTTTTTGTATTACCTGAGCTAATAGTTATAACTACGGCTCCAATTTTTTGTGCACCTTTTTCAAAACCATGAGCACCGGTGAAGAGACCATAACCATAAGCATTTTGCACGATATCCTTTTTTCTAAGTCCATTTGCCCAAAGTGATCGAGCCATTACTTCTGCCCATAATTCAACATCATTTCTTGTATATGGTCCAACAACCGGTTTACCAGTTGTTCCAGAGGATGCATGTACTTCAATAATGTCATCAATTTCAGTACATACAAGACCAAAAGGATAAAATCCTCTAAGATCTTCCTTTGTTAAAAATGGTATTTTTTCAATATCCTTCAAAGATTTAATTTTTGTTGAATCTAGTTTTGCTTCTTTTAGTCTATCTCGATAGAATCTATTATTTTTATAGACATAATCAACAATTTTTTTTAATCTTTCCAATTGTAAGTCACTTAATTCATTTCGAGGCATAGCCTCAATTTTATTGTCCCATAATTCAATGGTCATATATGACCTCCCTTATTCGTCCCACTGAATATAGTCCCCCATTATAATCATTACTGGTAATTTATAGAGAAATGGTTTTAATAGACACCTAACATACAACAACATGATTATTTAGAAATGATACCATGAAAATTATTATCCTTGGCGCTGGTATGATAGGTAGAGCAATTGCATATGATCTTTCGAAATATTCAAATTTCGATAATATCACGATAGCTGACAGAGATAATAAAACTCTGTACTCAGTTAAAAAATTTCTGAATAATCAAAAAATAAATTTGATAAAAATTGATTTAGAAAATATAAAAATTGTAAAAAAATATTTTAAAAATTTTGATATAGTTGTTTCTGCGGTGCCATATAAATATAATTATTTTTTAGCAAAAATTGCAATTGATACAAAAACCCATTTTATAGACCTGGGAGGAAATAACGATATCGTAAAAAAAGAGCTTGGTTTATCTAAAAAAGCAAAAAACAATGATGTAATAATTATTCCTGATTGTGGCCTTGCACCTGGTTTAACATCTATTATTACTAAAGATATCGTAGAACAAATGGATTTTGTTGATTACATTAAATTAAGAGTTGGAGGTTTACCACAAAATCCAAAGCCTCCACTTAATTACCAGATAGTTTTTTCACCATATGGGCTTATAAATGAATATGTTGAAGATGCAATAATTCTTGATCATGGAAAAATTCTAAAAAAGAAATCAATGACTGAAATTGAAACAATAAATTTTCCAAAACCATTTGGAGAACTTGAAGCCTTTTTAACATCAGGTGGTTGTTCAACATTACCATATACATTTAGAAGTAAAATTGGTTATTTGGATTACAAAACTATTAGATACAAAGGTCATTGTGAAAAATTTAAGATATTTTTAGATTTGGGTTTTGCTTCCGAGAAAAAAATAAAGATTGATAAACAATTTTTTGTACCAAGGGATATTTTTTCTACTATTTTAATGAGAAATCTTCCATTTAACCAAAAAGATGTAGTTTTGTTAAAAGTATTTGCAGAAGGGAAAAAAAGCGGAAAAAAATTAAAACTTGAATATTTTCTTATAGATTATTATGATGAAAAAAATAAAATTACTTCAATGATGCGTTTAACTGGTTATCCAGTTTCTATTACTGCTCAAATGATACAACAAGGCATTTTTAAAGAGTATGGTGTTTTCTGTTCAGAAAAAATTATTTCCTGCGATCTTTTTTTTGATGAACTTAAGAAAAGAGATATTTCTATTAATAAATATGTAAAAAATAGGGATTAGATTTATGTCTTTAGAACAAAAATTTTTAGAATCAAAAGAAAGAGCACTTGAATCTCTTAGAAAGGCAAAAATCGATGATAAGGTGGATAGAAAAATACTTTCTATTCTTGATTTAATAAATAAATCTGTTGAATTCTATTCTTCAAGTAGTTGTGCAGGTAGAATAGTTTTACTTGAAATACCTAAAATAGGTGATAAAAGAAATGCAAAATTTGTGGGTATATGGCATAGAACCATTAATTCTATGGATTTAATATCTGCATTAGAAGAAGCAAAAACTGGTTTGCTTTGGATACTTGCTCAGCCACCAATATTACATATATATGCTAAAACAAGGACTGCTGCCGATAAACTTGTGAAAATCGCTAATTCAAGTGGTTTTAAAAACTCAGCTTTTAAATCTGCAGGTAAACATATAGTTGTTGAGATTTGCAGTACAGAAAGACTTGACGCCCCAATAGGAAAAGATGGGATTTTATTTTGTAATAAAGATTATCTAAATCTTTTTGTGAAAATAGCAAACGAGGTTATAATAAAATCTGATTTAAAACTAAGTAGGTTCAAAATGGAATTAAAGAAAAAGATTTAAATAATTATAAAAACAACAAGTTTATTGGGTGTTTGATGGTAAATAGGAAGATAGAAAATATAATTTTATTTTTTTCATTAATTAGTATAATAATATCTTTAGTATGTTTTACTTTTTGTTTTATAATCGGTATTGATAAAACTTTTATTTTTCTTATTACTGTTATTTTGGTTTTATTGTCCTATGGTTTACTTATTGCTTTTTTCTATTTACATAAGATTTTTACTGATATAAAAAGTGAATTCAAAATATTAAATACAAAGGAGAGTGCAGTTAGGGATATTTACAGATATGATCAGTTTTTAAATCCACCTGATATTGATAATTAGTTACAATGAAGATGGGTTAGCCAAGCTTCTTTTGGTATTTTTTGATATATCCTGTACTTTTCCTCTCTATATATTCTATAAGCCTCTTCTTTAATTATTTCATTGTTATATGACCAGTAGTATTTTCTTATGTACTTGCTTTTTTCTTTAAACTCTTCTCTTCTTATTTTTAGTAATTTTTCTCTTTGTAATTCATAAAATAAGGCACGTGCATATTTATCAATACTCATGTCTTCTACTTCTTTTCTACCTTTAAATATACCTTCAATAGTTTTGGTTAGAGCTCTTGCATCCTCGTTTGTCATGTTGTACCTTTTTTTTAGCGCTATTAATAGTAATTTCTTCATTTTATTTATCTCCACTTTGATACATGTTTTTCTTGTTGGTTTATTTATAAAGGATTTGTTGTACAACTGTTTCCTGAATGTTTATTTATTTTATTTTCGAATCATTTAAATCCCGATTTTCTATTCAATTCTAAAAAAAGGACGATGAATTTATGGATAAACGTGTTTACAATTTTTATGCGGGTCCAGCAACTTTACCATTGCCTGTTTTAAAAAAAGCACAAGAAGAATTGTTAAATTTCCGCGGAAGTGGTATGTCGATTTTAGAAATATCTCATAGATCAAAACCTTATGATGAGATACATAAAAAAGCATCAGAACTAGTAAAGGAGCTAATGGATATACCTAATGATTACAAGATACTATGGCTTCAGGGTGGTGCTTCAAGTCAATTTTTTATGGTACCGCTAAATCTTCATTTACCTGATAAACCAATGGAATATGTCAACACTGGTAATTGGGCTAAAAAGGCAATTAAAGAAGCAAAGTTTTATGGAGAAGTTAAGATTGTTGCATCATCAGAGGATCAGAAGTTTTCTTATATTCCACAAAATGTACAGTTTAGTAATAACGCTGCTTTTGCTCATATCACAGGAAATGAAACAATTGGTGGAATCGAGTGGCATGATTGGCCAGATGTTCCAAATGGTGTTCCATTGGTTTGTGATATGTCCTCAAATTTTATGAATAAAGTAATAGATGTAAAAAAATTTGGTGTTATATATGCAGG
>WOR8_10002432_pt1 | contig 18441 bp, 19 predicted proteins | sample DeeMarSeWOR38_10_FD_19890 | JGI IMG/M metagenome (IMG submission 19890)
CAGCGCCCTGCCGGCACACACGGTGCTGCGCATGGCAACACTCAATGGTGCCAGCGCACTGGGCATCGGCCACGAGACCGGCTCGCTGACCGCGGGCAAGTGGGCGGATATCACGGCTGTGCGCATGGATAGCCTGGAAGCGCAACCCGTCTATGACCCCGTCTCGCACCTGGTATATGCTTGTGGCAGGGAGCAGGTCAGCGACGTCTGGGTAGCCGGGCAGCACCTGCTCAAGGAACGTCGCCTGACCACACTCGACAGCCACGAGATATTGCACAAGGTTGGCCTGTGGCAGGACCGCATCGGCGCTGCCAACAGGACAGGACACGAACGGCCATGACAGACAGGACAGGTAACGTCGATCATGACGAGATCGCCAAGTTCGAGAAACTGGCGGCGCGCTGGTGGGACCCCGAGAGCGAGTTCAAGCCGCTGCACGATATCAATCCCCTGCGACTCGACTACATCGACAGACTGGCAGGCCTGCAGGGCAAACGCGTGCTGGATGTCGGCTGCGGCGGCGGCCTGCTGACCGAGGGCATGGCCGCGAGGGGCGCGGATGTGACCGGCATCGACATGGGCAATGCCCCGCTGACCGTTGCCCGGTTGCACCAGCACGAATCCGGGCTGGACATCGACTACCGGCAGGCCACCGCCGAACAGCTGGCCAGCGAGGAACCCGGCGGCTTCGACATCGTCACCTGCCTGGAGATGCTGGAACACACGCCCGACCCGGCCGCCGTCATCGGCGCCTGCGCCCGACTGATCAGGGACGACGGCTACATCTTCCTCTCCACCATCAACCGCAACCCGAAATCCTGGCTGTTTGCGGTCGTTGGCGCCGAGTACATACTCAACCTGCTGCCCAGGGGTACACACGAATACGAAAAATTCATCCGGCCTTCCGAGATGGAGGCCTGGTCACGCGCGGCCGGCCTGTCACTCGAGGACCTGAGCGGCATGAGCTACAACCCGCTGACACGCGAGTATCGTCTGGGTTCGGACGTATCGGTGAACTACCTGGCCTGTTTCCGCCGCGCCTGACACCCCGGATGTCGATACGGACTGTTCTGTTCGACCTCGACGGCACACTGCTCGATACCGCCCCTGACCTGGCGGACGCGCTCAATAGCGTACTGGTCGAGAGGCAGCGCGATCCCCTGCCGTACGAGAAGATCCGCGGCGTCGTTTCACACGGCGGCATGGCGCTGATCCGGCTCGGCTTCGGCATCCCGCAAACCGATCCGGATTTCGAACCGCTGCGGCAGCGCCTGCTGGACATCTACCTCGCCAACATCGCCAACAGGACACGGCCGTTTCCCGGCATCACGCAATTGCTGGATGAACTCGAACGGCGCGGCCTGAACTGGGGCGTGGTCACCAACAAGCCGGGCAGGCTGACCGACCCGCTGCTCCGGCAACTGGCGCTCTACGACCGCGCCGCCTGCGTGGTGAGCGGCGACACGCTGAACGAACGCAAGCCGCACCCGGCACCCATGCTGCACGCCTGCGAACAGGCCGGCAGCCAGCCGGCACAGTGCGTCTATATCGGCGATGCAGAGCGCGACATCGAGGCCGGGCGGAATGCGTGCATGCACACCCTGGTCGCACTGTTCGGCTACTTCACGGCCGAGGACCGGCCGCTGGAGTGGAATGCCGACGGCTGCATCAGTCACCCGCTTGAACTGCTGGAATGGCTTGACACCATAGCCTGAGACAAGCCGCCCATGGACTGAAATGACGGTGGTATGATCAGCAGCCATGGCCGCCGAGAACCTTCCCGTCCTGCTGTTTTCCATACTGGTTGCCTTTCTGGCAGGCATGCTGACCAGCTCCCTCTATCACAACAGCCGCCTGCAGCAGCTGCGCCGCAAGCACGAACGGCTCGAGGATGAACTCGAACTGGAGCGGCGCATGATTACCGAGCGCGATGTCGCCCTGCACACCATGAACGCGACCATCAGGGAGAGCTTCGCTTCAATGGCCACGGCGGCACTGAGAAACAACAATGAACAGTTCCTGCACCTGGCGCGCGAAAACCTCGGCGCATTCCAGTCCAGGGCAGACAGTGAACTCGAGAAGCGCGAACAGGCAGTCGAGAGCCTGGTGAAACCCATCCGCGAGGCACTGGACAAGAACGAGCAGCAGGTGCGCCGCATGGAAGCCGAACGGCGCGAGGCCCAGGGCGCCCTGACCCGCCAGCTGGAGATGATCAGCGAATCCCACCGCCTGCTGCAGGGCGAGACCCGCAACCTGGTCCAGGCCCTGCGCCGTCCCGAGGTACGCGGCCAGTGGGGTGAGATGACACTGAAGCGGCTGGCCGAACTTGCCGGGATGGTCGACCACTGCGACTTCTACGAACAGGAATCGGTGGACACCGATGCCGGGCGCCTGCGCCCGGACATGGTCATCCGCCTGCCCGACCGCCGCGACATTGTCGTGGATGCGAAGACACCGCTGGATGCCTATCTGTCCGCCGTCGAGGCAACTGACGATGCTGTCCGCAAGACACAACTCCAACGTCACGCACGTAATGTGCGGCAGCGTGTGCGGGAACTGGCCGGCAAGGCGTACTGGAACCAGTTTACCGACAGCCCGGACTTCGTCGTGCTGTTCATACCCGGTGAACAGTTCCTGGCTGCCGCACTGGAAATAGACCACAAGCTGCTCGAGGAGTCGCTGACGCAACATGTCATCCTCGCCACGCCGAGCAGCTTTGTCGCACTGCTGCGCGCCGTTGCCTATGGCTGGCGCCAGGAGGCGCTGGCAAAGAACGCCGAGATCATCCGCGAGATCGGCCAGGAACTGTACACGCGGCTGGCCACCTTCGGTGAACATCTGGCGAAGCTGGGCCGCAGCCTCGACAGCAGCGTCGAGAGTTTCAACAAGGCGGTGGGATCGTTCGACACCCGGGTGCTGCCAGGGGCACGGCGCTTCGTCGAGCTCGGCATCAACACCCGCAGGCAGGTGCCGGAGCCCGACCAGATCGAACATGGCACGCGCCGCGTCGAGTCCCGTGAGGACAGCAGCGAAACCGCGCCTTCCTGAGAGACCCCGGTTATGCGACCGCTGCCGCTATCCGCCTGTGTATAATCATCCGCCTATGGCACACACGCAAACCATCGATGCTGACTGGTCACCCGGCCCCGATCATCTTGCGGCACGCGTCCTGCTGATCACCGGCGCCGCTGACGGCATTGGACGGGCACTGGCACGCGGTTGCGCGGCTCGCGGCGCCACGGTCGTGCTGCTGGACAGGAATGTTCGCGGCATGGAGTCGCTGTACGACGAGATCGTCGCCGACAACGCCCCGGAGCCCGCCATCTATCCCATGGATCTCAAGGGTGCGACACCGGCGGATTACGCGGCGCTTGCGCAAACGCTGCAGCAGGAATTCGGGCGGCTTGACGGCCTGGTCCATAATGCCGCCCTGCTGGGCGCGCTGACACCGTTGAGTCACTACGACGATGAACTCTGGTTCGAGATACTGCAAACCAACCTCAATGCACCCTATCTGCTGACCCGCAACTGCCTTGACCTGCTGGGCCGCGCGGATGATGCCTCGGTCCTGTTCATGACCGACACGGTTGGCCGCCACGGCAAGGCCTACTGGGGCGCCTACGGGGTCGCCAAGGCCGGCATCGAGAACATGGCGCAGGTACTGGCCGACGAACTGGAAGACAACGCCAGGATTCGCGTGAACACCTACGACCCGGGTGCCGTGCGCACCGCACTCCGGCTCATCGCCTACCCGGCAGAGAACCGCGACGCACTTGCCCTGCCCGTCGAGGTCATCAATCCGTGCCTGTACCTGCTGGGCCCGGACAGCAAGGGGATCACCGGGCAGCAGTTCTCGTTCCGGCGCGACTGACAGGCCGCTGGGCGTCACGCCGGCCTTCTGTGCAACACGGGCGACATCCGACGGACTGTCAACCGTACTCGGATGCAGCAACAGTCACCTTGTTGACAGAGCGGGCCGTGTCGGTGGCATTATGGAATAATCCGGTAACGATACGGTCAGCCGGCCACATGGCGGCCTGATATCCGCGACCATCGGGGTGCGAGACACAACGGTCGCCCGGCGTCTCATTTCGCACAGGGGCGCGCAGAGAAGACAAACAACAAAAGGGGAAGAACGCACATGCCGGCCACTGCAATGCCAACCCGATCCGGCCAGAGTCGCGACAGGCGAACGACGGACAACAACACCGGCATGTGGTACCCGATACCCGTCAGGTACAGCATGGTGACGCCGCTTGCCCCTGCCTCCCGGCGGCAGAGCCATGCATAAGTCCAGTTTCATTATCGCCATTGCGATTACCGCCCTGACGATCATGGCCTGGGCACTGTACAACCGTCCCGAAACCGAACCGGCGTGGCCCGAGCGTATCCAGGGCTTTGCCTTTGCGCCCTTCCAGGCCGGCCAGGGGCCAGTCTGGAGCAAGTATCCCGACGTCGACCAGATCGAGGCGGATATCGCCCTGCTGGAGAACAGGACACATGCCATCCGCACCTATACGGTGGAGCGGACCCTGGGTGAAATCCCGCGGCTCGCAGCCAGGCACGGTATCAATGTCGCGCTGGGTGCCTGGGTGAGCGACGATCACGACAAGACCGTTGATGCAATCACGCGCATGCTCGACATCTCCGTCCACTCGCGCAACGTGGTACGGATCGTCGTCGGAAACGAGGTCTTGCTGCGCGGCGATATCCCGGCAAAACAGCTGATCACCTACCTGGACATGGCGCGCGCCCGTACCGACATCCCGGTCAGCACCGCGGAACCGCCCTACATCTGGAAAAAACACCCCGAACTGGTCAACCATGTCGACTACATCGCCGTTCACCTGCTGCCTTACTGGGAGGGCATAGCGGTCGACGAGGCCATCAATTACGTCGTAAACAACATCAACGAACTGAAACAGCTGTACCCGGGCAAACGCATTGTCATCGGCGAGGTCGGCTGGCCAAGCAACGGCCGCAGCATCCGGGATGCCGTCGCATCGGAATCGAACCAGGCCGTTTTCCTGCGCCGCTTCCTCGCACGGGCAGCCGAGGAGAAATACACGTACTACATCATGGAGGCCTTCGACCAGCCATGGAAGCGCGAGACCGAGGGCGCGGTCGGGGCCTACTGGGGTGTCTACGATGTCGATCGCAAGCCGAAGTTCCAGTTGACCGAACCCATCGTGGAGATACCCGACTGGCCGGTGCTGGCCGGCATCTCGGTGGTCATCTCCCTGATCATCTTCAGCCTGCTGCTTATCGACAGCAGGCACCTCGGGGCACGTGGTCGCGGCTTTCTGGCGCTCATTACCTACGCCGCCGCAACCGCGGCTGTCTGGATCATCTACGACTACACCCACCAGTACCTGACAGTGACCAGCCTGATCGTCGGCATTCTGCTGATCGTCGGCATGATCGGCGTCATCGTGGTACTGCTGGCAGAGGCCCACGAGTGGGCGGAGGCGCTGTGGACACAGGAACACCGGCGCATCTTCAGGGCCATCGAGGTCGATGACGAGGCCCTGCCGATGGTCTCGGTGCATGTGCCGGCCTATAACGAGCCGCCCGACATGATGATCCGGACCCTGGATGCGCTGGCGCAGCTGGACTACCCTCGATTCGAGGTCATTGTCATCGACAACAACACCAGTGACCCGGCCGTGTGGCAACCGGTTCGCGACCACTGCGAGCGGCTGGGCGCACGCTTTCGTTTTTTCCACGAGGACCCGCTGGCCGGTTTCAAGGCAGGTGCGCTTAATCTTGCCCTGCAGCATACCGATCCGGCCGCGGAGATCATTGCCGTCATCGACAGCGACTACCTGGTCGACCCGCGCTGGTTGCGCGATCTGACACCCCAGCTGCTGCAGGAAAAGACCGCCATCATGCAGGCGCCGCAGGACTATCGCGACGCGCAGGAGAACGCGTTCAAGGCCATGTGCTACGCCGAATACCGCGGTTTCTTCTATATCGGCATGATCACGCGCAACGAGCGCAACGCGATCATCCAGCACGGCACCATGACCCTGGTGCGCAAGTCCACCCTGCAGGACGTCAACGGCTGGGCGGAGTGGTGCATCACGGAGGACGCCGAACTGGGCCTGCGCATCTTCGAGCAGGGTCTCGAGGCAAGTTATGTGCCGACGAGTTACGGCCAGGGACTGATGCCGGACACCTTTACCGACTACAAGAAGCAGCGCTTTCGCTGGGCCTTCGGCGCCGTGCAGATCATGCGCCGCCATGCCGGCAAACTGCTGTTCGGCAGCCGTGGCAGGCTGACCGCGGGCCAGCGCTACCACTTTCTCGCCGGCTGGCTGCCATGGATCGCCGACGGCATCAACCTGCTGTTCAACTTGGGGGCCATCTACTGGTCGCTGGGGATGCTGGCGGCCCCGCGCCATGTTGCCCCGCCGTTGCTGATCTTCTCCATCCTGCCGCTGGCCCTGTTCACTTTCAAGTTAGGCAAGCTGGTCTACCTGTATCGGACACGCGTCGGGGCCACGACCCTGCAAACGCTGGCCGCGGCACTGGCCGGCCTGTCGCTCACGCACACCATCGGCAAGGCGACACTGACCGGCTTCTTCGTGGAGAGCAAACCCTTTTTCCGCACACCCAAGCAGGCACACAAGCATGCGCTGCTGAAGGCACTGGGTGCCGCACGCGAAGAGGCCCTGCTGTGCATGGCCCTGTGCCTCGCCGCCTTCGGAATCATACTGTCCTTCGGCACCGAGAACCTGGACCTGCTGATGTGGACTATCATGCTGCTGCTGCAGGCGATACCCTATGCCGCGGCCGTCATTGTCTCTACCATCAGCGCCCTGCCCCGGCTGCCGGCAGGCTGGATCGGGGAAACGGGCAGCATGCAGCAGGCCGCCCATGCCCTGCTGGATCAGCCGGCCGCCGGCAAACAGTAGAGAGAGAATTGTTGCTGGAATCCCGGGATCGGCCAATGCCGGACAGCAGCATGCCTTCATCGCCAACCCGATGAGTGGAAAAAATTCAACTCTGTCCTCGCTCAGACTCGAGGACCCGGGAACGGCGGCGTGTTCAATCAGTCAGTCCATCAGGTCAACATGGATCCCCTGCGCCTCCAGTGCATCGGCGCGGGCCGCGATGAAGCGCTGGAAGCTGGGCTGCTCCAGGTAGGCGCCGGAGGTGACGTAGTCCATCACCGACTGGATATGGAATGACCTGAGATAGGCCTCGGCACGAAACACCTCCCTGCCGTCCCGGTCAAAGAACAGCAGCGACGGCGCATACTTCACGTCCAGCTCGCGGGCCCAGTCGGCAATACTGCCAGTCGTGCCGTCCGGGCGCTGAACCGCCTCGCTCGACCACATGTCCAGCAGCACGACATCGAGGCGTGCCAGCTGTTCGCGGGATTCGGGGCGCTGCAGGATATCGGTGTGCAGCTCGTCGCAGGGCGCGCACTCCTTCTGCTCGAAGAGCACCAGCAGTGGTTTGCCGGACTCGCGCCCTGCCAGTGACGCCGTGGCCGGCAGGAAGTCCGGGTCGGCATGCAGCCTGCCACTGGCAGGTGACGGCGCAACCCCGGCAAGGTATTCGCGGAAATCCGGATCGCTGCCGCCGTGCACCGCGGCGTAATCCAGCGCGGCGTTGAACTTGTGCGGTGCATAATAGCCGTTGACCCTCAGCACCACCGCGCCCTGCTCGTCGAGGAACAGCAGCGTCGGGGTAAACATGACGCGCAGCGCCCCGGCAAATGCCTTCTCGGTGGTTGCGACACCGTCGAAGTCAGTCACCTCGCGGTCACCCCACATGTTGATGGCGATCACATTGAAGCGGCTGCGCAGTTTCCCGGCGGTATCCTTCAGCGCCAGGTTGGTATCAAGCAGCTTCTTGCAGTAGGGACAACCGTCCTGGTAGAAGTACAGCACGACGCGCTTGCCTGCTGCGGTCGCCTCGGCGACATCCTCGCGGATATCGAGGAAGGATTCGACGAACCAGTCCGGCTTCTCGTGGTAACCGGGATTGACCAGCCCCGTTTCCAGGACGGCGTTCTGCTCAGCCGGGGCAGGCGCAGGCACTGCGGGCGGTGGCGAAGCCTGCGCTACCGGCGTACCTGCCGCCTCCTCTGCCGGTGGCCCGGAATCACAGCCGGTGAGCAGCATCGAGCCGATGAGCATGCCGGCAAGCAGCAGGGTGCGCAGCGGTCGCCGCATGAAGGATCCTTCGTCAGAATGCATGCTGGTCAGTTTCATGCCTGTCTCCTGTTACCGGAATGCCGTAACCCGCATGGCCCGGATAATCCACCCGGGTCCGGTCACCGCAACTAATCATAGTCAAAATCGGGGCAGGTTGCCGCGTGCTGCAGGGGCAAGTTAACGCGATCCCGCTAGCGTCCCACCCTGCCTGCCGCCGGGCAGACCCGCGTCAGCACACACCGTCCGCAGGCCGGCCGTACCCGGCAGACCTGCTTGGCGTGCCGGACGATCAGGGCGTGGTATTCGTTGAACAGCCGGGTGTCAGGGCCAAGCGCCTGCTCGAAATCCGCACGCATGACCTCGTAGCCCTCGTCGCCGGAGAACCGGCCCAGTCGCGCAAACATGCGGCGCGTGTAGGCGTCGATGACAAACACCGGACGGTTGAAGGCGTACAGCAGGATGTCATCGGCCGTTTCCGGGCCGATGCCCTTCACGCCGAGCAATGCCCCGCGCAGCTCGGCGCTATCCAGCCGGTCGAGACCGGCAAACTCTCCGGCATCAAGATACCAGCGACAGAAGGACTTCAGTCGCTCCGCCTTGATGTTGAAATACCCGGAGGGCCGCAGCCAGCCGGCAAGATGATCGTGGCGCGAGTTCACAATGGCCCGCGGGTGCAGCTTGTCTTTCGCCACCAGGTTGTCGATTGCCTTCTCGACGTTCGACCAGGCGGTATTCTGCGTCAGGATGGCACCAACCATGATCTCGAACGGTGTATCCCCCGGCCACCAGCCCTGCGGACCGTAGGCCCTGAACAGCAAGTTGTAAACGGTCCTGATACGTATTCGACTCATCAATTCAGAGAGACATCATTCAGGGAGTAAAACCCGGGGGCATAATCCGGCATCGTGACACCCTGCCGAACTGTGGCGATATACCGCAGGTCGGGTTAGCGCGCAGGGCGTAACCCGACATGGATATTAAAGACTCTTGCGGGCACGCTTGCGGTAGGCCTTGTCGGACACGTGTTTTCTCGGCGGTGGTGGCGCCTGCAGGCCGACGCTGCGATACAGTGCGACGGTCTCCTGCCGCGTCAGTTCCCGGTACTTGCCCGGTCGCAGCTGCCGCGGCAGGCTGATGGGCCCGAAACTTATCCGCATCAGGCGGCTGACCTGCACGCCCTGCGATTCCCACATGCGCCGCACTTCCCGGTTGCGGCCCTCCCTGAGGGTGACGTGATACCAGTGATTGGCCCCTGCCCCGCCGGCATCGCGAATCTCGCTGAATGCCGCCATGCCATCATCGAGGCTAACACCCTGCCGCAAACGGCTGAGCATGTCGTCACCGACCTCGCCCAGCACCCGGACCGCGTAGACACGCTCGATCTCGCCGGACGGATGCATCAGGCGGTTGGCCAGGTCGCCGTCCGTGGTCAGCAACAGCAGGCCGGTGGTATTCAGGTCAAGCCGGCCGATGCTGATCCAGCGGCCGGTCTTGATGACCGGCAGTTTGTCGAACACAGTCGGTCTGCCTTCCGGATCGGAACGTGTCGTCAGCTCTCCCACCGGCTTGTGATACATCAGGGTGCGCTGGCTGCTGCGGCTGATGGCAGCTGCACAGGACACCGGCTTGCCGTCAATGCGGATCTTTTCCCTGCCGCTTATGGTGCAGCCCAGCGCTGCCGTCACCCCATCGACCTCGATGCGGCCGGCGCGTATCCAGTCCTCTATCTGGCGGCGCGAGCCATAGCCGGCACGGGCCAGAACCTTTTGCAGCCGCTCCGACATGGCACGGGTGGATGTATATCGCTGGACTAGTGAAGGATCGCCGGGGAATCATCCTCGGCTGTGTCGGTAGCCGCGGTCACGTCGATGGTCCCGGCCTCTTCCGTCGGTTCGACGTCATCATTTGCGGGGGCCAGCTGCGCCTCCGGAATATCCGACAGGTCGAGCTGCAGTTCCTCGCCGATGGTGCTCAGGTCACGCAACTCGGCAAGGGTCGGCAGTTCATCGAGACTTTTCAGGCTGAAGTAATCCAGGAATTCCTTCGTCGTGCCATACATGGCCGGGTGACCCGGCACCTCGCGGTGACCAACGACCCGGACCCACTCGCGCTCCTGCAGTGTTTTCATGATAGAGGTACTGACACTGACCCCGCGCACATCCTCGATCTCGCCGCGCGTGATCGGCTGACGGTAGGCAATCAGCGCCAGGGTCTCGAGCAGGGCCCGGGAATAACGGGCCGGCTTCTCCTCCCACAGGCGTGAAACCCAGGGCTGCATCTCGTCCGAGACCTGGATGCGGTAACCGCTGGCAACCTCCACCAGCTCGATGCCGCGACCGTCGAGCTCCCCCTGCAGGGCCTCCAGCGCCGCGCGCATGTCGGCACGCCCGGGGCGTTCGTTTTCGTCGAACAGCGCCAGCAGCTGATCGAGGGTCAGGGGACGGGCCGCGGCCAGCAGGATGGCCTCGGCAATCTGCTTGAGTCGGTCTATATCCATCTCAGGTACCTGTAGCCTGCTCGGGCACGGCCTCCACGCTGCCCGCGGCTTTCACGTGAATCGGCGCAAAGGCTTCCGCCTGGGTGATTTCCAGCAGCGATTCCTTGCTCAACTCGAGGATTGCAAGGAACGTCACGACAACGCCCATGCGGCCCTCCTCGACGCTGAACAGGTCGTCGAACCGGGTGAAATGACTGGCCCGGATACGCTCCAGCACGCTGGACATGCGTTCCCGGACCGACAGCGATTCCAGCTGCACGTGGTGGTGCGCGTACATGCTGGCGCGCTTGATGACATCCTGGAAGGCGGCGATCAGGTCCGGCAGCTCGACCTCGGGCGGCAGCCTGACGACCTTGCGGTTGCCGGTACCGGCCTCGGCCTGGAAGACATCCCGGCCCATGCGCGGCAGCTCGTCGACATCCTCGGCCGCCTGCTTGAAACGCTCGTACTCCTGCAGGCGCCGCACCAGTTCGGCGCGCGGGTCGTCCTCGTCCTCCTCGGCTGCCGCCGGGCGCGGCAGCAGCATGCGCGACTTGATCTCGGCAAGCATGGCGGCCATGACCAGGTACTCGGCCGCCAGCTCCAGCCGCATGTTCTGCATAAGTTCAATATAATCAGCATATTGCCGTGTAATCTCGGCGATCGGGATGTCCAGGATATCCAGATTCTCCTTGCGGATCAGGTACAGCAGCAGATCCAGCGGCCCCTCGAAGGCATCCAGAAACACCTCCAGCGCATCCGGCGGGATATAGAGGTCTTTTGGCAGGGAGTCGAGGGACTGGCCCCGAACGACAGCGAGGGGGAGTGATTCCTGGGTAGGGATATCGGGGTTGACTGCGCAGCTCTGGTCTTCGCTCATGTAATACCCTGGTGCTGGGAACCGGAGACGACCTTGGCCGTCCGAAGGATTCTACCGCAGCCAGCCGGAAATGTCGCTATTTTCAGGGCCTTCCAGCCGGCATACGACGCCCCCGGCAAGGCGGCTGACGATAGGCTGGCAGGCGGGACATGCCACCCGTGAACGGGCCGGCTCAGGTGTACACCAGACCCATTGCGGCGCGCACCTCCTCCAGCGTCTGTTGCGCGAGATCCCGCGCCGCTTCCGAACCCTCGTTGATAATGGCGCGAACGCGGGCCGGGTCCTGCTCGAACTCCGCTGCCCGCTCCTGCACCGGCTCCAGCTCGGCCAGCACGTTATCGATAATCGGCTGCTTGCAGTCCAGGCAGCCGATGCCGGCACTGGTGCAACCCTGGCGTACCCAGGTCTTTACCCCGTCGTCGGAATAGACCTCGTGGAGCTGCCACACCGGACACACATCGGGGTTGCCGGGATCAGTGCGTCGAACCCGGGCCGGGTCGGTCGGCATGGTGCGCAGTTTCTGCCGGATTTCTTCTGGATCCTCTCGCAGGGCGATGGTGTTGCTGTAGGACTTGGACATCTTCTGCCCGTCCAGGCCGGGCATTTTCGATGCCGGCGACAGCAGCGCCTCAGGCTCGCGCAGGATGATGCGGCCGCTGCCCTCGACATAGCCCAGCAGGCGTTCGCGATCACTGATGGCCAGGTTCTGCTGCCCCTGCAGCAGCGCGCGCGCCACCTCCAGCGCCTCGTGATCACCCTGCTCCTGATAGCGCCGGCGCAGGTCCTTGTAGAGACGGGCATTCTTCTTGCCCATTTTCTTTACCGCCGCCTCGGCCGCATCCTCGAAACCCGGTTCGCGCCCGTAGATATGATTGAAACGCCGCGCGACCTCCCGGGTCAGCTCGACATGCGCCACCTGGTCCTCGCCGACCGGCACCTTGTCGGCGTTGTAGATGAGAATGTCTGCGCTCTGCAGCAGCGGGTAGCCAAGAAAGCCGTAGGTCGCGAGGTCACGCTCGCGCAGTTTCTCCTGCTGGTCCTTGTAACTTGGCACACGCTCCAGCCAGCCCAGCGGCGTCACCATGGACAGCAGCAGGTGCAGCTCGGCGTGTTCCGGCACATGGGACTGGATGAACAGCTGTGCCGAGCCCGGGTTGACGCCGGATGCCAGCCAGTCGATCACCATGTCCCAGACGCTGTCGGCGATGACATGGGAGTCCTCGTAATGCGTGGTCAGTGCATGCCAGTCGGCGACAAAAAAGTAGCAGTCGAATTCATGCTGCAACCGGACCCAGTTTTTCAGCACGCCATGGTAATGGCCAAGGTGCAGGCGCCCGGTTGGACGCATACCCGACAGTACGCGGCTCTGCGTATTCATTGCAGTAGTGGTCTCCTATTTGCCCAACAGCGCCATCAGGACCGCCATAAAGACGCGAGGCTCGAGGCCGGATATGCCTGCCATCAGGCTGATGAAAAACTCGATCACCGGCCACAGAATCACACCCAGCAGTCCCGTGACCAGCAGCCCCACCAGGATGAAGAACCCGTAGGGCTCGATACGACTGAACTTGTAGGCCAGCGGCCCGGGCAACAGGCCGGTCATGACCCTGCCACCGTCCAGCGGCGGCAGCGGCAGCAGGTTCAGCACCATCAGGATGGTGTTGATAAAGATGCCCGCCACGCCCATAAACACCAGCGCCTGCCCCGTGTCGCCCAGCGCCAGGCCGACACGGATCGTCAGCGCCCAGAGAATGGCCATGAACAGATTGGACACCGGACCGGCCGCGGCCACCAGCACCATGTCACGTTTCGGCTGCTTGAGGTTCTGCCAGGTAACCGGCACCGGTTTTGCCCAGCCGAACATGAAGCCGGCCATCATGTACATCAGCCCGGGTATGAGGATGGTGCCAAGCGGGTCGATATGCTTGAGCGGGTTCAGCGTCAGCCGGCCCAGCATCATGGCGGTCTTGTCACCCAGCTGCAGCGCCATCCAGCCGTGCGCGGTCTCGTGTACGGTAATGGCAAACAGGACTGGCAGTATCCAGGCGACGATTTTCTGAATGAGGGTGATCTCGAGCATCGGCGGATTATACCCTCATGGATGCTATCGGTATCACAGCATGTCCACCGGGCCACAACCCTCGCGCAGCACTTCCGGCGCGCCCGACGTCATGTCAATGACCGTGGTCGGATCGAAGCCACAGTGGCCGCCGTCAATCACCAGGTCGACGTCCTGCTCCAGCTTCTCGCGGATCTCGCCGGCATCGGTTTCCGGCATGTCATTGCCCGGCAGGATCAGCGTCGAGCTCATCAGCGGCTCGCCCAGCTCATCGAGCAGCGCCTGCGTGATCGCGTGATCCGGTATGCGGATGCCGATGGTCTTGCGCTTCGGGTTCTGCAGCCGCCGCGGCACTTCATGGGTCGCACTCAGGATGAAGGTGTACGGCCCCGGCGTCAGTGACTTCAGCAGACGGTAGGTGCTGTTGTCCACCTTTGCATAGCTGGCAATCTCCGACAGGTCGCGGCATACCAGCGTGAAGTTGTGCCTGCTGTCCAGCGCGCGGATGCGCCGGATGCGTTCCATACCGTGCTTGTCACCGACGTGGCAGCCCAGCGCATAACTCGAGTCTGTCGGGTACACGACAAGACCCTCGTCACGAATGATCTCCACGGCATGACGTATCAGCCGCAACTGCGGGTTGTCAGGATGTATCTGGAAAAACTGGCTCATAATGGTCTCGGCTTCAGGAAGCCCGGAATATACGTTTGTCCATGTCAAAGTCAAAAATAATCACCGCAAAGACGCAGGGGGCGCAAAGAAAAAATTCAGGCTGAAACCCATTGCTATCTCCGCGAACGCGGGGATCCGTGAACATGGCATTCAGATTTTGAATAAAGTCCGGAATTCAGGGGAATGCAGCGGTTCTCTCTTCAGATTCGTTGCGCCTTGCCGGTTTCTTTGATTTATTGCCTGGTTTTCTCTACGCCCCTGGCATCTCTGCGGTGAACAGGTTATTTGCTAGTGCACCATCCACCCCCCGCCTTCCCAGATCGGCCGGCAACCTGCCGGCAGTTCAGACAGCTGGCCCAGTCGCACCCAGGGGTTCTCGGGTCCGTGGTAGTCCGAGCCGCAGGAGGCCAGCAGGCGCTCGGTGCGCGCATGTGCCGCCATGGCATAAACATTGTCGCGCGTGTGGCTGCCGGAGACGACTTCCAGACCGACACCGCCGAGTTCGCGGAATTCTCCGAAGAGGCGGCGCAGCTTGCTGGCCGTCATGCCATAGCGCGCCGGATGCGCGATCACCGCCATGCCGCCGGCGGCCTGTATCCAGCCAAGCGCCTCGTCCAGCCCGGCCCATTCACCTGAAACATAGCCCGGCTTGCCGGTAACCAGGAAACGCTTGAAGACATCACGCACGCTGCCGGCATGACCCTGCGCCACCAGGTAGTGAGCGAAATGCGTGCGGCTGAGAATCCTGCCGCGGGCCAGCGCACGGGCACCCTGCCAGGCGCCCTCGATACCGGCCCTGGCCAGGCGCCGGCCGATCTCCTCCGCCCGCCAGTCGCGAAACCCGCGCAGTCGCTGCAGGCCGGTCTGCAGCGGCAGACAGTCCGGATCGATGTTCAGCCCCAGGACATGCACGGTCTGCGACGACCAGCTGACCGAGATTTCGACTCCCGGCACCAGGCCCATGCCGACCGCCGCGGCGGCCTGGCTGGCGGCCTCGATACCGGCCGTGGTGTCATGATCCGTCAGCGCCAGCACCCGGATACCGGCAGCATGGGCGGCCCCGACCAGTTCAGCCGGGGTCAGCGTGCCGTCGGATGCGGTGGAATGGCTGTGCAGGTCGTAGTGATTCGACATCCCGCCTATTCTACTCGACTCCCACCCGGCATGCCCCCACGATAACCGGCAGCCGGCAGGGGGAATGTGCCTCGCACTGTCCCTGATTAATTCGTTACCATTGCGGCCCATGAACCTGCCCACAGGAAATCTCGAGTCCATTCGCAGCCAGGTCGAGGCCTGCCTGGACACACTCCCCCCGGGTATCGAGGTTGCGGATACTGGCAGCGATCCCGCCACGCTGCGCGAGGCATTCAGCCAGCTACTGGACGTCATGCAGCGTCTGGAGGTCGACCAGGAGGCACAGGCCGGTGGCGGCTCCGACGATGTCACCCGGCTGGGTGAATACGCCATGCAGTTGCAGGAAAGCCTGGCGGGCAGCGGCAAGCAGCGCGCCGCAACTGCCGCCCTCGCCGTCGAGTTCGCACTGTGGATCGCCGACCACGGCGGCCGGATCGACACGCTCGAACCGGTAGTGGACGGCCTGGCGATGATCGCCAACAGCAGCATGGACCCGGCGGAGCTCGAATCGCTCGGCAGGGTCATGGGCCGGATCACGGATGCGGTCGCCCCGCTCATCCGCGAAGACCTCGAGAAAATCAATCCGGGCCGGCCCTGGCGCGTGCTGCTGCTGAACCGCAGCATCGTCGCCACACGCAGCCACAACACCCGGGTGATGGAAGAGGCCTTTGCGATGCTGACCCGGCATCTGCCGGAAGATGCGGCACGTTTTTTCACCGAGGGCATGGAACAGATGGACGCGCTGGACTACCCGCCGCAGGTACGCAAGGTCATGGAGAAGTACCACCGGCAGTGGACGCTGAACCGCTCGCTGCATTGATTCGGGCCTTTACGGCCGCCAATTTGCCGATAAATCCAGAAAACAGTTCCGATACGCCGCCCAACACACTATTATTCATTTCCCTTGAACAGTTTGCGCATAATTTGCCTGCATTGCGGTTGTTAACACATGAAATTCCTGTTTGACCTGTTCCCCATCATCCTGTTCTTTGCAGCCTACAAGCTGTATGACATCTATGTTGCAACCGCCGTGGCCATCGCCGCGGCACTGGTGCAGACCGGCCTGTTCTGGCTGAAGCACCGCCGCTTCGAGAACATGCACCTCGTGACCCTTGGTCTGCTGGTGGTGTTTGGCGGCCTGACACTGGCACTGCGCGATCCGGTCTTCATCAAGTGGAAACCGACCGTCGTGAACTGGCTGTTCGCAGCGGTCTTCATGGGCAGTCGCTTTTTCGGTGAACGCACGCTGGTGGAGCGCATGATGAGTCACGCCATCACCGTGCCGGCACCGGTATGGCGTAAACTCAACTGGGCATGGACGCTGTTTTTCCTTGCCATGGGTATTCTCAACCTGTACGTCGCCTACAACTACAGCGAGAACACCTGGGTCAATTTCAAGCTGTTCGGCATGATGGGCCTGACCATCGCCTTCGTTTTCATGCAGGCCTTCTACCTCAGTCGCTACATGGAAACCCCCGGGGAAAACAAGCAGGAATCCGACTGATGCTCTATGCCATTATCAGCCAGGACAAGGCCGACAGCCTGGACGATCGGCTAAAGGCACGCCCGGACCACCTGCTGCGCCTGGAAGCCCTGCGGGATGCCGGTCGCCTGGTGCTGGCCGGCCCGCATCCCGCCATCGACAGCCCGGACCCCGGACCGGCAGGTTTCAGTGGCAGCCTGGTCGTTGCCGAGTTCGACACGCTGGAAGATGCCCGGGCCTGGGCGGATGCAGATCCCTATGTCGCCGCCGGCGTCTATGCCAGTGTCACGGTCAAGCCATTCCGGAAAGTCCTGCCATGACCGGCGACACACGCATCGAGAAACTCGAATCGCGCCTGCAGGAGGCGCTTGCGCCGATACAGCTGGAGATCATCGACGAAACCGCCAAACATGCCGGCCATGCCGGCGCAGCCAGCGGTGGCGGGCATTATATCCTGCACATCGTCGCCAGCGCCTTTCAGGACAAAAGCCCGATCCAGCGCCATCGCCTGGTCTTCGACGCTGTCGGTGACATGATGCACACCGATATCCACGCACTCAGCATCCAGGCTAAGGCGCCTGGCGAACTTTAACCACCAACCAGCAAGGTACATACTATGCGTTATCTATTTGCCCTGATTCTTCCCCTGTCCCTGCTCACCCTGCAGGGCTGTGACCAGCTGCAGACACCGCATGACAGCGCCACCGGCAGTGGCAGCAGTGCCGCCCCGGCAGGTCCGGTCATGGCCACCGTCAACGGCAAGCCCCTGACACAGCCGGTGTTCGAGGCCTACGCCGCACAGCGGCGCGCCGCCTCGCCGGGCGGCGAGGGATCGGACAATGCCGCCATTCTCGAGGAGCTGATCAACCTGGAGCTGATGCGGCAGGAGGGCGTCAACAAGGGTCTTGAGGCAAAGCCGGCTGTCGCCGCCCTGCTCGACCAGCAGCAGCGTGCCGTGCTGGCACGTGCCGCCATACAGGATTTCACTGCCACCAACCCGGTCACCGACGAGATGGCGAAACAGCTGTATGACACCCAGCTCGGCGCACCGGGCAAGGAGTACAAGGCGAGTCACATCCTGGTGGAAACACAGGACGAGGCGGTTGCCATCATCGCCGAACTGGATGGCGGCGCCGATTTTGCGGAACTGGCGAAATCGAAATCAACCGGACCGTCCGGCCCCAGCGGTGGCCAGCTGGGCTGGTTTTCGCCCGCGCAGATGGTACCGCCGTTTTCCCAGGCCGCCGCGCAACTCGAGAAGGGCAGCTACAGCAAGGAACCGGTTGAAACCCAGTTCGGCTGGCACGTCATCCTGCTGGAGGACTCCCGCGAGAGCACCCCGCCCGCCTTCGACGAGGTCAAGGACCGGCTGAAGCTCGCCATGGCCAACAAGCTGCTGCAACAGCACCTGCAGGAAGTGCGCGCCGCAGCCGATGTCAGCATCACCGCCAGTGAAGAGCCGGCCAGCGAGGAACCGGCCGCAGAGAACAGCGGCGAGCCCGCGGCTGCGGAATAACACGACTGACCCGCATGCAACCGGGTGACGGGGCAGCCCCGTCACCCGGTTTT
>WOR8_10004442_pt1 | contig 18409 bp, 9 predicted proteins | sample DeeMarSeWOR38_10_FD_19890 | JGI IMG/M metagenome (IMG submission 19890)
CCCTTTTTCGGATTATATCCCGCCAAGCCGATATATTTGGCTTTTTCCCCGAGCTCTTCCTCGATCCTGAGCAGCTGATTGTACTTGCAGACCCGCTCTGAGCGCGCAGGGGCGCCGGTCTTGATCTGGCCGGAGTTGGTGGCCACCGCCAGATCCGCAATGGTTGAGTCCTCGGTCTCTCCGCTGCGGTGTGATGTCATGTAGGTGTAGCCGGCTTTTTTTGCGATCTCCATGGTGTAAAGGGTCTCGGAAAGGGTGCCGATCTGGTTAAGCTTGATAAGAATGGAGTTAGCCGTCTTCTGTTTTATTCCCTTTTTCAGGAACTCGGGATTGGTGACAAAAAGATCATCGCCCACGAGCTGGATCTTGCCCCCCAATCTGTCGGTCAAGACCTTCCACCCGCCCCAGTCCTTCTCGGAAAGGCCGTCCTCGATGGAGATGATGGGGTATTTGTTGGCCCAGTCCTCATACATGGCGACCATTTCTTCGGAGGTCAGCGCTTTGCCTTCGCTCTTGAGCTGATATTTTCCCTCCTTGAAAAATTCGCTGGCAGCGGGATCAAGCGCCAGAAAAACCTCTTTGCCGGGCGTGTAGCCGGCCTTTTCGATGGCTTCCATGATCACCTGGATCGCTTCTTCGTTCTTGCTCAGTTTGGGGGCGAAGCCGCCTTCATCGCCGACCCCGGTCGAAAGGCCGCGGTCTTTCAGGACCTTTTTCAGGGTCTGGTAGACTTCTGCTCCCACCCTGAGGGCCTCAGAAAAGGAGCTGACCCCTGCCGGAGAGATCATGAACTCCTGCAGTTCATAGTTCCAGCCCGCGTGGGCGCCGCCGTTCATTACGTTCATGTTGGGAACAGGCAGGATAGTGGCGCTGCCGCCGCCGATGTATTTATATAATGATACGCCGTAGGACCTGGCCGCGGCGTGGGCCACCGCCAGGGATACGCCAAGGATGGCGTTAGCGCCCAGTTTGCTTTTGTTGTCAGTCCCGTCCAGCTCCAGCATCAGGTTATCGATCTTTAACTGCTGGTGGGAAGGCAGGCCGATGGTTTTCGGGGCGATGATCTCATTTATGTTCTTGACCGCGGTGTAGACGCCCTTTCCTTTGTATCTCTTGTCCTCTTTGTCCCGCAACTCCAGGGCCTCGTGCTCGCCGGTGGAGGCACCTGAGGGGACACCCGCCCTGGCCAGGGTGCCGTCCTTTAAGGTCACCTCGACTTCAATAGTAGGGTTGCCCCTTGAATCCAGGATCTGCCGGCCCAGTACTTTTTCGATCCTGGCCCCGGCCTTGGCCCGCCCTCCGTTAAAGAAGTATTCCTCTGACAATCTGACCATATTATTGCTCCTTTCGTTCTGAGGGCAACGATAAATTTGCCGGATTACCTTATAAGTTTAGTGGAAATGGCGGAGAAATTCAAGGAGCACTGAAATTTTTGCTGCGATCAGTCGATATACAAATAGAGGGAGACCAATGATGAGAACCTCCCCCCACATGCCCAACCGGGCTAAAAGCTTCTCATCACGGCTAACGGGATTCTACGCCAAATTAGGTTTCGCGAACCGCACCCACCTCGCAAAGAACCTGAACACCCTTGAGACCCTCGACCACGAAGCCATCCTTGACCGCTTGACCGCGGCGGGGATCCTCAAGCAACGCTTCCGCGGCGGCCTCACATCCCTTGAAGGCATCGATTCCCATATGCTCTCGGGAAGGATCAGCCAGGCAAAAATGGAAGCTCTGGGCAATGATTTTAACGGGGTCTTCCCGAACAGCGGCAAGGTCCTGGAACAGCTCAGCGACGGGATATTCCAGGTCCAGAGTTCGGCCTTGCAGCGACTTATCACGTGTGAACAGGGCGGCGTCGGCACGACCCTGGCCTTTGCCCTGGGCGCCGGCAGCGCGGCGGTCATCGGCGCGACCCTGCTGGGGATCCCGGCCGCATACCTTCTAGGAGCCGGCACGGTTTACGGGCTTGTTTCCGCCACCCTGGTGAACAGGGTCGACCCTCATTCCAAACTGGGCAAGGCCTTTGAACTTGGCAGCCGGCTTCTGCCCTTTGCCCTCACCGGCTGCCTGCTTTACGGAAGCTTCGTGACCTACGGATCCGGCTTCATGTTCATTGAAGCCATGAAGGAAACCTTCGGGTCCTGGCCCCTTATCGGCCTCGGCGCCGCGGCTGCGGGCACCGTGGCCTGGACGGCCAGGGATATTGGAAGGGCTTATCGATCGAATCTTGGCTACTTAAACCCCCTCTCAAAGCGCCATATAGCTTCCAACATAGCCTTCTCAAACCTGAAGATCTTTTCTGGAATTCACTACCTGGCATACAGGGTACTTTTGTTCTCCGCTTTTGCCGTGGGATCGATGAGCTTCCACTTTTCAGGGCTTTCCTGGGTCGCTCTGGCCGCCGGCCTGGCGGTGAGGATCGCCATCCCCAGGATATCCCGTGAGAGGGCTACCGAGTGGATCGCTAACAAGCTCGAGAGGGGCGTGAACCGGGTCAATTCAAAGACGGTCGTGGGGGCGACCGGGAACGAACTGTTCATCTCCGGACGAAAAGACCCGGATAAAGAGATCTTGATCAGGATAAACGACGGGAACAAATCCCTTCCCTTTAAAGGGAATTTAGCAAAGATATTGGCCGATGCCCGAAGCGCCTTCAGCTCCGATTATTCCCCCCAGGTAGAAAAAGCCATCCGCAGGGTCTTCCGCAGGGCACAACACCTGCAGTTCGACCCCATCACTCAGGTAGTCGTTGAATATCTCTCCGGTATGACCATCAAGTACGGGGCGCTTCTAGTGCTGTTGCTTCCCTTTGCCGAATCGCCCTGGGCGCTGCTCTTTGACCTGGCCACTATTTATGCCGGATACTGGACGATCTATGCCGATATCCTCTCCGGCACCGCTTCCATTGGCTCGGCGCTGAACTCCAAACGTTCCATGTTCAACCCGGAAGATCCCTACATCTCGGACGCGGACCGGTCAAGGACCTCTGATTTTTGCGCGCGTTTGACCGCATATATCAAGGATGTGGAGCGGAACTTTTCCAAGATCGTCAATATGCTCACCATGGAATATCCCCACCTGGAAGCCGAGTTTTGTTCGGAACTGTATCCCTACGGCAACCTGGGGGCGATCCAGCAGCTGCGATCCGCCCGCGAAGCGCACGCTTTGATAAGAGAATGGAGGGATGACATCTACGCCCATTTTCAGGCCGGGTATGAAAAATTCCTGACTGCTGATGCCGGCGACCGCGGCGAGGTTCGGCGGGCAGCCCTTGAGCTGGCGCAGCTCCTGAACCAGCTGGGAGACTGCTACACACGACTGGATGATCCCAGTGCATTTATCCCCCGCCTGAGAGAACTGATCGCGGCTGACGCGAACCGGCCGGAAGCTGAACGCTGGTTCAACCTTAAGAAGGAAGAACCCTTTGTCCGCCAGGCGTATGAGGCCGTCCGCTATCGCGGATTCAGGTTTTACGAAATGGCAAAAGACCTTGAAGGGGTCGCGCGCCTGGATTTTGTCCAGCACCGTGACCTGGAAAGCCTTTATAAGGAAATGCTGGGCATTTTCTCCGTGGAATTCAACCACGTCCAGAGAAAGATCGATCATATGGACGATCTGCTTGGCCAGAAGACGGCGAACCTCTCCTGGCCGGAGACCCACCTGGGGGACACACTTTACCAGGTCTGGCGCCTTGTCCCCGAAGAGGAAGATCGATATGCCTTCCGCCCCAGCTATGTCCCGTCGACATATGTCAGGATAAACGATCCGGCTTACAACCACCGCAAAGGCGATGCCGGAGAAAACCAGCGTTACCTCTGGATCAGAAGGGAGGATCTTCTCGAAGTGCTCGGCATTTCCCAGGCCATGAGCAATGACCTTCACCTGGTCGACAATACGCCGGCCAACATCAGCGAGATCGAAAAAAGCCTTGCGCTCAAGATCGCGGGCCACGCCCTGAGGGTGCGGGGCTTCTACAGCAATGAAAAAACGCTGCCGCCCAACCATCTTATCGATTGGCAAGGGCAGACCGTTCCCCAAAGCGATTTTATCTGGACCGCCGGCGCGGAGGCCCCTCCTGGATTCAGGGAAAAATTCAAGGCGTGGGCCAGAAATGATTACGGCGGCAAGTATGACGCCTGGATCGAAAAGTTTGGCCCGGAAGCCCTCTGGTTCATTGACAGACCGGAAATTCTGGTCCTGGCCCCCGCTGACAATTACAACGTCTTCGACGAGGCCTACATCGCCATCAACACCGAGCGCGAACTTCAGGCTGAATTGAACTATTCGAAGAACATGATCATCCGGGTCGTGAACCACGACAGGTGGCGGGCCAGTTTCCCCAATCCCGACGCGGAGCGCCCGGTGGAACACGTAAAAGCCTGGTCAAGACAGGACGCTTTTGTCGGGTTCAGGTACAAGACCACTGACGGCAAGGAATACAATATCCCTTACCCTGAAAACCGGGCAATGTTCGTGAAAGGCATGAGCGCAGACATGTGCGCGGACATCTCCTACGGACTGATCAAGGAATACAGCCAGGGGGGCTATTACATCGAGGTCCACGCCAAAGACGGGCGTTACCTGGGTATCGTAGACACTGAATGGCCGCATCACATGCACCCGCCGGACAAAATAGAGGGCAAACGGATCGAGATCGATGCTTTTGCTGAAGAGGGAAAGGGCTCCGCCCGCAACCGGGTGGGCATGGCGACCTGGCTGGTGGCGGATTACGGAGAGAACTATGGAGCCGAACCCTATGAGAGATTCCGTTTTTCCTTCCTGGATTTTGACCGGGAGGCCAAACAACAATTCCACCCGAATTTCATTGTCTCGCTTAAAGTCTCCAAAGACAAAAAAAGGCTCATTTTTACGACCCTCTCCACCAACTGCGAGACCTTCCCCTTTGACAAGAAATGGGCGGGAATAAGCACGGCGGAGGAGGTGGAGGTGCTTGAAGTGGACACCTCAAACCATATATTCCTGGACCCTGAAACTACGAGCTGGTCCCCGCGCCCTGACGCGCGGCACACGGTCGAGCTCTCGGGACAAAGCCTGCTTCTTCTGCGGGACAGCGAAGGGAAAGAAATGGTCCTGCCGGTCGATCTGCCCCGAAGGCTGTCTGCCTTAAAACAGGTCCGCAAGGTAATAGACATAGAGCACAAAGACGGAAAGCTGGTCTTCACCAGGCTGAGAAGAGGGTCCCGGATCAAGGATACCCCTCAATTCATCTATTCCCTGCCTGAGCATCTGGTCGAGGCGAACCCTGAATACAAAAAACTGAAATGGCTCCTTAATGAACAGGACCTGACCGTCCGTGTGTCGGAAAATGGCGAGATAGAGCTGTTTGATGAAAAGGGCGGGCGCGTGGATATCGCCCTTTCCGCCGGGCATTTGGTCGACAATGCCGGCGCCGGTTTCCTGCAAAGCGCCCATCTCGGTCCCTTCTACCAGAGAGCCGATAATCGATATCAGGGAACGGAAGAATACCGGCCGCGCCTGGTCAAGGTCGACGGCAAGATAAAAATGATCCTTACCCGGGTCGACCGGACAAGCATCCTCTTTAAGATGCCGGAAGGCATTGACCCCATAAAGATCCTGGTCGCGCGGCCCACCTCCTCTGCCCGGATAAGGATCAAGGCCACCGGGGAAGAGAAATGGGTTCCCCTGTCGCTGACCAAACCGATCACCTACCAAGAAACCCCTAATGTTGCCGCTGTGGGAGTTAAGATCGGGGACAAAACGCGTTATTTCAACACCTTAATTTCCAAAGACCTTCCTGAGCTGAGCTATCTTATCAAATATGATAAAGAAGAAGATCGGTTCTTTGCCTATACCCCAGCAACCGAGCGCCAGGAGAACGGATTCATCAAGACCGCTGAAAAAAGAACAGATGCAGTGTCCCCTGAAGTTGAAGAACAAATACGGAAGTCCCTGGCAGAAAATGGAATAACTGAATTTGATGAAGTAACCATGGAGATTTTCCATACCCGTTCACCGGAAGTCATAAACGGAGAGTATCACAGCGTGGTCCACGGCCAGCGCCAGCACGGGACATTCTACAATGAGGAAGCCCACCCCGCCTCTGAACAGGCCCAATTCAGGGACGAATTTTTCTACGGCGTGGTCCGCAGCCCATTTTCCGAAGCCTTCCCCCCGGGCCGGGAGCCGAGGTCCGGCGGTTTGCAGACGGGAAAGACCTGGGACTTTGATGAAAATGACAAGTACAGCGGCAAGCCGATCGAGAACGGCACCCCCTTTCTGGGAAAGCACCGGCATCTTTTTGAGCTGGCGGAGGTTCTCATGGGGATACCCAAAGGAGGCAATATATATTACGGCATGCGGATGGGCCGCGCCGGCGGATTTGAAAAGGCGATCCACAAGCCCAATTTCGCGAAACTGACCCTTTACAACCGTGAAAAGGGATGGCTCTCGGGAGTATCCGAAGACGAGCAGGGAGTTCTATCCCTGTCCCTTTCCCTGGGCTACTCCCTGAAATATCATCTCAAATGCACCGCCTTTGAGGCCCAGCCGAACACTTACGGACAGGTTGAGGGCCAGGACACCAGGCGCTATAACGCGGCCCTGGCCCTGGGCCAGGATGTGCTGGTGCCTTACGAGATGCGCGAATTATTGAAGCGGCTGGCCGGCAAGCGCATCGCCGGCACCTGGAAACAGAAATTCGAGCACTTCCTTTTCCGGTCCTGGTACGAATGGCCCAAGGCCGAGCTGGCGCGGGAATTCTCGCCGGCTGTATTCCTGCTGAGCAACGGCCGCATCAAGCCCTATATCGTTGATCCCTATTTCATCTTCGCCTATCTCCTGGACCTGGGAGCGGGCCTGGCCATGTACGCCAACATGCGGCACATGCTGGGCCGTAACAAGGAAACCACCGATCACGGGACCTTTTACTGGTCCTTTCTCCAGGGGCCGGCCATGAACCAGGCATTTTTCTTCCCGGCCACCCGCGGCATCCTTGAGCTCTTCAGAAAAGGCTGGCAATACGGCGCGTTCGTCATCACCGCGCTGCAGAAATCAGACATTGTCCAGGAAGAAAACAAGAAATTCCTGAAGTACATGATCGGGATACTGGGAGGGTCGCTCGGTTACGGCCTGGCCTCGACCGTTCCGGGCGCGCTGGCCCTGGGCATAAGCCCCTTTGACTGGGGTTATTTCTTTAACGAGTTCTGGGCGGCCTACGCCATCCTGATCAATGCCTGGGCACTGCGCTACATGCGCAAGAATGAAGCGACCAAAGAGTTCGATGATCTCCGCGAAGAGATAAGCCCCAAGATCGACCGCGCCTCTGATGAGATCGGGAACCGTTTTTTTGCAGCCTATCAGGCCTACCGGCAGGGGGATCGCGATCTGGCAGTAAGGATCTGGCGTGAGATCGTTGAAAGGGACGAAGACTATAAGATAATGAATTGGGTCTTGCTCTCCGAGGAAAAATTAAAAGAATCGGGAGTTGACCTTTCTGATGTAAAACCAGGGAAGATGCTTAAAAAATGAGGGGTTAGACATGCCGGGAAGAATTAAAAAATTAGTTGTATGTGGATCGGCGATCCTCGGGTTGTCCGGGGCCGGATATCTTGGGTTCAAGGCCTGTAGTAAGACCAGGCAGCCCCGGGATCTTGCCGGCCAGGTCATCCAGGCCCCGCGGGGGATCTACCACGGCGCCCACCTGCGCCATTTCGTGCATCCCTGTTTTAGTCAGCCTTTTGAGCAATGGACCCGGCAGCATCTGGACATCAGCCTGCGCTTCCTGGGCTTTCAGGACCTGTCCTTTCCCGGGCGTGAGGCCGAGTTCATGAGAGACAAGGGGGGCGCCCTCTACCTGGTCCTGGAACCGCTCTCCGGCAAAAGCTCCCTGCCCCTGGAGCGGATCACAAAAGGCGGATACACGCAAAAATTGGCGGCTTTTGCCCGGCAAACAAAAGCTTTTGGCGGACCGCTTTTCCTCACCTTCCGCCCTCATTTTGGGAGCTCCTATGACGCCGGATCAGTTGAGGCCGCCTATCAGCATATCCGCTCGGTCATGCGGGGGGCAGGAGCGACGAACATTACCTGGGTCTGGACCGCCCCCCTGGATGGACCGCTCCCGCAGGAGGTCTTTGCCGACTGGATCTCAGTGGCTGTCTTCCACTCCGGTGAGACTCCGAGCTCGATCCTTCTGGAAAAGCTCGCCCATAGGATAAACTCCCTTAATAAATACGGAAAACCGATCATGCTTGAATATGGAAGCTGGGCGGACCCAGCCCAAAAACAGGAATTCATAAAGGAGCTCATGGCAAAGCTTGGATCGCTTGGCGTAAAAGCAGAGGTCCTGTATCATCTCTCCCGGGACAAGGGCTCAACCGTTGACATCCTGGAGCTTAACACCCCGGAGCAAAAAGAGGCCTACCGTAAAGGCCTCTCGGCCCGCAAAGCCGATCTTGCGGGACCCATTATCACCAAAAGTGGCGCAGCAAAGGACCGGGCCGGGACCGGATATCCCTCAAACGAGTGCCGTGATCTGCAGGGTAAATACCTGACCCCTGCCCACTACCAGGAATACCGGAAGCTCAAAAAGGAGATCAGGAAGATCAAGCGCCGGGTACGGCATCCCAGGGACTTCAGCTTGAAACGGATAAAACTGGCAAAAGCTTACCTCGCGCTTTGGCGCCTCCTTAACCAGCCCGGATACCTGCGCGCGGCGGAAAGGGTCATTGAAAACGCGGACCAAAAGGCTGATGAGGGGCTGCAATATCACCGGTCAAAGAAATATGTGCGGAAATATTTTGAGGTCCTGTTCGCGATGGCCGAAGTAAAACGGTCCGGCAGTGACCAGCCTGGCGCGATCCGGATCTATGAACGCATTAAAAAGGAACTGGTGGATAAGGACCTGCGGGCCTCGCAGCAGATCCATGAATACTCAGTGCCCGGGTACACGAACCTGGCCGATCTTGAGCTCGGCCTTATCTACCTGGAAGACGGGGAATTTGCAACGGCCCGGCCCCTGCTGGAGGAAGTAAGGAAATGGGCCATCCGGGAAGGGGAGCGATATCTGGCAAGCAGGGCCTCACTGGGGCTGGCGCGGATCGCGCTCGAGAACGGGAATGATCCTGAAGCCATTCTGCTCGCCAAGCAGGTCATCAATTACCCGGAAACACGTGATATAGACCTTGGCATCCAGGCCCTGATCTGCGTTATGCGCGCCTATCATCAGGCGGACCCGAAGACCCAAAAGACAAGGTTCAACCATGAGCTCCCCTGGGCAGAGCTCAATGATTCCAACCTGAAAAAGGCCCTGGGCATTGACCAGGGAATGGACCTTGGATCGCGGGTAAATGACCAATGGGAAGTTATCCTGGAAGCCCTCTCAAATTCACGCTTGCCGGATGGTCACTTAAAGAGCGATCTGGCTATTATCCAATCGCCCGCAAGATCAACCCCATGACATGCACTTTAATCCTAAGAATCTTCAAATCAAGTGAAATTCTTTGGCAGGACAGTCGATAAAAAACTGGACGACAAAGGAGGACAAAGATGTTAAAAGAATTCAGATGCAAATTTTGCCACCGCCTTCTGGCCAAGCTCGCGCAGGGAAGCAAGGTCGAGATCAAGTGCCCCAAGTGCAAGACCCTTAACCTCTACCAGGACGAGACGGTCATCATCTATGATATTCCCGAGAACAACGTCACCAAGAAGATCATCGAAAAAGGGATCGTTAAGTACGATCTGTTGAAGAACTAAAGGCAGGTATCAAGCGCCATGAGCGTGTCAGCAGCCGCGACTGCATATAAGGTCCGAAGCGCCCCCTGGGTCTCTTACCAGAATGTCCATTCCTACTCTTCTCTTTATTCGAGCCGCCTCCGGAATTTTAAGATCGAAGTCCATCCCAACGCCGGATCGCTTAGCCGCGGCGCCGCGGACAGAATAGTCGATCAGGCCGCCACCAAAAAAGGTACGGTGCTTACCCCTGGCTGCAATACCCCCCTTGAGATGTACAGGGTCCTGGGCCAAAGAGCAAAGGAGCGGGGCGTGGACCTGGTCCCGCTGCTGATGGGCAAGGAGGGCGGATTCCACATGGGGATGATCGATGGGGTGGAATGCAGCCTTGAGCACCCCTACAGCTTCCCTTATTATTTTGCCCAGCATTTCTTAAGGTATCTGGGGTTCTATCCGCCCTGCGCCACCAAAGACCCGGCGGAGAAGAGGTTCCTTATCGACTCCTATTTTTCTCTGATGTTGAAGAACGTGCATGTTCCCTGGATCCCGCGGGAGGCTTCAGTACATGAAAAGTTGTCCCATGTCCATGGTTTCAACCAGTGGCTGATGGGGCGCCAGCCCATTGACCTCATCATCTGCGGGATCGGGCCGGACGGGCATATCGCTTTTCTGGGCAGGGGGCAGGAACATCTCAAGCTCGCGGCAGCAAGGGTCAAGCTCTGGGACGGGGTGCGGGACTGGAAATGGGGGAACCCCACCGATGATGCCTGTGTCTGCACCCGGGAGGGGAGCTGTGAATCAGAAAGCCAGGTCCCCGAGCATGCCCTGACCATATCGCTGGGGACAATAATGAGGGCAAGGCAGGTGGTCTTGATGGCAATAGGGGAGAGCAAGGCGGCGGCGATCAGGAAACTTGTCAAAGATCCTTATGATCCTCAGGGATTTATCGCTCAATACCTGCGTGATGCCGGCGGGGAGATCACTATTCTTCTGGATGAGGGGGCCGCTTCGCTCCTCTGATCTACTTTATTACCGGTCCGACCGTTCCCTTTTCGATCAATTTAACGGGAAGGGTGTGGCGATAGGCGGCGCGGGAAGGGTTATCAATGATGTCCAGCAGCACTTTCACCGCGGTCCTTCCCAGTTCATCCAGGTTCACGTCCACGGTGGTGAGCTTGGGCTTTACCGCGTCGATATAGGGAGGGAAGGGAAGGTTGTCGAACCCGGTGACAGACACGTCTTTCGGGACTTTATAGCCCATTTCCTTCAATCTCTGGTAAGCGGTATAGGCAAGGGCGTCGCTTTCGCAGACAATGGCGGTGGGTGGAGCCTTAAGCTTCATCAGCTCTTCGACCGCTCTGGCGGCGGTTTCCCAGGCGCAGAAATCACCGACCACGATATATTCATCGTTCACTGACAGGCCGGCCTCGGTCATGGCATAACGGAACCCGTCGAGGCGGTCCGAAACGACCGGGTCAAAATGGGGCCCGCCGGTCATATGTGCGATATTTTTATGCCCGAGCTTGATGATGTGTTTTGTCATCTCGTAGATCCCGGCCCTTCCGTCGCTTATCACGGTGTGGAGCTCGATCCCCGGGATGGGGTGTCCGCAGAGCACCAGGGGGATGTTCTGCTGCTTGATCATGAGGACATGGTCCTGCGAGATCCTTCCCAGGATAAGCACGCCGTCCAGGACCTTCTTTGCGAACATGCGGGGCAGAGTGTCTTCTTCGTCGGAAAAATCCTCGATGACCACATTGACGTCTTGCTCCTTGGCAGCGGAAAGGATGGCAGCCGTGACCCGGCTGTAATATTCTCCCAGGATGAGGTCATGGCTGATCCCGGTGATGCCGATGATCTTGCGCCGCTTTTTATTGGATCTCCTGCGGACATAGCCCAAGCGCTCGCCGGCCTCCAGGATCTCCGCGCGGGTCTGCCGGTTGACCAGTTTGGGATTATTGAACGCCTGCGAGACGGTGGCGACCGAACAGCCGACCTCTTTGGCGATCTCTTTTATCCTTATCTTTCTTGCCACGCTGGGTATCTCCTCCCTTGTTTTATCGAGAGCTTTTGTGAATAATTTCACCTGATTTTATAAATTATTTTAGTAAATTTGTCTGATTTCGTTCTGTCTATTTCCAGATTTTTGCTGGCTTTATCAAGAAAATCGATTCGATCAAAATTTAGTTAAATTCATGGCGTGAAACGCTTATAAAACCAGGCGGAAATATATGTGTAAGCAAGAACGATCAGGGGAGGGAATAGCAATGCCGCCAGTGCTGGTGCAGAGGTCGGTCACGGTCCCAAGAGACGTGCATAAGAGAGTGGTGCAGCTCTTCAACCTTAAGCACAGGAGGACGGCGAACCCGAAAGCCCTGCCCCTTCCCAGGGACCTGGGAAAACCGCTGGTGCTTGTCTCCACTGACGCCCATGGTGAAGTGCGCAGGTTCCTGGACGCGTTCGAGCACCTGCCCATGAACCAGATCCCGCTGCACATCGACCTCGGGGACAAACTGGACCGCGGCCCCGAGCCCGAGGCCATGAACTTTTTGCTGGCTTCCCTCGGAGTTCACCGACTGCTGGGCAACCATGACGCGATGTGGCTGGCCGCTGGGCTGGGCATCAAGCGCATCGCCATTGAACAGATCCGCTGGCTGATGCGCTACGGCGAAGAGCGATTCTTGGAGAACGCCCTGAAGATCGATCTTTCCCCCCTGGAAGAATACGCGGGGAAATATTTTGCCGACCACCGGGTGAATTGCAAATCCAGGCGGGAAGTGCCCATGGAGGCGGCCGCTACCTATCTCAAGATCATCGCGGAGGCGCCTTATCGTTTCCCGGAACATCTGAACACGGTGCTTAATGATTCTGACCTCAGGGTCAGGAATGCACTTTTCCACAAGAACGCCTACGAAGTGCTTGAGGCCGGGGAAAAGGATACATTTGGCCGCCTGACTGGAGAAGCCCCCTTGGAAGAAAGGGATGCTGAGTATTTCTATCGTTTGATGGGCGGGTTAAATCTCCTTGCCGGGGAAGAGGCGGCGATCATCAATCACTTCGTGGACGCTTTCCGTAATAACTGGGCATATTTCCAGCTGGTCAAGAACATGGTCGGCCGCGGCGACGTATACGCCACCCTGCGCATGAGCCAGGGGGCTCCTGCGGAAATGCTTTTCACTCACGCCGGGATCCTGATCGATGAGGAGGGGCATCTGGCGGAGTACAACGGAAGGACCGGCCGCGAGATGTTGCGCGATATCGAGGATGATATACGGGGCGCGCTCTTTGGCTGGGAGCACTATCTGGTGACCGCGGACCGCAGTTTTCTTGACGCCATGTCCGCCGAGATCGATACCATCGGCGACTTGGCTTGGGGAGCGAATTCCCCTCTCTACATGCGGGACATGCAGACCGCGGCGCGGGCCCTGCTTTCCAAGGCTTCGGGGCTGTACGAGGAACCGGAGCGAGCCTATTACACGAAATTCGTGGGAGCGGAGGACCCGGCCTTTGTTGACCACGTCTGCAATGAGATCGGCAGGTCCTTTGGGCTTGAGCCCAGGCGCCTGCTCATCGTGCACGGCCACAAACCGAGCAAAAAGGGCCATTTTGTGGCCAGCGCTTTTGGCAGGGACGGCCTGGGCCACGACCTGAACATTGACGCCGGCCTGGCGGACGCCTACGGAGCTCACGGTGGATTCCTGCTGGTCGGGACCCAGAGCCTGTACCGTTTTGCGGTGGACACCCACGATTTCATCAAGATCAGTTTGACCGGCTAATTCAAGATCGTTCAAGTTGTTGGGCCCGGCCGGGGCCGCGTCACACAGCGCACTTGTTCTGACGCGCGTTCCGCCGGGCCTGTTTTTTCTGTTCGCCTGAAATTTTCTTTGTTTTTACTTGATAAATAATTGATAAATAATCACCAGCCATGGTGTTAAAAGGCCAAAGATCATACGGTTTGAGTTTCACCGGGACCCTTAACCGGCTTGGAGTCCGCCTGCCCAGGAACAATCTGCTTTGCCGCGGCGCCACCATTTCGCCGGCATCGGCCCGCGTCCTGGAAAAGAACCTGGGGACCCTCCGGACCAGCGGCCTTGAGCTCGAGCTGGCACCGGACATGCATTTCCACGAATTGGAACGGATCCTCAACGATTCCCGCCTTCTGCGCCTGAGCCTCAAGATCGAGAAGGACCACTTTGCACATGGCGGCCTGGTGCGTATCGGACATCCAAAGGGCAAAGAAGAGCTGGAGCGTGAGCTCAAAAGGGAATTTGAGCGTTTCCCCCTTTTCGGTGTCAAGAAGCTCCAAGAGCTGAAGGAATTGATGAAGGAGGAGGAATTCGATCAGCTACTGTGCAAATACGCCCTTGAAGCGCGCCGGGCGTTTAAAGAAGAGGGGATAGGGTCCGAGGAATTCGATTTCCTCATGGACGAGCTTTGCCGGCTGGGCGACCACGAGCTTAACCTTAGGGTCGTTGCTGAATTGAAAGATACCAAGGCCCATGACCTCTACTGGATAGCGGAAGCTCTGCGGCGCTTCCAGGAGGCCTTTCCGGAGAAGATCGATTATCACAGGATAGCCGGTGATCTTTACTATGATCTCTGCATGCAAGAAGGCCTTTACCTCTATGATGTGGCCATCGATGCCTACAAAGCAGTCCTGACGCTGGCCCCAAAGCCTTCCGTGCCGATAGTTCCCCGACTAAAGGTCCACCATGCTAAAACCTCGAAGAAGCGGAAGAAACACGGTAAAGGAAAGAAAGCCGCCAGGAAGCAGAAGGACCCCACCCAGGAAAGGATTAACCGCCTGCAAAAGCTGTGGGAAACACAGCGGCGGGAACATTTGACCGAAAAGAAGCAACGGCTGGTGCGGCTCTGGGGCGGGCTCAGCGGCGACGACAAAAAGGCGGCCTTTGCCCTGGTCAGGATCATGAACGAGCTGGGGCGCGACGAATTTGAGTCCGTCTTCCGCAGATCAATGGATCCGCCCCGGCAAAAGCTCAATAAGCTCGATCTCCTTTGGGAGGTCAGCCTGGAAAAGGAATACGACCGGGCCGCGGAATATTTTAAGTTCCTGGGGGATGAGCTTCTGGGGGAGGTCGTGACCGGCCTGATAAAGCAGAGGGCCTTCCATGACGGAGAGAGGACCGGCACCAGGCTCGTGCAGGGCCGCCTTGAGAGCGAGCTGATCAGCGGGAGCTGGCTGATGTTAAAGGAGCTTTTGGAAAGGGACCAGATCGAGTGGATCAAGCGAGAGGCCATGGAAAATCTGTTGAAGGCGGCCAAGGATAATACCCACCGTTATCAGGGATCCGCCGTCTATATCATGGACAAACTGATCTGGCAGCGCAAGTTCGAGGCTGACCGCCTGTATCATAAATACATTCACCAGCTGGATGAGGGACGTCCCCCGGATGGCAGCCTGCTTGACCGCGCCATCACCCTCATTCGGGAGGCCAGGCATTATTTCCCCCATTATGTACTCAAGGCCAATCTGGCGGTGCTCCTGACCATGAAGGGGGAGCACCTGAACAGTTATGCCAGTGAAAAGGACGGGGACCCCTTGGCTTTCTTTAAGGAAGCGATCAAGGAAGACCCCGATTGCGCACTGGCACTGGAGAAGATCTGTCAAGTCGAGAACCTGCGCGGCAATTATGCGGCCGTTATCGAGCATGCGTCAAAGATCCTGCGGAAGGCCAGGGACGGCGGGGAAATGTTCGCCTTTCAGGAGCACGCCGCTGGGGAGATAGCGGGGAAAATGGAAACACTTTCGCATGGCATCATCACCGCTACTCATGGGCATTTGGGGTTTGCTTCCCTTAAGCTGTACGAACAGAGGCGTGATCCTTCCCTGTTGAAAATGGCGGAAGAGAACCTGACGGCCGCTCGAGCGCGGTATCCCCAGAGCGAACTTCAGTATCACCTGATTAGCGTCTACCTGCTGACCAAGCGCCATGAAAAAGCTTTCGAGCTGCTGGACGAATATTTGAGACAGATCCCCCGGGACAAGAAGAACCTTTTTCAGGTCCTGCAGTTATCAGGCTCGCTCTGGCTGAATCTGAGGCCGGGGGAGGCCATACCGGAAAAGCTCCTTGATCTTTTTGTCGCCTACGTCGTTGAGAGCGTCAGGAAGGAGGGGAATACCGAGCTGGGCGCGATGGCGGTGGATTTTGCCGCCTATCTGCTGGATTTCGGAGCGTTCAGGCAGAGCAAGAAGGTCTGCGGATGGTTCACCCGTAAAGAGAACCGGGGGAGCGATTCTTTTTACTACGCCCACTATGTCCTGGCGCTCAAGGCTTACCGTCGCGGCGAATTCGCTGCTGCCCGCGGCCATCTGCACGAGATCATCAATGCGCCCAGGGTCGAGTTGAACCTTTACAGTGGCAACCTGAAGACCTTTTCCTCATTAAAGGCCAATGCCTTCAACATGATGGTCGACATTTTCCGCAGTATCGCTTTGGACAACGGCAAGGACCGCAGCAAGCGTGATCGGTTGCTCAAGACCGCCATGAGCTATGTCAAACAGGCTTTAAAGGATTATCCGGACGATCCGGTCCTGCTCAACACGGCGGGTGTCATCTATGAGGAGCTGAGGCACAAGACCCGCGCGGAGAAAAGCTATCGCCGGGCGATCGAGGTCGCTCCCCAGTTCGCCAACAATTACCTCAGCCTGATCGATCTGCTGCTATCCCGCGGCAGGTCTTTCCCCGAGAAGCGGGAGGAAGGGCCCAGGCCGATATCCAGGCCAATCTGCTCAAGCCCTTCACCTTTGCGCTTGTTCAGTTTGCGATGGAGATCGATAAGCGGAACAAAAAGGACCCGGGTTCAAGAAAGAAAGAGGTCCCGGAAGAGATAAAGCAACTTCTGCCCCGGCGATCAGTTGAGAGTGTGGAGACTTCTCTTTAGGGCGCTCAGCATCGCTTCCTGCAGGCCTTCCGGATAGGTGGGGTGGGCGTGAAAGCTTTTCGCCAGTTGTTCGACCTTCAGCCCGTTCTTCGCGGCAACCGTTGCCCCGCCGATAAGGTTAGTTGCCTCCGGCCCGAGAATGTGGACGCCCAGGATGCGGTCGTTTTTATCCGCGATGACCTTGATGAAACCCTCGATGTCCCCCATGGCCTGGGCAATGCCCAGCGCCGCGAACGGGAATTTGCCGATCTTGATGTTCTGGTTTTTTTCCCGCGCTTGCTTCTCGGTCAGCCCCACGCTGCCGATCTCAGGATGGGTGTAGATGCCAAAGGGAGTGAAGTCGTAAGTAAAGGTTCGATCAGCTCCCATGGCGTTCTCCGCGGCGATGACCCCCTGTTCATAAGCCACATGCGCCAGCATTTTTTTGCTGACCAGGTCGCCAACGGCGTAGACCCCGGGGACGCTGGTCTCCATCTTTTCATTGACCCAAGCGCTTTTTCCTTCGGCCTTCAGGCCTAAGGCCTCAAGGCCTTCGGTATTGGGGTTCCTTCCCACACAGATCAGGGTCTTGCCGCAAGACTGCTTGGGATCGAAACGGGTGTTGGTGATAACGTTAACCTTTCTTCTTTTGAGGATGCGTTTGACCAGATTGACGACTTCCTCGTCAATGCCGGGAAGGATCTCGGGCAGCGCCTCGTAGATGGTTATTTCGGTCCCCAGCGCGCTGTAGATCTGGGCAAAGTGCAGGCCGATCACCCCTCCGCCTACGATGTCCAATTTTTTCGGGACTTGAGGGTCATCCAGCAGGTCGTCGCTACAAACGAACTTCTTGCCGTCAAAGCTCAGGCCCGGGATGGAGGCGGGGGATGAGCCGGTAGCCAGTATCAACTTACTACTTACAACTGACAACTTACTACTATCTGGTTTAGTTATCTCCACTTTCCCGGGCCCCAGTGCCTTTGCCGTTCCGTAAATGACCTCGATCTGGTTCTTTGAGAGGAGGAACTCAACCCCCTTGACCACTTTCTGGATCACCTGTTTCTTTGCCGCAGGCGATGCCGAAGTTCTGCGCCTTCTGCATCCTCTCGTAGAGGTTAGTGCAGGCGATGATGGCCTTGGTGGGGATGCAGCCGCGGTTGAGGCAGGTTCCGCCCAGCTGGTCCTTTTCAATCAGGGCGACCTTTGCCCCTAACTGGGCTGCTCGGATAGCTGCCACATAGCCCCCGGGTCCTCCTCCGATCACAATAATGTCATATTTTTGCATTTCGCAGGCATTATAACATAGTCCATAACTGTCGCATAAGGGATATTATGTCTAATTGTTTACATAGTGGCGCAGGGGCTCTGCCCCTAGCGGGTTAGGCTGTTCTTTATTCTTTAGCATCGTTCTGTACCCCGGTTTCTTTTCTTTTTGTGGCGTCAAAAAGAAAAGAAACCAAAAGAAAAAGACGTTGCGATTTCGTAACGGCGGTGACCAATCTGCGTGGCCATCGTAGCGAAGAGGGACCCACGGCTTCGCCTGGGTTTTATAATGAAATTACGAAATCGCACATTGATTCTATATGAGAGAGGCCAGCCGCGGTCCAGCACGCAGCAAAGACGTCATCCGGCCAGGGAGGGGAAGGGGCTACGGCCGCACGTACGTGCGGTTCTCCGACGAAGTCGGAGAAGGGGCGGTGGTTGGGAAGGAGGCGGGGCGGGGTGTTGGATGACGTCTTGATTTTTCTTTGGTACTTTCTTTGTATCAAGACAAAGAAAGTACAATAAGTGCCATATGTATAGATAATAAACG
>WOR8_10002438_pt1 | contig 18401 bp, 17 predicted proteins | sample DeeMarSeWOR38_10_FD_19890 | JGI IMG/M metagenome (IMG submission 19890)
ATCAATAACGACCCAGATCTCGTCTTCAGTACGTGCTAATTGACTGGTAACACGCCAGTTTCTCAGCAATTGCTTATTATCAAAAATACCTAAAACAGTCTGGGTATTCCCGATATCAATCATTAGATCCATTGATGACCTTCATGCTTTTAATAGTCCCGGCCACAAACTCTTTTTCTTCTTCATTGTCTGACATCTTCAAGAGAATACCTTTCTCAGTGACATCAATAAATTTACCTCTCTCTGAAGTTACATGTGTTTCAATGACAATATCTTTACCGATGTGATCACAACGATTTTTCCAATTATCCATTACCTGACGATAATTAGTTCTCTCGAGATTAAAATACTGTTGTTCAAACTCAGTAATAATTTCCGCAATTAGTATTTCACGGTCAAAAATCTGACCTGTTTCTGCAAAAAGTGAAGTTGCATTTAAACGAATATCCTCACTTAATTGGATAATGTCTTGATTCACATTGAGTCCAATTCCCACAACAACATATATAATATCTTTTTCCCTAAGACTGCTTTCTGTTAAGATTCCTCCAATTTTTTTACCATTTACAAGAATATCATTTGGCCATTTAACATTAAAGGTAAGGGTATCAAATTTAAATTTACCTAGAAATTTTTCTAAGGTTTTAACCAGAATTTCTGCTGTAGCCAGAGTAATTTTAGAAACCTTTTCTATCTCCAGCCTTGGTCTGAGAATAATACTCATTAAAATATTTGAATCTCTGGATGATTCCCAATGACGACTTAAACGGCCCTTACCTGCTGTCTGGAAATCACAAATAACGACTGTTCCTTCCGGTGCTCCCTCCTCTGCTAACCTGCTCGCATAATTATTAGTCGAATCTATCTCAGGAAAATAATAAACGTACGTTCCAAAGAGAGAAGTTTTTTGAGTTTTTTTTATTTTTTCAATGTCAATCATTGAATATATCCAATTTGGTTTACAACTAATTTAGCATTTTTTCAGTGAAAAACAATCTGCTTTTGATCGATTACTCTTTCCAAAAAGTAGGGGTTAAAAAGATGATGACGGGATATATTTCTAATCGACCAACGAGCATCAAAATCGATAATATCCATTTTCCTAAAAGAGGTATATGAGCATAATTATCCGTGGGTCCCACTGAACCAAAACCGGGACCAATATTTCCGATGCTTGCTGCTACTGCACCAAAAGAACTTAGGAAATCTAATCCCAATAATGACATGCAAATAACTCCCAATATGAATATGCCTGTATAAATGAGGAAGAACCCGGCAATATTCCCTACAATTTCTCTGGGGATAGCTCGTTGTCCTATTCTGATAGATAACACTGCATTGGGATGGATCAGACGTTTGATTTCGTTGATAGCAAATTTCAGTAAAACAAGCGAACGCATTATTTTCATGGCCCCTCCGGTAGATCCGGCACATCCACCAAGGAACATAAAGATAAAAAGGATAATCTGAGCACTGCTTCCCCATTTTTCATAATCCGCTGTACCATACCCTGTTGTCGTTATAATAGATACCGTTTGAAAAAGTCCCTTCCTGATCCCTTCTACAATTGAATAATTGTATGAAAAAAAGAGATCACCTATAATAACAAGAGCACCAATCATAATTAAAAAGAGGAAAAACTTTGTTTCGGGATCACGCCCATAGATAGTCAATTTACCACGCAGTGCCTTATAGTGAAGCGAAAAATTGATGCCGGCAATTATCATAAAAACAATAATGATATAGTCAACCCAGGCATTGTTATAATACCCAATACTACTGTTTTTAGTAGAAAAACCGCCTGTAGCCATTGTACCAAACGTATGACATATCGAGTCGAAAAAGTCCATCCCGGCAATATAGAGAGCAATGATTTCTACAGCTGTAATCAGGAGATAAACTTCCCATAGTATTTTTGCTGTATCTTTAATCCTTGGACGAAGCTTGTCATGCTCAGGACCCGGTACCTCTGCCTTATACAACTGCATCCCCCCTACCCCAAGTAGTGGGAGTATGGCCAGTGAGAGTAAAATGATTCCCATTCCACCTAGCCAATGCGTAAATGATCGCCAAAATAATAATCCATGAGGTAAGCGTTCGATATCAGACAATATGCTTGCCCCGGTTGTTGTGAATCCAGACATCGTCTCAAAAAACGCATCGGTATATGAGGGGATATACCCGGACATATAAAAAGGCAAAGCACCCAGAAAAGCGAAACTGATCCAGGTCAGAGCGACAAGTGTAAATCCCTCTCGTAGTCGTAGCTCATATTTGACACGACAAGTAAATATTAAGAAGAGTCCCACAACAGCGGTTATACCTGCTGAAATGGCCAGCGGTATCAAATCATCTTCTCCATAGATCCAGGCGACGATAATTGGGAGTAACATTGTAGCTGAGAGAAATAAAAGAAGGGCACCTATAATATAAAATACGGCCCTTATATTTATGTTTGCGAGTTTAATCCTTACCTCAAAATTTGATAATTAATAGATATTTTATATTTGCCAAGATCACTAATGTCCCTTAAAAATGCTCGATACTTGATCCTCGATCCTCGATGCTGGATTTTGGATTTTGGATTTAAGATGTTAGTTTAGTCGTTATCCAAGATCAAATATCCAACATCCAATATCTAAAATCGAGGATCGAGGATCAAGCATCGAGGATCAAGGATCGAGCATCCAGTATTTATTTACAAAAATAGCTTCTCAACCTCTTTAATCGCCGTCGGCATTGCAAAGACAACAACTTTATCACCTTCCTCCAGTTTTGAACTTCCTACCGGAATAAAGAAATCATTACCACGGACCACTGCCCCTAATAATGCGCCTTTAGGGAAATGAATCTCACTCACCGCTTTTCGGGTAATTTTTGAATTTTTATTTGTATAGTACTCGATGACCTCTGCGGCCAATCCAGGAATTGAAGCCACACTGACAATAGAGCCGCGGCGAATGAATTTCAGGATCTGATCAACAGTTACGATCTGTTTTGAGACATAAGCATCTATACCGATTGTAGGGATAATTGGTGTATAATCAGTTTTATTTATTAAGGATATAATTCTGGGTACTTCAAGATGTTTGGCGACCAGACAAGAAATGATATTGGTTTCATCATCACCCGTGACGGAAATAAAGGCATCCATATCAATGATACCTTCGAGAGCCAGTAGATTTATATCTCTACCATCCCCTCTGATAACGAGGGACTTCTGCAATCTGTCGGCTAAAACATGTGTTTTATCAACATTTGACTCGATAATTTTAACATTGATTGAATCTTCTAATTGGGCAGCAATCTCTGTCCCGGTTTGACCTCCGCCAAGGATCATAACATTTTCCATTTTAACATTTTCCTTGCCGGCCATTTTTAAAACATCCGGTAAGTTCTCTCTTTGGGTCATTACATAGACACGATCATTATTCATGAATATATCAGCACCACGGGGAATAATAGTTCTGTCTCTTCGTAGAATAGCGACCGTTCGAAATGTAAGATTTTCCAGGGATTGTGCTACTTCTGCCAGGGATTTGCCAAGAATTTCGCAGTTTTTATCGAGATGAATCCCTAATAACAAAATTTTTCCGTTAGCAAACTCTAAAATATCAGTAGCAGCAGTTAGTTTTAGTAAATTAACCACCGCTTTTGCCACTTCCGACTCAGGATGAATAATTAAATCTATACCAAGCATCTGTGCGCTTAATGCACAATCTTCTCGTGTATATTCTCGATTTTTTACGCGGGCTATCTTCGTCGGTACCTTAAATTTATCCGCAATCAGGCAGGCGATAAGATTTACTTCATCATTATTAGTGACAGCAACCACCATGTCTGCTCTCTCAATGCCTGCCTGTTCAAGATCTGCGGGACTGCTTCCAGTGCCCTCAAATACCTGAATATCTAAATTCTCGCGGGCACGTCTTGCTCTTCCGGCATCGGGTTCGATAATAACAATATCATGTTTTTCATAGGATAGCAATTTAGCTAAGTTATAGCCAACTTCACCTGCGCCGAGAATTATGATGTACAATTGAGATCCTATTTAAATAGACTGGTTATTACTTGCAGACAAGTTTCGATGTCTTCCTGGGAAATATTTAAATGTGTAACAAATCGAATCTTGTGTGATCCAAATGCGATAGCAAGGATATTATTTTCCTTCAGTCTCTCCGCAATTTTGAAGGCATCGATTGATCCCTGCTGAATATCTGAGATGACAATATTGGTTTGTACTGAATCCAGATCTACTCTGAATGGCCCGACATTATTTAGTCCTTCGGCCAGTAATCTGGCATTTCGATGATCCTCTGATAATCGTTCAAAATGGTTTTCCACTGCAAATAGACAGGCGGCGGCAAGAATTCCGACCTGCCTCATTCCACCACCATAAGCTTTGCGGTATGAATGCGCTCTTTTAATGAATTCTTTTGAACCTGCCACGATAGATCCTACTGGGGCTCCTAATGCTTTTGAAAAACAGAGAGAAACAGAATCAAAAAAGGCAGCATACTCTTTTAAACTTTTACCGGTTTCAATAGCAGCATTCCATAGTCGGGCGCCATCAAGGTGAAGTCTCAGATCTTTTTCTTTTGCAAGAACATGAATTTTTTCAATTTCTTCCAAAGGGAAAATTGTACCCCCGGCTCGATTATGTGTGTTTTCAAGACAAATCAGTTTTGTTTGAGGAAAATGGTCATCTTTTGGTCGTATTACTGAACTTATTTGTTCTGCTGTTGGATGCCCGTTCTTTCCGATAATTGGATGCAGTTGCACACCCGAGAGCATCCCGGCGGCACCTGATTCATAATTGAAAATATGAGAGTTGTAATCACAAATCACCTCATTTCCCGGATTGGTGTGCGAATTAATGGAAATTTGATTCGCCTGAGTTCCACTCGGTACAAATAGAGCAGCTTCCATATCCAGCATCTCTGCAATCATATTTTGCAGGTCATTAACAGTTGGATCTTCTCCAAAAACATCATCTCCAACTTTGGCACGAATCATAAAAGTTCGCATTGCCGCTGTCGGAACGGTAATCGTATCACTTCGTAAATCAATTTGGTTCATCATAAGCCAATTAGAAAACTGAGGATTTAAAAGTTTAAATTAACCAAATTTATAAATTAGCGCAACATAATCCTCAATGTAGGGGCAGGTCTCTGTGCCCGCCCCAAAATTAGATCTCTCGCAGCGTCGCAGCGGAAATTTCTAATGATGTCATCTCGAAGAGATCTATGTCCTTGTCGGCATAGTTTCTTCAAACACATGCATAGATCCTTTTAGGATGACATCCAGGATACAGCATCACGTATCCAGTATCAGGGATCCAGCATCGAGTAACAAGTACCATTGATTTACAAATACGTATCTCCTATATTTATTTTAATAATTTGAGGAATCCTTACGATGTTTAAAAAAGTATTGATCGCGAATCGTGGTGAAATTGCCCTACGAATTGCCAGAACCTGTCGTGAACTCGGCATAAAATCTGTTGCCATATATTCCGATCTTGATCTTAAGGCACCTTTTGTACATTTCTGTGACGAAGCCTATAGTTTGAATGGAAGAACCTCTATCGAAACCTATTTGAATATGGACAAGATTATAAAGATATGCAAAATATCCGGAGTAGAGGCCGTTCATCCAGGATACGGTTTTCTGGCAGAAAATGCAGAATTTGCCAAATGCATTACAGAAAGTGGGATCACTTTTATCGGTCCATCCGCTGAAGCAATTGAATTGATGGGCAATAAGACAGCAGCCAGAAAGAGGATGATTGCCGCCGGCGTTCCGGTTGTACCGGGGACAGAAAAAGCAATCACGTCCCAAAAAGATGCCTCAAACACTGCTGAAAGAATCGGATATCCGATTCTTATCAAAGCAGCTGCCGGGGGAGGTGGAAAAGGAATGAGACGGGTCGATAACGCCAGCGAATTAAGATCCTCGATTGAAGCTGCTCAAAGAGAAGCAGGTGCGGCATTTGGTAATGCAGAAGTATACATCGAAAAATATCTTGAAGATCCCCGACATATTGAATTCCAGATCCTGGCAGATAATATAGGAAAAACAATTCACCTTGGCGAAAGAGAGTGTTCTATTCAACGAAGGCATCAAAAAGTAATTGAAGAATCTCCCTCCGTATTATTAGATACGACGCTGCGAAAACAAATGGGTGAAGCTGCAATTAAAGCTGCGCAGGCCTGCGGCTATGTGAACGCCGGGACAATTGAATTTCTTGTTGATAAAAATAGAAATTTTTACTTCCTCGAAATGAATACCCGGTTGCAGGTAGAGCATCCGGTAACTGAAATGGTTACCGGTCTGGATATAGTAAAAGATCAATTATCAATTGCTGCCGGAAATGAAATGACGCTAAATAAAAGTGTAGAATGTTTCTGGGGACATTCGATTGAATGTAGAATCTATGCCGAAAATCCGGATGATAATTTTTCACCTTCCCCGGGGCTCATACACCATATCGCTCCACCCAGTGGTCCGGGAATCAGGGAAGATAGTGGGGTTACCACAGGGAATGAGATCTCATTGTACTATGATCCGATGATATCAAAATTGATTTCGTGGGCACCCACCCGCAGTGAAGCTATCGAGAGAATGATCCGTGCCTTAAGAGAATATGAATTACAGGGTATTCACAGTACAATCCCCTTCTTAATCAAAGTACTTCAGCATAAAAGATTTATAGAGGGAAAATTTACGACTCATTTTATTGAAGAAGAAACGTCGCTGTTCGAGATGAATAAAGAGAAAGGCAAAATTGCCGCTCTTGCCGCGGCTATTTATTTCGAACAAGAAAAAAATAAAAAGCAATTTCAGGCAGGCGCAGAACTGCCCGACTCAAACTGGAAACACGTCAAGCGTAAAAAAGCGATGGAACGTTGATGAAGATATATAGCACCATTGGTAAAAATACCTGGCAATTTAATTGGGTTGAGAAAAACGGTAGACAAGTTTTAGTTGAAAATAAAAAGCAGATAGATTTTAATTTCAAATCACTTGGTAATAACCGACATATATTCATTTTAAATGATCAACCTCATCTTATTCATATTATAAAGCAAAATGGTATTTATCATATCCATTTTGATGGTGATTACTTCCCGGTTCAGGTTGAGGATGAGCAAACCCGCGAACTACGTGCGCTTGTCGAGCAGTCAAGCCAGTTCACAGGTGAACAAAAAATATGTGCACCAATACCGGGTTTGATCACAAAAATCAAAGTAAAAGAAGGTGATATTGTCAAAGAGCGCGATGGCCTGGTGATTCTTGAGGCAATGAAAATGGAGAATGAGATAAAATCCGAATCCTCCGGGACTATAAAACAAATACTCGTTAAAGAAGGTACCCCCGTCGAAAAAGACCAAGAACTAATTATTATAGAATAATACTTTAAATAAACTGTAGATATTTAAATGCCTAGCGCATGGTGCCTAGAGCAGAGCGTATAAATGAATTAGTTTACGCTATGCGCTTTGCTCTTTGCGCTTTGCTTTTTGAGATACTTTATCTAAACATGCATTAAAATAGATTGTGAGTAGAAATGGAAGATCTAGATAAACTTAAGAAAGAATGGCAAATAAATAAATATGATTCAGCTCGCGAGAGAAAAAAAGAATTTAAAACTGACGCTGACATACCCATTCGTCCTCTCTATATACCGGACAATTCTCTGAATTATAAGTCAGATCTCGGTTTTCCGGGAGAATTTCCCTTTACCCGAGGTGTACAACCGGGTATGTACCGGAATCGTTTGTGGACGATGCGCCAATATGCAGGGTTTGGTTCCGCTGAACAGACAAATGAACGATTTAAATATCTCCTTGAGAGTGGTACAACCGGATTATCCGTTGCCTTTGACCTTCCCACCCAAATGGGCTATGACTCTGACCACCTCTTATCTGATGGGGAAGTTGGTAAAGTGGGAGTTCCCATATCCTCACTTCAGGATATGGAAATACTTCTGAGCGATATTCCCCTCGAAAAAGTCAGTACCTCCATGACTATAAATTCGACTGCTGCGATACTGCTGGGATTTTACATTGTTGTCGCTGAGAAACAGGGTGTTGACAAAAAAAATCTTTCAGGCACGATCCAAAACGATCTACTGAAAGAGTATATTGCCAGAGGGACATATATTTATCCACCAGATGCCTCGATGAGAATTATCACCGATATCTTTAGCTACTGCTCTCAGAACATGCCTCGCTGGAATACAATCAGTATTTCCGGTTATCACATCCGGGAAGCAGGTTCAGACGCGGTTCAGGAAATTGCCTTCACTTTGGCAAACGCGATAACCTATGTTCAGACAGCAATCAATGCCGGTATGAATGTTGACGACTTCGCCTCGAGAATCTCTTTCTTTTTTAATGCTCACAACAACTTTTTTGAAGAGATTGCGAAGTTCAGAGCCGCCAGAAAGATGTGGGCTTCCATCATGCAAAACCGTTTTAAAGCAAAAAACGAGAAATCTATGCGAATGAGGTTTCATGCGCAAACAGGCGGTAGCACCCTAACAGCGCAGCAGCCAGAAAACAATATTGTGCGCGTAACACTGCAGGCACTCGCTGCTGTATTAGGAGGAACCCAGTCGCTTCATACAAATTCTTTCGATGAAGCGTTAGCTCTTCCTACAGAAAAATCTGTAAAAATGGCCTTAAGGACCCAACAAATTATTGCACATGAAAGTGGTGTCACCGATACCTGTGATCCGACTGCCGGATCCTATTATATTGAATATTTAACCAGAGAGATAGAAAAGCGTGCCCATCAATATATTGACAAAATTGATCAATTGGGCGGAGCAGTTGAATGTATTAAAAAGGGATTTTTTCAAACTGAAATTTCTAACCGTGCCTATCAATATCAAAAAGACATCGAAAATGGCGGAAAAACAATTGTTGGTGTCAACGAGTATATTCAGGATGAAGAGCCCGTTGTGGATATCTTGAAAATAAATGAAGCAATGATCAAGAAACAGATTAAAAGAATTCAATCGTTTAAATCAAATAGAGATTTGGAAAAAGTGTCTGCGGCCCGTCAACATTTAGAATCTGTCGCAGAGGGAGATGGCAACATCATGCCTGCTATTGTAAATTGTATCAAGAATGATGTAACTCTGGGTGAGATTTCTGACAGTTTACGAATGGTGTTTGGCAGCTATGAAGCAGGTTTTTAACATTACTTTTCAAACCACTTTTTAAAAGACTCATAGCACTCAGGTTTAATTAAAAATACCCCAATCGATAAAAGTAATATTCCCGGTATGATTGGAAGGATCAATCCCAGTATACCGAGAAGGATGAAACCTACTGCTATTCTTGTTTTTTGTCGGGAAAATTGAAGGATATCTTGCCATAACGGATTCGAACCACTCATTTATTTACCTTTTATCAATAATGAGAAATCAAAGGCAGGAGCGGAATGTGTCAGGGCACCGACGGAGATCAGATCCGCTCCTGATTCAGCAATCAACTTGATATTTTCAAGAGAAACCCCTCCCGATGCTTCAACAACTGCTCTCCCGGAAATTAATTTCACAGCCTCTTTCAGTTCGTTACTATCCATATTATCAAGCATTATTTGATCGACATTACATGAAAGTGCCTCCCTCACCTCATCTAAATTCGTAGTTTCTACTTCAATCCTAGAATTAATATGATGATCTGAGAGATACTTTCTGCATTTTTGCACTGCCTCGCTTATACCACCTGCTGCCAGTATATGATTTTCCTTTATCAGAACCATGTCATACAGACCCATTCTGTGATTAAGACCACCTCCATCCCGCACTGCTTCTTTCTCTAATTCTCGCCAAAGCGGCGTAGTTTTACGTGTATCAGTTACCTTGACGCCGGATCCTCTGATCCGGTCTGCATATTGAGCGGTAAGTGTGGCAATGCCCGAAAGATGGGCCAGTAAATTCAATGCGGTACGCTCTGCTTGTAAGATCGAAACAACCTTTCCTTCAATGGTTAAAACAGTATCATTGGCTAGAACATCTTTACCATTTGTATAGTCACCGGAGAATAATAAATCAGGATCCACGAAGGAGAAGACCATTTTTGCATACTCAATCCCTGAAATTACACCTTTTTGTTTAGCGATAATCTGTGCCAATCCTTCTTTATCTGTATCGATCGTAGCCGCTGTAGTTATATCTCCCTGTCCAATATCCTCCGCCAGCGCACTTGAAATTAGTTGTTCAATTACATTTTTTTTTGTCATTTTCTAATTTTTGCTTGTTTTTGTTCAAGTTACAGAAACTTTTTTTTGCTTTCGCATCATATTTTCAATTATATTAAATAGAAAATTGCATGATTGTTCCTTTTTTTTCCAAATTTAATCATTTTATGATATTTATTACAAAAAATCGGTTCATTCTGCCTACTAAATATACTTCTAATATTTTTGACAGGTTTGATGATTTCCAAGATTAGAAATAAAGAGATTAGCTGGTTGTCTTTCAATGAAAGGGTCTTGCAGGAAGCAGACTCTCCGGATGTGCCTGTTATTGATAGATTGAAATTCTTAGGAATTTGTTCAAACAATTTAGATGAATTTTATCGTGTCCGGGTAGCGACTCTAAATCGTTTGACTTTTTTAGGTAAAAAAGCAAAAAAGTATATGGGTGATGATCCGAATAAAATTCTAAAAGAGATTACCCCGATTGCTCTTTCACAACATGAAAAATTTGACAAAATATTTAAAAAACTTATTAAAGAATTGGCAAAGGAAAATATTTTTATAATTAACGAAAAAGACTTAACCAAGGAACAGGGAGAATTTGTACTAAATTATTTTCATTCTGAAGTAAGACCAAAACTGATACCCATAATGCTTGCTCAGGTAAACGGTACACTTCAACTCCGTGACCGTACGATATATCTTTCTATTTGTTTATATAATGGTAATGATCCATCAAAGAATCAATATGCGATTATCGAGATTCCATCTGATGTCTTACCAAGATTCCTGGTTCTCCCCTCATCAGAAGGAAAAAAATATATCATCTTACTCGATGACGTAATTCGTTATGGATTAGATGATATTTTTTCAATATTCGATTTTGACAAACATGTAGCCTATACAATAAAAATTACCCGTGACGCTGAGCTGGAAATTGACGATGATATTTCTGAGAGCTATATGGAAAAAATGCATAAAAGTATAAAACAACGAGAAGCCGGTAATCCTATCCGCTTTATTTACGATTCAAGGATTCCGGACGATTTTCTGACACTTCTAAAAGAAAAAATCAATATTTCCGAAGAAGATACACTGATTGCGGGATCAAAGTATCATAATAACCGTGATTTCATGAGGTTTCCATCAATTGGATCCCGACAACTCTATTATGCGCCAATAAAAAGTCTCTCTCATAAAGACTTTCCGCCGGGTGAAAGTCTGTTCACGTGTATGAAAAATAAAGATATACTCCTTCATTACCCTTACCACTCATTTGATTACGTGATCGATCTTTTAAGAGAGGCATCAATTGATCCTCAGGTGCTTTCCATTAAAATGACTATTTACCGCGTAGCCAAGAACTCCAGTGTATTACACGCCCTGATAAATGCCGTAAAAAACGGTAAAACGGTTGTGGCAGTTCTGGAATTACAGGCAAGATTTGACGAAGAATCAAATATTTACTGGGCAAACCGTTTAAAAGAAGAAGGGGTAAAGGTTATTTTTGGTGTTCCCGGTCTAAAGGTCCATTCGAAGTTATGTTTGGTAACACGAGCCGAAGAAGGTGGTACAGCTCATTATGCGATTATCGGAACTGGAAATTTTAATGAAGATACAGCCAGATTGTATACAGATCATGCGCTTTTTACCGCGGATCAGAGACTGACAAAGGAAGTAAGTAAAATTTTTAGTTTTTTTGTTAAGACGTATAAAAGTGATACTTTTAAACATCTGATCGTCTCTCCGAATTTTATGCGAAAACGTCTCAACAAGTTGATTAAAAAAGAGATTAAAAACGCCAGCGAGGGAAAACCTGCCTATATATTTTTAAAACTTAATGGTCTGACCGATCCTCAAATGATACAGAAATTATATGAAGCCAGTGAGGCCGGGGTTAAGATAAAATTGATTGTCCGTGGAATGTTTTCTCTTGTACCGGGTATAGAAGGTATAAGCATTAATATCGAGGCGATCAGCATCGTAGATAAATTTTTGGAACATACCCGTATATATCGATTCTGCAATAATGAAGATGAAATATTTTATATTTCATCTGCGGACTTGATGCCGAGAAATATTGATCATCGTATTGAAGTGACCTGTCCTGTCTATGATGAAGATATAAAAAATGAACTTCGCACATATATGGATATCCAATGGCAGGATAATGTCCGGGCACGAATATTGAACGATAAATTAGATAATCGTTACCGCAGAGATCGATCCAGGAAAAAAATCAGGACCCAATGGCAAACATATGATTATTTAAAGAAGTATCATTCTTCAATTGATAATACATGATATACCGAAGTCTTCTGTCGTCAATTCCATCATCCTAATGTTTTCATTCTATTTCTATTAATCTTCTATTTCATTTTTATTTTAAAAGTAAATAACTTATAAAGAAATTTTTTCATTATAATTCTCAGTGTCCGCCAGTAGGCGGATCCGCCTGCTGGCGCGATACTCAGTGGTTTCAGTCAAAAAAACCAAAAGGATGTATTATTATGAAATTTGCCGCCATTGATATAGGATCCAACGCTGTAAGGCTCTTATTGGCCAGAGTATTTGAACACACAGAAGGACCTCTGATTAAAAAAGAATCCCTTGTTCGAATTCCTCTCAGATTAGGTGATGACGCTTTTTTGCGTAAAACTATCCCTCAGGAAAAAATAAAAAAATTATCCAAGACGATGCTCGCTTTTAAATATTTAATGGAAGCGTACGAACCAATTGATTATATGGCCTGCGCGACATCTGCCATGAGAGAAGCCGATAATAGCCAAAAAATCTTACATGAAATTGCTAAATACAGTGGTCTGAAACTTGAAGTAATTGACGGCAAGAAAGAGGCAGATATCATTTTCTCTACACATATCGAAGAAAAACTCAAGCCAAATATAGCATATTTATACATTGATGTGGGCGGTGGTAGTACAGAATTAACCCTTTATCACAAAAATCAGCCTGTCGAAGAAAAGTCATTTAATATTGGTACGATACGATTATTAAATAATCTTGTAACAAAAAAGCAGTGGACGGAGTTTAAACAATGGACAAAGGAAAAGTGTTCAAGTTTTGACAAAATCAGTGCTATCGGCAGTGGTGGAAATATAAACAAAATTTTCAGGCTATCAGGAAAAAAGGAAAACCAACCCATCACCTATAAAAAACTTCTTTCAATTTCTAAATCGATTCGTCAATATTCATTTGAAGAACGGATTTATAAACTTGGCTTACGTCCGGACCGTGCGGATGTTATACTACCAGCCGCTAAAATTTTTACATCCGTTATGCGTTGGGGAAATATCAGTCAGATATATGTTCCACAAATTGGTCTTGCTGATGGACTTGTAAATATTTTATATCAAAGATATAAAAGTTGATGATCAAATGTATTGATTTCAAGTTCCATTACAATCCGATCCAAAATTTCTGGTCCAAACTTATTCAAGAAATAAATAATAGACTGAAATCTTTCCTGAGGTATCCCGTTTGGATAAATAGAGGCGTGAAGTTGTTTCAGATGATTCGTCAGTTGACTTTGCCTCTGTTCCTGCGCTTTCACAAGACGACCTTCAAGATTTGAAATGGTCTGTCTCATCCGTTCAAGAGATTTGGATGCCATATCTACCAGAGTCGGATCAACTGCTTTAATATATGCCTCAACTTTAGCTGATTCCTCTATTAACATCTTATCCAAATTGCGAAGGGGGTTTTGGCCGGCATTTTCATTTAATTGTTTAAAGTACTGCTCAATAAAGAGGTTCGAACTTAGGGGTATTTCCTCAAGGTTGAGTGAATATTTTTCCATATACCTCGCTACTTTCGGTTCAATCAGGGTAGCTGATATTCTGGGATATAAAACAGGCATCACTAAATCCATTTCTTTAAACATTTGACTTAGCTGAGCCCAGTAGGCAATTTCCCCCGGGCCGGCGATGTAGGCCGCAACCGGTAAAAGCCAGCTCTGTAAAAGTGGACGACTTACAACGGTACTTGAAACACTTGAAGGATTTTCCTTTATCTTTGCAATAACCTCATCGAGATGATATTTTTGAGGAGACTTTTTAAAAAAATATGATTCACCATCTACATATAGATGCTCACGTTGTTTATGTTCCTGTTCCATGTGTACAAAAGTTTGTCCGGCAATATTTTTTACCTGATTATGAAATCCTGCAGATAATAATTGCCCTGATTTTTGTTCAAATGAACTTCTCAATGTTTTTAAATTATTCAAAAATTGAATAAAAAAATCGACAGATAATTCTTTTACCTCATTCTCCCCGGGTTGAAAAAATAACAATCCATAGGGGTGAAATAATTCTTGCAAAAAATCCCGGATAGCCATCGTCCATTTTCTACCCGGTTTGTAAAAATTATTAAGTTTTTCAAAGAGTTCATTAGAAAACTCAGTATTCAAAAGATTCCCTTTAACTTCAGATAAAAATGATGAGATAGAAGATTCTAGTAGATAATGTCTGAGAGATACTTTTCCCCTGTCTTCACCGTCATAAACATAGTGTTTTGGAAGAAAATTATTGTCCTGTACTCCTATATGATTCACTTCCTGAAAGTCATGATCCTCCGATTCAAGCCAGAAAACAGGGATAAACTTATATTTCTGTGTTTGACTATTGAGACTTTCTGTCAATTTTATAGTCGACGCAATTTTATAGATGGTATATAGAGGTGAGGCAAAAAGTCCTAATTGCTGACCGGTAACGATAATCACACTCTGTTGACTCTGCAAAAAGTCAAGATAATTTTCTGCTTTCGGGGAATGAAGATCTTTGTTTTGGTTGATTAATACGGTTCTTATATATTGATAACGATCTGAGTCCAAATTCAAGCGGGGGATGAGTTGGTCCCAGGCGAGTTGATGAGGAGAATCAATAAACTGATGGGCAGCTGATTTCTGTAAAATATAGTCCTGATAGAACGAATTGTATAATCGGCGCTTTAATATTGTATTCATACAAAACTTTGAGGTTTTCTTATTCTCGATTTCCTATAATGATAATTCTTTCTGAATCTTTTGTTAAAGGAGAACCTTCATAATCACCAAATATGTAACTTACATCAAGACTTGTTTCTTCCATCATATTAAAAATTTGATCAGGTGTATAAAGTTTAACTGACTCATAAAATATTGACTGTTTGCCGTGTCTTTTCAATTTTATAATTTTTTCCACACGTGATCCTTCGATGTATCGCTCCTGCTCAACAATCAAATCCCCAATCTGCTCTTTTTGAAATCTTTCAAGATGATTGACAATATATGAACTGTTGAAATAGTCAAAAACAAAGTAACCACCGGATTTAAGTGCCTGATGAAATTGGTAAAACACATCCTTATTTTCTTGATCGGTTTGAAAATATCCAAATGAGGTAAATAAATTCAGCAAGAGATCAAAAGAATGAGTAACGGGCAAAAATCTCATATCTGCCTGGATAAAAAAAGTATTTTTATTTATTTCATTCTTGTATTTAGCCACTTGCAGTAACTTCCGGGATAGATCAAATCCATAGACATTAAATCCTTCCCGGGCAAACAGATAAGCATGTCTTCCCTGCCCACAGCACAGATCAATTATTTTTGAGTTTTTATCAAGAGAAATATATGTAAGAATTAATTGGACAAGTTGTTGGGCTTCTTCTTCATCTCGGTGGGCATATACTGACAGATATTCATTTCCAAACCATTTTTCGTACCAATTAGCATCCATTATAACCACTTCTGTTCTTTATACCAAATCAATGTTTCCCGAATACCATTTTCAAGACTGATTTCTGCTTCAAAATTTAATTCTTTCCTGGACTTATCTGGCGAGCATGTCCAGAAATCCTGCTCCATCTCAATTACTTTTTGCTTATTTACCAGCGCAGGTTTTTTTGTGAGGGAGGCCAGGCCTTCACTCAAAGCGGCGACAGTTTTTATTAAAGGAACAGGGATAGGAACCCGAAAGCCCTTTTTCTGAAGTATATTCAAGGTGATACGGGAAACTTCTTCCCACGAGTACGGCTCAGGGCTGGTAATAAAGTATGTTTCACCAATTGAGTTTTTATGTTCAGCGGCGATCATAATACCGCGCACCAGGTCTTTTACATGAATAAGACTTAAATATTTGTCGGAACCACCTAGCTGAGGAATCAATCCAAATTTCACTGTGCGAAAAAATTCAAGAACATCTGTATCCCGTGGTCCATAAACAGCTGGAGGACGTACAATCGTAATCGGCATTTTACCTATAAGTGACCTTACATATTCTTCGGCAGCCCACTTGCTTTTACCATAATAGGTTAATGGATTTCCGGGATGGGTTTCGTTAATAGGAATAATTGTCGGGCTCGGGCCAACAGCAGCCTGAGAACTGACATGAACGAACCGTGAGATTTTTTTATTATGTTTAAGCGCAGCCTCTGCAACATTCTTTGTCCCTTCGTAGTTTCCTTTAAAATACTCATCCTCCGTTCTTGCCTTCGTCACCCCGGCAACATGATAAATAGCGTCACATCCTTCCATACCGTGTATAAGCGAGTTTACGTCATATAAATGACCATAGTAACAATCAACATCAAGATCTGCAATCCACCGTAGATTACTTTCTTTTCTCACCAGGCAACGGACTTCATGGTTTGCTTTTAGCAGTATTTCGGCAAGAAAACTTCCTACAAATCCGGTCGCACCGGTCATAAAAACCTTCATCCACAATCCTTATGCTATATCTATTATTAACAACAACTAAACGTCAATAAAAAAGAATGGCATATTTTACTTAACTTTCCTATATTTCGCAAATCAAATATAATTCCTAATTTAACTCAATTTTCCATCAAAAAAACCACTATAGCTGTGAGGGAGGATTTTTGGATTTATTTCAGAAAGCATATGAATTTACGCGAGCGGATGAGGTAAAGGCTGCCGGTTTTTATCCATATTTCAGACCTATTGAAGAAAATGAGGGTCCCGTTGTTATGATTGAAGGGCGTAAAATTGTAATGGCCGGATCAAATAATTATCTCGGTCTTACTGCTCATCCAAAGGTGAAAGAAGCTGCTATTGAGGCTATAAAAAAATATGGAACCGGGTGCTCCGGCTCCAGATATTTGACGGGGACAATCGATTTACATGTTGAGTTTGAAGAGAAGTTGGCGAAATTTCTCAATAAGGAATCAGTCTTACTTTTTAGTACCGGATATCAGACGGCTCAGGGAATAATTCCAACTCTTGTCCAACGCGGCGAATATATCATTTCTGATAAAGATAATCACGCCTGTATCGTCGCCGGTAATTTGATGGCAAAAGGAATTACGGCCAATGTTGTACGTTATCGTCATATGGATCTGGATGATCTTGAACGGGTGACAAAAAAACTTCCTCCTGATAGTAATAAACTCATCGTCAGCGACGGTGTTTTCAGCACCGGTGGAGAAATTATTGACCTGCCACGTGTAGTGGAAATTGCCAAGAAATACAATGCAAGATTGATGATCGATGATGCGCATTCTGTCGGTGTGATCGGAAAAGGGGGCCGTGGCACCGCCAGTGAATTTGACCTCGAAAAAGACGTCGATATTTCAATGGGTACGTTTAGTAAAACATTCGGATCGTTGGGAGGTTTTGTAGCTTCTGAAGCCAAAGTCATCGACTATATTAAACACCATGCTGCCGCCCTTATTTTTAGCGCCTCTCCTACTCCTTCTTCTGTAGCCGCTGCCATGGCTGCTTTAGAAATACTCATAAATGAGCCCGAGCGGGTTGATCAGCTGATTAAAAATGCCAATAAAATACGTACGGAATTAAGCGCTGCCGGTTTTAATGTCTTAGAAGGTCGAACAGGCATTGTCCCGGTAATTGTGGGAGACGATTTGTTAGCATTTAAAATGTGGCGTATGCTTTATGATATCGGTGTCTTTGTCAATGTTTTTATATCCCCTGGTGTCCCTCCCGGAAGACAGATGATGCGAACAAGCTACATGTCCACTCATGAAGAAGAACATCTTGATTTTATCGTCGATGCTTTTAAAAAATGCGGCAAGGAACTGGGATTGATCTAAAAGGGAGTCTTTGATGGGCAATATTGATATTCAGATCGTTTCGACTAAAAAAGACTTAATGAACTTTATAAAAATGCCCTGGAATATCTACAAAAATGATCCGCACTGGGTACCCCCAC
>WOR8_10006980_pt1 | contig 18399 bp, 14 predicted proteins | sample DeeMarSeWOR38_10_FD_19890 | JGI IMG/M metagenome (IMG submission 19890)
CGAGATCCCCGGAATGCCAGCCCATGGAAAACGCGCCGGGAGAGGATGAAAAGGGCAGTCCCCCCACTTCGTCGCCCGCGGCATACAGCCCCTTCACAGCCGTTTCCAGGTTCCTGTCCACAACAACGCCGCCCGCCTGTGCAATGGACAACTCCCGGGTGTTCGGGAGGTACTCCAGTTTGTCTGTCCTGAAGTCGAAGTTCTCCTGATTGGCTAAATAATCCAGCCACCAGTAGCCTTTGGCCTCATGGCTGATAGACCACTCCGCATATTGAATCTCTTCTTCCGTCCCGCCCGTCAAATCCAAGAAGAAGGGCCCTTTGCCCTGTCTGCGCAGAGCAAAGTAATCCCGAAATGCGCCCGTTCGGGATTCGATCCATTGGCGGCGCACATCCGCAGCGTTTATCTTTTCTTTGCCCAATCTGCTCCAGTCGTAAAATCGGGTCCTGGGAACGAAAACCTCGCCCTTTACTCCGGTAATGGAACCGGCAGGCTGCGTTGTATTTCTCGGGGATCCCAGGTTGATTTCGTTGCCGCCGATGTTGAACCACAATCCGGTAAGAAGTTCCATGTTAATTACACCGACGCCTGCCCGCAGCGCCATCGCCTTGCCGTCGCCGGTGTCTTCGGCGGGCACGCGGAGATTGTGTCGCGGACCGCTTGCGCTTCGCGTCATCCGATTCGACCGCCCGGTGGATAATACGATCGCATTAGCCCGAAACAGGTATATGTTGCCGTCCCGAATCCCTACACCCAGCGCCCCTGCGATTTCCCCATCATAGGTGAGCAGCTCCGTCACCATCACCCGATTGTAAATATCCACACCCCTTTTTTTCGCCTGCCTCGTCAGCCTCAGCTTGATGTATCGGCCGTCGAAGTTGATCGATGTCGGTACAGAGTGAAACTGGGGTACAATGCGAAGATTGCCGGGAAGGGGGCTGTCGGCATACCGCATCTTGACGCCGAATTTTTCAATGTCCAGCATGCGGCTATAATTGTTGCCTGCAACCAGCCGGAGAAGGTCTTTCCTTACCAACCCGCCGGACGATCCCTGGATATGATCCTGCATCAGATCGTCGAAAGTGTAGCCCAACGGTTCATGTACAGGAGGCACATAAGCCCATGAATGGTCGATGCCGGTTCCGGCGCAGCCGCTGTTTTCGGTATTCGCCTTCTCGGCTATCACCACCTTAACCCCATGTTCGACGGCTTTTATCGCAGCCATGCAGCCGGCCAGCCCGCCGCCGATTACCAGAACATCCGTTTCGATCGATACGACTTGGATTTGTTCGCTCACAGTCTTATCTCCTCCGAGTGGATACATTTCTTAGAATTGAAACGCGCATAGCCGGAGGAACCACGATCCTCAAGGCATGGTTCTTTCGGCGGGCACAGCGCATCCAGCATGCACCACAATAGCGGCACTCATCCCCGTACAGAACGATAGGCGGTTTGCCTTTTACAGGATTCGGTCCGAAGATATCCATAGGGCAGATATCCACACAGATATTGCAGCCGTTGCATTCAATCTCATCAAACACTACAGGTGGATACATGAGTCGCCTCCTTATAATGCGAAACAGCTATGATCGCATATAGGCTCGACAGCTCGGGCGTTAAAAAGTGCCTGTTCTGTTGACAACACCGGAACTATCCGTGGATGTAAGAACCATCCTTCGAGTCTTCAATAAGGAATTACTATTTGAGTTTATTACGCAGGACGTCAATCTCATCCATTTTTGCCTGCAACATCCTGTAAAAAATTTCGGTGACAGTCACCGAAATTATCGACTACTCCAATCGCTTGAACCTGTATTTCACGGCCATGTCGCCATAACCCATCTTTCCATCAGGTGACGGCTTAATGTTCATTCCAGGCATAACCATTTTGTCATATTGCGGTTCCAGGATGAGGATGTTGTCCCCTTCCATAGAACATTTGAAAGTCATCGATCCCAGGCTGGCGAACCCGGCTACCTGATGATGAACGACCAGCTCTTTGCCGTCGAATTCATAGGTTCCCGCATCGGCCATGAAGGATCTGGCAGAGCTTTCTTCACCCGGGGCCGGTTTTTCCGCTAAATCGCGAATGGCGCTGTAATGTTTTTCCAGTATAAAAATCATAAAAGCACGGGGCACGATAGTTCTTCTGTTTTCAGCTGTTCCCACGTCCATCGATTCGATCGTCCATACGCCTTGAATTTTCGACCCAGCTTCCTGGGCTGCTGCTTCTGATTCCCCATTACATGCCGGCAAGAGAGCCAGGGCAATAACGAGGCAGAGAGTGAGTGAAGTATATTTCATTGAATACCTCCTTTGGTTGGTTTAGACCTGACACGGGCGGATAGGAAAAATTAGCTATGGTTTCTGGAACTCTTTTACCTACCGGACCCATCACTGCTTCCGATAATCCTGCCTTATGTCATTTTCGTTGAATTTCATGTTCTATGATCCTACTACGCTTGGGAGAGAATTTGGGGAAATATTTGAAAATTGCATAAATATATTTACAGTCAAAATTACAGATGATCGGAAGGAACCTTAATCTAAATAATCTTGTAGACCGCCAAGCCGTAAATAGTGAAATAAACACTTAGCCCCAGGGCTCTAAAATATTTATATATATTCTTTGCGTCCCTGCACCTTAGCGTCTTTGCGTTGAGTTTTTACCTTCAAGAATGAATAGAGTGCAATGCTTCTAATTGTCTTCCGTGCAAATCAGCCGAAGATCGTAGACCTTGTGGTATAGGATGGGTCCCAATAAGATTTGGCTGGGTGTCAGGGACGCGTTTCGCAACTGGGCGATACAGGCACTTGAGACAAAACAGTCTTAAAACGCCGGCTGGGATGGGAAATTCATGCGGCGTAAAAGATCCTGGAAACGTGGATCGGAGCGCAGGGGATCAAGAAGAGGAAATGATTTCAGCCATGGAACGTGCCACTGGCGGTTGCTATAGGCTTTCTCGAGCCATTCAAACGCCCGATCTCTTTCAGAAAGGGCTTCCCAAGAAAGCGCTACGAAGATTCCACCGACTTCACGCACACGCGTTTCTATTGCTCCGGCCAGCATCTCGCGTGCCTGGGCCGTTCTGCCTGTCATGGCGAGGCCGCAGGCCATTACCTCCGGGGCGGCCTCTGCCTTTTGCAGATCGGCGAGTGCTTCCTCATACATCCCTATTGGTATGTGCGATGCGGCGAGAAACAGATAACTGCGGAAGAATCTTGGTTCCAGCTCAAGTGTCTTGTGTAATTGCTCAATCGCCCGGTCATAAGCCCGTGCGAAGCAATACGCCATTCCAAGGTCATTGTTGGCATTAAGCGAAAGTGGATCCAGCTTCCGAGCCAGCTCAGCCTCGGCAATGGCGTCGCCGTGACGTCCTATAACGGACAAGTACCATCCGTATTGACGATGAGCTTCGCTGGAGCGCGGATTCAGTTCAATGGCGCTTTTAAATTCAGCTTCCGCGCCCGGCCAGTCCCAGTCATAATAGGCCTTGACAGCCCCCAAAGAAGTATGGGCCTCCGCTAGTGTGTCATCGATCTCCAATGCACGAAGTGCCGCCTCGCGGGCGCGCCGGGCAATTTCCTTTGCAGGGCCTTGCGCGACGCTGGGAGGCGTTGTGATCCCTCCGGCAACAGCAGGCAAAAAAGCATAAACATCCGACAAGCCGGCATGGGCGGGACCATACTCCGGTGCGAGCCTTGTCGCCCGCTGGAAATGCTGGATCGCTTTCCAGAGATCGTCGACGGTTCGCTTGTTCCAGTAAAAGCGACCCTCGAGATACGCTTCATAAGCTTCGGGATCTATAGGGCCGACGCTTGACAACGAGTTGTGTTGCTGGGGCGTCAATCGTATCTGAATCTCGTCGGCGATCGCCCTTGCAACATCGCTCTGTAAAGCCAAAATTCCGCCAAGTTCGCGATCGTAACTGGTTGCCCAAAGATGCGCTTGATTGCTGACCTGGATGAGTTGGGCGCTGACTCGAACGCGATTGCCCTGCCGCCGCACACTTCCTTCAAGAACATAATACACTCCCAGCTCTTGTCCAATCCTATCGACCGCCCTCGGATCGCGCTTGTATTGCATGGCGGAAGTTCGGGCAATCACTCCCAACTGTGCAGGATTCAAACCCGCAAGCTGGGTAATCATCTCCTCCGTCAGGCCATCGGAGAAATATTCCTCTCCAGGATCGCCGCTCAAATTCTCAAAGGGCAGCACTGCCAACATGATTTTTGCGCTCGGCGGCATAGTGATCTTGTGGCCGCTGGCCTGTTCCCGATGCGATTCAGGAACCGCCCCTATGGTCACCACCGGCGCGATAAACCGGTATCCCCGTCGCGGTAACGTTTCAACAAAGCGCGGATTGTCCGCCAAATCGCTCAGTGCTTCTCGCAGGCGCTTCACTGCAATATTGATGCTGTGCTCGAAGTCCACGAAAGTATCGGGAGGCCATAGCCGCTGTCGCAGCTGTTCGCGCGTTACGACCTCGCCCGGCCGTTCCAACAGGATTGCAAGGATCCTGAAAGGCTGTTCCTGCAGCTTTACCTTGACACCGCTCCGGCGCAGCTCGCCAGCCCGAAGATCAAGGTCGAAGATACCGAACTGCAGCCTGCGCGGCACTGAAGGAATTTCGTCCCCCATGTAGCTACTCCTGGTATGTGGATTTGACCGGTATCATGAGGATTATAGCACCCTAAGCTGATCTAAGGGAATTCGAGTCTGTTATTTGTCTCCATAAGTTCTGTGAACTCAGGGACTTTCTTTGTTACCTGCGTTTAATCTGCACGGAATTGATCGATCCTGAAGAAAATGCCAAATTCCACTCATATTACCGGCGTTGTCAAATATGGTATGCACGTTTTGGTGACACAATAAGTGGATTTTCACTTTTCTTGAAATAGCTAATTGGAAATAAGACCTTAATCCTGTTTGAGGATGATTTCTCGAACAGAATAATGGAGATGAAAAAATGAAAAAACAAATTCTTTTCCTGCTAGTTGTTTTAAGCCTTATCGCAATGCCTCTTTGGGCGGAAAATCCCGGCGTTGCAACGGGGCAAGCGGCACACTTTTTCGCCGACTCCAAGACCATAAAGCTACAGGTCTCGGGATCCGCCATCGCTCTGGCCGATCCTCTTGCCGGGCCATTCCCGGTCCTGACAAATATGGAAGGTTCCGGAAATATTGGGCAAATCTCAGGCCAGGGAATGTATCTGTATAACCAGTTGGAATTTGATATTTATGGAGAAAGCATCCTCGAGGTTCTGGAAGGACAAACGTCCTGCCGGTTCAAAATTAATGGAGATGTACTGCTCGTAGTCTTCGATCCGGGCAAGACAGGATGGCTGCAAATTACGGATTTAGCCACAGGCTCGGCGGTTTTTGAACAGGAATGGACTGGTAAGATTGTTGGAGGTACCGGCCGGTTTGAGGGAGTTAAAGGTACCTTTAGCAAGTCAGCCAGAGGATTTGCCGTCCTTTTCACGGAATACGGACCCGCCAATGCCGTGGTTATGCCCTGGACCGGAACCATGAAAATCCAGATGGAACAGTTGGAAGAATAAATGATGAGATCGAAAGGGAGTCGAAAGAGGACGGACCATGTTTATTCTTGTGATTATGATACTTATCCCTTTTGTAATATACTGATTCTGCCCTTAGAGCAGTATTGTGTGGCCTTTTTTTGCTTCTAAGGAAAACTCTTCTTTAAACGAACTGTGAAATAGTAAGGGCATTCATTTTTCAAATACGGAAATATCCGTTTGATAATGTTTGTGTTGCTTAAAACTAAGATAATAGCCCGTCTTTATACGTCTAATGGGTTGTTTTTAGGGGCGATATCGGGACTACCCCTTTATTTTTCAGTACTATAATGGTCCATCCCCTATCGCCCAAAATTGACGCATGTCCTTATTACTTAATTCCCTATCGATACCTGTCTCATAGTTTCCGATAAATCACACTATGTTATTTCCGTTGAATTTCCTTTTTAATTTCTACTATTCTTTACAGCAAGATCGGCGAAAATACCGAAAATTCCACAACAATATTCACGGTCAGTATTGCGGATGATAGGAAGGATATCTACAGGAGGGATTAAAATGATAAACGGCAATACAACTTTATTAAAATCACGCCTTCTTTTCACTATCATTTGTCTTTTATTGTCAGCGTCCTGTACAAAAAATTCAGCGACATCCGATTCGTCCAATCAAAAGTTTAATGAAGTCACTTTATTTGGTACAGAGAAAAGGTCGCTACATTCAAATATTGTAAACGAGGATTTTGAAATAAATATTTCTTTTCCGTACAGTTATCATAAGGGTGATGAAACCTACCCAGTTCTGTACTGTTTGGACGCCAATCGTTCTTTTGGTTTGGTAAGCAACGTGGTAAATATTTTGAATATACCTAATAAAGAAATTCCCGAGATACTTGTTGTAGGCATAGGGTATCCAATAAAAGGCATGGAAGATTGGGGCGCCTGGCGGCATCGTGATCTGACACCGACTAGTAATCCGGAAGCAGATAAAGAGTGGGAAGCTTTTCTATCCCAATATAGCGGCAGGGATGATATTGTTGCCAAATCGGGAGGTGCTCACAAGTTTCTACAGTTTATTTATGATGAACTTATTCCCTTTATAGAATCCAACTATCGTGTTTCTTCAACGGATAGAGCATTGATGGGTTATTCATTAGGCGGGCTTTTTACTCTTTACACGGTTTTCCACCATCCTGAGTTATTTCAAAGATATTTTGCAGGAAGCCCTGCAATTGGATGGGATAACTGGATTCTTTCTAAATATGAGAATGAATACGCTTCCACGCATAAAGATCTGCCAGTGAGATTATTCATCAGCGCAGAAGATATGGAAAGTGAAACCATGGTAGAAGGCATGAAAAATATACCCGCCCAGTTACAATCCAGAAGCTACCCGTCTTTGGAATTGGAAACTCACATTTTTGAAAATGAAACTCACGCCTCTGGTTATGCTGCTGCGGTTAGCAGAGGTCTAAAAATATTATATAAATAAAAGTACAATTGATATTTTAGTGGATTCCCAAAGAATTTGGCTGGGTGTCAGGGACGCGTTTCGCAACAGGGCAATCCAAGCTGCATGAAGTGTCCGGGAATTACAGCGGAATGGATAGTGAAAATCCGCCCAGCTTTTCGAATGACTTTTAGCCGGATCATGTCGGTTGGGGATGACCCCCAAAATCTTACTTCTCTGTTTTTTCCAGGCTCTGCAACTACTGCGGTTATTGTTTCAGCATGGACATGCAGTCTAATAAATCGTACCTTTTTCATGACTGACTCCTTGCTTTTGTAACTCTGCTCCACAGTTCATTCCGAAATGTAGTGTAGTGTAACTCACAGCTTACAAATTCAGAGCCGGTCATTCCATTATGACTGGCATCTTTTCTGCTTAAAAGCATAGAATCACGAATCAGGAGGTGAATATGCCCGAGATCATTCTAGACAAACCATGGGAGAACATTAAAGATATCCTGGCTGAAAATGATGCAGAAAAGTTAAAACAATTCTTGACGGATCTAAGTCCAGCGGAAACCGCTCGGGGAATCTCCCGTCTCACATCCGAGGAACAGCAGAAGTTGTTGATTCTTCTCAATCCGGAGGATGCGGCCGATATCCTTGAAGAGGTACCTGATACTCAGGCAATCGACCTCATAGAAGATCTACCCGCTCAGAATGCTGCAGCCATCGTTGATGAAATCCCCAGCGATAAACAGGCGGATCTTCTGGGTGAACTGGACAAAGAAGACGCTGAAGCTATCCTAAGGGAAATGTCCCCTGAGGAATCCGAAGATGTCCGTAATCTCCTGACATTCGATCCTGAGACAGCCGGGGGTTTAATGATCACAGAATATCTCGCATATCCGAAAAATATTCGTGTGCGCGATACATTAAATGATCTGCAAACCAATAGAGAGAAATATGCAGACTATACCGTTCAGTACTTATACGTTCTGGATAAAAAGGAAAGACTCGTTGGAGTATTGAGAATGCACGACCTTCTCTTTGCGCCGGATGATGCTCTTTTACATTCCTTCATGATTATAAATCCTTTGAAGGTGAATACAGATACAACCGTGGATGAATTACGACAGTTTTTTGATGAACATAAGCTTTGGGGGATTCCTGTAGTGAGCCTTGATGGCCGGTTGGTGGGTGTAGTCTTGCCTGATGCAGTAAATGAAGCATCCTGCAAGAAAGCCGATCAACAGTTTCTGGATTCAAGTGGAATCGTAGGAGGTGAGGAATTCAGGTCCATGCCTATTCTGGTCCGATCAGGCAGGCGTTTTTCATGGCTCAGCATCAATATTATACTCAACGTGATAGCTGCGAGCATTATAGCCTATTATCAGGACACGCTCGCAGCAGCAATCACCCTGGCAGTGTTCCTACCCATGATAAGCGATATGAGCGGTTGTTCCGGCAATCAGGCGGTAGCGGTAAGTCTGAGGGAACTGACGCTGGGATTGATCCGTCCAAACGAACTGCTGAGGGTAATCGGCAAGGAGGTACTATTGGGATTAATAAACGGCCTTGCGCTTGGATTTCTACTCGGAAGTATAGCTATGCTGTGGAAGGGCAATATCTATCTAAGTCTGGTCGTGGGGATTGCACTGATGGTTAATACAATCCTGTCTGTTATTCTGGGAGGTTGTCTTCCACTTTTACTTAGAAAGGTTAAGTTGGATCCGGCTCTTGTTTCAAGCCCGGTGCTGACAACGGTTACGGATATGTGCGGTTTCTTTCTGGTTTTAAGTTTCGGCACCCTGGTTTTACCGAAGCTGTTATAAATGCGTTTAATACCTTGGGAGTGAAAATTACGGCTGGGTGTTAGGGACGCGTTTCGCAACTGGGCTATAGCGGCGGCCTGAGGTCCGGGGGATGCAATGGCCATGAAAACTCCGGATTTTTAAAATCTCGTTCTCGATCGAAACCCGTCCTTTGGCCTCCAGTAAGATGTTTTCTGTTATTTACGTTTTCCTAGTTTCCGACTTGTGTATTGAAGTTCATGTAGAGGGGAACGATCATTAACAGTTCAATGAATGTTACTGTACGAATGGGGGCTAGATCTTTGATTCTCCCAAATCGGCAAGTTGAGCCCTCATTAATGTTGAAAAACAGGATCGATTGAAGAAAAACAGGAGGGAGAACAGACGAAATGGCTGAAACAAAATACGGAAAGTATATCGTTTCAAAACCAAAGATAGAGCATCCGGAATCAGACACAGGAAAAGCAGTTATTGATGTGGATGGGGAAGTGATTGAGAACGCCTTTTATTTAAACTGCGCTCTAATATGGGCGGCCAATGATAAAGGCGCTCCACCCATCCGCCACGCTCATGATGACTATGATGAATACATCTGCTTCATGGGAACCAATCCGGAAGATCCCCATGACCTTTGCGGTGAAGTTGAAATATGGCTTGATGATGAGCAGCATATGATCACAAAGAGCAGTGCTGTGTGGATCCCAAAAGGTCTAATGCATTGCCCTGTATACTTCAGAAGAGTGGATCGACCCATTGTCTATTTTTCAACAGCGCCGTCGACGACATATAGCAAGGATTTGCCGGAAGAGTAAGTGAAAGCAGAGAGGGGGACGCTCTAAGGTTTTTGAGTATTGCAGACAAGAACTATAGAACCTGACAGCGTCCCATCATATGTCTATTTTCATATTTTTCCTGTTTCCTGAACAGGTCTTCCTTCAATATAGCCCCTGTAGCCCTGGGGCTCCATTTGGAACCTCGGCGCGTCATCATCCGCCCAGCGGTAACCATAGATCTCAGGATTATATGTCTTCATTACTTTCCAGAGGCTTTCAATGGCGTCCCCGAATTCTTCATCCTTAAAGGGAGGTCCTTGAAAAATCATCATCTTGCATGGCTTAAGGTCAATAATGTCATAACCTTCAGGGACCTGTCCTGAATAGTCGGGAGGTACTTCCACACCCTGGATATACTGGGAAGTTCCTTCTGGTATCATGCCTGGAGGCAGCCATGCGCCAATCGGCTCGAATAAAGCTTCCTTAACACCTAAAAGATCATTGTGTATATCACAGCCCACTTCATCACAATACTCAAAATACCCGGTAGCCCTGATCCCTCTTTTAAGAATCATTTTTCTGGCGGGTCTTTCCACAACCTGTACAAAAACAGTTTCAATTTTTGTGACGTCTTTTTTCTTCTCCATATTCTCCTCCTCCTTTAATTTATTCCGGTAGGATTGCGATATATGATTGGGGATAAATAGCTTTACGGGTGGCGTATGCCTCCTGTATTTGAGGGGAGTGATACCGAACTGACGGGAAAAAGCACGTGTAAATCCTTCATGAGTATCAAAGACAAAATCAAACGCCACATCAATGATCTTTACCTTTTCGTCCCTGAGTCTCAATGCTGCCTGAGATAATCTGCTCGCTCTGATGTACTCAAAAGGAGTCTTTCCTGTCAGTTCTTTGAAGACCCTTGAAGCGTGCCAGGGCGAAAGCCCACATGACTTAGCAAGATCATGCAGAGTAATGGGATCATTGATGTGACTTTGAATATAATCCTGCATCCTGCCGACCGCATCTTCTTTATCCCTGATCATCCATTTGTTCTCCGGTAGAAAGAGAATAGATGAGATATGGAATAATTTCTTGACCGCGATTGCTAAAAAAGCATTTATTCCAGAAAAAACACTTCTTCATAAGAATGTTATCCCTTTTCTTTCGAATGACGATAACGCTTCCGTTATGACAGATACCGTCTCTAAAAAAATCCTGTTCCGACAGGATGTAAAAAGCCAGCTTTAAAATAATTCATCCTATTCAGAGCACCCCATCTGCCTCTGATAATCAGTATTATGTCATTTTTACTGTTCAGGTTCTGATCCGACTATGCTGTGGAAAGAATTCGACAAAATTATTATATATTATTCTTTGCGTCCTCGCGTCGTTGCGCCTTTGCGTTGGGATTTATTGCTTTTGGGTAGGTCCAATAATAATAATGGCTGGGAGACAGGGATTCGAACCCCGATCAGGCGGTCCAGAGCCGCCCGTCTTACCATTAGACGATCTCCCAGCGCTACGGCCCATTGTAGAAAATCGGCCGACCATATTCAAGACCTAACAATGCTATAACTTATCTATTAGGCCTGTCGCGCTGAAATCTTTGCCCATGCATCTCTTAGTGTAACAGTCCGATTGAACACGGGCGTTCCGGGGCGGGAATCCGGATCCACACAGAAATATCCCAGCCTTTCAAACTGGTACAGATCTCCAACGTTGGCATCGGAAAGGCCCGGCTCAATCCGGCATGATTGGATAACCTCGAGCGAATTCGGATTCAGATTGGATTTGAAATCCCGGCCTTCCTCCACTTCCTCGGGATTCTCAACCGAAAACAGGCGATCGTAGAGCCGTACTTCAGCCGTCTTCGAAAAAGCTGCAGACAACCAATGGATCGTCGCCTTGACCTTGATGCCTTCAGGCGCTGTATCCAAGGAACCAGGATGGTATTGACAATGGATTTCCCGGATTTCTCCTGACTGCTCGTCCTTCACAATCCCCGTACAGGTAATACAATAGGCATATCTCAGGCGCACCGTCCGGCCCGGAGCAAGGCGGAAGAACTTTTTCGGCGGTTCCTCCATAAAATCATCCCGCTCGATATACAGCTCTCTGGTAAACGGGATCTTGCGGGTTCCTGCCGAAGCGTCTTCAGGGTTGTTGACCGCTTCGAGCTCTTCAGTTTTGCCTTCCGGGTAATTGTCGATAACCAGCTTCACCGGCCGCAAAACACACAGTATCCGCGACGTCCGTTTATTGAGATCTTCGCGCAGGGTGTGTTCCAGCAGCGCTACATCTACAACCGTATTCCTTTTCGCTACACCGATACGATCACAGAAAGTGCGGATCGCCTGCGGAGTGTACCCTCTCCGCCTCAGGCCGCAGATTGTCGGCATGCGCGGGTCGTCCCATCCCTGGACATATCCGCCCCGAACCAGCTCGAGCAGCTTTCTCTTGCTCATAACCGTGTAATTTAGATTGAGACGGGCAAATTCTATCTGCTGGGACCTGGGTTCGATCCGAAGCGTTTCCTGGCACCAGTCATAAAGAGGCCGGTGGTCCTCAAATTCCAGTGTGCAGATGGAATGGGTAATCCGCTCGATCGCGTCCGAGAGCGAGTGTGCAAAATCGTACATCGGGTAAATGCACCAGCGCTTATCCGTCCTGTGATGAGCTGCACGACGGATTCGGTATAGCACCGGATCCCGCATATTCAGATTCGGGGAAGCCATGTCGATCTTCGCTCGCAACACCCGGGATCCGTCTTCGAACTTTCCGGCACGCATCCCCTCGAAAAGCTCGAGGTTTTCTTCGACCGGCCGGTTGCGCCAGGGGCTTTCCCTGCCTGGCTTCGTTAGCGTTCCCCGATAGGATCGTATCTCCTCCGAACTGAGATCGTCCACATATGCTTCCCCCATTTCAATCAGCCGTACGGCATAGTCGTAAAGCGTATCAAAATAGTCTGAGGCATAGTACAGTCTCTCTTGCCAGTCGAATCCAAGCCAGCGCACGTCTTCCTGGATCGCTTCGACGTACTCGACCTCCTCCTTGGCAGGATTTGTATCGTCGAAACGCAGGTTGCAGATCCCGCCGAATTCGGCGGCGATACCAAAATTCAGGCATATGGATTTCGCATGACCGATATGCAGGTAACCGTTGGGCTCCGGCGGGAACCTGGTTGCGACGCATCCCCGGTTTTTATTGGCTTTAAGATCTTCACTGACAATAGAATGAACAAAATTCAGAGAGGGCGATGCATCCATAGATGGATCGGCGGTTTTTGCTCCCGGTTTACCGTCTTGAATCCTTCCCCTTTTTACCATACAGCACTTTGACTCCGTCATCGATCAGAGGTTTAAACACTGCTGCTCATTACATTTACGCGGCATAATACCATATTCCGGAAATAAATCCGGGATTCCACGATTAAATCGTTTAAAATACAGAAGGTCGGATCCATAACCGACCTGCCTGTCAGTCTGGATTCTCTATATGCAATTCCGCATATATTGTTGATTTTAACCCCTATAATCCCTTAAAATTTATATTGGCAGGGAAACAAATCAAAGGGGGACGGGTAATCCATGAAATGCCATTATAAAGCTGGTTTTATAATTGTAGCATTTACTCTAATAGTATCGTCGATCCCGGGGGGGGCATCCTTTGCTTTCTACCAGGAAGCGGAAGGGGAGGAAATGACCCCGGAAGAGTACGAAGCCTACAATGAACAATACAATGCATACATAGCAGCAACAGAAGAACAGGATCCTTTAAAACGCGGAGACATGCTGATCGAGTTTCTGGAGAAGTACCCGAATTCAAAAGATTTTGAGTCATACGTTTTGGCCGCTTATGAACAGCTGCTCGTTTCATGCTCCCAGAACAGCCTGTATAAGGAACTTGGAATATTGGCGGAAAAATGGCTCCAGCGCAATCCCGACGACCTCCAGACTATCGGCTTGGCGGCAAGTGCAGCCATTCAACTCAAGGACGATGAAAAAAGCCTAAAATATCTGCTGAAAATTTATGAAATAGAACCGACCGTAGACCGGGCACTGGCGGTTGCTCAATATTACGACAAACTGGGAGACTTTGAAAAATATGTCGAATGGTGTGAAATAGTTTTTACATATCCCGAATACAGCGTCGACTACACCCTACGCTACAATCTGGTACAGAGATTCCTGGAAATCAAAGACATGGCCAGAGCAGGCACCTATGCCGAGAAAACCCTGGAAGTACTCGATGCTGCTGAAAAACCGGACGCCGAAACCCAGAAGAAATTTCGCACAATTCGTCGCTACTGCTACCACATTCTCGCCCTGAATCTGTTCGAGCAAGATAAATTCAAAGAAGCTATAAAGTACTTCAAGAACGCCCTGAATAACGAGAAATACCAGGAAGGATTTTATTACATCGGGCAATGCTATTGGAGGCTGGATCCTGAAGAAGCACACGATTACTTCGCAGCCGCTGAGATGATGGGTGGACCTTTGACGAAGTTAGCGAAGGAAAACAAGGAAAAATTGTATAAGCCGCTCCATAACAACACGCTTATCGGCATCGAAAAGGTTCATAAACGAGCTCAAGCCATTCTGGACAGTTATCCCGATTCGAATGGTGCCCAAAAAAAAACTGAACTTTCCAAATTAAACTGATAGTTATAATTTTTTAAAAAAAAGGGGGGGCGTAGCACCTGTTTCGTATAAACAGGTGCTACGCCCCCTTTTTGAATGTATATCTGAATATTATCTGTGGGAGGCCCTGTGTTTCGCGGCATTCAATCGGGCAATAGCCCGCATCAGGGCCAACTGAACGCGATCAAAATCAATATCCACGCTTTTTGACTCAAGTATTTTTTCCGCGCGCGCTTTCGCCTCTTCCGCTCTCTTGACATCAATATCCGATCCTGATTCGGCAGTTTGCGCAAGCAGCACCACCCGGTCGGGCAGAACCTCCAGAAACCCCCAGGAGCAGAAAAGATATTCCACCTGACCATCCATTTTATATTCAATTTCACCTATTCCTAATTCGGCCAGAAGGGGCGCGTGGCCCGGCAGAATGCCCAGGTATCCGGTGTTGGCAGGGACTGTAACGGAATCCACGTCCCCGCTGAACAGGTGTTTTTCAGGGGTTACGATCTCAAGATGTATTTTTTCCGGTAATGCCATAATTTTCTATCCGAATTCCGGATCCGGGCTGAAATCGACAGTGGAATCCGGAATAATGAATCGTTCTTACAGCCGTTGTTAAACCGCTTCGCTTCTTAAGCCGCTTCAATCTGCTTGGCCTTTTCCAGCACTTCGTCGATTCCACCCACCATGTAGAAAGCCTGCTCGGGAATTTCATCGTATTTCCCGTCGCAGATCCCCCGGAAACTATCGATACTTTCCTTTACAGGGAGATACTTGCCTTCAATACCCGTGAACTGCTCAGCAACAAAGAACGGCTGAGACAGGAATTTCTGGATTTTCCTGGCACGGTTTACCGTGAGTTTATCCTCTTCGCTCAATTCATCGATACCGAGAATTGCGATTATATCCTGAAGGTCCTTGTAACGCTGGAGAATGCGTTTGACCTCACGGGCCACATTATAGTGATCGTCGCCGATAACGCGCGGATCCAGAATACGGGAAGTGGAAGCCAGGGGATCAACCGCGGGATAAATACCCAGTTCGACGATTCTTCGCTCCAGATTCGTTGTGGCGTCAAGATGCGCAAATGTCGTAGCCGGTGCCGGATCGGTATAATCATCCGCCGGAACATAAATCGCCTGAATGGACGTAATCGAACCATACTTCGTTGAAGTGATCCGCTCCTGAAGTTCCCCCATTTCCGTTGCAAGGTTCGGCTGGTACCCCACGGCCGAAGGCATACGTCCCAGCAAAGCCGAGACCTCGGATCCCGCCTGGGTGAAACGGAAAATGTTGTCGATAAACAGCAGAACGTCCTGATGTTCTTCATCCCTGAAATATTCCGCCGCGGTCAAACCGGTCAAACCGACACGCAGGCGTGCTCCCGGGGGTTCCGTCATCTGACCGTAAATAAGGGCCGCTTTCTCGATTACGCCCGATTCTTTCATTTCCAGCCAGAGATCGTTCCCTTCGCGCGTCCGCTCTCCAACTCCTGCGAACACGGAAAATCCGCCGTGGTGCATAGCGATCCGGTGAATCATTTCCATGATAATGACGGTCTTCCCGACTCCGGCGCCTCCGAACAGGCCGATTTTTCCACCCAATACGTAAGGCTCCAACAGATCGATCACCTTGATACCGGTTTCAAGCATCTTTGTTTCGGTGCTCTGATCTTCAAAGCTCGGGGCGGGGCGGTGGATAGGATAGTACGTTTTGGCCTCAATAGGGCCCTTCTGGTCAACCGGCTCTCCGATTACGTTGATCACGCGCCCGAGGGTTTCGTGACCCACGGGAACGCTGATCGGGTTGCCGGTATCGACGGCCTTCATTCCACGGACCGTACCGTCGGTAGGCTGCATACTCACGCAGCGAACGCGATTTTCCCCGAGATGTTGCTGCACTTCGGTCACGACCTTGAAAGGCTTGCCGTCTACTTCCCCTTCGATGTTCACGCAGTTGTAGATCGCAGGAAGATGTTTTTCCTCGAACTCACAGTCAACCACAGGGCCAATAATTTGTACGACTTTCCCAATATGTGTCATTAAAGTTTCTCCTGTCGCCAATTGAGATACGATTTACAAATGATGTCGGGTTTTTCCCGCAAATCATCATTCGGTTGACACCGCTCCACTGACGACTTCGATCAATTCTTTGGTAATACCGGCCTGGCGCACCTTATTCGCATGGAGGGTCAGGTCTTCAATCATTTCGCCGGCATTATTCGTAGCCGCTTCCATTGCCGCCATCCGAGCCCCCTGTTCGGAAGCCGCTGCTTCGAGAAGCGCCCGGAATATCTGCGCCTCGACATGGCGGGGAAGCAGGTTTGAAAATATCTCTGCTGGAGGTTCATCGTAAAGATAATCAAGACGACTGGTGTCGTCGGGATTCTCAAGCCGCTGAATAGGCAGAATAGGTTCCATGATCACCCGTTGCTGTACAACGGATTTGAATTCATTATAAACAAGCCAGATCTGGTCTTTTTCGCCTTTGGTGAATTCTTCGATAAGATCCCTGGCAATTGCAGCTGCGTCCGCAAAGGTCGGTTTCGCAAGCACGCCGATGGCTTCATGTCTTACCGAATAGGACCGTCGCCGGAAAAAATCCCTTCCACGTTTGCCCAGGATGTTCAGTTCCACTTTTTTATCCGAATGCCTGATTAAAAAATCGAGCGCTTGCCGGATAATATTCGTATTGTATGCTCCGCACAAACCGCGGTCGGCCGTAATAACCACAAGCTCTACACGATCGTCCCCCCGCTGTGCCAGAAGGGGATGGGCGGTTTCCGGAACCCGTGTTGCCAAACTGTTCAGCACCGCCACCATCTGCCGCGCGTAGGGACGAGCCGAAATAACACGATCCTGCGCTTTACGCAACCGTGCGGCCGACACGAATTTCATGGCACGGGTGATCTGCTGGATGTTTTTGGCGCTGTTAATACGGCGCCGGATATCTCGAATATTCGCCATTTGGTTCCCTGATTGCCGTCAAGCGGCCGGCCTCCCGGTTATGCGGCCGACCGTTTGGCCATAAAATTCTCTTTGAACTCTTTCAAGGCATCGAGCAGTTCCTGCCGAATGGCATCGCTCAATACTTTCTCTTCCGAGATTTTCTTCATCAATGCATTCTTTGATGTATCCATGAACCGAATCATTTCCTTCAGGAAAGGATGCACTTCCTCCACACCCAGATCGTCCGTAAAGCCCTGGGTGCCGGCAAAGATGGACACAACCTGGACAATAACATCCAGCGGTTGGTACTGATCCTGTTTCAGAATTTCGGTCAACCTTTCTCCTCGAGCGAGCTGGGCCTGAGTCGCTTTGTCCAGATCCGACCCGAACTGGGCGAACGCGGCCAGTTCACGATACTGAGCAAGGTCCAGACGTAATGTGCCGGCGACCTGCCTCATAGCCTTGATCTGCGCATTGCCTCCTACTCGGCTTACAGAGTTGCCCACGTGGATGGCGGGGCGAATGCCGGCATGGAAGAGATCCGATTCAAGGAAGATCTGCCCATCGGTAATGGAGATAACGTTGGTGGGAATGTATCCGGAAATGTCGCCTGCCTGGGTTTCAATAATCGGCAGGGCTGTAAGAGAACCTTCGCCTTTTTCGGCATTCAACTTCGCAGCCCGTTCCAGTAGACGGGAATGCAGATAGAAAACGTCACCCGGGTAAGCTTCACGTCCGGGAGGACGGCGCAAAAGCAATGAGATTTCACGATACGCCGCTGCATGCTTTGTCAGATCGTCATAAATAACAAGCGCATGCTGACCCCTGTCACGGAAATATTCGCCCATCGCGCAGCCGGCATAGGGGGCAATGTACTGCATGGTAGCCGGGTCGGATGCAGAGGCCGAAACAACGATGGCCTTATCCAGGACTTCGTAGTCCGTCAGAGTTTTCACAACCTGGGCAACCGTCGATCTCTTTTGCCCGATCGCAACATAGATGCAGATAACGTCCGTATTCCTCTGATTGATAATCGTGTCGACGGCGATGGCGGTTTTCCCCGTTTGGCGGTCGCCGATAATCAACTCACGCTGGCCGCGTCCGATGGGAATCATGGAATCGATGGCCTTCAGCCCTGTATTCAGAGGTTCTTTCACCGGTTGACGATCGACGACGCCGGGAGCCAGACGTTCAATATGCGCGTATTCCTTCGTATCGATGGGACCCCGTTCG
>WOR8_10002443_pt1 | contig 18387 bp, 16 predicted proteins | sample DeeMarSeWOR38_10_FD_19890 | JGI IMG/M metagenome (IMG submission 19890)
CACAGCAGCAGGTTGATATTCCCTGGCCCACATTGGCAGACAGCCCCTGGCCTATGCTTGGACACGATCCGCAAATCACCGGAAGGTCTCCATACAACGGTCCAAAAACAGCAACAATCAAATGGACAGTTGATCTGCCCTATGGTGTTTTTTCAGGTCCGGTAATAGGGGAAGATGGAAAACTATATGTCGGTACCAGGTCATATCTGTTTTTCTCAGGAGATACTACAAACTACTTTTATGCTATAGATCCGAAAGACGGAACAATTAAATGGACGTTTTTAACAGGTGATCCGCACGCAAACGAATCGGGTTATTTAATAAATAATGAGGGAACAATTTTCTTTGGTTCGCAGAGTGGCTGGCTTTATGTAATTGATACTGCAGGAACTCTTAAATGGAAGTATAATACGGGAGATAATATTCATCAGAAAGCAATGAATACTGATCTTCAGGGGAATATCTATATAACAAATGCTTCAGATTCTTTATACTCGTTTTCAAAAGAGGGGAAATTAAAATGGTCTGTAAATTATGGCAATGGCATGTTTCCAAGCTCAATAACTATGTCTCCAGATGGAAGGACAATTTATGTAGTCGGAAGGGATCGTAATTTATATGCACTAAATCTTAACGGAAGTATAAAACGAATTCTAACATGTATAGGAATCGATAGGTAGCCATTAACTATTGATAACTCGGGAAATATTTACTTTATACCAGGTTGTCAACAACCTGGAGCATTAACTTCGATTGATAGTTTAGGTAATATAAATTGGGAATATATTGTTAACAATAACAATGCAGGCTTCACTGAAAGTTCGGTTGCGATAGATTATACCGATAATATCTATTATTCTTATATGGTCGATAGTGCAAGCACCTGGTTCAGTAGAATAAAAAGTGTGAACTATTATGGAAATTATAGGTGGACATATCAGTTTGAACAACCTCATGAAATTATCTTTACACCACTTATTGTTGATAAAGATGGGACTGTTTATTGTGGTTCAACAAGGGATTATTATTACTATGCCATTTCAAATGAAGGGGAACTGCTTTGGAAACTTCCACTTGACGGATACCAGGTAGATAATTCTGGTGCAATTGGCTCGGACGGCACCTTATATATAGGAACTCACCTTGGTTCACTTACAACTGGACAACAAAAAACTCTCATTGCCATTCGAGACACTGTAACTTCTGTTAAAGATGACAAAGTTGAATTCATATCCTACAAACTCGAGCAAAACTATCCCAATCCATTTAATTCAACAACGTACATCAGGTATACAATCCCACAATCCGGTAGAGTTACATTAAAAATTTACGACATACTTGGAAATGAGGTTGCGATTTTAATAGACAGACATCAGGATAGGGGTGCATACGACGTAATATTTCAACCGGAAAACCTTCCAAGCGGAATATATCTTTATCAACTTAAGTTTGGTGATTTTATTAAAACAAAGAAATTAATTCTGATTAAGTAACAGACGTGTTTTTTAATCCCCCGTCTTCAGAGGCGGAGGATTTCTTAACTCTAAGAGATAACTGTTCAACTTGACACCCAAAATCGTCACCTGAAATTTAATATCACTATTTTTACTTAATAAAAATAAAAGAGCTATGATCAAGAATATAATAAACATCTCAAAAGAAGCATGGTAATTAAACAGAGAAAAATTAGGAAAGAATTCAGAAATTGAGATTAAGGAAATTCATTTTAAATTAAATAGTTGGCAGGTAGATATGCCAGATTTTCAAAATTAGCATATCTTCATCTAGACAATATCTTTATGCTAACATCAAACAAGTGGTTTTATGATTCTTGATATTATAAACATCTCGAAAGAAGCAGGGCAATTAATCAGAGAAAAATTCGGAAAGAATTTAGAAATTGAGTTTAAAACAAATGAGCTGAATTTAGTAACTGAAGCCGATAAAGCCTCAGAAAAATTGATAACAGATTTCGTTAAGAAAAAATATCCTTCGCACGGAATACTCGCAGAAGAGGGGAGTGAAGTTTATCCCGCCAAAGGCGGGGCGGAATATCTCTGGGTAATCGATCCGCTTGATGGTACAACAAACTTTGCACATGGTCTGCCAATCTTTTCAGTTTCCATCGGGCTGCAAAAAAATGGTAAAACAATTGCAGGTGTAGTTTACGATATTAATCAAAATATAATTTATGCCGCAGAAATTGGAGCTGGTGCAAGAGCTAATGATAAAAGAATCCAAGTAAGTACAAACTCAAATTTTGCACATAGTATGCTTGTAACGGGCTTTCCGTATGATGTAAAAGAAAATCCTGATAAAGCATTTGAGAGATTTATAACCATGATCACCTCTTCAAGAGCGGTTAGAAGACTCGGTTCAGCAGCAATTGATTTTTGTTATGTTGCAAAAGGTGTGTTCGATGGATTTTGGGAAGTGCATCTTCACCCGTGGGATATCTGCGCGGGGAAATTAATTGTTGAAGAAGCCGGCGGTTTGGTTACAGATTTTGATGGAAATAAAATTGATATTTACTCTAAAAGAATTCTTTGCTCGAATGGGATAGTCCACCAGGCGATGATTGAAAAATTAATGAGTGTTTAGCCAAAGGAATTATTTTTGGACTCCTGAGTAATACATTTGCTCAATTAGGTAATCGTATTTTTCTTCAATAATTTTTCGTTTTATTTTCATGCTGGGAGTCATTTCACCTGATTCAATCGAGAATGGTCTGTCTAACAGGACAAACTTTCTAACTCGCTCGTAGTTAGCAAGCTTTCGTTGAATTTTTGCAAGATCTTTCTCTAGTAATTTGTAAATCTCATCGTTCTTTGCCAGGTCCTGTTCATTTTTATAAGGTATTTTATTAGAATCTGCATACTCACGCACTGCTTCAAAATCAGGTACAATAAGGGCACTGAGGAACATTCGCCTGTCACCAATTAAGATAAACTGGTCTACATACTTGCTGGATAAGAAAATATTTTCAATTGGTGTTGGTGCAATATATTTTCCAGTTGACGTTTTGAAAAGATGTTTCTTTCTGTCGGTTATCATTAAGAATCCATCGGCATCAAAAACGCCGATATCACCTGTATGAAGCCAACCATCTTTAATGGTAGTTTCAGTTTCCTTTTTATTCTTGTAATATCCCTGCATGATGTTGGGTCCGCGAGCTAAAATTTCTCCATCGCTGGCAATTTTAACTTCAACACCTGGTATCGGTTTACCGACTGTACCGAATTTATAGTCATCTGTTCTGTTGGCTGCAATAACCGGAGATGATTCAGTTAATCCGTAACCTTCAATAATAATTATACCAACAGCTTCAAAAAATTCTCCAAGCTCCCTTGCAAGGGCTGCACCACCTGAAACAAAAAACCTTAATCTCCCGCCGGTTTTTTCCTTTAATTTTTGGTAAACAAGTTTTTCTGCAAGTCTACGTTTTAAAGCCAGTGTTGATGGTACCTTCCCTTCCTTCTTTAATTTTGCATATTCCATCCCAATTCTTACAGCCCAATAAAATATTTTTTGCTTTTTTACAGATTGACTTTCTACATTTTTGATGATTTTTGAATATATCCTCTCAAATAACCTTGGTACAGAAGTCATAATTGTTGGTTTGACTTCAATTAAATTTGAAGCTACTGTTTCAATACTCTCTGCATAATAAACAGTACACCCAGCTGAGAATGCAGTATAGTATCCAGTTGTTCTTTCAAAAGTATGGCATAGAGGAAGGAAGGAAAGAAATATATCATCCTTGGTAATTGGAAATGTTTCAAGAGCGCTGTTAACATTTGATAAAATATTTTTATGGGTTAGCACAACTCCTTTTGGCTCCCCGGTTGTACCTGAAGTATAAATGATTGTACAAACGTCATTTTCTTTAGTCCTGTCCATAGCTTCCTTAAACATGTCCGGTTTTTCGTTCATTAGTTTTCTGCCCATCTCCTGGACCTGTTTAAATGTGTACAATTTTTTCATCTCAGGATTGTAATCATCTTCATTAAATATAATAATGAACTTCAGGTATTTACAGTTTTTTAAAACCTTTTCAATTTTATTTAATTGAAATTTGTTAGAAACGATTACACCTTTTGACTCAGAATTGTTAAGGATGAATTCAATTGAATCTGCAGTAAGAGAAGGGAACATAGGGACATCTATTCCACCTAAACCGAGGATGGCTAAATCTGAAAAAACCCATTCAGGTCGGTTTTCTGAAATCAAAGCAATACAATCATTTCTTTTTACACCTAGTTCGTGAAGTCCAAAAGCAAGCAGATCAGTTTCTTCTTTTAATTCAGGATATGTAATACCTTTGTATTCATTATCGACTTTTCGTTGAATAACATAGCCCTCCTGTTTTGGACCATATTCTTCGGTTAAAAATCTGTACAATTCTGGAATTGTTTTACAGGCTTTTAGTATAGCCATTTCTCTCTCCGCTTGTTATTCAATAAATGAATTGAATATTTAATTTTGAATATAAATCAAATATTCAGGGTGTTTTCACTTTCAGAGTGGAATTATAAAGATTTAAAATAATACCAATAAAATTAAATGCAAAGAAATAACTGAATCCCGCAACAAAAACAGCATATTGCAGAATATTAAATAAGAATTGATTTAATTTCCGAAAACCGGAGATTATTCTGCTGCTTTTCTTATTCCACTTAATTGTGCTAACATCCTTTAAATTGTATATCAAAGCCAAAACTGGTAATTTTCGTGGAATAATTTTTAATTATGAGGATATCAAATGTCAAACGCATATTTCAAAGTTCCACAACCTATAAATGAACCAGTAAAAACATACAAGCCGGGCAGCTCTGAAAAAGAAGATTTAAAGAATAAATTGGCAGAATTAAAATCCAAACAGATAGAAGTCCCATTAATAATTGGCGGAGAAGAAGTCAGAACCGGTAATACCGAAGAGATGCGAATACCACATAATCACAGTCATATCCTTGGTACTTATCATAAAGCAGGTAAAAAAGAAGTTGATATGGCAGTAGAAGCGGCACTCGAAGCAAGAAAAGAATGGGCTGAAATGCCTTGGGAGCACAGAGTTTCAGTTTTTTTGAAGATCGCTGATTTACTTGCCGGTCCATGGCGTGCAACTATAAATGGTGCTACTATGCTTGGACAATCTAAAGTTGTTCACCAGGCAGAAATAGATGCTGCGGCTGAGCTTGTTGACTTCTACAGGTATAATTGTTATTTCATGGCAGAGTTGATGAAAGAACAGCCATATTCTCCCTATGGTATGTGGAACCGATCGGAGTACAGACCACTGGAAGGTTATATTTTTGCTGTAACTCCCTTTAACTTCACATCTATTGCAGGAAATCTTCCAACAGCCCCTGCTATGGTTGGCAATGTAAGTTTATGGAAGCCTGCATCAAGTGCTGTTTATTCTGCATATTGGTTAATGAAATTATTTGAAGCTGCAGGATTACCGAAAGGAGTTATAAATTTTGTCCCCGGATCCGGCGGACAAGTTGGAACACCGGCGATGACAAATCCAAATCTTGCAGGTATTCATTTTACTGGATCAACAGAAGTATTTCAGAATATGTGGAAAGTTATTTCCGACAATCTTAAAAACATGAAATACTACCCGCGTATTGTTGGTGAAACGGGCGGTAAGGATTTTATTTTTGCCCATAATTCTGCAGATGTTGATGCTCTGGTTGTCGCAGCTTTGCGCGGTGCTTTTGAGTACCAGGGACAAAAGTGTTCTGCAGCTTCAAGAATGTATATACCAAAATCTTTATGGAAAGAGTTTAAAGAAAAGTATATAAAGGAAGTCGGAAAAATAAAAATGGGTGATGTAGAAGACTTCACAAACTTTATGTCTGCAGTAATTGATAAAGGTGCATTTGAATCAATCACCGAATACATCAAATATGCAAAGAGTTCAAAAGAGGTAGAGATTATTACTGGTGGTAATTTTGATGATTCTAAAGGATATTTTATAGAACCAACGACGATTGTAACTACCAATCCGAAATTTAAGACAATGGAAGAAGAAATATTCGGTCCTGTTTTAACTATATACGTTTATGATGATAATAAATTTGATGAAGCATTAACACTATGTGATGAAACATCTCCTTATGCCTTGACAGGTGCAATTTGGGGACAAGACAGGCAGGCGATTATTATTATGTCGAACAGGTTAAGAAATGCAGCAGGAAACTTCTATATAAATGATAAACCAACTGCAGCAGTAGTGGGTCAGCAGCCGTTTGGCGGAGGAAGAGCTTCAGGTACGAATGATAAAGCCGGAAGTGCAATGAACTTAATGAGATGGATGACTGCAAGAACAATTAAAGAAACTTTTGATCCTCCTAAAGATTGGCGTTATCCTTTTATGAGTAAGAAAGATTAGTAAGAAGCTAGAAGTAAGCTGTTAGTCTGAAGAAGTTAGAATGTTAAGCAATTGAAAAAAGAATTATAAATTGATAAAAAAATAATTTGTAACAATAATTAAAAATACCCTCTCCCTTAGGGAGAGGGATAGGGAGCGGGCTTTTAATATGAAAATTCACGAATACCAGGCAAAAGCAACATTAAAAAAATTCGGTGTTCCAATTCAGGATGGAATTGCAATAAAAAATATAAATGAGTTCGATGGTGCAATAAAACAACTGCAGGAGCAGGGTATTAACCAGTACGTTATTAAATCACAAATTCATGCCGGCGGAAGAGGGAAAGGAAAAATTTATAATCCTTCCAATACAGAAGAGTTAATTCTTGAAGGGGGAGTTAAGTTTACCAAATCAGTTGAGCAGGCAAGAGAATATGCAGATAAAATTCTCGGTAATCTTTTAGTAACGCATCAAACTGGAGCCGAAGGAAAAATTGTTAAAACACTTTTTATCACTGAGGGATTGGATTATAAAAAGGAATTGTATTTAGGCATTCTTCTGGATCGAGCTGTTTCTACAAATGTAATAATGGTTTCAACCGAAGGAGGAGTTGAAATTGAAAAAGTTGCGGAAGAAACTCCCGAAAAAATTATCAAAGAGTGGGTTGATCCTGCTGTTGGACTGCAAAGTTACCAGGCACGTAAATTAGCTTTTGCATTGGGATTAAAAGGGAATGCTTTTAAGAGTTTTATTCCTTTCATTAAATCACTCTACAAATCTTATGAGCAGACTGATGCATCGCTTCTGGAAATAAATCCGCTTGTGATCACGAATGATGATAAAGTCGTAGCACTTGACGCAAAAATGAACTTTGATGATAATGCACTTTACCGTCATCCGGATATAACTGCTTTCAGAGATCTTGATGAAGAAGATCCATTGGAGATTGAAGCATCTAAATTCAATCTGAATTATATAAAATTAGATGGCAATGTTGGTTGCATGGTTAACGGTGCAGGACTCGCAATGGCAACGATGGATATTATAAAACTTGCTGGTGGTGAGCCTGCAAACTTTTTGGATGTAGGCGGTGGTGCAAGTAAAGAAACAGTTTCAAACGGTTTTAAAATTATCCTGTCCGATAGAAATGTTAAAGCAATTTTAATTAATATTTTTGGCGGGATTGTAAGATGTGATAGAGTAGCACAGGGCGTAATTGATGCGGCAACAGAAATGAAAGTTCGGGTACCAATAGTTATAAGATTGGAAGGAACAAATGCTCTAGAGGCCGGAGAGCTTCTGCATAAATCAGGATTAAATTTTGAAGTTGCAGATTCCTTTGATGACGCCGCTAGAAAAGTGACATCGGTCTTGAAGAATTAAATACGTCATACTTTGTAAATATTTCAGCCCCGTTCGACAGTTATCGGAATCGGGGCTTTTTATTTGATTGGATTCCAATCAGTACTAAAATTAATCCATTTAATCAACTGGAACGGTTCTTGTTTTTAGTTTTTTTTAGTAATACATTTTTTCTGTGATTTTAAGAATTCATAAACTAATGAAAGAATAAATATGCCCGAATTTAATTCGGATTTTGGTTTTGATGAATCATTTAAACACGATAACGAAAGCCTTAAATATAAGATAGAGGAATGCAAAGAAATTTTGGAAAGCGGTGCTATTTACGGCTATATTGATAAAATCGAAGAGGTGATTCAATCCTGCCTTGAAAATGATTTAAACAACGAAGGACTTTACTTAGTTAATGGTTTAATTGAAATTTCCCCTTACAATTCAGAATACTGGATAAGAAAAGGATTATTTTTAAACGGCTTAGGAAGGTTTGAAGAAGCAATTGATTGCTATGATAAATCTCTTTCATTAAACCCAGGTGATTCTGAGGCATTGGTTGACAGAGCAATTTCGGAAGAAAATGTTGGTTTGTTTAACCAGGCAAAACAATCTCTTTTAAGGGCCCTCGATAATGATCCGGGTAATGAAGATGCACTCTACAGTCTTGGAATTCTTCATCAGCGGAATGAAGAGTTTGAAGAAGCTATAAGATTCTTCAAAAAAGTAATTGAGCAATCACCGGATTATTCAGAAGCCTACTATGAATTAGGTTACTGCTATGAAAACACAGCTGATAATACAAATGCTCTAAAATCATACGATAAATTCCTGGAATTCGATCCGTACAATCCTAACGGATGGTATAACAGGGGCATTATATTAACGAAAATGCAGAACTACGAGCAGGCTTTAAACAGCTACGATCTTGCTGTTTCTTTGAAAGATGATTTTTCGAGTGCCTGGTTTAACCGTGGAAATATTTTAACTGAGCTTGGAAGATTTAAGGATGCACTTGAGAGCTTCAAAAAAGCTTACGAGCTGGATAAATACGATGAAGAAACCTGTTTTAACATCGGTAATTTATATGAAGAACTGGGCGAATTAAATGGGGCAGTTAAATATTATTCCGAAGCGATTAAAATCAATGATGAATATTACGAAGCTTATCTTGCACGCGGTTATTGTTTCGATGCTGCTGGTAAATTTCAGCTTGCATTGAAGGATTTTAATAAAGCCATCACTCTCACGCAGGATAATGCAGAAGCGTGGTACGCAAAAGCGGATCTGGAATATTCACTGGGCAGGCTGAAAGATTCCGTTGCAAGCTATGTGCATGCTTTGAAAATAAGTCCTAAAAATTACGATGTCTGGTATACGCTTGCTGAGACTTATCTTGAGCTGGGTGATTGGCTTAACGCACTTGAAGCTTTTGATGAGTGCAGTAAATTAAAAACTGATGATGCAAAATCAATATATGAAAAAGCAAAAATTAATTTTATTTTAAGTCGAACCGAAGAGGCAATAGCGTGTCTTAAACTTGCATTTAAACTGGACCCTAGTTTTCAGGATGAGTTTGAAAACGAATATCCCGAAATAAAATCTTCCAAATTATTTAAAAAATTATTGGGCGAAAATTAATTCTATTTTATCTCACCTTTGTATTCAATATCATTATTACATAAATTGAAAAAATCATTAATGGACTATTTCAAAATACTAAAAGACCTTTTATGAAAGATTCGTTTTATGCGAACACAGAATTAATAGCACTTATCGGGCACCCGATTAAACATTCGTATTCTCCCTTTATTCAAAACGTCGCTTTCGAATTAGTAAAACTGGATTATATTTATCTTGCATTCGATGTGCCGGCGGATAACCTTAAAAAAGCTGTCAACAGTGTTACAGCTTTGGGACTTAAGGGATTAAATGTCACTCTTCCTCATAAAGAAAAAATTATCCGTATGCTTGATGACCTTTCAGAAGAAGCTTCAATCATTGGTGCAGTAAATACGGTAGTTAACGACCACGGAAAATTGTTTGGTTACAACACGGATGTAAACGGAATTCTCGAATCACTTTTGCCTTATAAAGATAAAATAACGGGTTCAAAAGTGAGCGTAATCGGAGCAGGAGGAAGTGCTCGGGCAGTAATTTATACATTATTGAGACATTTTAAACCGGAAGAGGTTTTTATAATAAACAGAACCCAGCAGAGAGCCGATACCTTGATGAATTATTTTTCTTTAAAAATGCGCTACGATGGTTTTCACACCATGGAACTGTTTCCGCCTAACATTGTTGATACACTTAACTCGTCAAAGCTTATAGTAAATACGACTACTATAGGCATGGCACCTGATATTAAAGATACAGTTACGGATCTTGAAGAATCTTTTAACGAAGAACAAATTGTTTTTGATTTAATTTATAATCCTGCGAAGACAAATCTCCTAAAGCTTGCAGAAAAGTGCGGTGCGAGAGTCATAGGCGGAATGAAGATGCTGGTTTCACAAGCAGCAAAATCTTTTGAGTTATGGACAGGTAAAGAAATGCCGGTTGAACAGATTACAAAATCGCTTGAGCTTTATATTGAAGACAAAGAAAAATAATATCTTCCGGATTTTGTTTTTCCGAACTCAAAAAATAATTTGCAAGTTATTGTGTAAATAATTACGTTTGTCGAAACAGAGGTAAACGATGCAAAAAACTATATTACTTACTTTCCTTTTTTCAACAGTTTTGTTTTCACAAACACGGTTCATTGATGATTCACCTTTTATTTCAGGATTAGTTGGGGCTGCAAAAGTAAATCTGTCGGGAAACAACGGAAATAATCCCTTGTCCTTTGCTTTCGGCGGAAGTTTTGGAATTCCAATTGTTAAAAATTTGTTTTTATACACTCGAACATCTTATACATCCCAATCGAATTTTCAATCGTACTACAATACATCTCATTTAAACAATCAATTTTTAATTTCAAATGAATTAACTGAGGTTAATTCATCCTTCAGCCAGTTACTTATTAATGGGGGACTGCTTTACAATTTTATTTTAAGTAAAGAATTTTTACTCGGAATAAACGGCGGTGTTTCTTTTATGGTTGTCAATCAAGAGGCAAAATTAAGAACAGGAACGGTTATTTCGAGTGTTGATAATGAAAATATTTGGGGTGCTTTCGGGGGAATAATTGTAGAAAAAACCTGGGAGGATAGCGATTTTTCAACCTTTTTCGAGGCTCAATACAATTATGCAAAAAGCGATGCAATTTACAGAACAAGCGCTTTGAGCACAATGAATTATACTTTTGGTGTACGATATTATTTAGCAGGCAGGTAAGCTCTTAATTTTCCTAATGCACCAAATACATCCTGCAATTTCATTTTCAATTATTTTACACTCCTCTTCCTGCTTTCTTACGTAGTCCAATAAAAGATTCTCTTTATCAGGATGCCGGATTGATAATTCTTCTGCCCGTATTCTGATTAACTCGGTGTATTCATCGTTTACTTTTTTTGTTTCTTCGGCAGGTATAAATACTTCTTGTACGATTTCATCACCCTGAGACCGTAACGCCGTTACAGTTGATTTGTAATTTTTGATTACAGCATAATCTGGATTATCAATCCTTGCATCTTCCAAAAGGTATGATCCGTCAAAAATAATATAGCCGTTTTGGCGTACACATTTTCTAAGAGAAAGAATTGAGTTCTCAATATTCCCCAGCAGAGATTCAGCAGAGGCAAGTATTATAACATCAAAATTTTTATAGGTATTTACAGCAGTATCTGCATCTTCAACTCTGAAAGTGCAAAGCTTTTCAACCTTATATTTCTCTGCCTTTTGTTTTGCTATATCAATGAAAGGCCCGAAAAGATCTATTCCCAATACTTTAAATCTTAGCTCATCGGCAATTTTACAAGACACTGCACCCTTGCCGCAAGCTAAATCAATCACTTTGGAACTCTCAGGCAGATTAAGAGATTTTAATATTTTAATGATTAAGTGCGGAGAAGAGCCAAGTGCCCACAAATCCTGCAGAAGATAAGGAATGAAAGGAATCATTTCGGGAGTTGCATCAAATCCTTTTGCAACCTGAATTTTTTGTTCATTTGTAAGATCATTAAAGTTCATTGCAATCATTTTTTGACTATTTCAGATTTTTCATTAACTATATCCCTCAGCTTTTCGGCGTGTTCAACTATTGCATCAATTTCTTCACTGCTTAGACCCATTCTCTTGCCATTAACTAATTTATCGTAAGCAATCGCATTCCCATCGGGATCAACCATCATTTCTAAATTATTATATATTTTTTTTGGACTATAAGTAATTTCTTTTCCTATAAAATAAAGTAAATTATCATCTTTATAGTAGTAACGGTTAAAAGATTCTCCCGGATGTCGATGCCGGAAGTCTTCATTAATAAAAATTAGCTTTGAATCGTGAAAATAAGCCCTGAAATTTGAATACGCCCTTGCCGATCCCCAGTTAAAATGTTCTTCAGCTTCAGGATTGTGTAGTAAGGAATCAATTTCTTCTTTTACTTCCAGAATACCTTTTTCAGTGTATTCTTTTCTTCCGCAGGATAAAAATAATATGATAATTAAACCTGTAAAAAATATCGCAGTTGTTTTCATAAATGTTTTTTATTTAAAAATAAGAAGCCACGGAATATTCCGCGGCTCAGAAATAAATATATTGCTAATTATTTTTTTAATGCATCCCTGATTTCAGTAAGAAGAATTTCTTCCTTAGTTGGTGCGGGCGGAGGAGCTGGTTTTTCTTCTTCTTTCTTTTTCATTTTGTTCATTCCTTTTACAACTAAGAAGATCGCAAATGCTATAATTACAAAATCAATTACGGTGTTTAAGAATGTGCCGTAACTTATAGCAACAGCTTCTGCTTCTGCAGTTGCTTCTTTAAGCACAATCATATACTGAGAAAAATCTTGTCCGCCCAATAGCAATCCGATAGGCGGCATTAAAACACTCGATACGAAAGTAGAAACGATTTTACCAAATGCTGCGCCAAGCACAATACCAATTGCCATATCGACCACATTGCCGCGCATTGCAAAATCTTTAAATTCTTTCACCATACCCATTAGAGTACCTCCTGATTTTAGTAAAGTTAAAAGGATTTTATCTTAAGAAGTACTCAAAGATATTACATTAAAAAACAAATCCAAAGGTTAACGAATAATCGGGTCCGCTGTAATTTGTTTCAGAGCCTATTGGCTGGCTATAATCTCCTACAAAATGATAACCAGCATTAACACCGAGTTTAAAAAGCGAACCAATCAGAAAATCTAATCCCGCACCGAGCCTGGCCCCTATTACGGTTTCAACCACTGTTTCTTCTGTAACGGAGGCAATTCCAACCTCACTTTTGCTGTAAACACCGATATAAGGACCTGCATAAAGGGAAATGTATGGAAGCACAGTATTTTCCTCCGAGATTTGGAGCGGGTAAAAGTTAACTCCAGTTAATATTGGTGCAACTGTAGCCACTTCAGATGATACTTCTATTCCGGCAGTGGTTTTAGTACTAACATCGGTAACAAGGGCACCTGCGCCTATCCGGAATGATAGGAAATTCTTGAACCAATATTGATAGGCGATAGCCCCCATAAAGCCAATTGATGAATTTGTTAAAACCGAAGCATTAAATCCGCTGACTGATGTAATACTTGCGATATTGGTGTTATCGTAAATACCGATATTTAAATCGAGACCATGCCTGCCTTCGAGATTACCAGTTTGCTTTGCTGAATTAATTTTTTGAGGAGAATTTTGAGAAAATGTTATCCCGGTAATTATAAAAACTGAGATTAATATTTTACTTATCATTCTATTTCCCTGATTTTGATGATTATTTGTACGGAAAACCTAAATGAGATTTGAAACAATGGCAAAGAATTTAAATGGAGTTACTAAATAACTTGATAAACGGAATTAATTGAAGGTACAAAGGGTTGCTGTAAAAACCATATTTTTTTGAAAATACCATTTAATTCAGATTAACTATCCAGTAGCCTGCATTGATTATTTATTTGTCCTAAATGATAGCTAAAATGTTTTGTAAGGTGAGTTAAAAAAAATCCTGTGGTCACTTCATAGCCGAAAACATTTATTGGAAATGTTTCTGCAAGCTCTTCCACTTTAAGTTAGTTTAATATTTTTTAAACTATTTTTGGTGTTGTGTCTATTTCCTTTAACATTTCTTTAACAGATACACCCTCTTATTAAATTCTTCTAAATGTTTTCTTACAGATCCTGAATCACCAAACACAGCACCAAAGAAATGCCGCGGATTGCCGCAAATGTGCAAACACAAATTTTCTGCTGAGTTTTTTACATCTCCTGAAATTTCACACATTTTCTTTTCATTTTTATTGGAAGACATTTCAATTTTTAACTTTTCCAAATCACGATTGAAGAGTTTTAAAAGAGTTTCAATCAAATGCAATATTTATTCAATTTCTTTAATTGTTTCTTCTAAAATTCTATTAAACTCTTTCGGATTTTCAAGCATCGGGAAATGTCCTACATTGTCAATTATTTTTAATTCAAAATCTTTTATGTGTCTCTTTGCTGTTTCAGCATTGGTCGGATACTTATCTGAATTTATAAATCTAACCGGAATAGCTTTCTGTCTGTCAGGCGGATTTATCTTATCAAAATTTGCTGCTTCATCAAAACGAAAAAGACTTCTAAACGAGAAAAGTGCAACGTCCGGCGGGGCGGAGGACATATCGTTTGAAATTGTTTGTACTAAATTACTGTCTGCATTTTGATCAAAAATACTTTTAACAAAGCCTTTGGTTGTATTTATAAAATCTTCTTCAAATGGTTTAATAAATTCCTCAAATTGTTCATCTGACCATCTCCCTTCAATATCCTGGAATGTATCAATGGTAATTATTGCTTTTACTTTATTATCCATTAAATGAGCAGCCTTAAGAACTACAGGTCCTCCCATTGAGTGCCCTATTAGAATCACATCATTTAGATTTTCATTGACAATAACAGCGACAACGTCTCTGGCATAATTTTCAATTGTCCATTCGGTTCTTTTCAAACCTGATTCACCATGTCCGGCTAAATCAATTATATAAACAGAATATTTATTTTTGAAATATTCCAGCTGTCCAGCCCAATAACTTTTATCGCAGCTCCAGCAGTGGACAAATACTAAGACTTGGTTGCCACTTCCAACTTCTTGATAGATTATTGGAATTTTATCAAATGAGTAAGCAGTATCAATTTGCACCTCTGATGTTTTTCCCTGTGCAATTAAAATTGAAAATACTGAAAGAAATAATATTAAAGTGATTGGTAGTTCAGTTTTCACTTTATCTCCCTTGATCTAACGATAAAAACTTTTTTGTTAAATTACATAAATATTATTTGAGCACTTCTGTTCCCTGCACAGAAGCAATCATCCATTTATTCTTTAATTTTAAGCAGACTTCAAGTTTTTTAATTTTAATTTCGACTGGTTTATTACCACCTGCGGTTTTTGTAAGATAAGTAAGGTTGCGGTTAACAATTGCACAGTCATTTACAATTTTAATATTCCAATTTGCAGTACCCTCCTCCTTTATTTCTCTCACTCTGCTTGTTGGAGAACAACTGTATGTAATATAGTATTTTTTTTGGAAGCTCTGTCCGTTCGGAATTGATCCAATAAAATCCTCGGTTAAAAGTTTACCTAATGCAACTGAATCTTTTTTTGTATGAGCTTTATCGAACTGTTTAATAAGATTAATTACATTATCCTTTTCCTTGTTTGTTTGTGCTATCAATTGCAAGGCTAATAAGGACAAAAAAGTTATTAAAAAAAACTTTTGCATAATCTCCTCTGAAGGGTATCATTAAAATAAAATTGAAAATTGCCTGTTATATACAATAATTTTGATTATTCTTCAAAGGGGGAATTTGTTTCTTTAGGGGAAGATATGCCAGATCTGTAAGATCTGGCATATCATACTAAACTTTTAACCTCACTGGTCCAGCTTTTTTAACCTCTTCTGCTGAGCCGTCTGCAAAGAGTTTAAAGTTTTCAACAAACCTTGCTGCAAGCGCATCATATTTTTTCCAGTACTCATCTTTATTTCCCCAGCTATTGGATGGTTCAAGAACATCTTCAGGGACATCCGGACAGGAGAGAGGGACTTCAAATCCGAATAGCTTATCTTTTCTGTACTTTACTTTATCAAGCTTTCCATCAAGAGCGGCATTCAAAAGATTACGGGTGTGACGAATGCTTATTCTTTTCCCGACACCGAATCTTCCTCCTACCCAACCAGTATTAACAAGCCAGACATTTGCTTTGTGTTTTAGCATTCTCTCTTTGAGCATCTGAGAATACTCATAAGGATGTCGAACCATAAACGGTGCACCAAAGCAGGCGGAGAAAGTAATTTGAGGTTCAATTCCTAGCCCAATTTCCGTTCCGGCAATTTTTGAAGTGTAACCACTGATGAAATGATATTGTGCTTGTTCAGGACTGAGCTTTGCAATAGGCGGCATAACTCCTGAAGCATCGCAAGTTAGAAATATTATGTTTTTGGGATGCTTACGTACGTAACCTTCAGGAACAACATTTGGAATAAATTCAATTGGATAAGAACATCGTGTATTTTCAGTTATAATGTCATCGTCAAGATCAATATGCCTGCTAACAGGATCAAATACGACATTTTCCAGAATAGTACCGAACCTTCTTGTTGTAGCATAGATTTCGGGTTCAGCTTCGGCTGAGAGACGGATAACTTTTGCATAACAACCACCTTCGAAATTAAATACACCCTGGCTGCTCCAACCATGTTCATCATCACCAATCAGCAATCTTTTTGGATCGGCAGAAAGGGTTGTTTTACCAGTTCCGGATAATCCGAAAAAGAGTGCAACATCACCTTCGCGTCCAACGTTAGCAGAACAGTGCATAGGAAGCACTTCTTGAAATGTTAAAAGAAAGTTCAGCACAGTGAAAACAGATTTTTTAATTTCACCCCCGTAGAGTGAATTAGCTATTAATGCGGTTCTTTCAGCAAAATTTAAAATAATTCCCGTTTGTGATCTGCTTCCATCAATTGCGGGATCGAGCCTAAAGCCATCTAAAGTTATAACAGTAAAATCGGGTACAAAGTTTTTAAGTTCATCACGGTCATCGGTTGTAATGAACATATTTCTCGCAAATAGGCTGTGCCATGCTTTTTCTGTAATTACTCTCACTTTTAACCTGTAATCGGGATCTGCGCCGGCGTAAACATCCTGCACGAATAGTTCTTCTCCCTGGCAATATGCTTTTGCTCTTGCCATTACTGAAGAAAATTTTTCCTGGCTGAAAGGTCGGTTGTAAACACCCCACCAGATTTTTCCTTTTGTGCTTTCCTCTTCGACGACAAATTTATCTGAAGCTGCGCGTGCTGTGTGCGGTTTTGTAATAACCAACAGCGGTCCTTGTTTTGTAATTCTTCCTTCATTTCTGAAAATAGCTTCTTCATAAAGTGCTTCATCCGGCAGGTTCCAGAAAACCCTGTCGAGATCGGTAAAACCCTGATTCTTTAATCTGAAATCAGATGCAAGTTCCATTGCTTGTTTTGTTGCGGGGGTATCAAATTCAAGATATTTCATGACCAATCCCTCACTAATTTTCTGTCCCCAATATAAAGTTCGTTAGGTGAATTTGGATCGAGTGCCCATTTCATTCTTTCAATTCCCTCCTGAATGTCTTTTATAGTTCCGCAGTAACTTAATCTTAAATAGCCTTCTAATCCGAATTCTGCACCCGGGACTGTTAATACCTGGACTTTATCAATTAAGAATGCAGATAGCTGGTTTGAATTTTTATTATACACACTAAAATCTGCAAAGCAATAAAATGTGCCGTCGGGCTTTGTTACTTTTACACCTTCAAAAGATTTTAGAAGATCAACCATAACGTTTCGGTTATTTTCAAGAGTTGTTCGAAGTGATTCAACACTTGATTGAATTCCGTTAAGTGCACCAACAGCAGCTTTCTGCAGAAGAACGGATGGCCCGGAAGTTTGATGCCCCTGAATGTTACTCATTGCTTCAATCACTTTTTTATTTCCAATAGCCCATCCGATTCTGAAGCCAGTCATCGCATATTGCTTTGAAACTCCATTTATAACAATCATTTTAGAATTTTCATCTTTTTTCTTTGCATAATTGTAAGGATTAATAATTTTTCTTCCATCAAAAATTAAGCGATGGTAGATATCATCCATTATTAGCCAGATATCCTTCTTCTCACAAAACTGAACAATATCTGAAATAAATTCTTCCGAATACATCGCACCGCTGGGATTATTCGGGCTATTAATTATTACAGCTTTTGTGTACGAACCAACTCTATCTTCAATATCTTTTAAAGTTGGATAAAATGTTCCATCCTCAGGTGGAGCTGGAACAGGAATTGCACCTATTAATCTTGCCATATCAGGATAGCTTACCCAGTATGGCGAAGGAAAAATAACTTCTTCCTGCGGATTTAAAATTGCCTGCAGTGCAACCATTATTGCCTGCTTAGCCCCCCCCGATGCAATAATTTGATAAGGTGTAACTTTCCTGTTGTAAAATTCTTCTGTGTACCTGATGATTGCCTGTTTTAAGGCGGGAAT
>WOR8_10004341_pt1 | contig 18385 bp, 14 predicted proteins | sample DeeMarSeWOR38_10_FD_19890 | JGI IMG/M metagenome (IMG submission 19890)
TTCTTGAGTATAGGTATCTGTTACACGAGAAAGGGTCTCATTCCGTGTGCTAAAACTGGGATTCTCGTTCCTCAGCTGTGTGGTTTCTTGCTGTCTCTCATTGAGTAAGTCACCTAGTTCTGCTTTCTGGTATGCTCCTTCTTCTTGATTTATTTTCTCATATTCCTCGAGAAATGGTTCTGGGTCTACTAAGTGGGCATTTTTTTCGATCATTTCTTTGAATTCTTGTTTCTCTTGTAGTGCTTGGAAAACTGCTGGGTCAATCTCTTCCTTTTCTTGAATCTCTTCGGGATAAAGTTGAGTGTTTAGGATGTCATCGTCTACTTCATTCCCTCCTTCAACCTCGTGCTCTTCGCTTCCTTGGGAGACTTGAGAGCTTTCCACTTTTTGGTTGACTTCTTCGGTGTAGACCTGTTCATTTTCTTCCTTTACTTCCTCCTCTATTTCCTCGACCAATTGAGCTAATCGATCGAGTGTTTCTAGGAATTTGGGCAAATTTGTTGTCATTTGGTCTATGGTAAGTATCTCGACTGTGTCTATTTCCTCTTGTTCTTCCTCGTGTCGTTGTACTACGACTAGATCCTGATAAAAATTATCTGTGCGCCAATCGGTCTCTTCTAATACTGGATCTTCTTCTTCCTCCTCCACTGTTTTCATTCGTAGTTCTTCTAGTTGTTCTTTTGTCAGATAGGTTCGTGTTTCAGCGATTAATGCGTTAATTTCCTCTTCCTTGAGATTTGCTTCTTGGTTGGTATTTTCTTCTTTACTGGCTTCCTCCTCTTGTTCTTCTTCCTGTGTCTTTTGTCTTATTAATTCCGCTTGCCAGTCTTCGTACCCCGTCATTTGTTTTGTTCCTGTGTCTTTTTCTATCTGTAACGGAATTGGTAAAATTCATTTGTTCGTCGTCGTTCTCGATCCATTTGATATTCCATAACGCGTTTTCTCATATTATCGATTTTATCCAATTCCTCCAGATTAAATCCATATGTGATACTGGGACACCCAATTTCATCATTTTGTTTTTCAAAGTAGTTGATACTTACTCCTTTTTTTTTCTCGAATCGTTGGTCTGGTTTGACTTCTTGTATAGCGTACCAGAAATCGGGTGCAGACAATTGGTCTGATTTATTTCTTATTGCATAATCTATGGCCACTGACACGACTCGTTCGATTTCCGCATAGGAATACCCACACATGTCCTGACTGATGTCGTTTAGTTCCTTAGCGCTTATATGAAATGCTCGAAATGCGTTTAACCGTTTTATTAGTGTTTTTTTCACTTCATTTTGTCGTGGTGGAGCTAAATAGAGTCGTCGATCAAATCGTCGTAATAGTGCTTGTTCCAATCGACAGGGGTAGTTGGTAGCAACTATTGTAACCGTGGGGTTTGGTTTGGGTGTTTTTACCCCATCCATGTATACTAATAGTTCGTGTTGCATTTGTTTTGCTGTGACTGAGTCATCCGTTCCTCCTCGGCGGTTGGCTGTTGTTGATCCAAACATTCCATCGAATTCATCGATAAAGATTATTGAATGCTCTTTCTTCCAAGCGGTTTCATACAGTGCTTTGATCATTTTTTGGCTCTCTCCTAGCCATTTTGACATGAGGTCTGCTGCTGAGACATTGATAATTTCTATATTTGCCTCGGCTGCAAGCACTTTGATCATTAATGTTTTTCCACAGCCTGGTGGGCCAAATAACAGGATATTTCGGGCAATTTTGGTTGTTTTTTTGAGTCGTGGATATAATATCGGGTTGAAGATAGCTTCCCACAGGGTCCGATATGCGTCGTTCAATCCTATGAGGTCTTTTCGTGACAGTGTTTTGTCTGGTTTGATGATGCGTCGTCGTATTTTTTCTTGTAGCTTGGCTTCTTCCTCCTCCTCTTCGGTGAGTTTTCGTGGGGTTGGTTGTAGTAATTCCTTCAGTTTTTCGATATAATCTTTGGCTTCATGACATAAAAATTCTTTTTGGGTGTTCTTGGGTGTTAAATGCATTGCTTGGAGGAGGTTCTTGAGTCCTTGATAGTAATAATTTCGTGCCTGGGTATATTGGTTCCTTTTTTCATACTCTCGTGCCTTTTGGCCGAATTCGAGTCCTATCCATCCTTCACTGGGTATTTTATCAGTTATCTTTTTGGTGGTCTTTGGGGGATTTCGTGATTCATTTCTTCCCTCGTTCATCTCGCTCTTTGTTTTCATCTCATTTCTTTATCCCTCATTTCCTTTTTATAATCGAAAAAGCTTTTTTTTACCAAAGCTCAGTATTGCCCTCTATTTCCTTTTTAAACCACTCTAGACTGTTGATTCGTCTTGAAATCTAACATCAACTTAGTACTATTTCAACCACAATTTGGTTGTATGGAGATCTATGAGAATGGGTGTTTTTCGTGACATCTGAGGAAATACAGGCTATAATTCAGGAGTCTGACATTTGTTCCTAATTTGAGTGTAGTTTAAAAAAACCAAGATCACGTTCTAGATATTCTGAAGTCTCTAATACTGGAATTCTTGAACCGACACCCCCAATTCTCTAAAAAATTTAAAAATTAGCATTCTAAAGTTAAGTTTTAAAAAGAAAAGAACAACCTACAACAAAATGATATATCATTCCAATAGCAAAAATCGAAAGGAATGAGCAGGAGCTGATTCGAAAAGCGGTTGAAGAAAGTAGTCCAGAAAAAAAGAATGCTGTTTATGGTAGTTGTTTCAAATTGAAGTTATATTATGATTAGTCAGTCTTGTTACAAGCACTTTTTGTTTGAAGGTCAGGAAAACTTCTATCTTCAGTAGTAGGGGGATGATTTTTGAGAATATATTGAGTACACAACGCAATTTTTATAAATGTAACTACTACGTAAAATGAAAGAGGAAGATTGGTTCATAATAAACGAAATATACTAATTTCTCCAATTATCAATATTAGATAATCTGTTGAGAATTAGTTATTAAAATATACGTTAAAAGATAGGAAAATTAGCTAGATGAATTTGCTGAATATACTACAATATAATAATTTAGGACGGAGGGACAATTATTATCCATTTTAAAGGTTTTAAAACGTCATTGTTAAAATTAAAAATCCAAAAAGTTAAGTTATGCTTAATATTCTTCCTCATTGTTTTAATTGTATCTAATTTCAATATTAAAGAAAATAAATTACAGGATGGGGTGGAAGATAATCGAGGGACTGGATTTGAACTTTCTTCTGAGAAAAATCAAGGGATGAATAGTAAATCTAAATTGCACGATGTTGGTATTGAATGGACGATCATGGTGTATATGGCAGCTGATAATGATTTGGAATATTTTGGAATTTTAGATCTTCAAGAAATTAGAGAGAGTAAAATTAATGATCAGATTAATGTGATAATTCAGTTTGATGGATTCGAAAATAACGAAGATAATGGATATAACGAAACTCATAGACATAAAATTTTCCCAGGTTTTAACGAGGAGAGGATATACTTAGGTGAAAAAAATATGGGAGATGGAGCGACACTTCGTGAGTTTGTCGTAGACAGTATGACAGAACATCCAGCTGATTATTATTGCTTAGTATTATGGAACCACGGGTTGGCATGGCAAACTGGATATACAACTTGTGATGATTATGAAAACGATCAATATTATGAAATCATAAATAAAATACCTAGAAATACCATTCAAAAAGATCTATGTTGGGATGATCGATCGTTTGGAGATTCATTAACAGAAAATGAGATGGTAGGAGCACTATCAAACTTACCTGATACTTTAGACATTATTGCATTCGATGCATGTTATATGGGTTGTCTAGAGACAGCATATGCGGTACGGGAGCTTGCATCCTTTATGGTAGCTTCAGAGGATGCTATTGCAGGAACTGGATACAGTTATAAGAAATTTCTAGAGAGATTATCAGAGGCTATTAAATATGGATATGATACAAGTCCACAGCAATGTGCTTATTTTCTAGCAGAAGAAACCTACAATGAGCAATTTCTCAACGAAGAGGGTTATATTGGTGACATCCCTCAAATCTCAGTAATTGATTTAACAAAAATAGAGTATTTTTCTGTATGTATAGATGAATTAGCTAGAGAACTCGATAATCTTACTTCTCACGAATTACAGGTATTATGTCAAAATACCTATGACATAGCAGAGTTCAATTTATGGGAACAAATTGATATCTATTCATTCCTCGAAATCGTTTGTCAGATAAAACCGTCTTTAATTAATACTACAAGCAAGTTAATGGAATATCTATCTAAAATAATTGTCTGGGAAGGTCATCTTGTTGAATATGTGCCATCAGCTCATGGACTAACACTTTATATTCCATGGGAGACTTCTTTATGGATCAAAAATTATCCTCTTGTCACTAGGTTTGGACAAGACAATTATTGGTCTAAGACAATCCAAACAATTTACAATCATGCTATTGAAGCTCCAGTGGCAGAAAATTTAATTTCATATCAAAATACTGAGTTTACTGGTTCAATTATTGAAGAAGATGTAGTACTTTATTTTATCTCTTTACACCTTGATGAACGAGTCACGATTAGCTTAACTGGAGACGTTTTGACGAATTTTGATTTATTTTTGTTCAATGAGGATTTAGACATAATGGGAAGATCTCAAGAGACAATCTATCCTGAAATTCTTGAATATTATTCATCTTGGGAACCTAAGGATTTAATTCTTGAAGTATATTATTCAATGAGTTGTATAGATTTAATCCCTACTTTTGATGAAAATAACAAGATTCTCGATGCTTCTCTGGTTTTTTTGACAGATTCTCCTTTTACTGGAGATTACCAGTTTGAAGTTGTCCTTTTTAGAACAGACAATCAAGACAATGAGGAGGTTTTTTCTTTAAATTGGACTCAATCTTTAGTCATGGGGAGACAATTTTCCATTCTTCATGTCCCTGGATATGTATTATATAAATACATAAAAATTATTGACAGATGGACCCATATCCTAGAATTTAGTGTTATTAAAGATGGAGATACTCTATATACAGTACGTAAATATCTAGCTATAAGGTATATGGTCAAGTTCTCCGATTTAAGTTCCTTACTTACTCTTGAAAAATACAAATGGCCCACTAGTTCAGATTCTTTGGTTGTTCTTCCCCTTAATAGTTTGGAAATCCTAATAGCTATTTCTATCTGTTATATCTTAATACATAAACGTAGGTATTGGAGGAAAGCATGAAATGCAGAGAAGAGTTGGACTTTTGCTTGCGATTTGTATCTTAGGCTTATTTTTTCTCGTAAAAGATTTTGGTATCGATATAAATAATAACATCGAATGTTCTATGAAAGATATTCGTGATCGCTCGGTGAATAAAAAAGTTCAAGATGTAATAACTACCCCCATAACTGTTACAGGTAATAGTGAGCTAGCTGCCCTAGCTGTGCGAGGAAATGGATCTGTAACACAGCCTTACATCATAGAGAATATAACAATTATTTGGCATGGTGGATATTTGCCTCTTCTCTTAATTAAGGAGACTTCAGTGTATTTTATTATTCAGAATTGTATATTTGATGGTGGGGAGATCGGAGGGCATAGTGGCTTAAATCTTGTTCAGGTATCAAATGGAGTGATATGGAACAATACATTTACAGGAGATGGCACAGGGTTATATAGTTACGAATGTACAAATCTTATCATTGACGAAAACATTTTTAGTCAGAATTACATTGGAGTGCATATTCGGTACGGTGCTGGGTTATTTAATATCATGAATAATCTGTTTTATAATAATACATGGGAAGGAATGTTGTTTTATGATAGCTTTTCAACAGAACTTAACATTATCAATAATACATTTGAACATGGTCGTGGTCTGAGTACTAGTTCTACCTCTAACGTTAATATTTTGAATAATAGATTTATTGGAGTGGAGACTGGAATAAGTTCAGGAGGTCACAATTATGTGATTAAAAATAATTCCTTTTATAACACTAGTGTTGGTATATCAACTGGTTCAGATTACTCTTCTATCCGTTATAACATTTTTAAGGGTGTAGAGAGAGGTTTTTATGTAGGAACTGCTGAGCAAACTGACTTTTCTCATAATCTTATTGAAGATAGCTATACAGGATTTTGGATGGATACCTGTACTAATGCCATTTTCAATAACAATTCATTGTTTAGAAATGTATATGGTTTTTATGCGTATGAAGAAGTATCACAGAATTCGATAGTGAATAACACAATTACTGACCATCAATTAACAGCTATCCATTTTAGGTCTCTTTCATGGAAAAATATTGTTTCGGGAAATCTTATCATCAATAACAGTAGGGGAGTACATATTGGTGCAGATGGATATTTCCCCTGTTCTGAAAATGTAATACGCAAAAATATCTTTGTGAATAATCGTGAGCATGCTATTTTTTTGGATGATTCAACTAGTGGACAAGGTATCCACTGGAATGACTTAATTAACAACAATTTAGGAGGAAAATCTCAGATCTATGATGCAGGGGAAAATAATAATATTAGGTACAATTTCTATGATGATTGGTTTACCAATGATCCTATTACACCCTATTCTATTTGGGGTGACTCTGGTAATTCAGATCTAAACCCTATGCAGATACCTTTTTATGTAGGTCCAATTGAGTTTATTACATGTCCAACAATCGTCTATCCAATTGCTGGTCAGACAGTGGTAGATACAATAAAAATTGAATGGACAAAATCAATTAATTACTTTAATGTTACACAAAACATAGTATATGATGTATTTTATTCAAATTCTGGTGGATTAACTTGGAATAATATTGAACATAATATCAGTACAACATCTATTTTATGGGATACTCGTACCTTAATGGATGGCAATTTCTATGTAATCAAAGTAATAGCAAAAAGCAGCAATTACTTATTTTCGGAAGACGTAACTGACCAAGTGTTTAAAATTCAAAATTCAGAAATAACAACATCTATTCTTACCACGCAATCATTATCTAGTTCTTCACTTTCGAATCCTTCTTCTACTCCTCAATCTACGTCATTTATGTTGTCACCTTTCGCTTTTCTAATATTACTTATCCTTGTTTCCAGGTTAGTAAGAAGAGAGGGAATCTAGCTTTCTATCATACCTGACCTGTTAAGGTAATTTATTTAGTACGTAGAAGATTATACTGAAAGGTATCTATTTGAAAATGGTCCTACTGGGGTGCGGGAAATCCAAAGAGCTCTTAATTATAGCTCTCCTGGAATTATCACTTATCAGATTAAGAAGCTTTCAGAAAATAATCTTATTATTAAAGATGAGACTACTGAAAAATATTCTATCAACGTCCGTGTTAAAGCAGGGTTGTTAAATTTCTATGTTAAACTTGGCCCACGACTAATCCCTAGATTTTCTCTTTATTTAATAGTTTTTTTTTGTAGGTTTCATAGTCTTTTTCCTTGGTTCCATTTTCTGGGGTGATCCATTTATGACAAATCCAATCAGCCTTCTCATACTATTTTTCTTATTCTTTGGGTCGATTGCTTTCATCTATGAATCCAAAATGATGTGGAAACTCAAACCATATTAAGGGAACAACGTTGGATCTGTTACTAAAAATACGTATAATGTCGTTGAACATTGGATTGGGTTATAAAAAAGAGATTAATCGATAATTTTTATCCCTGTATTCACGAAGTGAGTACGATTTTTAGTAACAAGAGGAAGATTGTTTTCTAATGCAATACTTGCTATAAGTGTATCCATTACACCGATTGGTGTTCCTTTTTTTCTGAGATCGTTCGATAGAATACCAAATCTTTTAGCAATTGCTTGGGTAAATGGGATTATCGTAAAAAATTCTATGAGTTCTTCTGTTTGTTTAAGATTATCCTCAACTCTTGATGATTTATAAACACCTTGATATAGCTCCCAAAGGGTCACATGGGTTATAAATAATTCATTAGGCTGTTCTAGCAACCTTTTTAATTGTATCATTGTTTCCTTATCATTTCTTAGAATTTTTATAAGGTAATCAGTATCAAAAATCATAACTGTCACTTTTAATCTAAGATCTAAGCTTTATGTTCTTTCTCTCATCAAATACCGATTCAACTGAATCAGCTAGGTCTGATAAATCTTTTTTACTAGATAACCATCTAATTAAATCTTCTTTCTTCTTTTTATGAGATAGAATTCTTTTAATAACTTCAGTAAAAGATTCATTTTCCCTTTTATTCTCTTTTAATAGATTATAAGCCTCTTCAGAAATTGTAATCGTTTTATGTGCCATATTAACATTAAGGTTTTACATGTATTTATGTGTATTGATTACTCTTTTTATTAAAGCTTTTATCAATTTGGGTAACCAAACTTTGACAATCAATGCATTTATATACTAGTGGGCTAGAGAGTGGGAATGGGTAATAAAATGGGTATAGTTGAAATTGATGATCGTGGAAGGATAACTATTCCCAAAGAAGAACGAGAACGGTTAGGTTTAACTCCTGGACAAAAAGCAATTATTCGGGAAAAAGATGGTGCTCTTATTATTAAACGATTTATCAGTTCAGAAAAATTTATATCCGAATTAAAGGCTTGTATCACTGTTGAAGCTCACGAAATCAATCCATTAGAGCTCAAATCAATATGGGGCCCTCGAATCTAAATGTATATGGTTGACAGTAACATTTGGGCTTATTATTTTGATGCAAATCTTCCTGAACATAAATCTGTTGTCTCTTTTCTTGATCCACAAATTATCTCGGGAAATATCGCAGTAAGTACAATTATAATAGTGGAGGTAGCTCACTATCTTTTTAAAAGACTGGGTTCTATAGAAGGATTTGAAAAAAGTAATATTTTTCAATTAGGTCAATTTGAAACGTTGGAGTTTACTTCACGTGACTTGGATGAGTTATTAGCCATTATGAAACGAGTTTCGCACTTTGGATTAGGTGGACGTGATGTAACAATTTTAATTTGTATGAAAAAAGCTGGGATTACGCGTTTAGTGACTCATGACCAATCTTTTAGGCGAATAAAGGATATTGAAGTGATCGATCCAGTTGTTCTAGATAGTCTAGATTAAATACAATTACATGGCTGGTTCCACTATTACTTTTTCAAAACATATGGATGACTGTTACCATATCGTTGGATAAGATTGTTTTTTATATAAAATGTGATTTAATTTTGCACATAGCATTGATTAGATGAATAACATTCCTAGTTTATGTTTTTCATGATCGATAATTTCTCCTTGGGATTGAACTTTTAAGTCTAATTAAATCTCATATGCCCCACGAAATAATAGTATGGAAAACACTTTTCAGATCCTCCTTTATTTTCGATTTTTCCTACTTTACACAAGAATTTGCCTCTTTCTGTTCGCTTATTAAGATCAATGTTTTAGTTCTCCCTCATGAATTTCCTTCAAAATAATTTCAAATATATTGCTTTAATTGGTACGGTAGTTATTCTTTCAGGAGTAGGAATCACAGCTATTGTTCTTAACTCGAATGATGGGATTACTATTGAGCTATTGACTAATGCGGGAGTTATGGTCGAAGCAGGTAGTACAAGAATCTATATTGATCCCTATGGCTTACCTTCTTCCTATTCAGCTTACCCTGCTGATGCAGTTCTCATAACCCATGAACATGGGGATCATTATGATCCATATTCTATTGATTTGATTAAAACAGATAGTACTGAGTTCTATTTTCCAGCTATCATGAGTTTTCAAGCATCGATTTATGATGCCACTTCTGTTGTCCCAGAAGACACCTTTCAGGTCAATAACTTTAATGTACGGTGCTTTTATATGTATACTATGCCTGGTTCGGTTGATTCAAGCCATCCACAGGAAAATAACTATACTAGTTATATCATTGAATATAGGGGCTTTACTATTTTTCATGCAGGGGATTCATGGAATATTCAAGAGTATGAGCAATTGCATGGGGAGATCGACTTGGTCCTTTTACCTCTTGGCCCTGGATGTCAAACCATGACAGGGGAAGATGTTGTCGCTGTGATTGAAACACTTGAACCGACTTATTTCATTCCGATTCATTTCACCGAGGATGCTAAAGATTCATTTATTCTTCTTTACAAAGACAGTGTGGAGGCATGTGGGTGTCAATTTATTGATCTCAAATATTTCCATTCAAAATCATTTTAATCGGGAATTAGTTCTAAGAATTTTAAAGATAATTCATTTTTTATACGGCTATTAGCTGTTTATGAATCCATGAAGAAGCCTAAGAAGATTTAACGTTAAGATAAAAGTCCTTTAGTTATTATTTTATTATTTGGAGTATAGAGTAAGATGTCTAAGGTAATTCATTTTGAAATAGGTGTTGATGATATTAATCGTGCAAAAAAATTCTATGAGAATGTTTTTGGACAGAAAATGATTACCCATGTCGCTTATTAGTTGTCAGACCATCAGGGGAATATGGATGTTTAATTTGTGGAATGGTCTATTATCCCGAGACCTGTAAGAAATGTCCCTTCTCTGATCAGCGTGTATTTCTATTGAAGCGTTATGCAAAGCATCCGTTTTGTTATTTCTGTCAGGCTAATTTAGATATCCGACAGGGATTCCTAGGCCCTTCAAGGCGTATTTATACCTGTTTTTAGTGTTATGAACGACTAACTCTGAAAGTTTATTGAAAAAATCCGACAAAATGATGTATAATAACCTTGCTCAAATTCATATTTACAGAAGATCCAAGGAATAGCCATCTAAAGCTAAAAATGCACTTAATATTTCTCAAATTGACCTATTTGTCCAATTACAGTTCAGCTGATCAATTCTTTCTTTGCTACAACTATTTTCGGTCTTTTGGTTATTAAAAAAACTTAATTAACCTAAAAAAATCATCAATAATGGATCTTAAGGTCTCTGGAGACTCTTTTTTTGGACTAATATAAGAAAAACTATGTTGATTTGAGTTTTTAAACAAAATATCAAAAAAAAGTTAGCTTTGGTATCTCATCTTAGTTAGCATCTCTAATGTTGTAGGCTCATAATGAAATGTGTCTTGTAGTACTTTAAACGCATTAAAAGCAGTTTTTGCAGCATTTGGTGGAAATTTATTCAGTAAAAGTATAAACTGGAGTAATTGAGAGGGATAAGGAAACAACGGATTGAGAAATCTCATGATAAATGCAAATATTCTAATTGGGAAAAGGGGTATTTTTTGAAAAGGAATTTCTTTCCCTAAATAGACTGAAATTCGTTCCGCTGCTTCTTTGAAAGATAATACTTCTGGTCCTGCTAATTTATACCGTTTTTCCAGTCCTTTTGTTCGCAATACTGCTTCTGCAGTAATTTCTCCAAGATCGATAGGTGCAATAGTAGGTAAGGCAGGGGGCCCGCCTCCTGGGACAATCATTTTTCCCTTACGAATCATTTCAAAAAAAATTTCCATCGAAGGAGGAGCTCCCAAAATCGTATAGTTAAATTCTGAATGCTCTAGCGTTTCTTCAATTTCGTACTTGATTCGACCAGAGGGTAGGTTTACATCTCTTGCTGGTTTATCAAAAACTGAAATATAGATAATACGATTAATATCGCGATCTTTTGCCTCATCAAATACCCTCAGGACGGCATCTCTCTCTATAGCTTTCATATTTCGAATAGACCGACGATTAAATGCTGAAATTGCTATAATAATTGTTGATACTCCATTAAATGCATTAGAAATTATCGTCGGTGAAGTAATATCACCCTCAACAAACTCGATCATCTCTTTGTTTTTAGAAAAAATTTCTTGAGCTTTATTCTTATCTCGTGTCAATAATCTGACTTTTTGATTTCTTTTGATGAGGGATCTCACAATCCATTTCCCATAATGTCCTGTTCCTCCCAAGATAAGATGTAAATTATCATCCACTATTCTCTACTCCTTTCTGGATTTCATAAACGTTTATATTTAGGTGAGTTATATATTGATGTGATAATGGATTGCAAATCAATCCATAATCTAATTATCTCTATTATTTACAGATATATTCAGCTTCATTCGATTTTCAGTTTTTTGCTTTACAAGGTTTAAAACGTTATTTGTTTTTGGATCTTAAGTTAAAGGAAGATATTCCTAGTATACACCCTAGTTTGTTGTTTTTTTACCTATCTAACGATGAATGAAAATCTTTTACAATTCTTGCAAGTGGTAGTAGGTCATCGAGCTCTTTGGTAATAAATTGCGAAGGAATCTTACTTATCTCTCTAAGAGTTTTGTTTTTTCTTAGGTGGTAAAAGAGATTAACTTCCGATTTTTCTAGGTGTGGTTTTTGTGAGAGAGGAGTTATTTTTAGCTTTCTAACTTCAGAAGCTACGCTGTCTACGCCAAAATAACACCAGCAATGAGAAAATACTAATTGATAGGTTGAATTTCGTCGTTGAATAACTCAATATCGATCTTGATGAAGGAAATGAAAAAAGGGTTAGTATAAGGATTGTTTTAAGATTTTTAGACTACATACCAACGCTTCCATTTAGTTGATATAGTCCTTGTAATTGAATCAATAAAAATCCTTTTTTATTGCAGTAAAGTACAACTGCGATGAAAATTGATTAAATTATCATTAGGAAAATTTTTGAAGGTTTCATTGTTAGTAGAATACTCTAATTTCTTAACTTTTTGATCTACTGCTGAAGGAGTGGTTATGACCCGATGAATCATGGATTTAATGATTATTTCAAGTTGAAACCTCTTTTTGATGAGGATAAATTCATACTTAAAGTAGGAAGAATAGTCTACTTATAAGGTAAGATGGATGGATTTCGAGTTTGAAGGAAAATAACAGTATTATATCAATGAAGTTTTGATTTTCTCAGAAATATTAATTATAATAAGAAGCTTATAAAGAGTTTTTCTATTAGAAATAAAATACTCTATGATGACAACAATTTCTAACCAAATTTCATAGCTTTTGAATGTACAAGACTCAGGATAGTTAGAATACGTTCAGGTGAAGCGCTATTAAAACCATTGAACTAAGAAAGTACTTTTTAGTGCTGTTTCGATCATTTCATTGTTTAATCATTTTCTAAGAACGAGGAAAAATGAGGTGTATTGTACAAACATTTTTAAATCAGTAAAATAAATATTTCAGACAGAGAGATAAATATGACTGAAGATAGTATAATCATAAAATTGGGGAAAAGGTTTACTATTACCATACCAAAAGAAATTCGAGAAAAACTTCCCCTAAAAGAAGGCAATCGATTAAAACTTGTAAGGAAGTCTTCACATCTGGAAATATATCCTCTAGATGATAATCCCCATAAAAGATTAGCTCAGTTACTAAAAACCGTTGATTATCGAAAAATAAATCTTAACCAAGAAACTGAAGAATTTCTCTTCTCTGAAATAGGTGGAAGCAAATAGTGATTGCTGATACCGAGGTATTATTTGCTTTACAGGAGAATGATCCTCATCATAAAAATCTGAAAGCCATATTAGAACTCGCTGGGCAGCAGATTATAATTCCACATATTGCCTGTTTCGAGATGCTCATTATATTGAACAGCCAAAATCTCCTCTCAAGTGATATTCATCAGATCTTTGAATTAATTGATGATATCAGGAAAATCTATCAAATTACGTACGCGTCATTTGAATTAACTCATCTAGTTAAAGGGCTTGAAGTTTATAGAGAAATTTTTCACTCCAAGAAAGGGACTTTTTTTGATTCTCTTCTGATTGGCATTGCGATTAATTTAAAAGAACCATTATTGGGAAACGACAAAATTTTTCAAAGCATGATGATTAAAAATAAGCTAGAAGGTTTCCAAGTGCTGACGTTCGAGGATGCCCTTAATCAACTTAGTTAGAGTTATCAGGATCAGGATTTTGTGGAATAGTTACAAATCTCCAAAGATAAACTTTGATATCGTGTCAGTTTTTTTGTATAATTTGATCCTTCTTTGTAGAATGTTATGCTAAAATTCATAAAAAGGTTTTTGTGGATACTGATTAGTTTAAAGATCCACTGACTCAACCTATGGTTTTTTTAAGAAAGTTTTTGCTAAAAGGAAGCTAACTAAGGGATACAATAAGGTTGTTAGCATAAAGAACGGCCCTGCAATTGATTCACCAGAGTTCATTGGATGGGTTATAATAGCATAACCAAACGCATCTATAATGTAGTGAGCCAGAATTCCTGGTAATACACTTTCACATTTGACAACCATATAACCCCATGTCAGTCCAAAGAGGGTAGACATCATGAAATAAAAGATCAGCATTTCTATAGGTTCATTTATGATCATGAAGGCAATAATATGAAAGAGCCCAAATAATATGCTACTAACTAGGATCGCAAAATTAGCAGAATATTTTGTCTTCACCGAGTTTAAAATGACCCCTCGAAACGTTATTTCTTCCCATATCCCTGGAATGAGCGCATACAAAAATATAAACCAGCCAACGCCTTCTGTAACATCAGGATTTCTAAAAATTATTTCAAGGTCTAATTTAAACGCTCCTAGCCCAGAAGCTATCATAATACAGATTATAAAATAGCATAATGGAGATAAAATTCCTGCTAAGAATGTTTTTCTTATTGAAACACCTTTACTAAGCCATACATCAGTCCTTATATACTCTTTGATAGATATAGGATTTTCTGAGATATATTTCATCAATAAAACAATTAGAATCACTATAATTGCCCCAGAAAGAAATCTAACAGAGAAATCTCCAAAATATACGAAGATGGCTGAGACTCCAGCAGTTATAAGATTATTCTTTACCCTAAAAATTATATTTATACTTAAAACGAAACTAAAAATCACAGTAATTAGTAATCCAGTTAGTAGAGGATAATCATTTAACTTTAGTTTAGTTTCTGTCGTGTTCATCTTAATATCCTTCTTTAAATGAACAGTAAATATCATTAGAACTGAGAATTTCAGTACACTTTGAATATTGAAATTTATTTACTCAAATCTACATCCAATTATCTTTTTTCTCCTAAGGCGTGATAGTATACAATTATTTTAAAATATATTATGATTAAGGCACATAAAAAAGGAAATGAAATAGAATTTTTTTTCTCCAACATCGCTTTGATGTTGATCAAGTAGCTAGAAGCTCTGAAATTATTGTAGAAATCCAAAGTGGAGTGGATGGAATAGTTTGAGCATCATCTTTCATTCTAGACTTTAAGAACATCATATCTTAAGAGAATAAAATCTATTTTTGTGTATCCACAAGAATAACTGAGCAATTGGTCTTTTCTTCCTATTTTGAGTGTGCTTTGATACGTAAAGACCAAGTTTTAGATATTCTGAAGTCTCTAATACTGGAATTCTTGAACAGACACCCCCAATTCTCTAAAAAAATTTAGAATTAGCATTATAAATTTAAGTTTTGAGAAGAGAGGAATAACCTGTAGTACTAGAATACATCGAAGGTTCTCTACACTCTAAAACTTGCGGGAGGAGTTCTCTAGATGATATCTAGGAGATATTTTACCTTTCCTTAACCTTTGAAGATGTATTTAGTATTCATTATAATGACAAACGAACAACTTAAGAAACTCTATCCCCCTTGTATAAAAGCAAGAATACTGTCTGCATTATTAAAAAGGAAAATCATAATAGGAATGATAAAAGAGCTTAGCAAATTTCGAAGACCCTTTGCAGAAAATGGCCATTCTCTTTTCTTTTCGATAATATCGATTAGTAATAATATATTCTGGAGATCCTGTTTCTCCTGTCTGTTCAACTCGGATTCAGAGTTAGTAAAAGTTCGGTACGCTTCTCTTAATCTATAACTCAGGTTATCAAGAGCTGATCTTTTGGCAATTCTCATAACTTTATTTAAACCAATAGTTGGTAAAATAAAATAAATTAATGGGGCAGAAATTATGCCTGCTAATAGCATTAAACTAATAATCAATACTGGATATTGAGTCCAATACAATAAAGAAGTTCCATATAATGTAATTAACAATGAGACCTTCAAGAGGTAACTAGAGATTGGACTTAAACCCATTGAATTATCACTAGCAAAAACATCAAGATTTAAGTGAATACCTAAATTAAATTTCTGTTTTAAGCGTGAATTATGATCTTTGGTTAGTTCAGCTTGGAGGGGAAGAATCAAAATGATATAGATCGGGGCAAAAACTACCCAGATAAGTTCCGCTAATACGATTGCCAAGACAATTTGTGCAAGGGCACCGATAAGCACATTAAGATCCTGAGTAATTCCTAATAAAACGTCTAGGGCTATCATGATTAAAGTAAAAGAATAAATTATCCCAGTAAGAATATAAACCTTCTTTGACCATAAGATAGCAGCAAGTGTGTCATAGACTGAATTTTTTCCATCTATCAGGATTTTTGTCTTTATTAACTCATTTAACAGTGATTTGTTTAGGGAACTAATAAAATCGGTTAAGACTAAGAATATAAACAAACCTATGATAGACATTATGCTATTCATGATGCCACTGCTCAATACTACCTCATCTGGGGAAACTTGCACAATCCAACTTAGCGTTCCAATTATATGAAGAGAAATGTAATAAACAGAAATTATAAGATAAAATCTTAACCTTCCTAACCGTTGGCGAGTCCAAAATGTGAATGTCTTTTTCTTCTCAGTATGATTCACTTATCAATCTCACATCCTCTTGTAAGCGATTCCCCGTTAGTAGGAAGCTTAATTGAAATATGACACTAATAGTTGTAATTACAGCTATCCATTGCATAAAAAGTTATCTATGAGAAGCTTTCTATGGCTATTATATCTCTGCTATGATTTTATTACAATATATGTATATTTAACAACTAGAAGCTGTTAAGAACAGATCTTCCAAGTGTGGAGTAATTCTCTAGCTGACCTAAAAAGGATAGAGTCACTGATATATAGAACATTGCTATTTTAACTTTTGATTTAAACTTCTATTTCACCCTACTATTTCGAGAAGACTGAAGAGTCATTGTTAAGAGATCCCCATGATTTTCAAGCTGGATTCTTTGGTACATTTGCTTAACCACCTTAATTTCTGGCATGTAAGGAAGCTTTCAAGCAACTATCTTATAGACAGCTTATTATTTCGTGGAATAAAACCTTTTAAACACGCACCACCCTAGAGGAAGATAGGATTGTGACACTTGAATTATGATGATTAAAAAGAAAAAGTGTTGTTTCTTCCTACTAGTAATTCTCATTCTCTTTTCTGGGTTAAATATTTCTCCTTTAACGATACACCCCGCTAGTGGGTACATGTGGGACGTTATAGAAGACTTTATGACGACTAAGTTTAAAGATACTGAGCAAACAACGATTTATGGTTGGCAAAACGACTCTGGAGTGATTTCTCTTCCTCGGACATTTCCTAGAATTGGATCAGAAAGTGTTGGTACTATTCCTTCTTCGGTGACGGTTAAATTTCCTTATGTTTATGTTCCAGTCCTATCCGAAGGTCTTCAAATTTTTAATATTGAAAATCCCTCCAATCCCCAGAATTTAGGAGCGCTTCCCATGAATTATTGTATTGATGCTGTAGTGAAAGGGGATTATCTCTATACTGTGGATTATGATGTTCAATCAATGGAAGTAGTCCCCAGCTTTTTTACAATCTTCAATCTCACAAGAAACCCCGTAAATCCCATAAAACTAGGTTCTGTTACTAGGCCCTCGAATTCTACTTATTTTTTCCTCCTGAATGGGATTACATTAGCAGGAAATTGGGTTTATGTTATTGAATATAATTGGAATTTAGCTATTTTTAACCTAGATTCGTATACTATAACAAGTATAAATATAACAAACCCGTTAAATCCTCTATTTGGTTCCTCTATAGTGATTCCACTTACCCCTGATCCTGAGTTTCAAGTTACCTTCCAAAACAGGATGTTTATTCACGGAAATTATCTTTATTTTCCAAACGCTTATGATGGCTTTCATATAATCAATATTACTGACCCTTTTAATATGAATCTTGTGTATACGAATAATGAGGGCTGTCAACTAGTAACTGTAAGCGTAGATCAAGATATGGCATATTTTATGGATTTAGACAGTAAAATCCATATTTTTGATGTGTCCATACCTGTTTTACCAATTAATGTCTCAACTTATCTTACCCCGAAAAAACTTAAAGCTATTTTTGTAGAGGACGGATGGGTGTATATAGCCCACAGTCGTGTAGGATATCCTGGTGGATTTCAAGCAATTGATTTCCAAGATCCTCTTACTCCTATTGTTGTTGATTCTGTTTCTTTAGGAACTGAATTTTACTTCATAACTAAGGATCAAGATTACATTTACTTAGTAGGGTCAACTCTTGAAATTCTTGCAGCCAAAGCTTATGTCTCTACTGCTGTGGCTCAATCTAAAACTGTTGTGGCAACCCAAGGAACTGCGTTTTTCCAAATGGTTGATTTTTCTGG
>WOR8_10003981_pt1 | contig 18373 bp, 16 predicted proteins | sample DeeMarSeWOR38_10_FD_19890 | JGI IMG/M metagenome (IMG submission 19890)
GATTCACGTTTAGTAGTGCCCGGCAAGTGGGGTTACAAGTGGATAAGCCAGCTAATTCGCATTGAACTTGTTGAATTTAACTTTCTAGGTCGATGGGAAAGCCAAGGATACTCGGATGAAGCCGATGTAGGTTCAGGTGGTGGATCAACCCTTAAAGATTTAGCTCCATCTTTGCCATTCTCTTCTTCATCTCCCTCCGCAACCTCCCCTTCCCCTTATCCTTCTCAACCGCCTATCACATCTCCAGCGCCTTTAAACGAGCAGGCATCAACACCACCTCCCTTAGAAGACATGGCGCTACCCACATCAACTATTTATACAATAGTAGCGTGTGTGGTCGCTGTTGTATTAGTTGCCATGTTAACGTTTGTTCGTAAGAAAACAAAACAGCAATAACCGAACCAAAAATTGGACCTCTGTTATATATCCAAGGCATTTAGGAAAAGCCAGAAATCTTCAGCAGTATTTATTTTTCTAATTTCCAAATATTCTGGCTCGAACGCGACGCCTTCTCCACTGTTCTCTTTGTAGTAGCCCACCGTGTGAGGACAACGTCTTTCAAATTCTGGATTTTCCAAAATTTCTTCTAATTTCACGTCTTTTTCAGGTTTGTTGTTTCCTTTTTTCCTGTCTACAAACATCACAATGTAGCTGAGGTATTTTCCTTTGTTTCCGCATCTTGGAAAGTAAATTAGCCAGTCCATTTCTATAAAGTGAAATTTTTTGGTTTCGTTTTCCAATGGCGGTCAGCCAGTCAATGTTGTAGATGATAATTTAAACGTTCGTTCTTTAATATAAAAAAAGTGAGTGATATTCAAAAGATTCCTGTCCAACAATATGTGCAAAGGTCTTCTCGTTTCAACTTATTGTTGTTTGGCGCTTCAATTACCGCTCCAACCATTTCTTCTAAAGTAAGGAAACGCAGCGTTGTGAAACCTATATAGCTTCTTATTTGCTCGACCATAGCCTTGTACTTCGGAGTTGTTGAATCAATGTACTGCTTAGAATCTTCATTTTGACCAGCGCTTTCAAGAATTTTATGAGTAGCTAAATCGCTATTCTTGGTTGTTAGGTCAAAAATGCAAGGGTGCAACTGAGGCGGAGACGCTATTCTTCCATGAATTTCTTTTGGTTTGAACGGCCAAATTTTATCTCTCAAAAGATTTTGCAGTTGCGTTCCTCTTCTAATTGAATCGTCTACTAGAATTATGCTTTTCCCCTTTATGATCTGGGGGTTAGGCACCTGCTTGTATTTTGCGACAAGCTCTCGTCTGCGTTGGACAGGTGGAATATAACTTCTTCCCCAACCTGGTGTATATTTAATTAGCGGACGCCTAAGTGGCGCAATTAAATCCATAGCTACTTTCATCCTTTTTTCGAGTTCATCTGGATCAATTTTGCCTTGGCTAAACTCTGAAAGTTGTGTTTGAACTCTTTCCTTGGCTATTTCTATTTTTCTTTTGACGTATCCAACTGAGTGGGGCACACCAGAATCGGCGATGCCTAAGACCATGTCAGCTTTTGCCTCGTCGTTTTCAGCCAAAAAGCCACCACACCTTTCTCTAACGATTTCAGAGTTTATTCCGTAAAAGTCTGAAGCGGGAAAACCTGAGTAAACATGGAGAAAAGGGCAGAATTTCTTTTTGTCACCTGTTGGTACCCTTGTTTTTAAACCTTTTTCCGTAAATGAGACAATTTCATGGTAGTCAAGAAACTTGGCAACTTCGTATCCTAGGTTTGGGAAACATGTCGTCTCAGAAGCAACTACCCAGCTTTGCTCCTTTGATCCAACTACCAACGGAAACGTATCGCCAGCCGCGTATATTGCGCGGTCATTTTCCGAAAGTAAGAGAAGGGATATTGCTCCTTCAATTTTCCTGTACATTTTTTCTATGCCGTCAGCGATACTCTTTCCAGCACATATTAGCTCCCCAACGATTTCAGTTTGGCTGAGAATGTTTGTGTTTGCCTTTTGAGTTGACCTTTTGAAGGTTGCCCCGTTTTCCACAAGTTCAGAATACAACTCTTTCGAGTTCTTGAGTAAGCCAATTGTGCAGAGGGCAAAGCTTCCTATTTTTGTTTCAAATTTAATTGGTTGCTCCTCTTTTACGTCACTTATCACGCCTATGCCTAGTGTGCCTTTTAGTTTTCCATAGTGTCTGCCGAATTTTGACTTGAATTGGCTGTTACTGATGTTGTGAGAAAATATTGTCAGGTCGCCATCAAGTAAGGCCAAGCCACCAACTTCGGTTCCAAGGTGCGTATTGTAATCGGTTCCAAAGAATAGATCCCTTGCGCAATTATCTTTAGAAGCCACTCCAAACAGACCGCCCAACATAAACTATCCACTCGTGTTGGTTGGTCACAGTCATAGCCTAAAAGCTTTCCGCTATATTGGCAACGCGTTGAATATTTATCGCGTTCTCTGAGGATTCTTCCCAAAGTGCTTCATAGAAGTAGTTAGCCATCTCCAATATCATCTGATTATTCGTGCGTAACCAGACCATTTTGTTGATGTTGCTTGTTTTTTTGGTTGAGACGAAAAGCGTCTTCTTGTCAAAGATCATCATTTCGACTGAAAAAGGCTTTTTAGAATATTTGAAATTGACGTGTTTCAACTTGGATCTAAGGTTAGCATTGAGAAGTCTCGGATGGTTTGACAAGATTTTGAGTAATTTTTGTTGCGTGATTATTCGAATTTTCAGCTTTCTATTTGGTATTCCTTTAAGGGAGAGTTTGGCGTAATATTGGGACCATTGAAGAAATTTCCCTGTCGGAAAAGTTAAATCGATACTTTCTTTAGCTCTACTGAACTCTTCAGAAATTCTAGTATCTGGCGCTTCGCGTGAAAGAATCAGTTTTGTTTCGGAAGCGTCTGAGACTTTGAAAAGCAGTCGGCTTTTGCGTTTTTCTAAGGCTTTCTTGGCTCTTAAGTGGAGCCTTCTATTTTCCTCTTCTTTGCGTCGAAGCAGAAATCTAAACGTCTCTTCAATTGGAGTCGCTTTATACTTCTTAGGTATTGTTAATATTTCTTCGACTAGGCCTTTATTCACGAGCTTTGGAATTATTTGGTAAACAAACTCGCGGGCGACTCCTGATCTGTTTGAAATTAAGCTTACTGGCGCTGGTCCAAGTTCAGAGAGGGCTAAGAAAATTTTTGCCTCACTAAGACGCAATCCTAGCGAAACCAAAATTTCTGTATGTTCGTTATTTTCTGTTAATTCCATCTCTCAGTACCATATTCCGGGTTTTCGAGAACTAAAATCTGTGTTGTATTTATTCTTTTCGAAAAGAATCTGGTGTAAGTGCAACTTTCACTTACACAGATCTTAAGAACAAGTATGCCCGAATAAGCCTTCACAAATTAAAGGAGAAAGAAAAAAGTGAAAACTTCAAAAAGCAAGGCTATGACTATTGCCATTTCTTTGGTTCTGTTGTTTGCTCTGGCTTGTTCGCTTGGTGCTGTGCCAAACGCTATTGCGCAGTATAACTCGGAGACTCAAGCTGCTATTGATGCTGGGATGTACTGGGATTTGCCTCAGAACGCGCCTAGTGATAGGTTGATGCTTTGGGAGCGTTGGCATGATGAGATGCCCACTTGGTGTTATGGTGTTCTTTCACCTAACCCTGTTGGTCAAGGTCAGTTAATGACTATTGTCATGTTTAATCCTCAAGTTCCACCCGGATCTGCAGCTGGTGACGATGTTAGATACACCTACCACGTTGACATCGAGGACCCTGACGGAGAAGAAATAAGGCTTCCCTCAAGTGGCTCGATAACTTCTGACTCTACTGGCGCTGCGTACACTGCGTTTACGCCTAGCAAAGTCGGTAACTACACTGTTACCATCGTGTTCGAAGAGTTCCGTTTTCTCTGGAGTTATGGAAGCGCAGAGCGCGAATTTTACGGCATTGTCTTTAAGGAGAGTACTTTCACTGACACGCTTGTAGTGCAGGAAGAGCAGGTTGTTCCTCTGGATCAGCCTCTTTTTCCGTTGCCAACTGAGTACTGGGTGCGACCTATTGAGGGACAGAACACTCCATGGTGGCAAGTAGCGTCTAACTGGTATGGAAACGTGCACGACGACGACAACGGTGGTTCAGAGAACAGATTCCAGCCGGACGGCATCGGTCCGAACAGCGCACACATTTTGTGGACGAAGGTGACTGAGGACGGCGGTCTTGTCGGCGGCGGTAACTTTTCAGTTCCTGGCGACACTTTCAACGCTGGTCATCAGTACCAGACTAGATTCACTGAACAGATTATCATGTGGGGTAGACTCTACTATGAGATACCTGTAACTTGGTCTGGCGGTGGCGGCGGCTGGATGTGCGTTGACTTGAAAACTGGCGAGGAGATTTGGTACAAGGAACTCGGCGTTTCTGGAACTGGAACTTCTGATCCTTCATTTGGATACTACTACGACTGGGATGACATGAATCAACACGGAATCGTTAACCCAGGATGGCTCTTCACGAGCAACTTTAGGGCTTCGATTCACCCGCGTTACGGCACTTACGGACAGCTCAACCTGACAGATGTTCCTTCTGGCACAGAGATGATTGGTCCGAAAGGCGAAGTATTGCGTATCGTCATTGACAATGATGGCTGGATGGCTCAATGGAACTCATCAAAAGTATTCACCTCGCAGACAGGAGAAAGATCTACCAACGACAACGATTATGACTGGAACGTTACGATACCGTGGCTTATGAGTGGCGATTCAGTTCAAGCGGTGCAGTACAATGATATTTTGATCGGTAGCAACGGTAGCATGAGTTCGAGACCTGGCTATGACAGGCCGCAGTATGTTACTTTCTGGGGCGTAAGCTTGAAGGAAGGAAGCCGCGGCCAGCTGCTGTGGATGAAGAACATTGAGATTGCTGATCCGGATGATAATTCGAACTTGATGTTCCGTCGTGCGGCTGAGGGTGTTATTGTCTTCTGCCGGACGCCTATGCAGTCTTGGGTTGGCTACGACATGTACACTGGAGAGAAGCTGTGGGAGACTGATCCTGAAGCTGAGTTTAACCCATTCGGATACTTCGCTCACTCTTCTAACTTGAACGTTAACACGCACTCTATTGCTTACGGCAAGCTGTTCACTGGTGGCTATACTGGCGCAGTTTTCTGCTATGACCTTTACACTGGAGATTTGCTGTGGAGGTACGAGGCTCCGACTTATGCGCCGATCTTTGAGTATTACACTTTGATGCTTGGTCCTATTGTTGACGGTAAGATCTACTTGGGTACTCATGAGCACTCTGCGGATACGCCGCTGTACAAGGGCAACAGGATTCGCTGTTTGAATGTTACGACTGGCGAAGAGATGTGGACTATGTACGGTTGGGGTCATACTAGTACGATGGCTGTTGCGGATGGCGTGTTGGTTTACTGGAATAACTATGATCATCAGGTGTATGCTGTTGGTAAGGGTCCGAGTGCTACTTCGGTTATGATTCAGGATGATGTTGTCACTTATGGCGATAAGGTTCTGGTGAAGGGTTCGGTGATTGATGTTTCTGCTGGTACTAGGCAGGCTGAGCAGGTTGCGCGGTTCCCGTATGGTGTTCCTGCTGTTTCTGACGCTAGCATGGGTGAGTGGATGGAGTACGTGTATATGCAGAAGCCGAAGCCGGCGGATGTTACTGGCGTTGAGGTGGTTATCAGCGTTCTTGACCCGAACGGTAACTGTTACGAGGTCGGTACGGCTGTTAGTGACGCGAGTGGCATGTTTAAGTTGGCTTTTGATCCTGAGGTTCCTGGTGAGTATACTGTTGTTGCTACGTTTGCTGGTTCTGAGGGTTATTGGCCGTCTGAGGCTGAGACTGCGTTGTATGTGGAGGAGGCGCCTGCGGCTACTCCTGTGCCGACGCCTGAGCCTGAGTCTGTTGCTGACTTGTACTTTGTGCCGATGTCGATTGGCACGATAGTAGCGATCATAGTAGTCGGTCTTGTGCTGGTGCTGTTGCTGAGAAAACGGTAAGTTGCAAACAACCGTGTAAATTAGTTTCCCCCTCTTTTTTTCGGGGTGACAAAATCATTGGCGGATGGGGAAGGGGCTGAGTGGGCTCTGGACAATTAACGATGATATGCCTTTTCATCGAAATTGTCAAGCAAATCTCTATTCTCCTAAAAGTTTGGCGTCCAGAGTCCCAGTAAACCCTTATTATTAGGTCCCATTTTGGCTGAGTTTCTTCGGGGTTGAAAAGCAAATCCTTTTAAAAATCTTGACCAATCTTTTTTTTAGCTAATATGAGTTGTTAAGAGCATTTTGACCCCATTTGTTTTTTTGAGTTAGAACAATGTTCTGAGTTACTACAACAATCCGCAAGTTTATTGCTATCTTCATGGTTACAATAAAAAATGAGATACAAAAAGAAGAGATTTGGTTATTTCTTCATTTCTTAATGATTTTGCAGGGAAAGTTCATCCGGATCCGTTCATAAGGAGGTGATTCCAAAAGAAGAAACCAGACAAACCTTTTTCCTCTCTGCATCACCTTTGCCTTCCTGCAATAACGAAACAAAAGAAAAAAAGAAGGTCGTATTCTTCAGACCTTAACTCCTAACTTCTGTTTGTCATTCCCAAGTTGACCAATTCATTACTGTGCTCTCACGAATTATTCCCCAGCCAAAGACGTAGTGAATTTAACTAATTGTGCCTGCTATCTTCACCTCCTTCTAAATGAATTATTAAGAAAGTATAATGATGTTTGTATCTTATTAAATTATTTGTGAAGTATTTTGTATTAATAGTTGCCAAACAGCAACTGATATAGATGGAGTATTTTTCTTTAATAAGAAAGCTAAATATATATTTTCCGCGAAAAAGCCACAGTTGCTTTTTCGGTGCAGATCATTATGTTTTTGTCCTTCAAGTACTACAGCCAACAAAGAATGTTTTGTGGCAACTTCAAATAATACTCAACGCGTATTAGTATCGAGCTATTTTTCCTAAAGCATTTTAACTTCTATTCGGAGTATTAATACGCGAAGGATGGATTTAGTTATGCGTGTTGTTTTGCGGATAGGTGGTTCAGTTATAGCATCACCGGTAAATACCGATTTGATGAGCGCTCACGCTGAAATGGTGCAAACTCTTAGAACGCAGGGTCATGAAGTTGTAGTGGTTATCGGTGGTGGATCGCTGGCTCGAGAATTCATTGCCATCGCAAAGAAACTTGGACTTGAGGAGCGCGCCCAGGATGAGCTTGCAATTTCTGTTTCCCGTCTTTTCGCTCAGCTTTTTCTCAAGAAACTCGGCGAGATGAGTTGTGGAAGAGTGGCTTTAACGCTTGACGACGTAGCTGAGTGCCTAAAAGAAGGAAAAATTCTTGTGATGGGCGGTTTGAAGCCAGGAATTACCACGGACGCGGTTGCTGCCTTGGTAGCTGAGCATGTGAATGCTGACTTGCTTGTTAAGGGCACAGATCAAGACGGCGTATATAATAAAGATCCGAGGAAACACTCTGACGCGGTTAAGCTGGATCGTCTATCATTTGATGATTTAGGTGAAGTTTTTTCGGAGAGCGCGCATAAAGCGGGAATACACCAGATCATAGACCCTGAAGCAGTAAAGATTCTGAAGCGGAACCGCGTGAAACTTGTTGTTGTGAACGGTTTCAAACCAGAGAACATTTTAGCAGCCGTTAATGGTAAAAGCGTTGGCACAGTGGTAAATTAAGGATCGTTTTTGTGTTTAGATTGCGTTATGTTTAAATATCACATTTGATATCACAGTTGAGATCAATAGTGATAAGTAATGTTCCCACACGTAAAACATTGGATGAGACACACAGCGATGGTTCCTAAAGGTTTCATACGATATCGCGTTCTTGAAGCCCTAAGCGAAAAACCAATGTCCGGCTCAGAGATAATGGCTGATATTGAAGAGCAAACAGGTGGCTTTTGGAAGCCGAGTCCAGGTTCCATCTATCCTTTGCTTGCATGGTTGCAGGATAACGGTCATGTAAAAGAGTTACCAATGGAAAACGGGTTAAAGCGATACGAATTAACAGAAAAAGGAGAAGCACTATTAGCTGAGCAGAAGAAAATCAGGAAGCATTTAAGAGAGGAAGTCGGTTTTCTTCCTGCACCCTTCTTTGACAGTTTTCTGATGAAAATCTCACCCCAAAAGAAAACTGAAATTGGCAATTCTGTAAGAAATCTTGCCATAGCCTTTTTTGATTTAGGTAACACATTGCAAGAAAACTTCTCGGAGCAAGCGATAGACGAAGCGAACCAAGTTTTGAATCAAGCAACAGAGAAACTTGCTGAAATTAAAAATAAAATTAAAAGTGAAAAAATATGAGTGAAAACGCAATTAAAGCTGAGGGCTTAACCAAGGTTTTCAACGGTAGCTTGGTAGCCGTTGATCATATAGATTTTAGCGTTAAAAATGGCGAGATTTTCGGGTTTCTAGGTCCCAACGGAGCTGGGAAAACCACAACCATAAATATGCTGATAACTGTTTTGAAACCAACAGAAGGCAAAGCAGCAATACTAGGTTACGACATTGCCAAACAGAATACTCAAGTCAGATACTCCATAGGCGTTGTACCGCAGGAATATACTGCTGACGAAGACTTGACAGGATATGAAAATATACTTTTATGCGCCGACCTCTATGGAATTTCCCGCAAAGTCTCCACTAGACGAGCTGCAGACCTTTTGGAACTCGTCGAGCTAACAACGTTCAAAGACAAGAAGGTTCAGACTTACTCTGGTGGCATGCGGCGAAGACTAGAACTTGCATGTGGCTTGATCAATAGACCAAAAGTTCTCTTCTTGGACGAGCCAACGTTGGGTTTAGATGTTCAAACCAGAGCCGCCACCTGGAATTATATTAAAATGTTAAAAAAAGAGTTCGGTATGACGCTTTTCATGACTACCCATTACCTCGAGGAAGCCGACGCCCTCTGTGACCGTATCGCAATAATTGACCATGGAAAAATAATAGTCGTTGGAACCCCAACCGAGTTGAAAGACAGTTTAGGTGGTGACATAATCACTGTCGCCATCAAAAAGGATGTTGACATAACAGGACTTGTAGAAAAAATCGAACATGTGAAGCAGGTTAAGAAGGAGAATGGATCTTATGTGATAAAATCTGCAAACGGAGAAATAACTGCTCCATTAATAATTGAAGCGTTGCGCAAAGAAGGACACCTTGTTACAAGGCTTTCACTTACAAAGCCAACGTTGAACGAAGTCTATTTGCAGTACACGGGCAAATCAATGCGTGATGCGGAGGACTCAGGCGATTCACTTCACGCAAAAAGAATGATTATGGCGAGGCGAAGACATTGAGTGAAATGAACAACCTTTCAAAAAGCAAACTGCACGGACTCTGGGCTTTAACGAACCGAGAACTTAAAAAATGGTACAAAGCACCTACAGTTTTCATTCTCACGTTGATTCAACCAGTGATTTGGCTGGGGCTACTGGGAAACGCATTAAATATCAGTAGCTTGGTAAGCTCAAGTTCAATTACTTTACCTGCTGACTTAATGTCGCAATTTACGCCGACACAGCTCGGGGCATTGAGTGAATTCTTCTCAAACATAGGTGATACAGTGATGCAGGGTACATTCGGAACAACCAGTTACATTTCGTTCATGGCTGTAGGCATGATTGCTTTCACAGCGTTATTCACAACGATGTTCAGTGGGATGTCAGTTGTCTGGGATAGACGCCTGGGCTTCCTCAACAAAGCGTTAAGCACGCCTGTATCACGTGCAGTAATAATATTATCTAAAGTGCTTTCAGCAACATTGCGGTCAATGTTCCAAGCTTCAATAATACTTGTCATTGCGGTTCCGCTTGGTTTTCAATTCGGCGCGGCCTTCACACCCTTAAACATTCTTGGAGTATTTGCATTTCTGTTTCTGATATGCATGGGTCTGTCTTCACTATTCATCGCCATCAATATAAGATCAACAAGAATCGAGACTCCTATGGCGGTAATGAACCTGTTGAACCTCCCGTTAACTTTTGCAAGCAGCGCTTTCTTTCCAATTGAACAAATGCCCTCGTGGCTTCAAGCAGTAGCAACAGTCAATCCTCTGTCTTACACAATGAATGGCATGAGACAGCTTCTGATTAACTCCTCTATCAATTATTCGGATCTCGCGGTTCAATATGCGTACGTTGGCATATTCGCTGCAGTGTTAACAGCAGTAGGCATAGTGCTTTCTTGGCGATTCTTGAACAAATAAGAAAACAGTAGATGGTACATTTGACGCTAATTATTGAAGCAATTGATCTAAAGAAAACATATATGCTAGGGAAAATCCCGGTTGAAGCTCTTAGAGGCGTAAACTTGAAAGTTGTAAGTGGCGACTTTCTCGCCATATTGGGACCATCAGGTAGCGGCAAATCAACCTTGCTTAACCTTATTGGTGCCTTGGATAAACCTACTGCAGGAACGCTACTTATTGATGGCGTTGACATTTCCAAACTCAGCGACAACCAACTGTCCCACCTTAGAAGCCGGGTAGGTTTTGTATTCCAGTTCTTCAATCTTATCCCGCGGTTCACGGCAAGAGACAACGTTGAACTTTCCCTGTCCATAGCAGGCGTAGGCAAAACCGAAAGAAAAAACCGCGCGGAAGAACTTCTCGAAAGTGTGGGTTTGCAGGATCGAATCACCCACAAACCAGCTGAGTTGAGCGGCGGCCAACAACAGCGAGTAGCCATCGCCAGAGCATTGGCTAACAACCCCAAGTTTCTGTTGATGGATGAGCCCACTGGAAATATAGACTCCAGAACCGCTCGCGAAATAATGAATCTTGTCAAAAAACTTAACGAAAAGCACGGCGTGACAATCATAATGGTGACGCATGATCAGAATCTGGCGCGAGAAGCAAAGCGAACAGTTCAGATGTTTGATGGCATAATAACTGCCGACATTGAGAATGGTGAACCGAAATGAGAACACGAGACGTTTTCAGCTATTCTTTCAGCTCTATAAAACTAAGAAAGCTTCGTGCAGGCTTAACGACCCTTGGCGTCGTAATTGGCATTGCCGCCATAGTTGCCTTGCTTTCAATTACTACAGGTTTACAGAATACAATCACCGTGCAACTTGAAACTGGACTGGCAACCGATACATTAATCGTTTCGCCCGGAGGAGGAGTTTTTGGTGGAGGCCAAGAAGGTAGTCATTTCGGAGGCGGTGTGATAGGGGGAGCAGACTCAGGGTTCAGGTTACTCATAAATGACACGCAAATTATAAACGATTTGTCAGCTGATATTCTCACATCAATAGCCACAATCCAGCGTTCAGGATACATTAACTCTACCGATCACGAGCGCATGACAACAATCGTAGGTGTGGAATTCGAGGAATACAAGAGCATCTATAGCACCACCTTCGTGTCAGAAAGCGACGAAATCCCAGACACTCCCACCAATGACACGATTATTATTGGAAAACGTGTGAAAGAACGCCAAAACGGAACAGTTCTCTTCACCGCAGGGGAAGATGTGCAAATTATATGGACCAACGCCACTGCGCGTCCACCCCAAAATGAGAGCTATCCCGGGCATGTGGTCGCAGTTCTGCAAGAAGTTGGCGGCTTCGCGTTCGGCGGTCCCTCCGACAACAACATTTACATCCCGATTGCAACAGCACAAGAGTTTTTCAACACTTCGGAGTGCGAAACAATAATCGTAAAACTGGCAAACAGTGATCAAGCCACAATTGATGCTGTGTCCAAGGCGATAGTGAACGAATTCGCTGGAGAAGTATCAGTCATCTCTTCAACTGCAGTTTTAAACCTCCTAGGTAGCGTCTTTTCAATAATCGAATTATTTCTCGTGGGTATCGCAGCCATCTCGTTGCTCGTTGCAGGCATTGGTATAATGAACATTATGATCGTTTCTCTAATAGAACGTACACGCGAGATAGGCATCCTGAAAGCACTGGGCATGAAAAGCCGGACAGTCTTGGCGATCTTCTTGGGCGAATCGGTAATAATCGGCGTAATAGGCGCGATCATAGGCATAGCTTTAGGTTGGATGTTATCGAATATCGTAGCAGCAGTCTTGAGTAGTGGCGCCATAACTATTGGACCGGGGGCAGGCGCTGGAGCAAGCGGCGACTTACTCAGTATTGCTCCCGTCTTGACTCCTCTGGTGTTCCTTGGCGCGTTCGGATTCGGCGTAGGCGTTAGTGTTGTCTTCGCTCTCTATCCTGCGTGGCGTGCGTCGAAGCTCAAGCCAGTAGAGGCTTTAAGATACGAGTAGTCAATGGTAACAGAGGTTCAGTAGTTGAGTAGGCAGTACCCTAAGAAGCCAGTTGTAGGAGTCGGTGCCATAATACTCAATGGCGACCAGATTCTGCTTGAAAAAAGAAGAAACGCCCCCAGCAGAGGAGAATGGACTGTTCCAGGCGGTCTAGTAGACCTTGGTGAAACTGCGGAGCAAGTGGTTATCCGCGAAGTGAAAGAGGAGACAGAGTTAGAAGTATACAACCCTCAACTTGTTGACGTCGCTAATTACATCAGAATAGACGAAAACGGCGCAGTGTTATACCATTACGTGATCATTGACTATCTTGTAACCTCAAAGGGCGGCAAGCCTAAAGCATTAAGCGACGCTGCCGATCTAAAGTGGGTTCCCTTTAGCGAGGTTGAGGAATACAATCTAACAGAAACATTTCGACTATTTTTTAAACGGAATAGGCAGAAAATAGAAAACGCTAGTTCATACTTTTAAAGAACAGCCGTGTTTCGCCCATTGTCTTCATATCTAATGATCTGACCCGTGCCACTATTGGAAAATCATGCACAACCTTACCCAAAGTTAAGCAATAATGCGGCGGTAGATCCTTTGCAATAGACCTTACGGTTTCGGCGTCAACGCGGGCGGCGCGTGACACCACATCCAAGTCGTGTTCGTTAGTAAAGTTGAAGAGGAAAATGTTATCTGCTTGGCGGTAGATGCTTTCGCGTATGGTATCCGGCTGGTTGGTTATGAAAGTGGTAAATATGCCGAAGTGGCGCATGCGTGTGACTATATCGTCCCAGTAGGTTTCGCGGAGGTAAAGATGCGCCTCCTCAGCGAACAGGAAAGTAGCTTTTAGCTTCCAGCTTTGAAGGGAGTCAACGAGTTTACCTAAAACGTATTCTACAACTATTTGACGGTCAATGGTGCTTGTGTTTCTTAGGTTTATAATAATGGCTCCGCCTTGGTCTTTGGCTTTCAACAGGCACTCATCCAGAAATGTGGCTTCTGCAGGATTGTCGGTGAAAAAGCCCGAGTTGACGAAAGCGTGGTAGCGCGAAGACAGGGCGTCGCGTACGTGTTGGTTGCAGTTCAGGTTTCGTATAGCTTCACCCATTTCTTGCAGTTTGAGACAGCCTTTTTCTTTCAAATTTTTCCAAAGTCGCCTGAACTCACGAGAAGAAGTTCCGGGCAAGTGCAGAGCATGGATTAGTATACCCATGACTACGTTAAGGTGTAGCTGGTCGAGGGCTACTTTGAAGTTTTGCGAGGGTGTTAATGCGTGGATTTTGTCGTAGTACATGTTTCTTTTTCCATCGTTGGTCATTCCTATGCTTGTGTATTCTCCGTTCAGGTCGAAGATGACTACGGTTGCCTTGTAGCCAATTAAGCTACCAATAAGGAGCTTGGACAGGTGTGATTTGCCACAGCCTTTCTTGCCTGTTACTATGTTCAATGTACCGTCTATTGCTGTGGCGTCTATCGTTAGGAGCGCCGAATCTTTGGTGCCGCCAACGATTATGGGTCTAGTTCCTTCAACCTTAGCTAGCTTCATTAACATTGGCACGGACAGTTTTTTGATGGTTGACTGCGAGCGGCTGGGTAGCCAACTGCTGCTGGGGCTTAATACTTCATTTTGTAGAGTCGCTCTTGTTTTGCAGATAAGGAGGCTAGCGTCTTGCATGTACGTAATATGGGGGGCTATTTCAAGAGGGTCTATGTCTTCACCTTGGATTGGTTCGCCGCCGTCTGGTAATGTACGTAGTAACTCTTCGAGCACGCCTGGAATGTTTGCAAACTGCATGTCGATCACCTGAGCAATTAATGCTTTGTTTGCGTCGGGGTCTTCAATGAGTAGGTAGTCGCCTTTTTCGGAGTTTTCGTTTGGGAAGCTCAAAATTTGCAGTATGTTGCCTTCTTTTTTGTAAAGTTTCATTAACTGAATTCTCCTTTGCCGAATGGTCCAAACAGTAGCTTGTGCATGTCGGGTCTGTTGATTATTTGGATGCCGTGTTTGCGGGTGATAAAATGTTTGATAGCTAGGACTTCGTTGGCTGTGAAAGTGCACAGTATATGTGATAGACGAAGTGTTTCAGGATAGCCTTGCATGTACAGGTCGTTTCCTAAAATCTTCTCTACCGCGTTCATTCTGACATCGCCTAGTACGATTGTGGGAGATTTGAATTGTATGCCTGTGGTTTCCAGTAGGTATGGTGCCTCATGTTTGGGAAGTTGGTCTGTTATGAGATAGCCGTTGACTCTTAGGCTGGTCATTTTGGAGAACGCGAGTACTGTATTTTTGTTTCTTCTTGCGAGAGTCAGGATGTCTTTCATGCGTTGGATTGGGGTGTCCATGGTTCCTGATGTTAGTGAACCGTCGAACAGGATTAGCCCATTGGTTACCGTTTTCGCCAGCATTGTTTGCAACCATCTTTCTAGGAGGCTTGCGAGGCGTGTGGGCATTTGCATCAGGTGCGGTATTGCATGGCGGTTGCTCGAGTATAGGGTATTAAAGTAGGATTTTTCGAGAGTTTTGTATAGTTCGTTTTTGTTTTCTTCTGTGATGTGGAATATGAACGGTCCGAGGCGGGTGTAGCGGTAGTTTCGGTTTTGTTTCCAGGTGGTTGCACCTCGGATGGCTATTATGATGCCTGTGCTTGTTTCGCCGATTTTTATGGTCGATGTATCTACTGCTGCGATTGTTGTTTCTTGGTGGTTGGGTTTCAGCGTGATTGGTTGACGTTTGAGTCTTAGGTTTGAGGGGTGTTGTTCTAAGATCTGGAATTGCTGGAAGTTTTGTTGATTTAATTGAAAGGGTTGATGTTGCACTTGTTTTAGGGAATGAAGTGATTGTTCTAGGAAGCGTTGGGGTAATGTTGTGTCGATAGTAGGTTGTGGAAAATTATATTTCGGAGTTGTTGTTATAGTATATTGTTCAATCACCAAGATTCACCAATAGCCAATAACCATGGGCGAAATATTTAAGTGTTGTGCATGCACATCTTGCACAATACAATAAGCAATAGGTGACAACTTGACAGAAAAACCGCAAAAACCACCAATAAAAGTAAAAATGAAAATCGGCGACATAGAATTCGAAATTGAATCACAAGAAGATCAACTGCAAACTGCCGTGGACCAAATACTAACCACCGTAACCGAAAAACTCAAAGGCACTCATTTAGCCACAGCCGCAGAAAGACAAGCACCACCACCCAGAGCAGAAACATGCAAAGGCGTAATCCAAAAACTCTGGGAAGAAAACTGGTTCAACCAGCCAAGAGGCTTGAGCGAAGTTCATAGCGAAATGGCAAGAAAAGGTTTCCACTACGACCGAACAGCCGTAGCGCACGCCCTAATAGACCTCGTCAAAGATGGTATCCTAAACCGAGAAGGAAAACCCCGCCGATACCAATACGCCCAAAAAAGACCACCACCATGAAAAAACCAAGCTTCTACGAAAATTAAACTTTTTAAGAAAGGCAACCATAAGTTCCAAAACCGAAAACATAGTCTGAAACACTGATTTACGCTAAAGCTCAATGTAAACTTTAATCCTTGAATAAAAAAGGGTCGCTCTTTTTCACGCAACAGCCCTTAAACTGCCCTGAGCCCATCCGCACAGTCAACTGGTTTTGTTATTCAAGTATAATACGTGCGTCTACTGTTTTTACGCCTTTCTGGTAGGCCATTATTGGGTTCAAGTCTAACTCTTTGATTTCAGGGTAATCCATCACAAGTTTTGAAGTATTCAGCAAGACCTTTATTATGGCATCTAAATCTGCTGGTGGTGTGTTTCTGTAGCCTGTTAAAAGTGGATATGCCTTGACTTTTGTTACCATTTCATGTGCGTCTTCCCGTGTTAGAGGTGCAATCCTGAAAGTAACATCCTTTAAAAGCTCAACAAAAATTCCTCCCAGCCCAAACATCAATGTCTGCCCAAATTGGGGGTCTTTAATCGCTCCTACTATGACTTCGGTTGACTGCGGAGCCATTTCCTGAACTAAAACGCCGATAATTTTTGCTTCGGGGTTGTATTTTTTGGCGTTCTCCACGATTCTAACATAAGCACTCCGAACTTCAGTAGCGCTTTTCAGGTTGACTCTGACGCCTCCAGCATCAGATTTGTGTATTATTTCGGGTGAAACGATTTTTAAAACTACTGGAAACCCTATCTGATTAGCAAACGTAGCTGCTTCTTCCTCGTTTTTAGCCAGTTTGAATGTGGTAACTGGAATATTGTACTCCATGCAGATAGCTTTGGCTTCAGCTTCTAAAAGCGCTTTCCTGCCTTCACGTCGAACTTTGGCAATAATTTTTGATGTTTTTTGCAATCCTTAACAACTTCCATGAACTGTCCAAAGTAAGACCAAAATCAGGTTTAAAATCGTTTTGCCAGAATAGAAAGAAAGCCAAAAAGATGCCCCTAACTGAGTTCCTGCAACGCCTGCAAACGCTTAATAATGTTTGGATGAGTTGATAATGCTTCGACCAACTTGTCCACAAAAGTTAGTTTCTTCGACATTATTTCCTGAACCAACTTCTGATCAACTTGAGCACCTGCAGCAGCCAACTCCGCTGAATCCGCGTTTGCCCGATCAGGATCAGCTATGAACAAAGCTTTAAAAGCGCTCGAGCTTGGTTTCTCTCTCTGTGCTTTCTTAGCATCATTAACCTTCCGAGTCGTGTTAACAATCTTCGCCAACCCCAGAGAAAGCTTCTTCGCACCATTATCCACTACAGAAACGCTGTGTCTATCAGCATAATACTCACGTAGCCTGCTCAAGTAAAGAGTAAACAAGTTCAGCACCCAAGAAAAAATCATGAAACCTATTCCAATAAGTGCGGCTCCACCGCTGTCGTCTCTACGCCCACGATACATACCTGAAAGCATAAGCGAAAAGCCAATGTAATAGAAAAGCGCCGGCAAAAAAGAAACAACCATCATAACCTGCACATCCCTATGCCTCAAGTGACCAAGCTCATGTCCTATGACAGCTTCTACCTCGTCTTCATCTAACGACTTCAAAAGACCTTGAGTAACCGCCACACGATTACCCGTCAAAGGTGAACCATACGCGAACGCATTTGGAATTGGAATCTGCGACAGCATGAGCCTCGGTTTGGAGATTTTGCTTCTTTGGCTGAGGTCATCCACCATTTGGTGCAGTTGCGGGTTCTCGCTTGCTGGAATTTCACGGACTCTGTATATGGCGCCAACAAGGTATGGAGATATGAGCCACTGGATGATGTTGAAGGCTACGACAAGAACACCTAGCATTAAGAGGTCGAAGACTCCTGCCAAACTCATGATAACTGTGAACACTAACGTTGATAGCCCGAAAATTATAGCTAACGTTCCAGCCATAGAAAGCCGAAGTTTCCATGCATTCATGTTTGTTTCCAAAAGTTGCAAGCTTAACGGCATCTTATAAATTTTACGTTATCACCAAAAATAAAACAAATAACATTTGGCAAAAATCCCGATCACGATTCACATCAGCTTTTTCAATTCTTTGCCTTGTGAATTATTAATTAATTAACTTCGCATTCGAGCCGCTTAAATATCGTCTCACTCTATATTCTCCCAACTGAAAATGGAGAACTACTACTGTTGACTGAAAAACACGAATGGCAGCACATCCATACGCTTCTTAAACTTGCGGAAATGGGAGCCCACAAGCGAATCGCCAAAATATCAACCGAATACTTGGCTGAGAAAATGGGAATTTCCCAACAAACAGCGTCGCGCTACTTGATAGAACTGGAACGTAAGCGATGGATTCATAGAACAATAACGCCTGAAGGCAGCCTTATAAAAATCGCTAGTTTAGGCATAACCGCAATCGAAAAATTATATTCATACTTAAGGTTTTTGATCGAAGCAGCCTATCCACCGTCAGTCACTCTTGAAGGAACCGTTTTCGAAGGTTTAGGTGAAGGCGCATACTATATCTCAAAAGACTTTTACAAGAAACAGTTCATCGAAAAACTTGGTTTTGAACCTTACCCTGGCACACTTAACCTCAAGCTCACAACCGAATATGATCTCAAGACACGCGCAGAACTGGAAACGTACCCCGCCGTTGAGGTGCAAGGCTTCAGAAACGAAAACCGCACATTCGGACTGGTAAAATGCTAT
>WOR8_10002450_pt1 | contig 18363 bp, 18 predicted proteins | sample DeeMarSeWOR38_10_FD_19890 | JGI IMG/M metagenome (IMG submission 19890)
CTGGAGTAACCTCGAGCATACGCTTTTGCACTGCAGACGAGTAGCTATCCCGCTCTAAGTAATCACAAAAGGTGGTAATCAGATAAATCTTTTCATCTGGTTCCAGACCTGTTGAGTCTTCAATGGTATCAATAGTCTTGTTCAAGTTATACTCAACCATTATTGGGACTCTAAAGCGATCATCGAGGTTCAAGATGGGGAGGGAAAAACTGCGGGATTGATTAATAAGAGACTGCTCGTTGGCTTTTACCCATCGTTCAAGCATGTGCCTGGCCACCTCTTTTGCGGAGGTCACATTATCTTGCATCACCTTTCGCCAATATATATCTATTTTTGTTACTACTAATCAATAACTTTACCTCTCAGGGGAGGTATATGATGTTCAGATTCGAGGTCGTCGTTACCCGGAGAAATAAAGGAGATTAATAATGAGAACACCCACTCAGGTTTGCTTGTCCGGATCTTTGCGAAAAAGACTTGGAGAGTTTTACCACGTGTCAGGGTTCAGGAGTCAGGAAAAAGAAATATAGAAGCTGAAACCTGATCCAGGAACACTGAAACCTTCATTTTAGCCCTTCGGATGCGTGTACTGTGGCATATTTATCTCGTGCAGTCTTATGCGGAATTCTTGCTCTGAAACGCTACTCTTCCAATGACCCGTGATTGTAGCCGTGTACACCAACCCAACGTACAATACGATAATTACGACTCCCAGCTTTGCTGAGGACCAGAATTTGTTCCTGACCCCTATGGTTTTCAGTTCCAGGGTATTTCTCCCCCCCGGACAGACCAAGGTGCAATCCATGCAGCCGTTGCACTCAGGACTGATGATTCGGTCCTTTCTGTCCACCGATAGATGGTAGGGACACACTTCAGAACAGAGTTTACACTCTATACAGGTGTCGGAATTCCTCTGAATTCTTGTAGGACTGACTAATGCCAGCAATCCCGTTAACGCTCCGTACGGACACAAGTATCTGCACCAGAAGTTCCGGAAGACCAGGGAGGCAAGAACCAGAATAGCCAGAACCACAAGTGTGGTAGTGGACATCCGGGTGAAAAAGAACAACATTTTTACATCGGACATCTTGTAATAAGGACTCCGGAGAAAAGCTAAAATGGCAAGCCGACTCATTGAGAAAATTGTCCAAACGAAAAACCCTAGAAGCAAATATTTCAGACTCCGCAGCGGAAAATCCAGCCAAACCGGAATTCTATAGTTTTTGCCAAAAACCTTTCTCCCCAATTTCCATAACCACTCCGACAGGGTTCCTACCGGACAAAACCAGCCGCAGAACGATTTTCTAAGGGTTAAGGAAATTAATCCGGCGAATCCGAGAATAACCATAGCCGCGGGATGTACTGGATTCCATATCCCAGTCAGCACAAACAACTTCCAACCCATAAGCGCCCCAATGGGAAGGAAGCCTTCAACACCCGCTGGTCTCGATACGGTGATGGCACCATCACCGGACGCCTGCAGAAAATAGATGAAAAAATGGATTCCAATCCCAATGGTGACAAGAAATATAATTAACTGGACGTAATTCCGCAAACCCCACGAGTACGGTTTTGCCTTTTGCAGAGTCGGTTTTGGAAAATCGTATTCGGTTTCCCTCTCCTCTGTTTTTTCAACAGGTTCAAGGGGTGCAACTTTTGCAGTCATCTTGAATTCTAGGCCTCAAATGGGTGGCGCAATGGTTACCAGGACACGCATGTTGGTTTCAGCCCTAAGGCCATGGGGTTCACTAATTTCGGAGATCAAAACATCACCAGGCTGAGCAGGTATGGTCGTTTCATCCTCACCCACGAACTCGCCGCTTCCCTCGAGCACGGCGATACTCAACTGGCCTTCAATATCATGAGAGTGGATGGGCAACTTCTGCCCGGCCTTGAAATTAAAGTTTAGAATTTTGAAGTAGGGAGAGTCGTGTACGAGTAGGCGACTCAAGCCGCTGTCCTTAAAACTGTTTTTTTCAAACATGCTTATTTTTTTCATGCCTTATTCAACCCCTTAAGACCAACTAATTACTTTCTTGATTAGGCCAGCCAGCTAGCTTCCATCCAGAAACTGCCAAATGTCCCGCTGAACCTTTCGACAAGCTCAAAACAAGCTTCGCGAAGGGATCTCGAGATTCTGCATCCCTCTACTCCCTGAAATGACAGACTACATTTGGGCTCCATTGTAGATGTTGGCTAGACCTTCTTCCGCATTGAACCCACCGAGAGCTTAACCAGATCAAGTGGTATAACCTTTGACTTAGGTCAAAGCTGCAAAAAATGGAGAAAAATTAGCCTGGTATTACTCAAACTCAACCGCTTGCTCCAGGCGGCTTCAATCTGGTAAATTGAAGGAACCAAGTTATCTCACGTATCGTCTTTTTTGGCCGCCCTGCTGTTTCCTCAGCCGAATACTTCGATTTGATCACTTAGCCCGGACATTGGGGTGTAGTCACTCTCTGCAGAGGATGATCGGCGATCTCGAGCGAAAGTGGAAATACAAGCGAGCCTGGAGCAATACCTTGCGCCTAAACATAGGTACTCACCGCTGCCGTGAATGGGTGGGAAAACTACCGTCAGCGCTGGCATTCGAATTTACTGTGGTGGGTGATACTTTGATGAAGACAGTAAAGCTGGGTGAATATTCAACCTTCTCATCATCCGTTTCGGTAGGACCTTTCTCTTACATTAAGATCAGGCAGACCTTGATCAAAAATTACTAGATTATATTTTCAGTCACGAAATTTTCTGAGACACTCATACTCATGACGAACGGCTGTTACATTGCAGTCCATCTTTGTGAGCATTTCCTTGATTACTTCTCTTTCAGTCCTTTGTTTGTCACATAGTAATATCTCTGGGTATCCTCGTCCCAAATCACGGTAGGCTGCGAGGTAAAATCCAGCTTTCCCGTCCTTCGCGGGCTGATATCCAGCAGGGTGAGACCATCGAAATCTATTGTCTTATACTCGCGAAGGCTTCTTAGATCCTGTAATGTCATGCTTAAAGATTGTAATTGCTCTTTGATTATTTCTAGCTTGTTTCTTGTGACGCTATCTTCAATAGTGGACAAAAGCAAATCAACGTGGCCAATAATGATCGTTAAGGGTTGGCTGAACAGATGTGCCACCGTGGCCGCTGTAGTGAGAGCTCCTAGCAGCCTTTGATCTTCTATCTTTCCCCAACCCTCCCGTCTGTCCTCGCTGCTCCGTCTGTCAGTGGAACTCCGCCTGTCCTCCCCTGACCGTCTATCTGTACTTCTCCGCCTGTCCGTTTTTTGCCGTCTGTCTTCTTGATTTCCAGAATCATCGGTCATATGTTCACCCTGCTTGTATTTCCAGCTGATACAGCAGAATATGTGCCATTCTCAAGGCAACAACTGTGGAGCGATGAGGTTGATGGAGAAAAATTCTATTTTTTTCAATATAATCGTATAGTTAAGTTGCTGTAAGGAAAAACTCTCCGGAGATAAACGGAAGTAGGGTCGACAACGGCGAAATGAGGTTAAAGACTCGAAAAAACTGCATATAGGGTATGGTTCAAGACAAATGTTTGATTTCAAACATACTCACCAAAACATATCCAATCATGGATCCCTAGCCCGGATATTGCATCGCTGTTATCCTCCGGTCATCCTCCATTTGCGCCCAAAGATCCTTTTCCACCAGCCCATTTTCCTGAGTCGCCTGAGTTCTTTTTCCATCATGTGCAATTTGGCCTTAGCCTGCTGAAATTCTTTCTCCTTATGGCTGAGGGCACCTCTGGTCTCAAGCATATTGTTCTTGTACACGAGAAGGTTTTCTTTTTCCACTTCCAGTTGTCCCAGTCTGGTCAGGAGTTCCTCATAATGTTCTCTATCTACGGTGACTGTGGTATCACCACTGACACCAATCTTGCTTCCAACAGGAACAACAGTTTCACTCCCTGCAGGTCTGACCTCACGACTGATGACACCCGATTTTTCCTCTGTTTCAAGCAGGGCTTTAATCTCATCCATCAAAACAGAAACCGCCGATAGCAGCCTTTCATCTTCTGTCTTTCCCCAACCCTCCCGTCTATCCTTGTTGCTCCGTCTGTCAGTTGAACTCCGCCTGTCCTCCCCGGAGCGTCTATCTGTACTGCTCCGCCTGTCCTTTTCTTGCCGTCTATCTCCTTCAGTTCCAGAATCATCGGTCATATGTTCACCCTGCTTGTATTTCTAGCTGCTACAGTAGAATATGTTCCAAATTCAAGGCAACAACGCCTGCTTTTATAGGCGTTAATTTACCATTGCTCAAAAAATGGACCACTATCCCCCTGAAAACCCCCTGAGTTCTGGCCGCTGCCTGAATGGTGACTTTCCCCCCAGGTGACGCTTTTTTCGTCTGTGACTCCCTCTTTATCACAACAACAAAAATGTGTTGAATATTGGAAATTGGGTTTTCATTGGAATTTGGTGCTTGGAATTTGAGATTTTGCAATGCCCCACCACTCCATTACTCGAGAAGACTTCCGCAATCTCACAATACTACCAGAAGCCAATGTTAACCAATAGGAAGAATAGGTCACTCCTTCCACTGTACCAAAGGTGATTGGAAACAGTGGTAGGACGAACGCTTCCTCTTCGGAACCTTCCCAATAGCAAGGAACCAGGAAGGATATCGAAACTCTATTTGGAGAATTGTACTTGAGAGAAGATTAAGAAAACTAGGAATTTCAATCTGCAATGTCAAATCATAAATCATAAATCATAAATCCGCAATTGCTTTCACTCAGGTCCGATACTATAATTTAAGCAGATTCCAGAGACCAATCTCATTGATCAAAGGAGAATGATATGACTGAAAAAAGACAGATGATGGAAGTCTGTAAATGTGAGAACTGCGGCAATGAGGCTGAGATGGTTGTGACCTGCGAACTTGTGCCCGTTGAAGATCCTGAGAAGAAGGCAGCAGGAGTGAAGAAACAGGAAAAGAAGTCCTTCACCTGCGAGAGTTGCGGCAGTGAGGCGGACATGATTATTGACTTATGAGAAGCTGAGCACCTGGATTTCTTTTCTGTTATAGTCAATCCCTCCTCAGTGTCAGGTTGAATTTGGAAGGCTAAAGTAACCCTCCAGTTCACTGGAGGGTTATCTGTTTACCTGATGTGGGACATGGGATAAGAGTTTGATAGCCTGATTACTGTCGAAAGGAGATGCGTCTCTTATGTATTATCACTACTGCCCATTGTGCGGTGAATCCCTTACGCTAAATCCTCAAAGCGAACGACTCCGTCCCTCTTGCCCGAAATGTGCTTTCATTCAGTACAAGAACCCAACCGTTGGAGTTGCTGTCATTCTACTACGAGAGGGCAGGTTGCTCCTGATCAAGCGGCACGGCTCCTATGATGGTATGTGGTGCATTCCCTGCGGCCACGTCGAGTGGGATGAAGATATCCGGCTTTGCGCCTGCCGCGAATTGAGGGAGGAAACGGGGCTGGATGTGGAGTTGGGACCTGTGTTCGACGTCCACTCGAACTTCCATGATCCAGTGCACCAGACAGTGGGCGTTTGGTTTCTTGGAAGGCTAACTGGAGGGCAACTCCAACCGGGCTCTGACGCCCGTGAGGCTAAATTCTTTCCCCTTGAAGCGTTACCTGAAAGGATGGCCTTCCCAACCGACTTGTTGATTTGCGCAAAGCTCAAGAGACTACTCATAGATGAAGAAAAAGGACTGGCGCAATTGTGCGAGGTGTATTTGGAATACCTCGAGGCAGAGCGCACCACCCGGCGAGACAGGAGGTCGGGCCCTTCGACAAGCTCAGGGTAAACTCTACTGGAGGTCGTGAACAATCCAATTAGTGATAAAAATTATATAGCTCGTCTCGCCCCAAATTAGTGCTTAGTGCCCGGTGTCTACTGCCTAGTGCATACTGCCTGCTACTTTTGGAGTTAACATGGAGAAGCTGACATTTCTTGGTGCCACAGGTACGGTCACAGGATCACGATTTCTCTTGGAACTCAACGGAAATAGACTGCTGATAGATTGTGGTCTTTTCCAAGGATTCAAAAAGAACCGGCTGAAAAATTGGGAACCTTTCCCAATCCCTCCCGCTGAAATAGATCGGGTTTTTCTCACCCATGCTCACATTGACCATTCAGGCTATTTGCCCCGTTTGTGCAAAGAGGGTTTCAATGGCGAAGTCCACTGTACCCATGCCACCTATGACCTCTGCGACATCATGTTACGCGACTGCGGCCACCTGCAGGAAGAAGACGCCCGTTGGGCCAACAAAAAGGGTTTCTCCAAGCACCGCCCCGCACTGCCGCTGTATACTGCAGAGGATGCGGAAACAACGCTGTCGCGGTTTAAGCCTTATCACTACGGCGAGGACATATTGATTACTGATACATTGCGGGTTAAGTTCAAAGATGCAGGACACATCCTCGGTTCTTCCTTTGTGGACATAAAGTCAATGGAGCAAGGGAAGGTGAAGAGGATCGTCTTCAGTGGAGACCTTGGAAGACCGGCGCGACCCATCCTCCGAGACCCAGTCCAGGCATTCGAGGTGGACTATCTTATTTTGGAATCAACCTACGGCGGCCGCCTGCACGACAACAGCACGCCTGAAAAGGACCTGGCACGCGTAATCAATGCAAGCGTGGAAAGAGGGGGAGTGCTGGTAATACCTGCATTTGCCGTTGGCCGCACGCAACAACTCCTCTACACCTTGAGGGAATTGGAGGACCAGAAAGAGATACCTTCACTCCCTGTCTATGTAGATTCACCCATGGCAATAGATACAACGACTGTTTTTGAAAAAAGAAAAGGGTATTACAATCTGACGGCCAAAGTTCTGGAACTGAAGGGAACCCGTATTCTTCAGCCGCAGCAGATTATTTTCTGTAGACACCGAGAGCAATCAAAGACACTGAACCAACTAGATGAGCATGCCATTATCATTTCTGCCAGCGGCATGGCCACCGGCGGCCGCATCCTGCATCACTTAAGGTATCGGTTGCCTCGCACCCAGGACACCCTGTTGTTTATTGGCTTCCAGGCAGAAGGTACAAGAGGAAGAACGATCTTGGACGGAGGGGACACAGTGAAGATACACGGAAAGTATATCTCCACCCGAGCCCACGTTGAAAATATATCCGGCTTCTCCGCCCACGCAGACTCCAATGAGATCTTGGCCTGGTTAATCGGCTTCAATCGACCCCCCAAAAAAACTTTTCTCGTTCATGGTGAGTCTGAGGCCTCGTCTTCATTGGCAGAGGAAATCCAACAGAGATTGGGGTGGGATGTGGTGGTTCCCAAGTTCAAGGAGAGCTTTACCCTAGAATGAACGAAGTAGTGGAGGATTGGAAAAGGATTCCAATCGCCTTTTTGCCATTACTCCATAAAGAGGCTCTAAAAGATAATGACAAGGAGGAGAAACATGGCAGACAAAGTGATCATTTACGGCAAATCCACTTGACCCTACACAGAAAAAGCCAGGTCGGCTTACGGAGATAAAGCCACTTACGTAGACGTCGCAAATGACAAAGAAAAGCTGGAGGAAATGCTCGAAGTTTCCAAAGGTGTAAGGAAAGTGCCGGTCATTGTTGAAGGTGAAAAGGTAGAAATCGGCTATGGGGGAACGTGAGGCGTGTAACGACTCATCGGTGATGAGTTAAAGATTTCTGTTTTGAGATTGAAGATTTCAGAGGACTTTTTGTCGAGTCAGGCAAGCTTTTTGCATAAAAATCTGTGTCCCCCTCAACACCTTGAAGGTCCTTGTAATCAAGGCACTCCAATTATGAATCCAGATTGGTCCGGCAGGGTACGAATTCTTGCGGTTGATGACGACCAAAACGTTCTCGACCTCTATGAGGAATTTCTTTCTTCACCAATCTCTATGTACCAGTTTGATCCAACGCTTTGCCATCAAAGTAAGACCGCAGTTGAAGCGGTGCAAATGGCCATCGATGATGAAAAGCCTTTTGCTGTTGCCTTCCTCGACATTCGTATGGATTCAGGTCCAGACGGCGTGTGGGCAGCAGAGCAAATTCGAAAGCTGGATCCAAACATCGAGATCGTCATGGTCACAGCCCATGGCGATGTGAGCCCCGAAGAAATTATATCTCGCGTTCCCCCCGCGGGAAAGCTGCTTTACATAAGGAAGCCCTTTTCTCCAGAAGAAATCAAACAGTTTGCCGTCTCGCTCAGTGCCAAGTGGCAACAGGAAATACAACTCCTCAAGATCCGCGCTCATTTGGAAGGCCACATTGAGGAAAAAGCCACTGATTTGACAAAAGCAAACGAACAAATGGCGCGGGAGATAGAAGAGCGCCGGCGAGCTGAGGAGGAACTGCGAGAAAGCGAGGAAAAGTACAGAACCATCCTGGAAAGCATTGAGGAAGGCTACTTCGAAGTGGATCTTGCTGGGAATTTCACCTTTGTAAATGATTCACTGTGCAGAATTTCGGGATATAACCGGGACGAACTGATTGGTATGAACAACCGGGACTACACCACCCCGGAGACTGCCAAAAGAATGTATCAAGTCTTTAGCAAAACCTATCAGACCGGAGAGCCCGAAAGAATTGTCGACTATGACATCTTTAGAAAGGACGGCAGCCCAAGAACCCTGGAACTCTCTGCATCTTTGATGGCGAATTCGACGGGCAAACCTGTTGGTTTTCGAGGAGTAGTCCGCGATGTTACAAAACGCAAGCGGGCGGAGGAGGCTGTGCGTGAAAGCGAAGAGCGCTATAGGAGCCTTTTCAAAAAAAATCACATGGTTATGCTAATAATTGACCCGGAGACTGCAGACATTGTAGATGCCAATCCTGCAGCTTGCTCCTTTTATGGTTGGGACCATGAAGAACTCACCAGCAAGAAGATTACCGATATCAATACACTCACCGACGAGCAAGTTTTCCAAGAAATAGAGCGAGCGAAGTCGGAAAAAAACCAGCACTTTTTCTTCCGTCACCGTTTGGCAAGAAACCAGATTGTCGACGTTGAGGTCTTCAGTGGTCCGATCGTACTGAATGGCAAACAGCTTCTGTATTCGATCGTTAACAATGTCACCGAGCGCAAACAGGCAATTGAAGCACTCCGGGCCAGCGAGCAAAAGTACCGCACGCTTTTGGAAGCAAATCCGGATCCCATGGTTGTCTACGACATTGATGGCAAAGTTGTCTATTTTAACCCTGCCTTCACCCGCGTTTTCGGCTGGTCCCTGGGTGAGCGGTTGGGCAAAAAAATGGATGTTTTCGTGCCTGAGGAAAGCTGGCCAGAGACAAAAAAGATGATAAGTCGGGTGTTAGCTGGCGAAAGTTTCTCTAGCATAGAAACCAGCCGATACACCAAGGAAGGGAAGATCATTCCCGTCAGCATGAGTGGAGCAGTCCTTCGAGACATGGACGGCACCCCTGTGGGGAGTATCGTTGATTTACGAGACATCAGCGAACAGAAAAATCTGGAAGGCCAGCTGCAGCAAGCTCAAAAAATGGAGGCCGTCGGCACTCTGGCTGGAGGAATCGCTCACGATTTCAATAACCTGCTCCAAGCCATACAAGGCTATACGGAACTCCTACTCATACGCAAGAAGGAGGGAGAGTCCGATTGGCGAGAACTGCAGGAAGTCATCCGTGCCTCCAAAAGAGGAGCAGAACTGACTCAGCAACTGCTCACCTTCAGCCGCAAGGTTGAGAGCAAAAGAATACCCCTCGATCTCAATAAGGAGGTGGGAGAATTACGAGAACTGCTCGAGCGCACCATTCCCAAGATGATAGGTGTCGAATTTAAACTCGCTGACAATCTCAAAATGGTAAACGCTGACCCGGTGCAACTGAAGCAAGTGCTCATGAACCTGGCTGTCAACGCTAAAGATGCAATGCCAGAAGGCGGCAAACTGCTCATTGAGACGCAAAGCGTAACGCTAAATCAGGAATTTTGTAGGAGATATGCTGAAGTAAAGCCAGGGGATTACGTGCTGTTTTCGATCTCCGACACCGGGCACGGCATGGGTAAAGAGACGCTGGAGCACATCTTCGATCCTTTCTATACCACCAAGGGGGTTGGAAAGGGCACAGGCCTCGGTCTGGCAATAGTTTACGGGATCATAAAGAATCATGAAGGCTACATCACCTGCTATAGCCGCCCCGAGGTTGGAACCACTTTTAGAATCTACCTACCGACAATAGAGCCGGAAAGCGTGCCTGTAGACGTCCTGATAACGCCGGAATCCGAGGGTGTCGCCACAGGAGGTAACGAAACCATTTTGCTGGTGGATGACGAGGACTTCATCAGGGAACTGGGGGTGGATGTACTCGGACGTGCTGGTTACACCGTTCTCACTGCTAGTGATGGGGAAAACGCCTTGAAGCTATACCGTCAGGAGTGGGCTCGGATTGACTTGGTGATTCTGGATTTGATCATGCCTGGCATGGGTGGCAGAAAGTGTTTCGAGGAACTGCTCACGATAGATCCACACACACGAGTATTGATAAGCAGTGGCTACTCACCCGATGGTCCTACCAAAGGAGCCATTGAAACCGGCGCCAAGGGTTTTATCAGCAAACCCTACAACACCAGTCAATTGCTGCAACTGGTTCGTAAGATCCTGGACAGAAATTAAAATCTTGCCTTTATCGCCCGTGCCGGCTTGGAGCCCCGAGCTCCACGTCTAGCTCCACCGTTGCTTGGTCGCGCCGCACCTTCACCCGAACCACGTCACCCACATGCCTGGTGGCCAGAAAGACTCTAAGATCGTCAAAGTCTTCCACTTTCTTACCATCCACCGCCAGCACGATATCACCCTTTTCCATCCCAGCCTTCTCGGCCCCACTCCCGCGGGAAAAGCCGGCCACCGTGAGCACACCATCAGACGAATCCAGCATTATCCCAAGCTTGGCATCCTCGGGAGCCTGCACTTCACTGGGGAAAATAATGAAGTCAGCCAGACCAAGCTCCAGTGGTTCTCCCGGATCGGGCAGAATAATAGCATAATCTTTTCCAATCCGGCGATAAACTCTCTTGGGGATCCCCGCGCCGTAAGCAAGGTGGCCACTGCCTGCTAGCACAACCATGTGATAGTCGGGATGATCTGTCAGAAAGTTGACGATGCTTTCCGCCATTGTCTCATCCCACAGAATCTGGGCCTGGTGAAAGTACTCGAATACTTGCGGAATGCTTTCGCCATCCAGGTTCGCCTGATGCATTTCGAAAACACTCCGAAGGCGCTTCTTGTATGGTTCGTCATCAAGAATCAACTCGTCAGGTACGCGACCCTTTTCTTCCGGGCTCAAGCTATCGAGCCCTTCGTTCGCAACCTTGCGAATCAACTCATCATCCTGGTTGAGAGCGACAACAGGTATTCTATTGGCCCTGGCATACTGAAGGATATCTTCATATAAATGATAGTTGAACCTCCAGGTACTGAAGTAGTGCGACTTCTTAAGAAAAGTCTGGGTCTCGGTTTCCCCGGAGATATGGTCGTCCAGCGATTTCTGATAACGGCGCTGAAACATCTCCATGCCTATTGCCAGTTTCGGATGGTGCCGGTGCAAGGCTTGAATCACTTCAAGCTGAACGAGGTGATCGCCGTAGCGGTCATGCTTTTCGCCCACATAGACGATGGTCTTATCGGCTACCCGGAAAGCAATTTCAGATAGGGGAAGCACTGCCGCAAGGGCAATCCCGGTGGCCGGCTGGGGCACTTCAAGCTGGATTCCTCGGTCGCTTGCCGCTGTCTCCTTTTCCATGTTTTTGCCTCCAGAAAATTGTAGCCTGCTGTACTGCCCATAGTGCAAAAGCTTTCGACCAATACCACTCACCTCATCAGCATTTTCGGCCAGGATTAGGCCAAGGACACGTCTGGGATTTAAAATATTCTTCCTTATCTGCAGAAAAAAGCCCGTCGGATTCTCGGGCGTCCCTGGAAAAAAGGATTTGAGTTCAGTTTGAGGACCCAATAAGAGAAAGCTCTTTTCACCTAAGTTGGAGTGATCGATCTCTTCAGCGCTCGTGATCTTGAAACCCTGACTTTGCAACTCTAGAATAAGGGTCTCATAGATTTCCTTATTGGCTTCAGACACGAGAATGGTTCGGGTCGAATCTCCCAAAAGACGGCTTAACACAGGGCTTCTCTCAGGTGGGGCCAATCTGCGAAAAAGGTCGTAGTCTGGATCTACAACCATCTTTTGGGGTCTTTCCTTCAAAGGCAAAGAAAGGGTTTGCTCTGCGGCTGAAACAGGCAAGATATGTTTCTCTTGTCTGTTCTCTGTATGGATAACCACCGGGATGAACACGGGCATTGTACTGTTCGCAACCCGAATTTCAAATTGCAAATTATAGCCACTCCCTGGCCGATTCAACCGAATCTTGCTGAAGTTTACCACCATCGCACCTTTGTTGTTCAACCAAAATGCAAAAAAACCACTGAGATCCTCCCCGGCTGTGTTTGAAAAAATCCCTTCCAGATCCAGCCACGAGGTTATCATAAACCGCTGCTCCTGAGCCAGCCGCTTTAGCCCCTCACTGAATGCCTTATCACCGGCACGGTTTTTGAGCATATGAAAAAACATGGCGGTTTTGCCATAACCCACCGCACGTGAAGCGCGATCCTCTTCGCTAACAAATTCTCGGATGGAAATTTCATTGTCCTGGTGGACGTAACTTTCGTAATTCTCGACAATCTTCTTTCGATGTTGCCACCCCTTTTCTTTCAAGGCATCGTAATGATGATCGGCCAGATAGGCGGTCAAACCCTCGGACCAGTTGCCCTTTTCGTAGTCCACATAGACAGAATTGCCAAACCAAGAGTGAAGGATTTCATGTCCCAGTGAGGTCTCTGGAATGAAAGGCAGCTTGAGTATCTGGCGGCCCAGCAGGGTGAAGGTCGGCATGCCGTAGCCGGTGGGCAGAATGTTCTCAACCACAGCAAAGCGACGAAACGGGTAGGGCCCCAGCATATCTTCATACATCCCCAGATATTTTTTGATGTAAGCAAGGTAGCGACCTGAAAGATCCTTATCCTCAGGCAGCAAGTACGTCGCCACCTCCACGTCCCCATGGCGGTCCTTGTTTACGACGTAAGGTGCCATGATGAAATGAATATGTGGTACCGGATGCGGAAAATGAAAGATCTCCAGCCTCCCCTCGCCACTTTTGTGAGTTGTTATGGTCTCAGCTTCAGACACTGCATGGAAGCCTTTAGGAACCCTTGCTTCCAGGCTAAAATGGGCAAGCTCGGCCTCAGCAGCGGGATACCAGCCATCGAGTAGAAAAGCCCCTTTTGCATCAATTATGTTCTCAACGCTACTGCGTTCGTCATCAGAAAAAACTCCCTCATACTCCATGCGCACATGGGTGCGATCTGGATGTAAAGGGAGATAGATGCGCCCATCTTCCACCTTTGCCACAGCGGCTTCACCGTTTATTAAAAACCTGGTTATGCGTAGACCCTTGCCGGCCGATATTGTTCGCACACTTTGCGGAACGGTGGCATCCATGGTTCCATAGATCCGATGCTTTGGGAGGTCGAACGAAATTGATATACGGTGCTGGGGTAGTGAAGCTGCCGCACCAAGAGATGATAAACACAGGACACCGGCAATCACCAGGCAACCAATTAAAGCGAAAAGGATCTTTTGCATAGATGCCATCACCGCAGATCTCCTTTTTTTCGTCAAAGATGTTGTTCCGATAAATATAAGAATTCTTTCTGGGAAATCAAATGCCTACGGTGTCTGCGGCTTCTTGAAGGCTTGTAAGGAGGGACTCGTCGGTCGCGAGGAAAGAATATGTGGTGGTAGTCCCGTCAGGCAAAGAAAGCACATTTGGGGCTGCACGGCCAAATCTGGAGGAATGATGCTCCAGGGGGTAAATATGGTCAGTTGTCCGTTGAACGAACGGACAACTGACCATGTTCGCTAGATCCTTATTACATCTCTGGCATGTAAATGCTCTCGTACAGTTCTTCCAGGCTGGCAAGATGCTTGCCTTCATCCTGTTGCAGTCGGCGGAACATAGCCTCCATGGGTGCACCCACACACGCCTGCGCCATTTTCCCGTAGAAATCCACCGAACGTTTTTCTTCGTGGATAGCGTATATCATTACGTCCTGGGAAGTGGAATCCTCATCCAGAGGCTTTATCTGAAGCAGCATGGTCAATTCCATGCTTGGGCCCTCTTCCACACCAGCTTCGTGTAGGGCGACCTCTTCCTCGAGAAAGGCTTTCTCCAGGGTATATTTGTGCTCCAGCTCCTCGAGAGCCAGCTCTTTTACCAACTCCCTGGCCCGCTTATCTTCGACCATCTCGTAAGCTTTCCGATAAACATCGAAGCTATCCTTCTCCATTTCAATTGCCTTCTCAATTGCTCCTTCCCTGGTGTAGCAAACCTCTTCAAATTCACTCATCGCTTTCCTCCATAGCATCCAAATAAGTGCCAAAGCATCCAGGCTCGAAAGAAGTCATGGCGTATATTACGTGATCGTTGTCAAGGATTCAAGAGAGATTTTTCACTATTCGCCCGTGGAGCCTGTTATAGGTCCTCAAGTGCGGCGGATTAAATGGGTTTCGCTTCAATGAATCGTGCCTACCCCCTCCTCTGACCATTCCAATCGATCGAGGAGCTTCCGAACGAGCTCAGCAAATGCGGTCTTGGCCACCGACTCGCTGGGTTCTGCCACAAATGGCCGTCCTGCATCACACTGGTGTACGACACCAGGATCGATGGGTATGCGCCCCAGGAATACCACCCCCAGCTCTCCGGCTGCCTTCTCGCCTCCTCCTATTTTAAAGAGATCTATCTTTTCACTGCAGTGTGGGCACACCATACCACTCATGTTCTCAACAATGCCCAACACCGGCACTTCTATCAGCCTACTGAAACTGACGGCCTTGCGCGAGTCCAGAAGAGCAACATCCTGCGGAGTAGTCACGATCACGGCACCATCCACCTCTTTGATGAGCCGGGCAACACTGAGGGGTTCATCTCCAGTGCCTGGAGGCAGGTCAATGAAGAGAAAGTCTAGATCACCCCAATGCACATTGCCGAGAAACTGCTTGATAGCGGAATGCTTGAGTGGCCCCCTCCAGATGATAGCCTTGTCAGGATCGGGTGAGAGAAGGGCCATGGACACTGCTTTAAAACCTTCGAATACTTCGACTGGATTGACACCTTCACCACTGCCGGTCAAGCGCTGACCCTCGATACCGAGCATTCTCGGCACATCCGGACCGTGAATGTCAGCGTCAAGAATTCCGACTTGATGACCCCTGAGGGCCAAAGAAGCAGCCAAGTTGATTGCTACGGTACTTTTCCCCACGCCACCCTTACCGCTCATGACCATAATCTTGTGGCGAATGCTGAAAAGTCTCTCCCGTACCCTTTTCTGCTCATGCTCTGCTTTTTCGCCAGAAGAGCATTTGTTCGAAAGATCGCAGGCTTCACAAGGTTTATTATCTTCACACTCTTTTTCTGCCATTCCCAGTTCCTTATCCCAACGTTGCTTTCACATTAGCGGTCATCGCATCTACTCCCAAATATTGTTCGGCATAAGCGTTTTGTCAAGCGTTACTCCCGGCAAAACCACCCCGTCTGCTCTTTTTATAGAATACTACGCGAAAAGAAAGGTTTGGATAGACTGCAATCCCATAATTACATTTTGACCCAGTCTTAAGCATGATTCTTGCTTAATAACGGCGCTGGTTTTCCCCATCCTTGGCAACCGCGGTTGGAAAATCAGGAAATCAAGTCGGAGGGTGCACATGAACAAACTGATTCACGACCTCTTGGAAATCAATCGCAGACTTTCTTTCGAACTGTGGCACATTACAAACATCAACAAGAAACCGAGTGGGTTGTCTCCCAGGATGTTACTGCCAACCCAAGTAAGCGGGGACGTGCGTGTTGGCGAATATGAACCGATGATTTTGTATTGCGGCCTGCTGAATGGTCTGAATTACTTTTATTTGATTGAAAATCCCGGCGAGATGAGCGCCACATCCGATCTTAATCTATACGAGGTTAGAAACGGTAGCTTTAGCAAGGTCGCTGGGATTGAATTCAAGGCTCACAATCCCGGAAAAGAAATAATTCGGCAGGACATCCAAAAATTGGTCCGGGACCAGATAACCGGGAATTGGTTTCACATCCTTGAGGACATCGACCACGATACACTAGCGGACATTTTCGCCAAGCTTACCGGCTCACTGAGAACCCACTCAGACAATCTAGGCGACGACCCTATCTCAATTTTGTTCTGTTTTTGTATTCTGGAGAGGAAGTGGACCTGCGTAAAGCACTTTTTCTATGACCGGTCACGCGGAGATTTCAACATGTATGTAGACAACTTTTTCGACTTAGACTGCCACGTTGAGTCAAACCATATCGTTGTAAGCAAGGGTCTAGACTGGTATATCTTTCAACTCTACACCGAAGGCTTTCTTGGACACTGAGAGCATTTCAGGTGTAATATTTGAAATTGCAGATTGTTGCTTCCGCCATATTATGAATTGTCTATTGAGACTTGCGCCAATCTGAGATCTACAATCTAAAACTCTTTACATACTACCAATTTTCAGCTATAAGCTGAGCATCTTAGGAGCGGAACCGAGTTTTTTTCCAGGGAGTGCGGTTATGGAACCTGAAAGAAAAGCAGGAATCAGCATCGTCTTTGGGATTCCGGCAATCGTTGGCGCAGGTCTCGTCTGGCAACTTTCGGGAAACTGGCAGGTTGTCTTTGGCTATCTGGGTCTGCTTGGCTTCATTGTTGGTGCCTTCCTCGCCAACCCCGAGCAGATGATTTCCTCCGAAAACGAATCCGAGCACTAGTACGCCAGTACGCCATCACTCCAGGTACCTACAAGATACCCAGCTCTTCTCCTAGCACTTTATAAGGCTTAGGGAACTCGGGTTGGAAGTTTTGGTAGAAGGTTACCGGATACCTGGCACCAATCTTGTTTCCAGCTTCCCGCAAACCGTGGGCGAGCTCCTGCAACTCCTTGCCGGGCAGACCAAAAACCATTTCATCGTCTTGGGTCATGGAGAAGACTCGGTCTCCCATTCCCGGGATGGCCACCCGGGCAACTTGTGAGGTGAAGGGTGCAATCAGGTATTCACTGCATTCCACTTTACCACCGAAGGTTCCGAAGAGACGTTCACCCTTTCGAAAAGCCCATGCCTGAATCATACGCATAACCTGGGCGGGGTTGCCATAAATTGCAACCGAATCGGGCTCATACAATCCTTTTGCCAAAGGAGCAAGCACAATTGCCTTCCATTTGTCATTGTCCAAAAGGTTCATCGAGGCAACCTCTTCTCGAGCTCTCTTCTCATCATCATGGAAGTTAACCTCACAGAAAAGGCTAGCCAGAGAACCTTGAGGATCATCTGAGCCACTGAAGCCAAAAGCGATCATTGCCGGTACACAAATCAAATCTTCCTTGGTGAGCCCTACAGTCCATCCGTAGACCCTGGCCATGGTCACCGCCTGACAGATAGTGATCCTTTTCTGCAAAGCTAGCAATGGCTGACGCGTTTTTTCCGGAAAATCAGACTCGTCTTTGAGAAACTTCACCGCCACAGGAAAGGTCTTCAGCCGTAGTCCATTGCTGATGAAATCATTGATTTCCCTAAAGTTCACATCAGTCATGGTACCTCCTTCCTTCGTTACAGTTTAGTAATAGCTAGGCGCTATTCAGTAGAGTCGCTCTGCACCGACACAACAGTGTATTGCGGTGTGTAAAACCGGAATGTGGAATTGAAGCTCCCTGCAGTCCACCTGCGGCGGACAGGGAATCTTCGAAATAGAAGGAATGAATCCATTTTATTGGAGTTCGCTCGCTAACCCCACAGCAAGCTACGGGGAATGCGCTCGCTGGAGCATTTTCAAAGTGAAGAACGGAGAGACTCCTTACTCCCTTGCAAAAAGAAATCTGTGAAGCCACTAGGCCGGCTATTTCACGGTCTCGCCACACCGATTCGCAAAATATCCAGACTAGGACGAATTCTATCAAAAGGTCTGTTGGACCGCAACCGAAAGCCCCGCGTGCGTATGGACTGCTGTTTCCTGTTTTCGGAGGGTTTTTAGAGCAGACTAATGTCCGCTTTTTGAGAACCAGGTGTGAACTGGGTTGAAGTTTTTATTTCTTCTCTGCCATGCGCTTGATCTTTCTCCCATAATGTGCAGCTATTATGTCGCTGAGATACTGGCGGTCGGCAGGAGAAATGCTGGTGAACCGGATGCCCACCCCACAAGGAGGCCTGTCTCCTTCGGAGTAGAGGGGATTTGACCAGGCCACCTCGGCAGAAATATTCAGAGAGTTACGATTGGGTGCCATGACAAATACCCTGAGCTTCTCTTTCGGACGCAGGTGGGCCCGACAGAGAATAAATGCCCCAC
>WOR8_10002453_pt1 | contig 18358 bp, 18 predicted proteins | sample DeeMarSeWOR38_10_FD_19890 | JGI IMG/M metagenome (IMG submission 19890)
TGTCGCTTTCCTTTCTGCGGCATTTCGACTCATCAAAGCCACTGCCTGCTTACCACCCATGAACTTAAAGGGAAAGCCCATCGTAACAAAAGGAAGAACCTTCTTTCCTGTCAGATCACCCAGGCCCTTTATACATGCAATGATCACTGGCGATGCAGAAAACCCCCATACTGGTCCCCCCAGAAGCAAAATGTCGTATGATTTGATATCTGGTAAGTTAGTAATGGTGAATGGTTTACAACTGCGTACCGATCCTGACTCGACCTGCACATCGGTCTCGATCTGTATCAAATCTGTGCTGTGGCCATCTTTTTTCAAGATATCGGCGATCCGGTCGGCAAACTTCCTGGTCGTGCCTGTCTTTGAATGCACAATAATGCCAATCTTCATCAATCCTCCTTGAAATTGCCCGCATTATAGTTGAAGTTGGAGCAATGTCAAGTGATACTTATGTGTACTATTGAACATGGATTCCGCTCATATCCATATTCAGCCAGCAGCAACAAACATTCTTATGTAAATGTCACACGCCATCTATTTTGGGAACGTCTAATCTGCAGCACCTTGCTCATCCTAATGGTTGAATACCAGTGACTGAAATATTAAAGCTGTTGACATGGACAGATGCTGCCTTATTATTTGTCTCATGAAAGTCCTTGCTTTGCTTGGCAGTCCTAGGAAGGGCGGTAACTCGGATATTCTTGCTGACGAGTTGCTCAAAGGAGCAGCACAAGCCGGCGCAGACACAAAAAAGTTATACCTTGATGATTTCGCGATCCGACCAATCGGCGAAGTTGCAGATAATAGCCGCGCCCGGAGTGATTCAAGAGCAGATGATGATTTCCTTAAGATACTCGAAACCTTCTTGGATGCACAGATTATTATCTGGTCAACGCCTATCTACTGGGCAGGAGTGTCGGCGCAAATGAAATGTTTCATCGACCGCATGTCGTCGTATTTCAATAACCCGCAATATGCTGAACGTTTCACTGGCAAGGGTCATATATTCCTGTGTACTTACGGCCGGGATGACATTGAGTACAGCAAGCTCGTCACCGAACCCATTAAGAATGTGATAGAAACATTAAGAGGTATCTACCTTGGCGACATCTGCGTTCCATCATGCTACGAGAAAGGCAAGATTCTCGCAAAACCCGAAATTTTTAAGCAAGCGTCTGACATGGGCAAGAATGCAGTAATACATATGATCAATCAGATAACCACAATGTAGCGTAGCCCGTGGTTGCCCAATCTATTGGGCTTGAATGGTGCGCAACAACATAGCTGATGATTTTGTCAACTTCCAGGAAAACTATTGATTAGCTCAATCGCAAATTCAAGGATTCTGTCTATATTATTCTCTAAGTCTTCTTTGGTATTAGTAATCCTCAAGTCTGGCGGTACGCCGATCCCTTCCCAGCATATTCCATTATGATCCTTGAACATATTTATCGAAAGTGAGTAATACCAACTATTGGGAAGTTTTTTTGCGTCAGCATCAGCAAAGCAACCGGCGGTGAAATCACCGACAATAGTAGCATGTGGAAGCACGCGCATTGCCAGTGCAAAATTCTCGGCGGCACTACCTGAAGTGTAATCTGTAAGCAGAACTAAGGGTTTCGTGAATTGCATAGGACCATCGGGCTCTACGTACCACATCACAGGTGCAGCAAAATCCCCGTGTCCAGGGCCGCTTTTCTCCTCTATTGTCATGTACAATCTCCTCTCATCTGCAAAACGGTCAGCAATCGCCTTTCCGACCCTATCATCGCCACCGCCGTTCCTTCTAACGTCGATGATAATACCCCTTGCGTTTTTGAAATTAGCGATGATTTCATCAATGATTGCTGAGCTCTTATCGACATCGTCGAATTTATTGAAGTGGAAATAGCCAATATCATCCGTTAGCCATGTATATGCAAATATACCTTCATGTCTTTCATGCAGCTCCGTTGTGATATATTTCTTATCTATTGGCCGTTGCTTAAAATAACTGATGAAATTTTCCATACTTCCGAATCTTCCCATCAACATTTCATGCGACTTGCCAGACCTAAAACTTCTCGTCGGGTTCCTTGAATCAAGTCTGACATGAAGATCGTTAAGGTGGCTAAGCATGTTGGACATAATTTCGAATAACTCATCTTCACTGGTCTGCGGCGTAACCTTTTTACGGTATACTATGTAAAGAAGGTCCCAATCGATGCGTTTCGCCAAGAAAAGAGCATAACGTTTGTCAAATTCCTGCCACAGATGTTCAAAATTTTTCTCGGGGTCGCTCAACTCTTGCGCACTTGTTACAGCAACGCCGATCAATAATAGCCAAAAAAAAGATAATGATATATATTCGTACATCCTATTAGCGTCCTTTCTTTGGAATAATAATCCATCCTACACCCGATACAAAAGCATTGTGCGTACATCAATATCCCATGCGTACAAGTTTGAGAACAAGTCCGCCGCCTTTGACCCACGGTGCCTGCACGCCATCAAATGAATATTCATCGACGAATTTCAACATCATTGTGTTTTTTTCAATCTGATAATCGCAGATGAGCTTGCCGCCCATGAAATCCGGGATCCGCGCAACGACCGGGTGTGCGATAAGTGTATTACCATCTATCTCATATGTGCCCGCGTTAACGACCAATGAGTCAAAGCGTTCGATCTTCTCCGCATCGGTCGGATTCCAGCGCTTCGCAAAAGGGCGCTGCGCTTCGGCACCAAATACCCAGACCATGCTGTAGAAACTGGATGTAAAGACAATAATGCTCGGCAGAGGCTTGCCGGCAATTGGTTCTGACCCGCCCTGCCGCGCGACGTTCTCAACCTTCCATACGCCAACTACACCCCTGGGTTCCATTTTGTGACCACAATCTTTATGCATAATCTGTATAAAGTATAACAACTAAAAACACAGTGGTCAACCAGTAAGAATTTTGCTTTCCTGCTTGTCATTTCATGTAAGGTTCCAATATCTTCTCTCTCAATCCAGCAATTGCCTTTTCTGCTTCGGGCGTCACGCCATTCATCATAACGCCAAGCGCGAGATCCTTGCCTCTAAAAATTAGTGCTGTGCAGTAGAAGGTACCTGCACTGCCATTATGACGGCTAACTTTGTAACCTTCATGCTCCCGCAAGCCCCACCCCACTGCATACTGCATCGAAGAGTCGGTACAGGGGTGCAGAAATTGATACGCTGTCGCCGTGATTATTGTATCCCTACCATGCAATCCAATGAGGTTGATCTGCAGAAACTTGGCATAGTCCCGGATAGACATGCTAATATCCCCCGCTGCATTACATATCTTCGGCAACTGATACTCATCGTGCGGGTCATGTGGACATACGTGATCACTATCTGTATCGAAGTAGTGTCCCCAAGGCTGATTATCATCTTCATACGCGGGCCAGCCGAAAGTGCCTGAGATTGCCAAAGGTCGAAAAAGCTCATCCTGCATGAGCTGCTCCCACGATTTGCCACTCACCTTCTGTAACATAGCTGCGGCAATGCCATAGCCTGCATTAGAATACGTATACCCTCGTGCCGTATCAATATCCACTGGTTCCTGCTGCAGAAGCCAGCCAGTGAAGGCGTTCCGCTGCTCAACACTGTCACCCTGGAATTCCGGCAATTGTGCGAATTCCGCGCCCGATGTGAACGGCATGATCCTTGCCCGGTGTGACATTAGATCCTTCAGCGTCTTGTCTTTGTAAACGTCGCGTGCCGCTTCCGCGAATTCGGGGAATACATCGATTATACGTGAATCCCAGTCGATCAATCCCCTTTCAACGAGCACGGCAGCAACAAATCCGGTTATGGCTTTTGTATTGGAACCGATGTGAAATCTGTCATCAACCCTGACCGAATCAGGAGCACCCAGCTTCCTCAGACCGTCAACACCGATAGCCAGAATGGATTCGCTGGTCAGAACAACGGCCGCAATGCCCGGGATACCATATTCTTCTCTGTATTCTCGTAAACACTGCCTGAGTGCATCTGCGCTTGTCATTGTCGGTTGCTTGACGGCTTCACTGTACCCTAGCAATGCAAGCATCGAGGCAAGGATCCATGCTGCTTTGAAATGTCTTTTCATGCAACCTCCTTATATAATCATTTTCTGTAATAGAGAGTTTAGGAACTTCAGATGGCACGATAAATAACCTTCGAACAAAGCTGATCATAAAGCGCTATATTGTATAATACGCACGAATTATCGATAAGTTTCACCCGATTTATTGTCGCCCACAAGGATATGCAGCATCCAATGAACACAGCACGCATGTGCAAATGACATGATTACTTAGTAGCTCAATAACCTATTTGTTATTCGGGTCTTGCATTTCAATGTCCAAGAGCTATATTAATCTGTGATGGCACCACAGCATAGACCGGTGTTCATTCATTCTGTTTTTGCAGCAGTATTATTGATCGCAATTTCATGCAGACCTAATTCCGGCATAAATAAGCCGGCAATTGCCAAAAAGCATGAGATTCAGTTTAAACTTGAACGAAATAACATATTGCTGCCGGTAAAAGTGGGTGATTCGCGTGTGTTCAATATCATTCTTGATACAGGCATGCATTTTGAAGGACTCCTACTATATAATATTGCTCCAGAAGACAGCATCACACTCGAGAACGCGATCGAGGTTGAGGTTCCAGGTGCGGGTGGAGGTGCACCGTCTCCCGCGCTAATGGTAGATTCAATATCATTTCTTGTGGGCGACCTAGAGTTCAAAAATCAAAGACTTATAATCTTGCAGAGCGACATCATGAAAGGCTTCGCGTCTGAGGGTGTTACCGGATACTCCCTCTTTGGCAAATACATCGTCCACGTTGACTATGACCGTATGGCTATAGTACTCCATGAATCGAAAGCCGTAATTGATTCGACCTGGGAAAGGCTTCATATGACTTTCAAAGAATACAAAATTCCCTGGATTGAGGCAGTAGTTAACATTGACGGAGAAGAAGATATCCCGATCTCCTGTTATATAGATCTTGCTTCAAGTGATGCCCTCGAATTATTGGTGAAAGAAAACATGAAGTTCAACCTTCCTGAGGATTTAGAGGATGCGTATCTGGGTAGAGGATTAAGCGGCGATATCTACGGACACAAGGGCAGAATTGCCGCGTTAAAGCTGGGATCTTTCTACTTGGAAGACGTGATGACCCATTTCGCCCCTGCCGAGATAAGATCAAAACAGGAAAATGCCGACGGGATCATTGGTAACAATGCACTAAGAAGATTCAATGTAATCTTTGATTACAAGAGAGCAAGACTTTATATCAAACCTAACGAATACTTCAGCGAACCGTTCTGAAGACGCTTAACGCTTCAGGCTCAACACAGCACGCCTAAACGTATTCCAGTCATTACGAAGCGCCCCGTCTTCATATTACTTTCATAACACAACAAGGGATATCACGGCAGTCTTGACCGAAAGAATGAGCAAACGAACGTTTGCCTCCTAAGCTTAATAACATCACTCCATTTTCGCAGGCACGCCAATCCATCTTGGAACATTGTTCAGGTATTCTTGATAAGCCCCACAATATTTACCAAGACAATATCTTTCTTCTATGAGCGCCTCTCTATGAAGGCAGAAAGCCATCAGTATGGTGAGGAATATAAGTAAGAATGAAAGAGAAGCGATACCGGCACCCATGCAGATTAAAATAATGGCCAGGTACATCGGGTGTCTCGAAATTTTGTAAGCGCCTTTCGTAATCACCTGATCCGGATTTCCGGCAATAAAGTCAAAGGTGGCAGTGGTCATTAATATCGCCCCAACAACAAATATAAGAAGGCCAACATAAAACCAGACAGTCGCAAACTGAAAAGGCAAAAAAACAGAATATGCCAAGGCTAGTAACCAAAGAATATTTGCGGTTGTACCCGTATATCTTTCAAATCGATTTCTCCTAAACTCCTTTGGGATGTGACTTCTTTCCCTCACATCTTTCCCGACAAACGCCATGACGAGCATCTGTATTGCAAATATAAACATGAATATCCACGCGTTCCATAGGCCTATTCTTAGGGCCGGTGTCAACGACATCTCACACCTCCTTCATAGCACTCACTGCTTACGCGCTTTCACAATATAATAATGCCACGTCGTCGAGATTCCGTTTTCCCCTCCATACTGCTGTGCTAGTGCCTTGACAATATCCCTATCCTTACTTCGGTCGAAGTCTTTCACTAGCGGCACCATCTCGATCGTGTCCATGAGAGCTTCTTCGTCTCGGAAACGCTCCTGTTCTCTGTAATCTTCAATCCCTTCAATCGTGAAGCCAGCATCAGCTAACCCTCGACATACTTCCTCTTTCCACTTATCCATGACACGAGGAATGCAAAAACTTTCGACCTCAATCCTGTTCCCAAAGAATTCCTTGATTTCCCGGTCAGCATCAGGGCCAAGGCCATATTCGAAGAAATAGCCACCTTGCTGAAGTGCGCGGTATGCTTCATGTGGTGAGTATTCGGCCAACCGGTTAATCACAACATCAAGGGACAATCCAGAAAACGGGAGCGCCATGCCGTCGCCTCTAATGAACAACACGTTTGGCGAAGATGAATTGTTGCTTTTTGCGATTTGAATCATTGCATCTGAGATATCTAAACCGAAAAATTGAATTCCTGCGCAAGTTGATGCCAGGGCCTGAAGAATATGCCCGGTTCCACAGCCAATATCAAGGAGTTTCATGCCTTGGCAGAGGTTTGATAGTATTATCTTCGTATACGGATTTTGCCCCTCTCTCCTATCATGTTTGATCGCTTTGTCCCTGAGCAACGCCTGCCGCTTGGTATCACCTTTACTAGTCATTAAAAGCCAACGAAATCAAACATTCCTTGCCTGATGTTCTGATGTACTGGTATACTTCTGCTGGGTTTTCGCTTTCCGCAATTCGTAATTCTCTGTTTCCCTTTATTCCACACTTTCGATAACCTGCAGTTCATCTCTAATTCTCTTCTTCGCCATATCGATGACAGTTAATATGTCATGATGAGTAGTTTCCGGCAAGTTGTTGAAATCCATCAGTGTATGTTCAAACCCATGATTAGGCATAAACTCATCTATTGTTAGCCGCAAAGCTTGCATAGCTGTATTATGATGATTATACTCACCCATCTTTTGGATTGAAGCATATTTTATCGCACAAAAAAGGCTCCATTTATTGTTGGCAATATCGTCTTCACACCTTCTGTCATCCGTTTTGTGCCAGTTGGCCGAATCAGCGAGCAACTGTTCGGCCATCTCCAGGGCCTCCAGATCAACTTTTCTGACTGGAGGACAATACCACCAATAAATCGCAAAAGATAACTCATTATCTCCTATCTCCAACATTTCCCACAGAAAATAGCCTAAAGTAGTTTTCATATATATATCTTCGAAGCCGCGGTGATCTACCACTTCATACTCTATTTCCGTTACTTTGCCATTCGGATAGGTTAATGTGCCCATTATCCTTTGATTGCGTACAATCGCGAACAGCTTTTCCTTGTTAACACCATCGTCCAAAGAACTTTTCGGCAAATCCATTGAAAAAACAAAACCTTCTAGATACTCGCTTCCTCCTTCCAGCTTTTCATTCTGTATTTCATACCTGAATGGAAGATAATCATCAGGTAATTCCTCCTGCCCATACCCTATGATTACTCCAAGATTAAGAACCACTAGAAATGCTAATATTCTATTTTCCATTATTCATCTCCAGTTCCGTCCGGTGGTCTGAATAATGAAGGATCAGGCGGTTCTTCGCTGCCGGTAAGCGAGATCATCTCGTACATGGTCACGCCATTCTCGTACACTGCCCAGTTGGGCACCCTTAGATCGCCGAATTGTTTCATCGGCCCGAACGTATACCGGTATTGCGTGGTCGCCCAAACCAGAGGCTCTCTTCTCGCATTCAGAATGATCCAGCCATGCATAATAGTGTCTGGCCCGAGGAATTCCAGGCGGCGGCTGTGCGGGATATCTCCTTCGCCAAATCGAACCTCATAATACGGATCACCAATTGCTATACCGCGGGCAATCCGGTATATACTAAAAGGCGCTCGCTCCATTGCATTGTCAAACGACTCTTCACTGCCGAATGCGAACTCGCCATTAGTTATTGACCAGTACCTATGTTCGGGACTATAGGCTCTTATTCTATGGTGGCTCTCACTTTTCTCTTCGACCCAAGATCGCGGGCCGCTAAGGTCGAGGACCTCATTTTCGATGTAAGATTCAACTCTATACCATGGATACCACCTATGCACAAAATGAATGCTTTTCAGCTGCGCCCAGACTTCCATGCCACCCATGGTTTCAACCATTGCCTCGGCTTCGGCAATCGCTAACGGTTCACCCCGCACACCGCCTGCCTTTTCCTGCGCCAAACCAAGCTGGCAAACCAGCAAGACCACGCCCATCACTATCAAAGACGATTTCATAACATCCTCCGATAAACAAAACGCGACAATCTCACAATACACACCCTGCTTCACACTCAACGCAGTGCGCTTTTAACATAATGTTGCAGTCGGATTACATATTGCGAAACTCGCTATTATTATTCCCTGCACCGCGCTCCTCTGATTTAATTGATGGCTATTTCACCTTACTTCTTATCCATTCTACGATATCTTCACCCAACTTCTCTCTAACGTTACCAAAAGAATGGTCTGTGTGATAAGCAATGACTTCAACATGGTGAGCATTATGTCTCTTCATAGCCCGATATAGTGGCGCCAGGTGATGTTCGATCGTAACGTTGACATCATCCCAGCCCCCAATCAACAAGATTTCTCTATCTGCAAGTCCAGGCGCGTTTAACCTTAAATCATAAAGATCTACGTTATCAATTAGCTCTTGCAGTGCAACATGACCTTCAAATTGGATTGGTCCTTCAGGCGCTTTGTATTCATCAAACATTTCATTTATCATTTTGGCCATAGCATCATTACGCAGATATTCCCTGGCAAATTCCCCATGATCAGTTCCCGCAATAGAAATGATCCTTCTTATTTGAGGATGGCTCGCTGCGAAGGCCAATGCCATACCTCCTCCGTAGCTATCTCCACATAATACAATGTTCGAAGTATCAATTTTGAATGCGCTAACAGTTTCTGTATTGTGCAGGTAGTCAAAAGCAGCCTGAATGTCACCGATTGTATTCTCCAAACTGAACCGTCCCTCGCTTCTGTGTGTACCTCGATAATTGAAAGTAAAAGCATTTATGCCTGATGCCGAGATTCGTTTGCCCAATCCCAGCACGTCCGACGGATTCCCCGGAAAGCCCTGCAACAACAAAACAGTGGCTAATGGTCCTTTACCTTTGGCGGGGTAGAACATGCCTTTTAAAACGCATCCATTACTATTAAAATCGACACTGACAGGCTCACCATATATCATTTCTATGTGTAACAGCAGACTTCCAAGGAATGCAAAAGGAACAATACAGAATCTCCCTAATTTCACATAACGCCGTTTCATTCAAACCTCCTTCCTAAAAGATGTCTTACAAGTGTTGCCGATTGTGGCCGAAGCAATTTCACTATAAGACCAGCCTTCTGCTTTGGTCATTTGGATTTCAAGTTTTGGTATTGCTTCGTATTTGGATATTCGGATTTAGGATTTTCCTTCTTTTTACCAACTACATAGTACATACTACTTACCATCGCAAACTGAGATCGGTGTTCGTTCTTACCGTATCGACGCATACCCTCCCTCGACCCCGTTCTTCGAGAGGATAACCTGCCACAACTGATTCTTCCTCGCCCTGAAAGCACCGGCGGATGAGAGCAGGAAGTACCTCCACATCCGGTAAAACCGTTCATCATAGTTTGATCTTATCTTGTCCCAGCTGTTCATGAAATTACGGTACCATGACATCAGCGTCTTGTCATAATCAGTGCTGAAATTATGCCAGTCTTCCATGACAAATAGCATCTCAGTCGAAGCAGCTATTTGCTTGATCGAGGGAAGCAGACCATTGGGAAAAATATACTTGTCTGTCCATGGTTCTGGAGCCTTCACTGACCAATTGCCGCCAATCGTGTGCAGCAGAAACAAACCATCATCCTTCAGACACTTGTAGACATGCTTCATAAATGTTTTATAGTTCTTGTAGCCTACGTGCTCGAACATGCCGACTGACACGACATGATCAAAGGTTTCGTCAATATCTCGATAATCCTGCAACCTTATTTCAACCGGCAAACCCTTGCACCGATCTCTTGTCAGCGCTACCTGCTCTTTGGATACCGTGATCCCGACTGCAGCGGCACCATAGTTCTCGGCTGCAAATTTGACAAAACTTCCCCAACCGCAACCAATATCCAGCACCCGCATTCCGGGTTTTATTCCGATTTTGCGACAGATCAGATCAAGCTTATTTTCTTGTGCCTCATCAAGTGACTGCGCGTTCTTCCAGTAGGCACAGCTGTATACCATCCGTTTGTCGAGCATGTTCTCGAACAGATCATTACCCAGATCATAATGCCGTTCACCGATCTGGAACGCTCTGGCTTTTGACTGCAGATTGTAGATCCGGGCCCATAGCGCCCTCAAAAGCAGCCGCCAGTTCAACCTCACCTTATGTTCAAGGTCGGCGCGGATAATGCGGTAAAAGAACTGGTCCAATTCCTCACAGTCCCACCAGCCGTCCATATAGGACTCGCCAAGGCCGAGCGAACCCTGCGACAACACCCTCTGATAAAAATCTTCATTATGAACCTGTATATCCCAGGGATGCTGTCCATTAATATCCACATCCGCCAATGCCAGTAATTCATCCGCTGTCTTTCTTAAATTCGCCATGCTAAGTTCTATCTATGATTGTGCTTGATGCTTTTCAAATATCTGATCAGCAGTATAAGACTCACCAATGTCAGAACGCCCATTGCAGCCGAAATTCCATAGCCTGCCTCAAGGCCCCTCGCCCGCATTACAATATTCAAAGCGCATATTGTTAAATCCATTAAGAACATGAAAACAAGCACGGTCGGCGCAAGTAACAGGCCAAGAGGCTCCTTTCGTAGCAGTAGAATACCGACCATCAAGAAACCGGGTAGAACAATAGACAAATCCAGAACATGTACAGGGTTGGTCATTAGGCCAATCTCGAATAGGTTCTCTGGTGCCGACCCGGCAATCAACACCGGTACGACCTCTGAAAGCCAAAGCATATAGAACACGCACGCGATCACGATCAAATAAATCCCAACCACCTTGGCAGGCACTTTCTCTTCAAACCATTCTGCAACATCTTCTTTGAGTTGCGATATAAGAAAATAGACAAAAGAGTAGAACGACAACCCGAGAATCAGACAATAAAAAATAAAAAGACGATTAAAATGGACGGCAAAACAATATATTACAAACGAGTAAATGAGGTAAAATATCACGCCACTCCATAACAGCAACGCTATTCTGCTCTTTCTCTGGATGAAGATCGCGGCAACTATCAGGAAAGGAACTAATATCAACAGATCGAACATATCCTGCCCAACTGCTTGCGCGGTCCAATTCGGCGTTTCATTCGAATAGGTATTGGGAAAAAATAAACCAACAACGCTAACGATGACAAGCAGTATTGCCAAGAGAAAGGATGACCTGACTATTGCCTTGTTTTGTTGGTCTATACCTATGACTGAGTTCCTCCTTTCCGGTTATTATAATCTTTTCGCACGAAATTTCAACCTGTGATTGTCAACGTAAGCCCGCTGCAGCGATTCCTCGCATCATCATCGATCTTTGTACTCGAAGTATATTTCTATATCATCAACCCGCACAGCATCTTCGATAGGTTGGGAGGATATGATGTGTGATAGAACAATGTCAGATAAAAAAAGCACCGCTCTATCAGAGTCGTTTTGCTGGTCGAATGTGTCGTGGTAACTACAGAAAGCGAAGATTTTCGATAATCGCTGAGGGTTTCATTTCTTGAAGTACCCAAGTTTCAACTGCAGGCGTGCAGCCACAATTTGTACATACACGTGGATTCCGTATTGCCTTGCGGCAGCAACATTCAGTCAACTCACCGTCGTTGATAACCACACTTGCCCACGTCGGTCTCTGCCAGTTATCATTGTATAATGCCTTCAATCCGGCAAAAGTATTCAATACTCGCATCGGGTTCTTCTTCTTTAGCGCACGAATCTTTTCTATAGCCTTTTTCCTGTCCGCAGGTGTCAATGTGAGATCATTATCGTCCAGCCCCACATAGGGTGTAAAAAGGTGAAAAAATATCCCCCTGATACCATTGTATCGAAAGATGTTCGCAACGGCCTCTTCCAGATCCAGTAGGTTCACCCTACTTATTGTGTAGTTAACATAAATTCGCCGATGTTTACTCCTCATGATGTTTTTTATGACAGTATTGAAAGAACCCTCTTTTCTCAGAGTATCGTGGTCGGTTGGGACACCGTCGATACTAACCCACAGATAATCTGCCTGAGAATTAAGCCCAATTGTTCCGTTAGTGCAAACCACTGTCCTAAAGAAACCAATTTGCTTAGCGTACGCTACAACATCCCAAAGCTTATGCCCGATATCGTCCCGCCAGAGAAAAGGTTCACCACCCGTGATGACTAATACGCGCGCACCTCTTCTGTACAATGTTTCAAGGTCACGCTGCACCTCACGAAGGGTCAATGCTCTGTACCCTAGATTCGAGACGATGCAATGTTTGCATTCGAGGTTACATTTGTCTGTTAGTATTATCGACCCCGATAACGGCAATCTTCTGCGCATCATTCTACACTCAAATGCCCACCTGAAATAGTAACTCAATTTATCTACATAGTTCATCGGCAACTCCCAGATTTGCTTTTATGGGGACTTTGTATTACACATTGTCTCGTGCTTTCTGACGTAGCTTTCGAAATTCTTCAGGAAATCTTCAGTAGCTTTGGCAGAATATTTAAGATAAAATCCAGTGGGTTTCTTGTCTAAAATCGTTCTCTGAAAGTAGGTAACCCGTCGGCTCAGATCATAATATCCTACCTCATAGTAGCCATCGGACTTCAACACGCAGGGGAAAATATTGACATTCTGGCTGAAATCGATCATCTCAAAAATCACTCTCTTTAAATTCCTCTGTAATTGCTTTACATACGTCGATCGGCTTTGATAGAATAGCCAGCTATATTCATAGATTACGGTATAACGATCATCGTTTGCGTCCATCTGTGTTATCTTTGTATGCTTCTGCTTAGCGAAATTCAGAAGGTGTATGAAATCATAACAGATATCCAGCAGCAAGCTTTCTGCACAAGTTGTGGTGAACGTATATTCAACGACACATATCGTATCCTCGCACTTGAAAAATGTCTCCAGCGTCTCTGCCTGGGCAACAGGTAGCTGAAGGAAGCCAGCAAGTACAAGTGTGCCAAACAACATTCTACAGCCTACGCGATTCACAACGGGATTCTCTCCGGCCACGGCTCAGATTGACACACGGACCATATTTTGCTGACGTAATTGAGTGCATAGTAATTCTGCGCAAGGTGTATCCAATGACAACCCTTCACATTCAATATCAAACCATGTTTGTCCTCGCGTTCGTGCATTCCCAAGAGCTTGATTCCAGTAAGCAGAGAACCAAAATCTTCATAAATGTTGTTACCGAACAACGTTTGGTACTTCGCATAAGGTATCCTTGTTTCGTAGAGTCGCCAATAAAGCCAAAATATCTTCTTCATTCGCTCGGTCACATGCATTTTCAAGGCAACAGGCCTTCTCCTTGCAATCATTTTGATGTAATCAGCAATGGAAAATGTGTTAAAGTAAAAACCTTCGCCAGTGTAGCTGGCCGCACTCGGCCCAAATCCAACATAGTAATCTCGGGTGACCGAGGAATAGTGAGGTTTGTTGGATCGTACAAACGACCACACTGACGAACGTTTATACCCGTTTGACTCAAGGAACTCATGTACAAAGTAATACATCCTTCTACGAACGGCAAGCGATGGCATTCTCAGCCGCCTAAGCTTCTTGTACTTTCCAACCGTCGTATACGGAAAGGTAAATAACGGATAGCATGTGATCTGATCCGGACTGCATTCCACGGCAGCAAATAAATCGGCTTCCAGATCGTGTTGCGTTTCACCAGGGAGAGCAAATATGAGGTCAATATTGTAGTTGACAAAGCCACTCTCACTAATATCCTGAGCTGTCTGTCGTGCCGTAGAAGGATCATACTGTCTTCCGAGTAATGCAAGATTTTTTTCCTGGTAACTTTGCACGCCTAGACTAATATATGATACTCCTATTTTCTTAAGCAGACGAGTCTTTCTGCGTGTTATGTCTGCGGGCGTCGTTTCAACAGCAATACATCCGTTCAGATCAAACGCTAAACTTATGCGGTCAATAATCTGTCCGAGCTCTTCGGTCATGAGTGTTGGAGTACCTCCTCCTATATACAGAGAGCTAAACCGAGATCTACCAAATTCCCGTGCATGCAAATCTATTTCTGAGAGCAGCGCATTCTGGAAATCTTTTGCCAGAGCAGGGTCATAATGGACCTTATAGTATGGGCAGTATGGACACATGCAAGTACAGAATGGAATGTGCAGATATAGCCCGGCTCCATCATTTTGATGGTTCTCAAATCGAGATGATGAAGTGAATGTATATTTATCACCAGGTGAGATGAGGCTACGCACCAATCTAGTCAACACAGTACTTTTCATTTCAAGAAACATTCATAACATCAAATTCTGCACAGTATCATAGACTACATTTACGCTCCAGATTATGACTCCTTACACGAAATCGCGGATACCTGCTTTTCATTTGGAACTACGTATCTCTAGCTGCCGCCGTCAAGGTGCTTCCTTAATCGCATTAGTTATTCTAGCCCTGTCCAATGCGCTACCCATCAAAAATCCCACGACACCGCCACCAACAATTTCAAAGAATCGAGCGCCTCGGAAACCTTCCATTTCCATAGACAAACAGTATTCCGCATACTTAGCACCATATATATCATCGGCAACCTTGTCGCGCACCCCTACTATATCCCCACGTTAGTACGCATGAAATTGCTTAAGGGAATGAGTGCAATGTGATAATGATGACAACAATACAACACAAACCACTGTGCGCTTCAAAGCTCCTCCTCTACAATTGATATGCCAGATTATTCTAGAGAATATATGCAGATTGTCAATATAGATTTACGTTATGGCACGCTTTCCGTCCTACACCCAACGCGCTACGCTTGACACCTTACGCTCAACTGAGCTCTGAATTCCGCGGTCGATCCCTCTACACACTGATCAGTGCCTATGCGAATTCCCCGATCTAATCTTAACTTTGATCAAAAAATCAGCACCCCGCTGCAAGTCTCGAGGAAAGGACTTCTATGTCGGGGTTACATACTGCAGTCTTCTGAACCCTGTGTTCGACTTTTCTACCTACTACTTAGTACATACTAACTACTGTGAAGTTCGCCCAGACGAACTTCACCGCGTGCTTTGTATGAACGGTTTACTTTTTGCCCGCTCGTTTTCCCATTTCTTTCGTTCTGAGCGAAGTCTAAAAAGATCAACTTCTTTATAGATCAAACCTTCCTCTCCAGCAAGCAGATTTCTCTCAACCCTCTCTCTTTCAGGAGTATAGATGAACGAATCGCCAAATTCTGCAATATTGGCGAAAAAGCAATAGGCATAGATCGATCTGCGCGCGTCAAAATGAGCGGACTTGAAATCGGCTGTCACTGGAGTGAAGGCAGGATTGATAATGAGATCTACTGCTGGCTCCGCATTCTTCAATTCCACTCTTAGATCCATATCAAGGAAATCCCGGCATATCACGATCGCGATCCTCCCGAACTCGGTGCTGCAAATGATTGTCTTGTGAGGGGCGGCATGGCCAGCTATTCCCTCTGTGTGCCTCGTACCCTTGAAGTGGATCACAGCTGGAATGTGTTTCACTTGCTGCCAAAGTATGCCGTTGGGTGAAACAACGACGCTGGTGTTCTGCTTTGTGTTAACGTCATGGTATGAGCCCGGGACCAAGAACATGTTGTAGGTCCTGGCAAGAGAGATGACGTCTTCAAAAATTCGCGGATAATTGAGGTCAATGGTGAGCTCTGGGAAAATCAGCAATTCGATTCCCTTCTCAGAGGCAGCTTCTACCATATTCCGGATCATGGCTTGCGCAGTATCAACAAATTCCTCCCTGAATCTAAAAAGACCATGAGTCTGTTCCTCATAGAATTCGTGAATGATATCTCCAGCTTTTGATAAACCAATTTGGGCAATGCCCACCCGGAAACTACTTTTCTCAACGCTCGCAGTATCTTTGAGCCGGTCCAGATAAACAAGTCTATACCTTCTCGTCCGTATTTCTTCACCTCCAGCCCCTCTCTCTTCCATGAAACTGGCCACAGTACTCTGGATCATCCGTTCGAGAAGGACATTAATATGTGTTTCGTCGATCATCTCCTGCCTCGATGGTTTTTGCTCAACGATCGACTCCCACTTCATAACATGAGACAGCAATGCGTCATGCTCCCGCGCAGCTAATCGCACCAGCAAGTCCAGACCTTGCTCTTCGGCGATCGCGCTGGCTTGCTCAAGCAATTTCTTTGCCCGCCCAATATCCAACTCGATTAGCGCTAGTTTGGATTGCAGCAAATACGTCTGGGCAAGAAGTGAATGCGACGACTGTTTCTTGGAAATTTCAAGAAGCCGCTCTGTCAATTCCTTGATCTCCCCGAATAGCTCTTCTTCCCCGGAAGTTTTCAATTCGGCCAGCAATAAGTCGCACAGGTGGATCATGGCAGTGACGGTTAATGTATAATCCCCGACTTCTTCATTGATCACCTCTTCGAGGATCTTCTCGGCCTCTAATCTATGACGTGCTCGCTTACTGGACTTGAACCACAGGGCCTTAGCAACGCGATAACGCTGGTTAATGACCCTGTTCTTCGTGCGTGCATTGAGCTGTTCGAGTTTCTTAAGGTACTGCTCAGCCGAAGAGGAATCTCCTTTTTCTAGAACTATCCACAGGAGATTCAAGAGCACCAACGCAGCATACGGGGCGTTGTTCATCTCCTCATGAATCGCCAAGCTCTGCTGGTAGTGACCCAGCGCCTGTTCAACGTAGCCTTTTTTCCAATAAACTTCACCGATGTTGCCGAGTGACAACGCAACCATTTGTTTGAGCCCCAATTCCTGGTAAAGTTCGAGTGATCTCTGAAAGTGCTCCATTGCTCGATTGAGCTCACCTCTTACCATATGGATATCTCCCGAGTTCAAGGTCGCAAGAGCAATGTTAGGCTTGTCACCCTGCTCCTCACTGATCACCAGGCTCCTCTGATAATAATCCAGTGCTGTATCTAGCTCGCCTTTGAGTTGGTAAACGCTTCCAATATTGGCAAGCGAACTGCCGATATCATGTTTAAAATCGAGCTCCGTTTTGAGTGCCAGGCCCCGCTTATAAACCTCCAACGCCTCGTCGAGCCTGCCTTTCATACTGTAAACATTACCAAGGTTGTTGAGCGCTGAGGCCATATGTCGCTTGTCGCCAATATCCTCGCTGATTACCAGACTCCTCAAGTATTCCTCAATTGCTCGATCGAGATCGCCTTTTGCCCAGTAAACAAGACCCAGGTTGTTATATAGTTTGGCCATGCCCGATAAATCTTCCAGCTCCTTCAGAATCTTCAGGCTCGACTCGTGATACTCAATTGCCCTGTCGAGAGCACCTTTATACCAGTGAATTATTCCACCATGGCTTAGTAGATCCGCTATCCTCCTCCTCAACTTTCGCGTATTCTCATCGGTCTGTTTAAACTGGATGCCTTTGAGTAATTTCTCACCCTCCTCTACTGTTCTAAGCCCCATATCGAATTTTCCTAAGCGCCATAAAATTTCGGCTTTTGTGGCCAACGATTCTATTGTCCGAAGAAGATCTTTTCTCTCTGAGGCTGTTTTTACGGCCTTTTCGACCAGCGGGAGAGCATCATTGTATTCACCAAGCGCTAACTTGATCCTACTTTCTAGTAGGGTACAAGCAAGACTGTCCTCTACAGACAACCTTTTATGCGCCATAGCCTCTCCCAATAGCTTGAGCGCATCCGCATACTTCCTTTTGTTTACTAATACTTCCACTCGAGAAAACTTGTCTTGGATAGAAATTGTCTCTTTCTTCTTGTTAGATTGCGTATTGCCACTCACCAAATATTCTACTTTTGCAGGAGTGTTATGTCAAGACTACTACAAGGCCCGAGAAGCTATACGAACAACACGCTGCAAATGCAAAATGCGAATGACATAGTGACTTATTGACTCAATGACTGCTATAAATCACCGTCACCTATGGATGCGCAGCATCCAATGACATGTCAAAC
>WOR8_10007370_pt1 | contig 18358 bp, 19 predicted proteins | sample DeeMarSeWOR38_10_FD_19890 | JGI IMG/M metagenome (IMG submission 19890)
AATTCCTCGGTTTTAAAATCCTTTAAGGAATTCCCACAAGCTGAGCAAAAATTTGCATCGTCTTCTAGTTTTTTACCACATTTTTTACAATAAATCATTATTACTCACCAGTTTATAATCTCATAATACAAATGTACATAAAAATCAATCTCATAAATTTTTTATATGACATACACTTAAAATCCTGTAGTAAATCGAGTATAGGGCCCAGGACTTATTTTCGATTATTTAATTTCATAAGGTTCTTGTGCGGGATTCCAGTCGAAAACAAATAGAGGAATAAAAATTGGGATATCAAAAAACCGCAACCATATGAAATTAACAAAAGTAAATATGCAAGGAGTCATAATAATTTTAGGATGGCTCATAGTTCGACCCCAGTAGTTACCATCCCAGGTATTATCTCTCCATTTATATTTGATTAATTGTAATGTCTCTCCGGACATGATTGCATCGTTTTTATTATCGAAGATATTGTTATTAATTATCTTATTTTTAGTTGACGCGCTTATAGAAATTCCATCTCGATTTTTTACTAAATTATTATATTGTATAATATTATTGTCACAACCTGAGAGCGCTATTCCTACTTGCTCATGTAATGAGATATTGTTACGAATAATAATGTTGTTATCACAGTTAGAAAGAAACATAATCCCATGGTATTTATTTGAATAAATGAGATTTTCTTCAATAACGTTGTTTATAGACCATGTAACATGAATACCAACCTGATTGTTTTCAGTGATAATATTGCCCTGGATAATATTATTATTTGATTCGTTTTCAAGTATTATCCCGATTGCAATTCCATTATCATTATCTCTTATAAGATTATCTTTGATGGTGGTATTATTTGATCTAGTTTCAATACCACAACAGTAATCCGGCCAGGTTCCTCTAAGGTAACTTCCTTGGATTGTAAAACCTTGTATATGTACTCCATCGGATTCTATATGTACTACATCTGAATCCTCTGTTCTATCTCCATCTATAATAGTTGTATACATATCTTCACCTATGAGTCTTATTGATTTTTCTACAATCAGATTCTCGATATATGGTGAAGAATCTTCATAAACAAAAACAGTATCTCCATCATTTGCATCATCTATTGCATCCTGTATATTTGTGTAATTTCCTTCCCCTGTTCCACCTACATAAATAATTCCATTACTAAATAATAGATTAGGATTGTATTTGTTTATAATAGTACCAGATGCTGGTAAAACCAAAGCTCCAATAATTATTATACTTGCCAAAAATCCAATTAGTTTCTTTTTCATGATATTCCTCCCTATATAAAACAAATAAAACCTTTATATTTAAGATTTATGCCAATTAATGATAAAAATTAAAAAGATATGAAAAATTTCTTAATTAGTAAAGATAACTTTATTGAACGATTGATAATTTTAATATTAAATAAAAGGCTAGTTTGTACAAATTATCAATAATAATTATTAAATATTTTAAAGAAGAATGACTATATTGTGATTAATATGAGTTATTTAGTTACTGGAATAGCACTTGGTTTGGCAATCGGTTTTGCAATAGGTATAAACCTTGGAATTATCATAGGTAAAAAACAAAAACCTTGGTCTGAATTAACAGATGAAGAAAAAAGACAGAGGAAATTATTAATTGGAGCAGGATTAATTATTTTAATTATTGGATTTCTTACTGGATTATGGCAATATCTAAGATTTTAAAAATAAGGTAAATAAAATGCAAGGATTGATTTTAATTGTAATTAGTATTATTGTTGTATTAGTAATATTAGGAATTCTATTGGCATTGGTTTTTTTTATAAGAAAACAAGATAGAAAATTTGAAGAACCTGATTATCAAACATTCTTTATTTTGGGAATGAGTTTTTTATCACTGGGAATTGTGTTTATATTAGTTATAAATCCAGGTTTTATAGCTTTTATTGGAATTGGAATATGTTATATGGCAATAGGTTTAGCAAATAAAAACAAATGGAAAAAGAAGGAATAAAAAAATGGCACAATGTCCACATTGTGAGACTGTAATAGGATTCAGTAGAGGAAATTATAGATAAATGAATTAAACTATTTTAAAATTTAAGAGCGCGCATCCCAATTAAATATTGTATAGGAATAAGTTTTTTTCTGGTTTTCCAATTAATAATTTATCTATTATTAATCAGGTTTTTAAGTTCTGTAATATCATTTTTTATTGTTTCAACTTCTTCTAATTTCTTCTGCTCAAAATCAGTCAATATCTCAGAAAGCTTTTGAGTTGAAGTATATATGTGAATTGGCCTGCCTTTTCCCTCTTTTTTAAGATCTCGCTTTGTAACCCATCCTCTTCTTCTAAGCTCCTTTATTGCTATACACACTTCAGGCTGTCTCATATCTGCTGCTTGTTCAACATCAGCCGATCTGAATTCATCTACTTGATTTATATATAGTAAGGTTTTAGCAAGATTCTTTGGCATCCCTAACTCCTTAAATATTTCTACTGCTTTCTCATCTTTTTCATCTAATACAAGCATATTTTTCCGTTTCATTTTTTTCCTCCTCCTCATAACCCATAACGCGTATCCTTTTATAAAACCAATTATACATTTATAGAATTTATATAATGAATAAAAAGTTTTTGAAACATTTCATAAAAATAAATTCTATTTGCTCTTTTTATTTAACTTTAGGAATATTTCAATTGAAGATACATTAGAAGATCTTCCTTCTTCATTAGTGATACTTTCAGTACCTATTTTTATATCCTTTATCTTTAAATCCTTGATGAATCGATGTCTTACGATTTCTGCAGTATCTACTGCTCTACTAATTGCTCTACCTCTAGCTTTTATTGCGACTTCATCTGAACCAGTACTTTGAAACTGTGTTACAACTGCAAGCACATAACTCATAGAAGGTTTATTTCCGACATAAATTACGTCTTCGTTTTTCTTACTTTTTTTTGTTGTTTTATCTTCTGTTGTTTCTTCAGCCATTTTTATCCTCACCCATTAAACCCTTTTTTATGTTAAATAGTTTCTGATTATATAAACAAACCTTTTTTTATTTTTCTTTCTACAACACTTTTACATCTATTTCTTCTCCATTATGATCATAGGTTTTCCATGAATTAAAGGTAAAAGGATAAGCAACAATCATATGGATTTTTCCATACTTTCTAAATAGAAGAACATCTGCATCTGAAGGATAAAATGAAAAAGACGGATGACTATGCACTGTTCCAACTATTGAAAAGTCAATTGGAAGCATATGAAGTTTGAATATTGCATGGGAGTCACCAGATATCGTACCAGGTAAAAGTACAATCTCATTGATTGTATCCTTTTTATATGAATCAACCCTAAGAAAACCACCAAACTCGTTTGGATAAGAGGATTTTGCGCTCTCTAAAATAAATTCAAGGGTTTTTGCCTTTATTTTCCATTGACGAGAAATTTCTTTGTTTTTTTTCTTTTTAAAAATTGACATAATACTATCTTACCAGTTTCAACCTGACCATCTGATAAAATGACTCTCCAAATCTTACATATCTTGCCTTTTTCTCAGATCCGGTTATTACAATATCACTTTCAGAAGTTACAGATTGAGAGGTTTCACCATCGATAACTATCTTAGACTCTTTGCTTTTTGCAAGTAATTTTATTCCAATTTTTTTATTCAGGGGTACTACCCAAGGACGAGCTGACAGCTTGAATGGTGCAAGAGGAGCAATTACCATAGCTTCTACTATTGGATCAAGAATAGGCCCACCTGCACTAAGTGCATAGCTTGTAGAACCAGTTGGTGTTGCAACTATTACACCATCTGCACCAAAAGTTTCAATTAGTTCATTATCTACAAAAATTTTAAGATAAATGATTTTTGCAATACGCGGAGTCTGGACCGTCACTTCATTTGCAGCATCAGAAAGTCTAATGTCATCTACCATTACCTTTAATTTTGCTCTTTCCTCAACATTATATTTACCATCTAATAATTTCTCAAGCCCACTCATTGCATATTTTGATTCAATTTCTGTAAGAAAACCCATACCTCCTGAATTAATTGCAAATATTGGTTTTTCAATTTTTTCTAATGCTCTAAGAATAGTTCCATCGCCACCTATTGTAATTACAATATCTGCTTCTTTATTTATTTCATCTAAAGAGTAACCTTTAACACCTTTTTCCTTTGCAAAACTCTTCTCAATAAAAAGTTCTCCCTTATCTTTTAAAAAATCAAAAATATCATTAGCAAGTGAATATGCTTTCTTAATGTTATAATTGTAAATCAATCCCCATTTCATTTTTTACTCCTATGCTTCAGATGAAATTTTCATTAGAGGTCTTAATTTCATAAGTAATGTCGGATGCTTCAAAACCAATGCTTTTACAAGACCAAATGTACTTATCTCATCAAACTCAATATCTTTTAGCGAGTCAGCAAGCATATTTAATGTTTTATCATCAAAATCAAGAAAGATTTCCTTAAGCATGTAATTTCTTTTAAGCTTTTTACCAAATGCCTCTTTCCAACCAGTTTCATAAACAGATAGGGTTTCCTTATCAAACCTTTGTTGTTCTATTGCCTTTCCGATAGTTTCCCCTGCAATTTTTCCCGCCTCTAAGCAATGGGTTATACCACCACCAGTGATTGGATCCACCTGCCTTGCTGAGTCTCCAACTAAAATTAGATTATCTCTAACAGATTCCACGGGGTTAGCAACAGGCACTGCTCCAGCAAGAAAACGTATTGGGTTTCCATTTTTAAGATTAGGATTATTTGAAATAAAATCATCAAGAAGCTTTTTAGGCATTCCAGCTTCACTTAGATTTCCTAGAATTCCTATTCCTACATTTGCAATGTCCTTTCCCTTTGGAAAAATCCAAACATAACCGCCAGGAGCAATCTTTTTTCCTAAATAAAAATCACAAAAAGCATCTTTACAGTCAATATTTGTTAATGTGTATTGACAGCATGTTTCCAAATCTTTAGGATCAAGCCGTGTCTCAATTCCAGCCCATTGACCAATTTTTGATTCAACACCATCACACCCAACAACAATGTCTGCTTCAATTTCAAAATCTTCATCGTACTGCTTAGCTTTTACACCAATGATTTTTTCTTTTTCCTTTAAAAGTCCAGTTGCATTTGTATTCATTATAATCTTTACACCCGCTTCTGATGCTTTTCGTGCTAGTTCTTGATCAAAAATATCTCTATACACTACGTAACCTGTTTCATTTCCAGCCATCTCAGCAGAAAGCTTAACCATAGTTCCATCTGGGGAATAAATCCTAGCACCTGCCATTTTATTAGCAATCCATCTTTTACCATCAAGCATCCCCCACTCATCGATTTTTCTACTCACTCCTTCCCCACAAAGAACTGGAGCACCAATTTCCTGTCTACGTTCGATAACAAGAACCTTTGCTCCTGATTCTGCTGCAAAGCGAGCAGTAACAGTACCAGCAGGGCCTGCTCCAACTACTACAACATCATATTTCATTTGACGCATTCCTCCCGCTAATTGCTCCAATGGGGCAAATTCTGATGCAGATTGCACAGCTTATGCATTTTTCTTCAGTTACAAGAGCTCTTCCACCATACATATAAAGAGCATCCTGTGGGCAAATTGAAATACATCCTCCACAAGCTAAACAAATATTCCTATCAACTACTGCTTTAGGCTTTCCCATATGATTCTCCTCTTACTATCCCAGATGCTATTATATGAGCCACTCTAATTGGCTCGGGAATAACACCTCGTATTGTTGAAAGCTTTATTATTTCTTTTGCTTCCTCAATATCTATTCCCGAACATTTCACATATATTGGATTATGGCTCGTCTTTACTTTATAAATTTCTCCATTTTTTATAATTTTTAATCGTTTTTCCCAATCAATAAAATTTTTCATTAATGCCTTTTCTATCTTATCAAAATCTGGTTTATCTCTCGTAATTGTAATTACTGGAAGGTTTGTAGATTTGAATATATTATCAATATCAACGACATTAAATCCTCCAAGAGAGATACCATCTAGAAGCATTGCTTTCAATTGTTTTCTATGTCTTGTATTTTTTATAATATCTTTACAAACAAAGGTTGCATCATCGCCATCGATTGACACCTGGCTCTTTAATACACATTCAAGATAACTTCCTCCCCGCATTACGACACCGATAATTTCCGCATATTTATCTGTAAAAGTAAAGGGGGAATCATCAATTCCGAGCAACCGGATTTGTTGTTTCATTTTAAAAATGCAATTCTCTTACAATCTAATAAAGTTTCGAATATAAATTTTATAATAAAGGCAAGTCGCCTGTCACCTTATCAATAAGGTTACTTGGGGCAGGACCAATTCCTAGAACAGTGTTTGTACCCGGGGGAATTTCTGTGAGGCCTGCATCTGATATGATACTAGATACAATTTTGAGATCGTCTGCTTTCTCTTTTAAGTGATAAAAATCCTTTTCACTTTCAACTTTTACAACGGCTTTCTTTGCACCCTCATTTTTCCATTTATTGAACCACTTAGAATTTTCTTTTTTTGTTTCAAGTGCACAAGCAACAGCAGCATGTGCAACTTGAACTGCGAGCTTACCTTTGGAAAGAGTTAAATTCGTCCTAGTAACGATAACCATCTTATATTCAAATTCCATCAGAATCAACCTTTTCACAATCAATCTTGTTAAATGATTCTCTTCGCCATTTTTCACCAATAATCTCAGCTTTGTCTTTTTCAACAAGCCCTTTTACAAGTAATGTTTTTTCTTCCTCCTCTATGTGTTTAAGTGGAACTCCTAGATACTTTTTCCCAGATTTAATAATAAGAATGTCATTTTCTACTGCTACACTTTCGCCGACTTTTCTGCCAGAACCATCTAAAACAAATCTACATATAAGATTTTTTTTGAAATCTATTTCCTCTTCAATATCTTTTTTTTTTCTATTTTTATTTCTAGAAAAAAAGAATATGGAACCTAATATTAAAACCCAAATAATCATTATCCTTTCCCTGCCACAGAATCTGCGAATCTGTTATAAATCTTTGTAAATATACATTTTTTAAATTATGTTTGAATATGACGCTATAATACTTGGTGGAGGCCCAATTGGAGGCTTTATTGCAGGAAAAATTTCCGAAAAAAAATTTAGAGTTGCTGTAATAGAAAAAAACAAGGAAATTGGGATTCCAGTAAACTGTGCAGGTCTTATTACTCCCAGAGTATTTGATTTATTAGATATTAAAAAAGAAACAATTATTCAAAATAAAATCAAGGGAGCAAATATTCATTCTCCCTCTAATAAAATATTAAGTATAGGGGGAGATAAGGTTCATGCACTGGCAATTGATAGATCAAAGTTTGATAAAGAAATTGTAAATAATGCTGAAGATAAAGGCACTGAGATTTTTTTGGAAAATAATTTGTTGTCTGTTCAAAAAATTGATAACCACATAGAAATAAAGACCTCAAAGGACAATGATTTCAAATGCAACCTATTAGTTGGTGCAGATGGGCCTTATTCAAAGGTAAGGGATAGATTTGCCCTGCCTGAACCAAAGGAATTTTTAAGAGGTATTGGAGCAGAATTAAAAGGGTCAAGTTTAGATCCAGATTTTGTTGAGATATTTGTAGGAAAAAACATTGCACCAGGTTTTTTTGCTTGGGTAATACCAATAAATGAGAATGGAACAAAAGCAAGGATAGGATTATGTATTAAAAAAGATACTCCAAAATCTCCTAAGTATTATTTTTCAAACCTGTTAAAAAATAAACATGTATCAAATTTAATAGGTAATTCAAAAATCACTAAAAATTTTGGTGGAGTAATACCTTTAGGATCCTTAAAAAAGACATTTGACTCAAATGTTTTGCTTGCAGGTGATGCAGCAGCACAGGTTAAACCTACATCTGGAGGAGGGATTTACACCGGAATTTTATGTGCAAGTCACTGCTCAAATGTTTCAATTGAGGCATTAGAAAAAAATAACTTTTCTTCTCAATTTCTTAAGAAATACCACAAATCCTGGACAGCAGATATTGGAAGAGAACTTAATTTAGGAATGAAATTTAGAAAAATATTTAATCATTTTACTGACAAACATTTTGATAAATACATAGAAAAATTTCAAAATCAAAAGATTAGAGAAATCATTTCCAAATATGGCGATATTGATTATCCCTCAAAACTAATAAAACCATTGCTTAAAAAAACTCCTACTCTTCTTAGGTTATTACCCTCAGCAATTAAGGATTAGATGTTATTTTGAACCAGGTGGAGGAGGAACATAAAAATCTTCCTCTTCATATCCAGTTTTTTCTTCTTCCTGAGGAAAGTTAACCTCTCCTCGCTTTGTTTTTCTCTTCCTTCTTATTATATATATTACAATTATTAAAACAATTGTGATAAACAGACTTATTATACATGGTATAAAAATCCCGATTATAAATAAAGCAGATGGTATCATTTTACATGTAACATCTAACTCTTGATCGGATTCAGAAGCACTGAATTTAATCAAAAGATAATAACGCCCGTCATTTAATTGGCCAAACTCTGCTTTATCTAATGAATCACTAAATTCAATATTAATGCCCTTAGGAAAGACAATTTTATATGTAACATCTTGGTTTTTAAGGCCAGTGAAATTGAAATCAGTTTCTGGAATTTCAAATTTAGGCGGTAAAAATGAAAAGTCAAATGAAAAAGAATATGTACTATGAGTAAAGGTTGGGACAATCACAGGTTTTTCAGCATCCATATCTGAAATGTTTCCATTCCATTGTAATGACTCATAAAACCTATCTTTGTTTGCACTTGTACTTACTTCTAGTCCCGGTAGAATACGCTTAAAAATACCTTCAAATTCATCTGATTCACTTTTTAAAAAATTGTTTACTAAAGACTCATCAAAAACATTTTCTTCGATACAAAGTCTTAATGCATCTGCACTTAAGAATTTTAAAGATAACTTTTCAGGAAGGGTAAATTCATCTGGAACATTGGTTACATTATAGTTTCTTTCTCCCTTTAAATTTAATCCAAAGGTTAGTTCTGTTTTACCTGTGAAAAAACTTAATAGATTTAAATCAGTACTTTTTATCTCAATTTCAATTATTGTATCTTTTTCTTCACTAGAATATGTAACTGCATTGTCAGATTGAAAGGAGCCAGAAATCTCGCTGGTTCCATTCCATGTATAATCATTTTTACCATCGAGATAAATACCGTTTGGAAGATATATTGTTACATTATAATCATATCCAATTCTGTTTAATTCCTCTCCAAAATTTATATCTTCCTTTGAGATGGTTGTTAGTCCCCCTGAATTAATCAGTCCGAATAATGCTCTACTTGATATTTCACAGATTTTAAGATAAATATCATCATCTTCAAACACTGCTCTTACAGGCGGATTATTATTCATATTTGTTAATTCATAAGGATTTAAACAATCTATTGTGGTATCCTCATCCCAACCAAAAGATATATCCAATGTTTGATTGAAAGGAGATTGTTCAATTGTTTCTAATATTGTTTCTTCAATTGGTTTTATGGTAGTTTCATAGGTGTTTTCCCATGTAATAAAACCATTATCAACAAATAATCTGATTCCATCTGCTGGTATATAATCTATGTTTGATACAAAATCAGGTATTATATTATAATTTTTGATACCAATATCTTTTAAAATTAGATTAGTAATTAAACTTTGAGTTTTTCCACCAGTTGACTTTAATTCAAAACCAATGAAAATGTCCTCAGACTCTATTTTTTCTGTTGTGGGTTCTATTTTTTTTACTTGGATTTCTGCAATTTTACTTTCAAGTGTGCCTTCCCAATTTCTTACCATCCATTCTATATATTTATCGCTTGGTGCTCCATTAGTTCTTTTAAATTCGAGATCTTCACCAAGATAAATGCTGTATGTATTATTCCATCCAGGCTCTGCTTGAAGAACAAAAGAGTAATTCACCCAAGCACTGATATCTAGTATACCATTTATGAAATCATCAACATTTACAGATTCATCCAAATTAAAAAAAGAAGGATATAAACTAACGTTTAACTCTTCAGAAAAAATATTTCCATTAAATGTGGGTATTTCAAAGTCTTTGATTTCAGCATTTTCGAAGGTGACCTCAAGCTGATTTTCAAGCATTATATATAAAAGATACCCAAACGCTCCAATCTGTTGAGGAGTTGCACTTTTAATTTCCTCTATTGTAAATGTTTTATCTGTCGTTAATATTTGTGGACTTATTTCAATTTCAATATTCAATTCAGATCCTGAAATAAATTCAATCTCAAATGTTGCATTTACTAAGTTATCTATTGTATCTTCAGCCAAAACTGAATTAATAATTAAAATTGATGAAAAAAGAATTGAACAGATTAATAATGTTATCAATCTTCCAAGTTGCATTACACCCACATCCTTTCTTGGATAAAATATATGGTCATTATAAAAACTTTCTTACAATTCATGAAATTAAATGTACATAGTTGGAGGAACTGCATCTAAATCTGTTGCAGAGGACTTATCAAAGCAACTGGATGCAAAACTAGCAAATACAATTTCAAAACGATTTCCAGATGATGAATTTTATGTACGGATTCTTGATGATATCTCGGGTGAACATGTAATAATTGTACAAACAACATATCCTGATAATAACACTGTTGAACTTTTTTTGCTACAAAATGCAGTTGAAGAATCTGGGGCAAAAGAAATATCAGTTGTTATACCTTATTTTGGTTATGCTAGACAGGATTCAAAATTTCAAGAGGGTGAACCAATAAGTGCAAAAGCTTTGGCAAATCTTATCAGTTTAAATGCTGATCAGGTGATAACTGTTGACCCCCATAAAGAACATATTCTTGATTTTTTCTCTACTTCGGCTTTCAGTTGCTCTGCTGTTCCAGAACTTGCAAAATATCTTAAGGAAAAAGAAATAAATATGGTTCTAGCACCAGATAAAGGGGCTCTTGAGAGGGCAAAGCAGGCCTCAGAAATTATTGATTGCGACTTTGATTATATGGAAAAAACAAGAATTGATGGAGAAACTATTGAAATTAAACCAAAGAAATTAGATGCAAATAATAAAAATGTTGCAATAATAGATGATATAATATCAACTGGCGGTACAATGGCAAAATCGATAAATCAATTAAAAAAACACGGTGCAAAAAATGTTTTTGTAGCATGCACGCATGGTCTATTTGCAGGAGACGCAGTAAAAAAATTAGTAAATTCAGGCTGTAATGAAATTATTTCTACAGATACAATTCAGAGTGATTTTAGCAAAGTAAAAATCTCACCCTGTATTTCACCTTTTTTTAAATAGAAATCCTAAGTTAATTATAAATAAGGGAATAAATTTACGTTTGTGAACATCCTAAGGTGAATTTAATGCGAAAAAGAGCTCAAAGACGAATTCGACCAATTGCTGAAGAACCAAAAACTATTGCAAAGCAAAAGAAACCAATTGTTGAAAAAAATAACTTTAGATTCAAAAAAAATTGGTGGACTGCAATTGCATTGATAGGTATTTTTTTCATGTTGTTATTCTTAAATACCTACTTCAATGCTACAAGCGAAGTAACAATTAATCCAGATGGTGAAGGTTTCAATAAGTTTTATTTATCTGGTCCTGACCCATATTACAATTTAAGACTTATTAAAGAAACATTTGAAACAGGTCAGTATCCTTACTTTTTTGATAAAGACCCATTGCTAAATTACCCTCTAGGTGCCTCTGGTGGTAGAGCTCCTTTATTTAACATGATGGCTCTTGGTTTTAGTAGACTTCTTACACCATTTATTGATGAAGTTGAAGCAATTGGATATTCGATGCAGTTTATTCCCGCACTATTTGGGGCTTTAATGGTATTTGTCGTTTTCTTTATTGGAAAAGAACTTTTTAACGAAAAAGCAGGTCTTTTTGGAGCATTTTTTATAGCAATTATTCCAATTCATCTCGGATCTGGCCATGGTTCTGCATATGGACTTTTTGATCATGACTCTTTCAATCTTTTAATGTTTTTCCTTACATTTTTATTTTTAATAAAAGCAATAAAAGAAAAAGATTCAACAAAATCAATTTTATATGCAATACTTGGTGGTGTTCCTCTTGCTGGACTATCAATGACATGGGTTGAGGCTCAGTATCTTTACGTTATTATTGCAATTTATGCAGTTGTACAGATGTTGTTTGACATATTTACTAATAAAATAGAGTTTAAGGTATTTAGAACCACTTCATTACTTCTTTTCTCAGGTTATCTAATATCTGCACCGGTCATTTCGTTTAGACCTGATGGATTTGCGACAAATATTACCCTTTACATTTGTTTAATTGTTGCAATTTTTGGTTTAATATATTATCTGTTTGGAAGATTAAAAATCCCATGGACAATATCTTTTCCGACAATTATGGTAATAGGTGGAGCAGGTCTAGGATTAATCTATTTTGCTCGAGAATTATCTCAACAGTTCTCTTTTCTTTCCCCGTTACAAAAACTTACAACAGTAATATTTGGTACTGGTATTTATGGTAAAAAAGTCTCAATGACTATTGCAGAGGCTGGTACTTATCAGATTAGTCAAACTGTTATGTCCTTTGGACCTGCACTATATTGGATTGGATGGGGAGGTCTTGTATATTTAATATATCATTACTATAAGAATAGACTAAAAAGAGAATATTTGTTCATTATAATTTTATTTATAACAAATATATGGTTAGCAGGTATTGCAGGTCGATTTTTAAATGATATGGTACCTGTAATCGTTGTTCTTTCAGGTTGGATTATATGGCTTTTTGTTGAATGGATTGACTACAAACAAATGCTTAGAAATATAAGGAGTGCTGGAGGGGGCTTACATGGTATACGTCGTGGTGTAAAATTCCTTCATATTTTTGGAATTATATTTTTAGCTTTAATTGTAATATTGCCAAATGCATTTATTGCTTTTGATGCAGCGATTCCAAGCGTACCAAAACAAAAAGATGATGGAACATATACTTCCTTAAAGGCTTATATGTTTGGGGATGAAAATTTTAGAGGTGCTTTTGGCTTAGGAATTGTTAAAGAAAAATATTGGCAGGATGCATTTGAATGGTTAAGTGAACAGGATACTGATATTGAAGATCCTAATAAAAGACCTGGTTTTATTTCGTGGTGGGACTATGGCTTTTATGCGTCCGCGCTTGGTGGACATCCTACAGTTGCAGATAATTTCCAGGATGGGATACCGGTTGCAGCTAATTTTCATACATCGATTAGTGAAAAGGATGCTGTTTCGGTATGGATTGTTAGATTATTAGAAGGAGAAAAAAAGAAAAACGATGGTAAATTGACAGATGCAACACAACAAGTTCTAATCAAGCATTTGGGTGAGGTAAATAAGATAAAGGTTGAACAATGGATTTTAAATCCAATGACCTCTCCATCATATGAAAAACCAATTGGTGCTGAATATGATGAAGAAACAAGTAGGGATTATACTGTTGGTCAGCAATATCCAGAAAATGCCGCTTATCAGGATATTGTAGAACTTTTTAATAGTTCTCTTACTGAGGAACAAATAACTTGGCTTTATCATGACATTCAAGAATCTACTGATTGGAGTATCCGCTATTATGGTGTCGAAGGTTATGATAAACAGATTTTCAACATTTTTTCATTTTTATCTGATAAAAGTCTTCTGTTAATTAATGGAATTGCCGATGATTTTGTTGAGCTTCTATATGAAGGTTATAGTATTGATCCAGCCACAGGAGATAAAGCACCTGGCTCTGAAACAACTTGGAACGCTGAAGAAGTATTAAGTTGGAACAAGGATGAAAGAAAATTAAATGTTGTTACAAACACGCAGACAAGACAGAAAGACCTTTATTTTGATACCATGTTTTACAGAACGTATATTGGGCCATCACAAGGAGAATCTGGTAATAAAAGGGAATTTGATTATCAAATTCCATGTGTAAATATGAAACATTTCTATGCTGAATTTTTTTCTGATCTTTCATTATATCCATACTATGATACTGGTAAAGCAGCTGTCGTAATTGCCAAGTACTATGAAGGTGCAATACTTAATGGAAAAATTACATTTATGGGAGAACCGATTGCCTCTAGAGTTATTGTACAAAAGAATGTTACTTATTATGGTAACTATTCAGCGGCAATTGATCATGACATAAATGATACATCAGAAGATGGTAATTTTTCAGTTATAGCTGGCGCAGGTGCAAGACTCCAAATTCTTAGAAACTATGCTGAAAATATTCAGCCATTTATTATCAAAAACTTAACATTTGATGGAGAGATGGGTTCTGAATTTGCACCAATAACTGAAGATGATGCAATGAGAAAAGGAACAAATTACGAGAGATATTTAAATATTTCAATTCAACCAGGATTTTTACAAAGCTACATCTATAATGATGTTGATAATGATGGTGAATATGACAAATCTGTTGATTCAGCAATACCTGAAGCCTTCATCGAAATTTATGATATATCCAACCCCGAATCACCAAAAACAAGGACAACAAATAAAGACGGATTTTTCAGTGTAAACGATCTTATGCCAGGATATTACTATATAAGGGCAATAAAAGATGGATATGCCCTGAATGAGCAGTTAATAAATGTTTTTGAAAATAATAACTATTATAATTTCTCTGAATTTGAACATTCTAAAATAAAAGGAAAGGTTTATTTTGAAAACGAATCAAATACAATTAGCGATGCAACCGTATTATTAATCTATAAACGTTTGGATATTACAGGTGAACCTGAAGATCAATTTTTAGTTAATCAAACGATTACCGATGCTAATGGTAAATACGAGTTTATAGATTTGGTACCAGGTGAGTATGAGATACAAGTTGGAAAAGAAATCATTTACAGATACCTTGAAGAATTCACATTAAATGAAAATGAAACATTGTTCAAGAACTTATCAGTAGAATACACTCCAGTAAGAACATCAGGTGCTGCTAGATATAATGGATTTGGTATAAATAATATTGAAATTATTTTTGAACCAAGTTTATCTGTAGAAAACAATTCTGCTGAAGAAAGACAAAATGTAACAACTCAAGAAGGCGGAGCGTATTTAATTGATATGCCCCCAGGAACTTATGATGTTATTGTTCAAGAAAAGGAAGGACAAATCTTAGTGTATTCATTTAAGGACATTTTAGAATTGCAGGTTGGGCAAGGTGCATATTCATATAATCTATCTTTGACAAAACATTCAACCAATTTAAGTGGTTTTACAAAGTATAATGGAATAAATGCCCCAAATGTAACTGATATTAGATTCACTCCTGATAATAGCGTTGAAAATAATTCAGCAATTTATAGTGTGTCAGTAGATTCAGATGAAACAGGATATTATACAATTGAACTATCGCCTGGCTTTTATAATGTTACAGTAGATTATGAATTTACAGAAAATGGACAAAACTACTCATATATTTTCAAAAGTAAGCTTGAAATTACTGAAGAACCATTACTAATTACCTCTGATATAGATATGATTAGAGAGGAAAGAGATTAAGAAAAAACAAAATTATGTTCAAACCAAATCTTATTAAAAATCCTCTCAATACTTTTTTTCATGCTTAACTTAGATGACGGTAAAAAAGCTGTTTTATTTGCAAGAAAAGCTGTAGAACAGTTTGTAAAGGATAATAAAATCAAATATTTAGATTTAGGAAAATCCTTTCTTGAAAAACAAGGTGCATTTGTTACATTACATACATTCCCTGAGCATAATTTACGAGGATGTATTGGAATTCCTCTACCAGTTATGCCCCTTAGAGATGCAATAGCTGAAGGTGCAAAATCAGCATCTAGAGATCCAAGGTTTCCCCCTCTTGAGGAAAATGAGCTTGATGATATTATAATTGAAGTTACAATATTAAGTAAGCCTGAAATTATAAAAATAGATAAACCTGAAGAATATTTATCAAATATTGAAATTGGAAGGGATGGGCTTATCGTTGAACAAGGTTTTTTCAAAGGATTGCTTTTGCCTCAGGTACCTATCGAGCAAGGTTGGGGAAAAGAGGAATTCTTGTCCCATACCTGCATAAAAGCAGGTCTTATGCCAGATGCTTGGAAAAATGAAAATATTATAATATCAAAATTCACTGGTCAAATATTTTCAGAAATTGAACCTAGAGGAAGAATTGAGGAGAAAAAATTAGATGGATCTTATTGTTGAGGGAAAAGTTTACATCAATGGATTATTTCAGAATTGTTGCATCGGAATAAAAAATGGTAGAATATCTGCTATTAAAAAGATTTTAAAAGGAGATTGTCACATTGATTATAAAAATAAGTTGATTCTTCCTTCTGGAATTGATGTCCATGTACATTTCCGTGATCCCGGGCAAATTCAAAAGGAGGATTTTTCAACAGGCTCTAAGGCTGCTCTTTTTGGAGGTATTTCATGTGTTTTTGATATGCCCAATACGGTCCCTCAAACAATAAATCTTAAAAACCTTACTGAAAAGATCTCTATTGGTGAGAAGAAAGCATTTACTGATTTTGGAATTTATGCTGGAATTACCAATAATAATATTGATATGATTGAAGATTTATCAAAAAAATGCTGTGGTTTTAAAATTTATCTTGGTAGTACTACAAATAGTTTGAAATTCGATAAAAAAAATCTTAGAACCGCCTTAAAAAATATTTCTCAAACTGATAAACCTGTCTTATTTCATGCAGAGGATGAAGAAAAACTTGTAAAAAGTTCAATTATGGAAAACAATCTTGTTGACCATCTAAAATCCCGTCCATCAGTGTGCGAAGAAACTTCTATAAATGATATACTTGTTGAGTCAAAAGGTTTAGGAATAAAAGCACATATCTGTCATATTTCATCAATTGAAGGCCTTGAGGCATTAAAAAAAAGAACAAATAATATTACTTGTGGAGTCACACCTCATCATTGCCTTCTGAGTATTGAAAAAAACATGGGATCATCTACTTTTTATAAGGTAAACCCTCCTATTAGGTCAAGTTTTGATAAGGAATCATTGTTTACCGCTGCAAAAAATGGACTTGTGGATGTAATTGAATCAGATCATGCACCACATACTAAAGAAGAAAAGGGTGTAGAATTCAATGAGGCTCCATCTGGTCTTCCTGGTGTTGAGACAACATTTCCAATTATGCTGTTCTTGGCAAAAAAAGAGGTGATTTCTTTTCAAAGAGTGATTTCTTTATTATGTGAAAGGCCTGCTGAATTACTAAATATTCCAAAAGGTAGACTTGATGTTGGAAGTGATGCAGATTTTATTGTTGTAGATTTAAAAGATGATTGTAAAATCAAATCTGAAAATCTTCATTCAAAATGTGGTTGGACTCCTTTTGAGGATTGGTCTGGGATATTTCCAACTCATGTTTTTGTTAGGGGAGAAAAGCTTATAGAAGAAAATGAAATCCAGGTGAGTCAAGGATTTGGAAAGTTTGTTGGTGCTTAAATTATGTTTGAAATGTTTCCTACTTGGTTTTGGATATTTTTTACATCTATGATACCATGGTGGGAATCGCGTTATGCAATTCCCTTTGCAATGCTTCATTTTCATTGGGATTGGTGGCAAGCTCTACCTTTTGCAGTTATTGGAAATATGTTACCTATTCCTTTTATAATATTATTTTTTCATCTTGTTGAAAAGTGGCTTAGAAATTTTGAAATCTGGTCAAGATTTATGGATTGGCTTTTTGCAAAAACAAGGAAAAGAGCAGACAGTAAAATTCGAAAATATGAGTATATTGGACTTATATTTTTTGTAGCAATTCCATTACCTTTCACTGGTGCTTGGACGGGTGCACTTATCGCATATTTATTTGATTTAAAATTTACCAAATCTCTGATAACAATATTTATTGGAGTTTTAATTGCAGCTTCAATTATGATTGCTTTAACTTTGATCTTTGGAAATATATTTGGATACTCATTTGAGCAATAGGTTATTATTATGAATAAAGAAATTAAGATACTTGCAAATAAAACTGCTGAAAATGTCGCAAGAAAAGTAAAAAATGCAAGTTCTCAGGAATTCTTAAAATTTGGTAATAATGTAGGTATTGGTGCAGATGGAACAATAACTAAATATGTTGACAAAATAGCAGAAGATACTGCTCTTAAGTTTCTTAATAAATCAAAATTAAAGGTTAATATTCTTAGTGAGGAAGTAGGTTTTGTTGATAACAATGCAGATTATACTTTTGTGTTGGATCCTATAGATGGAACACGTAATGCGTATAGGGGAATACCCTTTTATTCTGTATCTATAGGTGTTGGAAAATCCATGGTGAGTGATATTG
>WOR8_10003571_pt1 | contig 18346 bp, 14 predicted proteins | sample DeeMarSeWOR38_10_FD_19890 | JGI IMG/M metagenome (IMG submission 19890)
GATATCCAATTTGGTTTCATCTGTCAAACGGCTCCCGTTCTTGCCAGTGAAGATGACGACTGCCCGCAGCAAGCCTGCGAATATGATGCCTGCCTCCAGATGCGAGCCAGTGTGTGGCTGGCTCCTTTTGATTTCGGAATCAATCAGAAAGTTGATTTACAATTTTGCCCGGCGGCCGATGAGCCCGGATTTCTGGAGATCAAAGTCCGCCTGATGCGCGAGTCCGGTGAAGCCAATGCCTGGCACCGGATCAACAAGGGATTTTTACATAATATACGCAAACAATTGCTACTGTGGCGGTCCTTTGATCTGCCCACCAAGGAGCACTATGAGCGTTTGCTGGCAGAAGCCGAAAAGGAAATGGGACTCGATACACGCTAAATATCGCCGTATTGCCCTACAACATTTATTTTTTGCCACGAAGATCACGAAGGGCGCGCAGTGAGAAACTAAAATTTTTTTTATCTTCGTGCTTCTTTGTGTTCTTCGTGGTAAATCAAGTCGCCCGGCACGGTAAGAGGATATTGCGAACGGAATTGATGTCGACAGGGAAGTTAAGGATATGAAGAAATGACCGAAAATCAGCACCCCGCAACCAAAGAAGAAGAGCTGACCGGCGCTAAAGACGAAAAGATCGGTGAAAAAATACGCTTGCGGGCCATTGTGCTGGGGTCGTTTTTTGCGCTGGCCATCTGTCTGATCACCCCCTTTAACAACGCGTACCGCCAGGCAACGCCCCTGGGCGGCGGACATTTTCCATTGGCGCCTTTCTATATCCTGGTGTGGTTGATGGTTCTGACGGCTGTTTTGCGCTTTGTGTTCAAAGGCCAAAAATGGATCACCGGCAAAGAGCTTTTAGTGTCCTGGGCCCTGATGGTGCTGTTGTCCGGTGTTGCCTGGACCGGATTGGCGCGCACCTTTTTCGTCAATCTAACCGCACCCTTTTATTTTGCCACTGTAGAAAATCGTTGGTCGGAAGTGCTCCACCCGCTAATGCCAGACACCTGGTATCCCCAGAGCGAGGATGCGATTAGCAGCCTTTACAACGGCCTGATGGGTGGCCGGCAGCTGGGGTGGTTCGAGGTCCTCAAACAGATTCCCTGGGCGGCTTGGCTCACCCCCCTGCTGACCTGGACGGTCTTTGTCCTGCTCTGTTATTTTGTCATGGTGTGCATCGTTAATCTGCTGAGCAAACAGCCGTTATACAATGAACGCATGAACTTTCCGTTATTGCGGGTTCCGCTGGTTATGCAGGAGGCCCTGGACAGCAACCGCCTCGGGCAGTTTTTTAGCAATCCTTTCTTGCTGGCCGGTCTGATGGTGCCGGTTTGCCTGCATCTGCTCAATGGACTGGCTTTTTATAATCCATCCATCCCCCAGATTCCGACGCTGATTCTGGCCGGCACGTATTTCCCGAAGGTGGGATTGCTCTCCGGATTTTTCAAGCTAAAAATTTATATCTACCCGGCCTTCATCGGCTTTGCATTTTTAACCTCGAAACAGATTTCGTTTTCATTCTGGTTTTTTTTCATTCTGGGGACGCTGTTGTTCGGGGTGCTCAGTGTACTGGGTCTAAACATTCCGGCCGCGGCTCTGGGGGTGACCTTTGGCCCCACAATTTCCCGTCCTGAAGAGACGCAGATGATCGGCGCCTACATTGTTTTTTTTCTGTTTCTGGCCTGGCTGGCACGCTTTCATTTTATCAGTCTTGTCCGTTATGGCATCGGTCTGAAAAAAGATGATAACCCGGAATCCGAATGGCTGTCGACACGCTTTGCCTTCTGGGGATTTGTTCTGGGCAGTCTGGCGATCGTCTTCTGGTGCCATTATTTCGGTATTCCTGTTTTATTTTCGGTATTGGTTGTCTTCGCCTTTTTTATGTTCACGCTGGTGGCCATGCGCGTTATCTGTCAGGGCGGCATCGCCTATTTTACGCTGACCACCGCGCCCATGGACGGGCTGATGGCTTTTTTCGGGTCGAAGCCATTCACAAGTGCCGGAGTCCTTGTTGCCGCCGTGATCCAGAAAGTGCTGTTTGTGGATTTGCGGGAATCACTCATGCCGTCTTTGCTGCATAGCCGCAAAATAACGGATAGTGCCCGCAGCAATCGGCTGATATTTTTTGCCATTGCGATCATGCTAATCCTCGGCGTCGTCGTCTCACTTCTGGCCATGCTGGCGCTGTCTTACAAATACGGCCTGCGGGAACTGCAGCTGGACTGGGCAACGCGCACAACCGTTGCGGTGTACGATAATATTTACAGTCTGGTCGAGTCACCCACGCGGCCGGGGGATTGGGTGCTGATTTTTTCAATCAGTGGGGCCGTGGTCATGCTGGTGCTGGTTGTTTGTTATCACCGGTTTTATTGGTGGCCCATCCATCCAATTGGCTACCTGACGGCCTACAGTTCCGCCATGCGCATTTTGTGGTTCAGTTTTTTTATAGGTTGGGCTTGCAATGCGCTGTGTATGCGGTATGGCGGGGTGCAACTGTTTAAGAAACTGCGTAATTTTTTTATCGGCCTGATTATCGGCGATTTTTTTATGGCCGGCACCTGGGCCATTGTCGGACTCTTTCGCTATTCCAGCTATTTGGTGTTGCCCGACTAAAAAAAGTTATAAGTTAATGGTTATTGGTTATTCGTAGATGCGGTATGCTTTCTATTTTTATTTCCAATAACCAATAACAAATAACCAATAACGGAATCTCTGCATGTACGAAGATAAAGAACTCCAAGAATATCGAGACCTGCTCAAAGCCCCGACGGAGTTTGAGGAGGGTTTTGACTGGAAAACGGTGGTCGGGGCAATTTTCATCGGTTTTCTGATGATGCCCGGCAGTATGTATTTGCAACTGGTCATCGGCACCGGTATCGGGCCGGCTGCGCGCTGGGTCACCATTATCCTTTTTGCCGAGCTGGCCAAGCGCTCTTACAGCGAGCTCAAACAGCAGGAAATATTTTTATTGTATTATATGGCCGGAGCGGCATTGTCCACGCCGTTTCAAGGCCTGTTGTGGAACCAGTACCTGGTGCAGTCCGATGCGGCTCGCATGCTGGGGGTGACCGAGTTCATTCCCGGCTGGGTGGCGCCGGCACCGGAATCCGCTTCGCTGGTGGAGCGCACCTTTTTCCACCGCGACTGGTTGATTCCGATTTTGCTGCTGGTGGGCACCCAGATCATTCAGCGCATCGACCAGTTCGGGCTGGGATATGCGCTTTTCCGGATTACTTCCGATGTTGAAAAGCTGCCTTTTCCAATGGCACCGGTGGCGGCGCTGGGAACGATGGCCCTGGCTGAATCCACCGAAGATCGACAAAAAAGCTGGAAGTGGCGGGTCTTTTCCATCGGCGGCGTCATCGGTTTGATTTTCGGGGCGATTTACGTGCTCTTGCCCACGGTATCGGGTCTCATTCGGCTGGTGGGAATCATCATTACCATTGTGGCCAATCCGATTTTATACAAAAACGGGATCCTGAACCGCTGGCATCCGGGCATGGAAACCGTTGATACCATGTTTGCCAATAATTTCGATTTCTATATGAGCTTCAGCATCGGTCTGGGTCTGGCGATTGCCTTTGTGGGGATCTGGCATGTGCTGCGCTCCTTCGGAAAGCATGAGGGGTCCCGAGGCAGCCTGCGGGATCTGTTTCGGCCGCCACCCGGCCGGGGGGACTTCAATTTCTGGATTTCCATCGGTATCTATGTGTTTTCCACCATTTCTTATGTTTTACTTTGCCTGTGGCTGGTTCCCAATTTTCCGTGGCCTTTTTTTATCGCCTACGGCTTTATCTACACCCCGGTGGTTTCCTATATCACAGCCCGGATGGAGGGTATTGCCGGGCAGTTTGTGAGTTTGCCGCTGGTGCGCGAGATTAGCTTTATTGCCGGGGCCAAATATTTCGGCTATCAGGGGATCGAGATCTGGTATGCGCCGATTCCGATCCATAATTACGGTGAGGCCACCGTCAATTTCCGGCAAATCGAGCTGACCGGCACCAGCATTCGCGGTATCATCAAGTCTGAAATCGTGGTATTCCCGATTGTCATGACCGCCAGCCTGCTGTTTTCACAATTTATCTGGCGTCTGGCGCCCATTCCCTCAAGCGCCTACCCCTTTGCGCAGGAAATCTGGCATCTGCAGGCCTTGAACACGCTGTTGATGCAAAGCTCGACGCTGGAGGGCAATGCCGCATTTTACCAGGCGCTCAATGTTGTTTATGTGATTGCCGGTCTGGGGCTGGGTGTGATTACCTATGCGGTGTTAACCCTGTTTGGACTTCCGATTATGCTGGTGTATGGTATGGTGCGCGGTCTGGGGCAGACCCTGCCGCATGCCATGTTCCTTGAAGTGGCCGGGGCTTTGCTGGGGCGCTTTTTCTTCCTGAAGCGTTACGGGGCCATGTGGCGCCAGTATGCCCCGGTTTTGCTGGCTGGTTTTTCCTGCGGTATGGGCCTGACCGGCATGTTTGCCATGGGGGTGACCCTGATACTTAAATCGCTGGGCCGGCTCGCTTATTAGAATCGGCTTCAAGGCCCCTTTCGTATGCCGTCACGGAAATAATGAATTTACCAAATGAGCGCCGGTCATGTCATCTTGTCAAAGGCGCTATATAGCGATTGTCAAAAAAACGTTCCGTTTGCGGAAGGTTTTTTTGCTACAACCGCTTATACCGCCATCCTTTTATTTGGATTGATTCGGAACGTATTTATGACAAGCGGTATAAATTTCAAGGTGGCTGGTGGTTCGATATTTGGGATTCGGTCCGCGCCCGAGGTTGTAACCAATGCTGAGGTGCCTATCATCCCAAATATCGGGTCACGCTGTGGCGCAGAGGTCTATCACCCGCATATCGCTTTTGAAAAAATAACAAGCCCGTCTGACAGCATGCGTATTGCAGCATCGGATCGAAGTCTACGGGAATGTTTGCCAATGTTGCATATATTCCCGAAACCTGATATCTGATGTGCGAATTTTCGAGAAACCGCTTAAAAATGTATTTTGATGAGTCCTGCCATTGATCCCGTGCCGATTGTGCTGGTCGCGCTGTATCGGTACCAGAATTTTCCGATTCGAATCCTGCACGCCCTCCTTGAGAAAATTGAAGGGGTCGAGCCCCATACCATTTTCTTTAAAAATCATTACACCAATGCGGTCACACCGCCAACCGCCAGAGAGGAATCCTTATTCAGACAGAAAATAGTGGCGCTTCAGCCCAAATTAGTCGGTTTCAGCGTCTATTCGCCCTACGTTTCCATTGCCCGAAAATTAACGACCATCGTCAAAGAAAATTCTTCGGCACTCGTGATGTGGGGTGGCATTCACCCGACCTTAGCGCCTGAAGGCTGTCTGGAACAAGCCGACATCGTGTGTATCGGTGAAGGCGAGGGTGCCCTGCAAGACCTGGTTTTGGCGTTAAGGGACGGCAAAAATTATCGTTCGATCAATAATTTATGGATCCGGCAAAACGGAAATCTGCAACAAAATCCGCTGCGGCCCCTGATCCAAAACCTGGATGCAATTCCTTTTCCGGCATACGCCCGGGATTCCTTCTATTTTATCGGATCCAACAAGATAACCCGAAAAGATGCGGCGATTGTCGATCCCATTCTGGCAACGATGCCAGCGCGGGGCTGCCCCTTTTCCTGTTCTTTCTGTGTCAACAGTCTGTTGCGACCGCTGTATCAGGGTCTGGGTCCATACAATCGGCGGCGCTCGGCTGCCAATGTGATCGCTGAAATAAAAGCGATTTTAGCCATACCCGGGAATAAAAAGGAGCAGATCGAATTCCACGATGAGAATTTTGGAACAGATGAGTCCTGGTTGAACGATTTTGAGACGCTTTACCCCCAGCAAATCGGTCTGCCGTTCAAAGTCCAGTATAACCCCAAACTGATCAAGCCGGAATTGATTGCCAGGCTAAAACGATGTGGCCTTCATCGCATCAAATTCGGCATTGAGTCCGGCGCCGATCAGATTCGAAATCAAATTTTCAAAAGGCCGGGGAAAAATAGGGAAATATTGAAACTGGCGCGTCAAATTGCCCAATATGATGTTAAAATCAGATATGATCTGATTATCGATAACCCCTATGATACCGAGCAAACCTTAAAAGAAACCATCGATCTTTTGCTAAAATTGCCCAAACCGCTGCGGTTTAATCTTTACTCGCTGCAGTATTTTCCGGATTATCCGTTAACCCGCCGGGCGATCCGGGACGGTCACATTACGGAGCAGGAAGCCAGTCTGGATCACCTCAATGAGAAAATGGCGCGCAATTGGGCTTTTGTCCCCCGATTTTTTCCATTGAACAAAAAGCAAATGATGCATAATATTATCTGGTTGATGGTCTACGGCCGTAGCGGAGAGACCGCTGTCCGGCAGGCCATATTCAGTGAAGGATTTAGCGCCGGATTAACATTAGCCTGCCTGAACGCCAAGGCTATCTTCTGGGGTAAAATTCAGGCGCTGCAAAGAATAATGCTGAAAAAAAGTTGAAAACCAATAAAAAACCGAATAATGATAACCAGAAGCTGAATCTTTCAAAGGATAGAGAGGAATCCATGATTAAATTTCGGGTTATCGTTCTGACAATATGTTTTGTTGGCCTGGCCGGCTTGGCGCAGGCGGATGCACCCAACCAGGTGGGCGGTTTCGTGCTGGATCAGGATATCAAAAAGTTTGAAGACCGGGTGATCATGGACACGGCCCTGCCGGTTCGCTATGCGGAAAATATTGAAGAGGTTGAAATCAAGTTTACCAAGGGGTTTAAAAGCGGGCTGATCGCCTATGGCACCTGCGAACAACCGGGTCATATTGTCAGGATCAAATTAAAGTATGCGGATTCCAGCAAAAAATTTTATAAAAATCTGCTCGATCGATTTAAACAGCGATTCGGGGAGCCCGAGGAGTACCGGGGGGATCCCTTTAAAATCGTGGATGCCTGGAAATGGTCTTTTACCAATCAGCAAAACCAGAGCATCAGCCTCATTCTGCAGCACAATACAAAGGATGAGGACGAAAAAATGGGTAATTCGGTCAAACTGACGAATACCACCCTGATCGAAAAAGATCTGCTGTGTTACAAGCGCAAGCAACTCGACTACCGCGAAAGACTTCGACAGCGGGAGTGGAAGTCTGTCAAAACGGAAGACAGCGGCTGGGAGCTTTTTATACCGCGCTAGGAGAGAGGCTTTGCTGAATCGATGGAAGGAGATTGCCTGGTACGGCATGCGTTTTAAAATCCCTGCCGACTGGCAGCTCAGCCAAATCGGGATCCGCTATCTTGCCATCGAAGACGAAAACGGCCCCGTTATGGAAATCAAATGGGCCCCGGTCAAAGGTCATTTTTCCCATTCCACCCACCTCAAGCGATTGAGCGCACTTCAAAAAAGACAGCTCAGAAAATCGGTTCGACCCGAGCCGCTTTCATCGGAATGGGACCGTGCCCTGTCCGGCTTTACGGCCAGCGAATTTTCCTGGCAATCGCCTTCCACCCGTGGGCGCGGCGTGCTTTTGTATTGCCCGACTTGCCGCCATGCCACTCTGGTTCAATTTTTCCAACAAGGCGCCAATCCAGATCAGGCGGTTTCTGTCCGGATACTCAACTCGATTCGCGACCACCGCTCAGATGGTCAGATCCTATGGTCAACGTATGATATCAGAGCGCTGGTTCCGGAAAGCTATCACTTGAAAAGCTATCGTTTCGATGCCGGTCATTATATGCTTGATTTTGCTGAAGGCAGCCAGCATATTGTTTTATACCGTTGGTCCATGGCTTCGGTATTACTGGACAAGCAGGATCTGGTGCAGTTTGCCAAAACGGTCGCCAGCTTCGGCCGGAGCGAACCGGTTGCCGGAACCATTGACGGGCACGACATGGTCGAGTGGAGTACCACACCGGCGGCAGATTGGCAGCGACGGCTGAGCCGTTTCAAGCGCAAGGCCTCTTACGGCTGGTTGGGGATCTGGCATCTGCAAGCCAAAAATCGCATCCTGGGCGTCAAAGCCGAAGGCAAAAAACCCCTTGATACCGCGGTATTGGAGCACGTCTGCAGCCATTATGAGATTATTTAAAAAAAAGCCCAAGGGTCCGATCATCAGCCGGGCCGAGGCACTTAATCGAATTCCGTCTAAAAACCTTCAGATTCGCGAAGAGCGATTAGATAGCGGTGAGGTGGTTATTCATTATCCGATCACGATACGTCCCTTCTTTGCCGGTTTGGTAAAGCGATTTGGCGGGTCCGGGGCTCAAATACAGACGCGAAAGCTTCAGCTCGATGAGCTGGGAACTTCGGTCTGGGCCATGATTGATGGGAATTGCTCGGTAAGACAGCTGATCAGTATATTTGCCACAACCCATCAACTGGAGATCCGGGAGTCTGAGGTTGCGGTCACGCAATTCTTGCGGGAGCTTGGCAGGCGCGGTTTGATCGGTATGCGCTAACCGATCCCGGCGGTGACGACCGCCGCAAAACTCTTAAAAACCTTGCAGGGCATCATCCATGGTGCCGACAATCGGCAGAAAAGAATCGAATCCGGCAATTTCAAAGACCTCTTTGACGTAATCTTGCATGTCACATAACAACATTTTACCATCTTCGCGTTTCAGGGCCTTGGTGGCCTTGAGAATGACGCGTAACCCGGCGCTTGATATGTAATCGAGATCTTTAAAATCAATGATCATATTTTTAGAGCCGTCATCGATAGCCTGAAATATTTTCTTTTCAAACCCCTGGGATGTATTGGAATCAAGGCGTCCGTTAAGCTTAAAAATGTTAATTCCGCCATGGTTTTCTTCGATAATTTCCATTGACTGTCCTCCGTATGAATTAACCGGTATTGAGCATTTCAAATTTAATGATAATTGGTAAATCCTTGCGGATAAAAGGTTTTACCCCTTTTTATTTGAGAGCGCGCGAATGTAATAAATGCCAATCGCCGTCAAACAGGAGCGCTGAGCATTTTATGCCGCCATTGAATACAGGATCAGCCTTTCATCCGTTTCTTTGCAGGTTGCGAGTCCTGAATATATTTTTTGAGGGTTAAGACGTTTTTATCCTTACAACGCTGATAGCAGACTTCATCCATCAGGTTTTTGGCCAGATGGATTCCCAGGCCGCCTATTTTGCATTCTTCAATGGTGCATCCCAGATCCGGTTCTTCGACTTCAGTGGGATTAAACGGGATGCCGTCATCTTCGATACTAAACATCAATTCATTATCCTGCAGAGAGATCGTTACGGTAATATGGTGAACTTTTTTGTCGCTATAACCGTAGGAAATGATATTGGTAAACAGTTCGTCAAGGGCCAGATTGGTTTCAAAGATAAATTTGGGAGACAGCCCGATGGATTCACCAAACCCTTCCAGTTTCTGGCACAGGGTATCCAGCTCGGACAGCTTATTTTTGAGTTTAAATGAAACTTTATTTTTGGCCATGAAGATTGACCTCTAAGGCATTAGACGCTTCAGTTGACGAAAGTACCCCATTGTAGCGCAAAATAGCTGATCTTGAAAACATTTTTTTAGCGCCCTTTAAATGAGACTGACGCCCAGGTTAACCATGCATTCACCGCACATGTCGCCGCGCCCGGCTAAAAATCGCTCCTCCCAGGAATCGATGCTTTTGGCCACGGCCTTTAAGATGCGGGGCATGATATCGGGAAATTGCTGTAAGGCTTTGCTAAATTTTTCCCGTTCAATTACCAGACAGGTGGTGTCCTCTGTGGCCCGCAGGGAAAAAAGCCTTCGTAAATCTCCCAGCAGGGTCAGGCCGCCGAGAAACTCACCCCCCTTGCAATCTCTGATATCTCTGGCGTTGCCATTGTCTTCGCGTTCCAGGCTGGCTTTGCCGTCAATGATGTAAAATGCTCGGCCATCATCTTCGTGTTGCTTGAAGATATATTCGTTTTTTTTGAACTTTTCTCTGGTGCAAAGATAAGCAAATATCTTCAATGTTTCAAGCGGCAGTCCTGAAAAAAAGTACGTTTGCCTCAAGATCTCCAGGTTTTCTTCCAGCTCGCTGGATGGATTGGCTTCACTTTTTTCCGACAAGCTCATATAGCATTCCTTTCCGGGCCATCAGTTCGTCATATGTGCCGATTTCAAGAATTTTACCGGCTTTCATGACGGCCACCTGATCATAGGTTTTAATGGTATCCAGACGGTGCACAACGGAAATAACGGTGTTCTTTTTCTTCCAGCGGGTTTCGAGCAGGTTCTGGATGCGCGCTTGTGATTTGTTGTCCAGGGCCGAGGTGGCTTCATCCATGATTAAAATATTGGGATTTTTCAGAAATACACGGGCGATCGCCAGTTTCTGCTGCTGGCCCCCGGATAATTTATCTCCTTTGGTGCCCACCTGGTAATACATGCCGATTTCAGTAATGGTTTCCAGCAAATCTTCTTCTATCAGCAGCTGGATAATGCTCTGATTAATTTTTTCCTGGGCCCGGGGATTGGCTGTTTTGGTTTTACCAAAAAAGATGTTATTCAGAATAGTTTGCGAATAAATATATTCCGACACCTTATAGGACGTAATTGCCTCGGGGTCGTCTACAGATATTTTTTCACGAAACAGGGCCCGGCCCTCTAAAATAAGATTTTCCAGAAAGGCCGGCAAGGCGACCATCTTATGAACACCCGGTACAAACCGCAATGCCAGATCCAACACCTGTTTGTGGTGTTCGGCGGACAGCTCGTGAAGTTTCCTGCGTCTTAATTTTTCCACCACGGCTTTAAAGCTATTGAGCTCTTCGGCAAGGATAGGACTTTGCTCAAAGAAGACGGCGTCCGGCGGCAGATTGCCGAGAATATCGACGGTCTGGCGGGCCAGATCAGCACCTAAACTGAGCAGCGGGCGGGTTAAATCCGCCTGTTTCAGAAATTTCAGAAAATAAGGGTTCATACACAGGTTGGTATTTTCAAACTCGGTTTTATTGGGCGTGCCGAAAATCAAGTTTTCAGCCACACTCGAATGATATAAATATTGATTCTCATCGAAAAATTCCACGTAATCCGCCAGTTCTTCTCCATAGTCGCGCTGAAAGTTTTCGCGAACCCGGATAATCACGTCGACCAGCTCCTGGTTTTCATCATGGGTCAGGATGGTATTCATGCCAAATCGCAAAACATCCACAAATATACCCGTTTGCTGAAGCACCGCAATGATATCATCCAGGGTCGGCAGGTGTGCTTCACTCTGACCGTTGCCGTCGGCGCTGGCCCTGCAGGCGTAAAGCAGATTTTCCTCGATGGTTCCATCAAAAATAAACGGGCTCTGGGCCACAAACCCCATATTGTTGACCATATCCTTTTTTGTTAATTTGGAGACTTCCTTTTCCCCGATTAGAACGTGACCACCCGTATAGCTGTAAAGCTGCCCGATACAAAGCGCCAGGGTGCTTTTGCCGCTGCCCGAAAAGCCGACCAGGGCCAGATGTTCACCCGCATTCAGGGATAGGTTGATGCCATCCAGCAAACTGATGCCGCTGTCGGTTACAAAGGAAAGGTCTTTGACCTCAACGCTGGGATTCAGATCAAATGCCCCGCGGCCTTCCGGCTCGAGGGCATGCTCCGGCATGACGTCGAAAAATTCCATGGTGCGATTGTAGGTGACCACGCCGTCCTGGTAGACCTGATAAAATTCAATCAATTCCTTCCAGGGATCATACAGCCGTTCCTGGGCGGATAAAAAGGCCACCAGAGCGCCCAGCTCCAGTTGACCTTTAATGGTCAGATACCCCCCCAGCAGGAACACGATAAACGGTCCCAGGCTGATAAAGAAGCCATTGGATGTTTTAACCGCAAAGCGGTAGAGGCTCCATATAATTCTGATTTTCTCCAGTCGATCCACCAGGCGGTCATATTTTTTATTCTCGATTTCGTAGGCGCCGTTTCCGTGGACTTCGTGAATGCCCGAGATGGACTCAGCGATGCGGCTGGATAATGTCCGGGCGGCATCGACCCGCTTGCGGTTGGCGCGGTTGACGCCTTTTTGAAGCACCGGCACCAGAAAAACGACAATCGGGTAGATGCTGAAGGACACCGCTGCCAGCAGAGGATTTAACCAGAACAAATAGGCGGCAAAAGCCAATAAGGTTAAGATGTTGGTCACCGGTGCGGATACCGCCATGCCCACGAAATTTCCGGGCATCGCCAGCTCGGTCACCAATGAATTGACCACCGATCCGGGCTGGGTATTTCTGAAAAAACCCAGCGGCAGGGTCAGGATATGATGATAAAGGGCCTTGCGCATCTCCGCGGTGGCTCGTTGGGTAATCAGGGTTTGCAGCAAATTGGTCAAATATTTGAGGGCACTGAAAAAAAAGACAGCCACCAGATAAATGCCGCAGTACAGAAGCAGCTTGTCGATAGCCCTTAGATTGATGGCTTCATTGACGATGCGTTTTTGCATTTCCAGCGGTACAACCCTGGCGAAAACCATTATAATGATAACCAACAATAGTATAACCTGCAATTTGCCATTGCCGGCAAATACCCAGGAAAAAAGCGATCGCTTGACGATCGGTATATCGGCTTTTTTCATCTCAAAACTCCTTTAAACCCGTTTTCAAAACTTTCTGCGTGCACCTGCGTCGCCATTGCGCTGGACCGCAGGTTTCAAATGTTTACTATTAATCTGAACGCTTTGACAAGCAGATTTTTTTTGATCTGATAATCTTTTTATGGCATTCTCAGGATCTTAACCTTTCGTGATTGTTGGCGATTGCTTGCCTGTGCGGCAATCCACGTCATTGGGTTTACCAAACCGGGTGCTTTGCATCCGGTTTCACCCGCAACGATCGGGGCACTGTATGCCCCTGTCTTTTAGCGCCTTTGGCGGTAAAATCCAAACCACCCGCTGTGCGGGGGGTCGTTGACTCTGGAGGTCTTTTATGCGCTTTCGCTGGAAGCTTCTGATTTTACTGATTGTCATTGCGATGGTTCCGGTTTTGGTCATGCGTACATTCGGTGTGCATGGTCTGCGACGGCTGGGTACCGAACTGGTATCCCGAACCAGTGAAAATTTGGTGGTCGGTGCTCAACAGCAGCTGCACCTGGTGGTCGACAGCTATTCCCAGATGCTCTGGCAGGGTCGCGAGCAGCTCGAGTTGGCCTTGCTGGTTCAGGCCAAAGAAGTCGAACGGGCTCTGGCGCACGAACCTGAGGCGACCGGCCAGGTTTATTTTGCAGCCGATTTTGCCGCCGGCCACCATGTGCCCATTGACCTCAGCCCTTCGGCCGACCATTTTCGCGAGCAAGATGGCGCTCGGCCGACGATGATGACAGTCGCCTACTCGGCCCAGGTTTTTGCCCTGGCACCGGATGTCCGGCGCACAGATGTTGCGGCTGATCTGGCGCGCCTGGACCCATTGACACCCGTATATCAGGACCTGCACCAGCGTCTGCCGGGCAATGTCATCTGGCACTATACCAGCCTGGCCAACGGCCTGCACAGTGCCTATCCCGCACACGGTGACCTGCCGGCCGGCTATGATCCCCGCAGGCAATTCTGGTATCAAGAGGCCTTCAAACTCAAAACGCCCTGGGTCGATCAGTTTGTTGATCCGGAGACCGGACAAAAGGTGGTGGCAGCGGTCAAAACGGTCAAACGGCCCGACGGGACGACCGCCGGCGTAACCGCTTTGATTATCCCTGTCAGCCGTATTTTCGAACGCCGGGTTCTGGTCAACAACATCCCTGCCGAAACAACGGCTTTCATGGTTTATTTTTCCAGCGAACCGGATGGCGGCAAAAAGGGTGCCCGGGTTTTAGCACAAATCGATTTTGATGATTCCCGGCAACGGATCTGGCGGGCACCTCGCTCCAGCGACTGGCTGATTACCGATGAAAATGAAGAATTCAGGCCGATCATTGCTGATTTCGAAATGGGAGAGAGCAATATGCGGCGGATCAATTATAAAGGCTGTGATTGCCTCTGGGTCTACGGGCCGACCCATCAGGAAGGGTATCTGGTCTTGATCGCCCCCTATGATGAGATTCTCAAGCCGGCACGCCAGGCGGAAGCCTATATCCAGACGCAGATAAACGAATTGCTGCGCATTACGCGATACGGCGTCGGGGCCGTTCTGGCGGTGGTTGTTTTTCTGGCGTTTGCTTTTTCACGCACGGTAACCAAACCGATGCAGATTCTGGCCGACGGCGCGGAACTCCTGGCAGCAGGGCATTTTGATACCCGGGTCGACATTCGATCGCGCGATGAGTTTGGCGAGATGGGGCGGGTGTTCAACGCGGTGGGGCCCCAGCTTGAAGCGAATTACCAGATGCGAAAATCCCTGGATCTGGCCAAGGAGGTTCAGCAAAATCTGCTGCCGGCCGCCCCGCCCGAGATTACCGGGCTGGATATTGCCGGCAAAAGTGTCTACTGTGAAGAAACCGGCGGCGATTATTATGATTATTTTTACAGGGGTGACCGCAAGGTCGATGTCATGGTCGGTGATGTTGCCGGCCATGGAATTTCGTCAGCACTTTTGATGGCCACCGCGCGCGCATTTTTGCGGCTGCGCTCGGCTTTGCCCGGAGCGATCAAAGAAATTGTGGCCGATGTGAATGCTCAGCTTTGCAAAGATGTGCAGGATTCCGGTGATTTCATGACACTGTTTTACTCTGAAATCAATGCGCGCGAACGAGATATGTGCTGGGTCAGTGCCGGACATGATCCGGCGCTGCTTTTTGATCCGGTAACCGATTCTTTTACATCGTTGAGCGGCAAAGGGCTGCCGCTGGGTGTTGATGAAAATGCCGTTTATGATGAAGCCCACCACCCGTTAATCCCCGGGAATATTATCATTATTGGAACCGATGGTATCTGGGAAGCCCCCGATCAGCAAGGCGACATGTTCGGCAAAGATCGATTGCAGGACCTGGTCCGAACACATGCCGGGCAAAAGGCACGCCAGATTTTAGAAGCCGTCATCACAGCGGTGGAGGCTTTTCAGGGTCCAGGCCGACAGCGACAGGATGATATCACCTTAACCATTATCAAGATCGAACAGGAAGGGGCATCACCCTAACAACAGCGGGTGGTGATCTCCTGTTGCTCGGATCAACGGTTATCAGCCGGCTCTGATTTGTTTTGACAAAATAGATGCTAGATGACTATATATATTAATTTTATCACCCAATTAAATTTTAAAGGAACCGTTTAATTTCATTGCAAAAATATAGGCGCACAGTGGGTCCGTGCCGGAAAGTGCTGGGCAACAATCGAATGGAATTCTTTTTATGTGTGATCGGAATGGTAATGATCATTGAAGGTCTGCCATATTTCGCTTTTCCGGATAAAATGAAAACCTGGGTCAGCAAAATTATCATTTCACCGAGCAGCACCTTGAGAAGATTCGGGCTGGTGCTGATGTTGCTGGGTTTATCTTTGGTATATTTCGGACGCAGCTGAACTCGATCGGTGTGACGCTAAATCAAAAAATGTATGCGCTAAGCGAATATAATTATCAACTTCCGGCTGAGTTGATCGCTCAGAAACCCGCCGACCGGCGCGATGGCTCCAGGCTTCTGGTCATGGACCGCGTGAGCGGCGGGTTGCGTCATCATCGCTTCTATGAGCTGGGTGATTTTTTGAGGCCGGGAGACGTTGTGGTGGTCAACAACACGGCGGTTATCCCGGGCCGGCTGATCGGCAAGAAAGACAGCGGCGGCAGGGTCGAGGTTCTGATCTGCAATTTTAACGGTACCGGGCGCCCGCCGGCACTCAAAGCCAATCCGGTTTTTAAATGCCTGATCAAATCTGCCAAAGCGCCCCGATCGGGTGCTATTTTATATTTTGATGAGCAGCTGACCGCCAGAGTCCTGGAGCGGCGCGATGAAACGTACTGGGTGGAATTTGGCGCCAATGGCGATTTTGAATCCGTGCTGGATCGGATCGGCAAAACTCCCCTGCCGCCCTATATCCAGCGCTCTGCGGAATTGAAGGCACCCTGTGATGATCGAGCGGCTTATCAGACGGTTTACGCTACTGAAAAAGGAGCGATCGCAGCACCCACCGCCGGCCTGCATTTTACCCCTGAGCTAATGGCAAACCTGAAAACCAGGGGCGTTGCCATTGCAGCCATTACGCTGCATGTCGGCTATGGAACTTTTCAACCGGTGCGAACGCAGGATATTCGTCACCACCGGATGCATTCTGAACGGTATTCGATTTCCAGCGCAGCGGCGCAACGGATCAACACCGCTCGTACAGCCGGGCATCGCGTTGTTGCCGTTGGCACGACCTGCGTGCGCACCTTGGAATATGCCGCTGATACCATGGGTCAGGTGGCGGCAGGTAACGGCGATTGTGACCTGTTTATCTATCCGGGCTATCGCTTTAAAGCCGTTGATGCCATCATTACCAATTTTCATCTGCCCGAATCGACCCTGATTGTGCTGGTTTCGGCGTTTGCCGGCCGCGATAATGTTCTGCAAGCCTATCAGGAAGCTATCAAACGCAGATACCGCTTTTACAGTTACGGCGATGCGATGCTGATCATATAACGTTTGGTGTTCGTTGTCAGTTGTCCGTTGCAACCAAAGAGGCTAAGTCTATCAGCAGGCGACAACGGAAGATGGACCACGGACAACTAACAGATGACCGTACCACCGGAAGTTTAAAATAAAAACAATGCTTGAATTTGAAATTATTGCCGAATCTGCGACGACACGTGCCCGCGCCGGGGTTATGCAAACAGCTCGCGGAAATGTGGAAACCCCGGTCTTTATGCCGGTGGGCACGCTGGGCACGGTGAAGTCGTTGACGCCCGATGAATTAATGTCAGCCGGCGCTCAAATTATTCTTGGCAATACCTATCACCTTTATCTCAGGCCGGGATGTGAGGTCATCGAGCAGTTTGATGGCCTGCACAAATTTATGAGCTGGCAGGGTCCGATCCTTACCGATAGCGGCGGCTTTCAGATTTTTTCTTTGGCCAAACTGGCCAGAATTTCTGAAGAGGGTGTTACGTTTCAATCCCACATTGATGGCAGCCGCCATTTGCTCACGCCCGAAAAAGCGATTGAAATTCAAATTTGCCTGGGATCGGATATCATCATGTGCCTGGACCAATGTATTCAGCACCCGGCCTCGCGGGCAGAAACCCGCGAGGCGCTTGAAACAACCTCCCGCTGGGCCGAGCGTTGCAAGCTTGCCTGGCAGAGGAGCGCAAATGGTCACAGCGCGCTGTTTGGCATTGTACAGGGCGGCATGTTTAAAGACTTGCGGGAAGCGTCCCGCGATGCCTTGATTACCCAGGAATTTGACGGCTTTGCCATCGGCGGATTGAGTGTCGGCGAACCGGTGGAGACAATGCTGGAGATCGCTGAATTTACATTACCCAAATTGCCTGATGAAAAACCCAAATATGTCATGGGCACCGGCACGCCCGAAGATCTGATCGACCTGGTAGCGCTGGGAGCGGATATGTTCGATTGCGTTTTGCCCACCCGTAATGCCCGCAATGGGCAGATTTTTCATTCACAGGGCACTTTGAACATTACGAATGCAAAATACCGGCAGGATACCCGCCCGCTGGAAACCGGTTGCACCTGTTATACCTGCCGTCATTATTCCAGGGCTTACCTGCGCCATCTGTTTATTGCCAAAGAGCTTCTGGCCTATCGTTTGAGTTCACTTCACAATGTTCATTTCTTTTTACATCTAATGAAACAGGTGCGACAGGCCATTTTAGAAGATAAATTTGAATCTTTTCGAAAAAACTATTATAAAACCGTACAAAAGGAGACCTCGTTATGAAAGAAAAAGTTGAGGCAGCCATCGAAAAAATCCGACCCATGCTGCAGGCTGATGGCGGGGATGTGGAGCTTGTCGATGTTCAGGAAGGTATTGTAACTGTCCGGTTGCAGGGGGCATGCGCGGGCTGTCCCATGTCGCAGATGACCCTGAAAAACGGGATTGAGAAAATACTGAAAAGAGAAATTCCGGAAATCGTTTCGGTGGAATCGGCACCCTAAGGGCTATGCGGGGGTAAATTTACGTTTGATCTGTTACTTAAATTATTTGAAGACCCCATCGGATTTGCCCACAAAGAGCCCGTTATCTGTTAATAGAGTATGTGAGCATTTTAAGAAGGTTCACAACGCGGCTATTGGGCGTTAGATGCATTTTTGAGATGGGTTCTAATAACCAATAACGAATAACCATCTGAAAACAACTCGTCGCTATTTAAGACCATATCAGAGCAATAATAAAGGAGTGTGCCATGAAAGTACTAAAGATTGATCACCTGGGAATTGCAGTGAACAGCATTGATGCCGGCAAAAATTTCTGGACCGATGCTCTGGGTCTTTCCTATGAGGGATCTGAAACTG
>WOR8_10006557_pt1 | contig 18341 bp, 18 predicted proteins | sample DeeMarSeWOR38_10_FD_19890 | JGI IMG/M metagenome (IMG submission 19890)
TGGCCTGGGAAACCACTGCACAGGCTTTCGTCCAGGCCTTTGAAGCGCAGCTTGGGTTGAAGTTGGAAGAGGGGGAATTATCCGAGTCCGAATTAGCGCGTGCAGATGAACTCGTCGCTGAAAAATATGCGCATTCAGATTGGACTGAGAGAATTTAGTTTAGCAAGCTCTAGCTGCCGTCTTCGGCGGCGGAACGCCCCCTTGAGCAATACTAAAAATCAACGCCCCGTGAAATTCACGGGGCGCTATTGTCTGAGTTACTTTTCTTCGCTCTGGCTTTCTGACGGGGCGGAATCCGGATTTGATGGGACCGGAACCACACGGCGCATGCGCTCTTCCTCTAGGGCACGCATACCGTTGCGAACCTGGTTGAGCGAGCGCTCAAGCTCAACCTGAAGGCGATCGAGCGTATCGAACACATAGTCATCTGCTTCGTGACGAGTAGCTTCAGCATCTGCGCGCGCCTGGCTTAGAACCTGGTCTGCGCGGCGTTGTGCCTCCTGAACAATCCCATCTTTTTTGATCAGCCCATCCGCCTTTTCGCGTGCCAGATCGAGGGTACGGTTAGCCTCTTCTTGCGCTTGCGCCATGACGCGGTCACGTTGGGAAAGCAACTGTTGGGCTTTCTTAACCTCTTCGGGAATGGCAATGCGCATCTGGTCGATGATATCCAACATGCGGTCTTCATCCACAGCCACATTATGTGTAAAGGGGATGGGTTTCCCATCATTGAAAAGTTCTTCCAGGCGGTCAATCAGTTGTAGGATGTCCATAAGCTCCTCCGTTTTCCATCCACGGATATCCTTATTCTATCCGATTTTTCCAATTTTAGTCCCTGAGCGCATTTGGGACATCTTTATCTTCCATATCAACTAAAGTTGCTTTTAGTGCTTCTTCTACATACGGCGGTACCATGCTGGATACGTCACCACCTAACGAGGCGATCTCGCGCACAGTGGTTGATGAAAGGAAGGTATGCTCCTCGGCCGTGATAAGCGCCATATATTCAATTTCCGGTGACAGGCGGTGATTGGCCAAGGCCATGCGGAACTCGAACTCGAAATCTGAGAAGACGCGCAGCCCACGCACGATGACTTGCGCGTCTATTTTCTTGGCATACTCAACTGTCAGGCCGCTGTAGCCGGTCACGCGGATCTTGGGATTGCTTTCAACTGCCTGTTTTACCAGGGATATGCGTTCTTCAGGTGAGAAAAACAAAGTTTTGATAGGTTTATCGTAAACAGCTACCACAAGCTCATCAAACAGACGCGTAGCGCGCTCGGCAATGTCTATATGGCCGTAGTGAATGGGGTCGAATGTGCCGGGGAATAAAGCTCGTACCATAGGTCTCCAGGTCTTATGGGGCTAAGAAGTCTTACAAGTCTGACGATTGAGTTGTAAGGCCTGTCGGGCTTGTTAGACTAACTCACATCTCCCTTACCATCTCCCCAGAATCGCTCCAGGGCTTCCGATAACAGGGCGTGTTCAGGCTTTTCGAGCCCGGCATCTTCTTCGAATAATTTCTGCGCACGCGCACGGGCGTTTTCGATCAGGTCTACATCTGTCAGACTGGCCATGCGCAAGCCAGAGGCATAACCCGATTGACGCGTACCCAAAAATTCACCGGGACCGCGCTGCTGCAAGTCGCGCTCGGCTAGCACGAAGCCATCATTGCTTTCGGCCATAGCCTGCAAGCGCTCGTTCTCGACCGCGTCTTCGTGATCGGGAATCAGCAAACAGTACGACTGCTCCGAACCGCGCCCTACTCGTCCGCGTAACTGATGTAATTGTGCCAGGCCAAAGCGATTCGCGCCCTCGATTAACATCACAGTTGCGTTTGGCACATCCACACCTACTTCCACCACCGTGGTTGATACCAGGATGTCAAACTCTTTTTCGCGGAACTTGAGCATGGCCGCATCTTTTTCATCAGGGCGCATACGTCCGTGCAGCAAACCCAGCTTCAGATCGGGGAAAATCTCTTTCGAAAGGGTCTCATGATCGTCGACGGCGGCGCGCGAATCAACCTTTTCACTCTCTTCGACCAGCGGGTAAATGATAAAAACCTGTCGTCCGCTTTTGATCTGCGCGCGGATCAGTGTATACACGCGCTCGCGTTCCTGTGGCCGCAGCACGTGCGTATCCACTGGCTGGCGTCCGGCGGGCATCTCATCCATAATGCTCAGATCGAGGTCGCCGTACAACGTCAGCGCCAGTGAGCGCGGAATGGGCGTGGCGGTCATCACCAGCAGGTGCGGCGTCCGCCCTTTGGTGCGCAGTACGGCACGCTGGTCGACGCCGAAGCGGTGTTGTTCGTCAATCACAGCCAGTTCGAGGTCGGCAAATTGGACCGGTTCTTCCAGCAGCGCGTGTGTGCCGATGACGACTTTTATGCTGCCGTCTGCCAAACCGGCGCGGGCCGCTTCTTTCTCCGGTTCGGGTGTGTCTCCAATTAACAGGCAAATCGCGTCCTGCGAGATGACTCCATTTTCGCCTGCCAGCAAGTTTAAGAAGTTGCGATAATGCTGTTCCGCCAAAATAGACGTGGGTGCCATGATGGCCGCCTGCGCGCCATCCTTGACAACCATGGCAGTTCCTAAAGCGGCTACGACGGTTTTGCCGGAGCCAACATCGCCCTGCAATAGACGATTCATCGGGCGGCCGGAACCAAGATCGACCAGAATATCATCTACAGCACGTTGTTGTGCGCCGGTTAATGCAAAGGGCAGGGACTTGATGCGTGCATCCATCCAATCTTCAGCCACGTCGAAGATGCGCGCAGTGACAGATTGCCAGTCGCGTTTCTGGGCCAACACCCCCATTTGCAGGAAGAAAATCTCGTCAAAGGCCAACCGTTCGCGAGCAGACTTCAACCTGTCCTGTGAATCAGGGAAATGCGCCTGCAAAAGCGCATCGCTTAATTCAGGCAGTTTTGCCGCTGTACGCATGCTTTCAGGCAAATGGTCCGTAACGCGCGGCGCCCAATGTGTGATCACCTGGCTCATTAATTTGCGCAGCCATTTCTGGGTGATCTTTTCGGTCAGCGAGTAAATCGGAACGATGCGGTTGGTGTGCAGGCTCTCGGTCTCGACCGGTTCGAAGTCGGGATTGTTCATCACAAGGCGACCCAAATACTGGTCGATCTTGCCGGAGACGGCGATAGGCTCACCCTGCTTCAGGCGGTTCGCCATCCAGGGCTGGTTGAACCAGGAGAGTCGTAGCGCGCCAGTGCCATCGGAAAGGACTGCTTCGACCAGTTGCTGCTTGCCACCACGAATAGGACGAGTATGGACAGACTGTAACGCACCAATGACAGTCACCTGCTGGCCGTAGAACAAATCTTTGATGGGCTTGAGTTGGCTGTAATCTTCGTAGCGTCGCGGGAAGTAGTAGAGCATATCGCCCAGCGTGTGCATGCCAAGCTTGCCCAGAGTTTGCGCGTGGCGCGAGCCAACACCTTGCAGCACGGTCAGGTCTGCGTTGAGGGCGGCGGGGGTGGCGGAGGTTTTTCCAGCTGGGGCGGTTTCGGCGCGGCCGGGAGGCGTGGGATGCTCTTTGGCGGGTTGGGCTTCAGGTGCAGATTCTTTCTGTTCTGCAAGAGCCTGCTGGGGCTGAGAACGAGGCGCGCGCGTCTGCTGCTTTTTGGTCGCTTCGGGATATTGGGTGCCAATACGATTCCAGAGTCCCTTGAGCGATTCGGCGCGTGATTCGGGCGTCAGTTTTTCATAGGATTGCAGACGCTGAACAACGGCCTGGATAATTTCTTCGGAGATATTATCGGCACGGGCTTCGCCTTCCCAATAATCGAGCATTTTGGCCAGGCCGCCGATGATGGCTGTGTCGTTGTAGCCATTTTTATGTTCAAGATTGAAGAATTTACGGAGTTTCTCTAATGATTGCTGCATAGGGTTATTTTATCATGGGGATGGGCTACAAGAAAATAACCACAGAGATCACGGAGAGCACAGAGTTCTTATTTCCCTCCGTGAACGCAGTGGCTCTGTGGTAAAGCAAACGAAGACTTAAACTTTTACCGCCGCAAAGCCCAGCCCATTCGGACCAACGTGCGTGCCGATCACCGTGGTCACATTAACCATCAAAATACCGCGCGGAATGGATTGGCTAACCGAATCCATCAACTCATTCATCAGTTGATAAGCACGGTTCTCGGCGTTGGTGTGTAAAATCGCCAAACGTTCCAGGGGGCCAACTTCGCGTAGAGAACTGTAGATGCGCTCACCAGCCTGACGTGTTGTCCGCACTGCGCCGATGGGCTTGACTTCCCCATCTATCAATTCAACAATTGGTTTTATGCTCAGTAAACCACCCAGGGCTGCTACAGCACCCGGAACGCGCCCGCTGCGGCGCAAGTATTCCATGGTATCTAGTGCCGCCAAAACCTTCGTCCGTTCGCGCGTTGAGCGAATGGCATCCAGGATGCCCTCCAGACTCAAGCCATCTATTTTTGCCTGAACGGCAGCCAATACCTGGAAACCCAGGCCCAGGGTCAGTGAACCGCTATCCAGCACGGTGATGCGCTCACGAAAATCATGCGCAGCCAGGCGTGCCACACCAACGATGGCAGTCAACTCCACTGCAGCGTGGATAGAGAGAATATGGTCACAACCGGAATCAAATAACCTTTGAAAGCGTACTAAAAAATCACCGGAGGAAGGCGCAGCCGTGGTCGGCGCTTCTTTCATATCCGGTAAGCGTGTGTAATACTCTTCACGGGAGATACCCTCGCCATCCGCGTAAGGCTGTCCATCCAGCACGAGTACCGCCGGGACCACTTCAATTCCATGCTCATCAATGATATGCTGCGGAAGATCGGAGGTGGAATCAGTGACAATGCCAAGTTTCATATACAAACCCCTACCTAAAAGTTCGTCCAGCAGTTTAACTGCTGGACGAAAACAGGCGAACAATTTACTCTACTGAAATAATGAACTGATAATGCGGTTGCCCGCCATCCTGGACTTCGATCTCCTGCCCCGGATAAGCTTCGCGCACCTTATCGGAAATGTGGTTGGCTTCTGCTGCGTTCAAGTCTTCGCCGTAGAAGAGTGTGATCAACTCATGCTCTTTGGCGTTCGCTTTTTCCAGCAAACACAGGCAGCCATCTTCGACCGATTTGGCAGCACAGACCAGCTTGCCGTCTAAAATCGCTATAACCTGCCCCTGCTCCACGTTGACCCCGTCAATTTCCACAGTGCGTGTTGCAATCGTGATCTCGCCAGCCTTTACCAGCGCCAGAGATTTATTCATCTTTTCTGCAATAGCCTCAACATCACCATCCGGATTGAGCGCCAGTAAGGCAGATAGTCCCTGTGGGATATTGCGACTCGGCACCACTTGCACGCTCTTGACCGTCACATCTTTAGCTTGATTGGCTGCCAAAATAATATTCTTGTTGTTCGGCAAAATAATAACTTTATCGGTTGGCAGGTTCTCAAAGGCTGCCAAAATTTCCTGTGTGCTGGGGTTCATCGTCTGCCCGCCTTCAACGATCGCCGCCACACCCAGGCTGGCAAAGATGCGACTCAACCCCGGCCCCGGTGAAACGGTCACGACCGCGATCTCCCCCGGCTCCACACTGGTCAAATCAATCAGGTCGCCCTTTGCCTTCTCATCTATTTCATCCATCTGGGCTACCAGATTTTCCATCGCCACCTTAGTGATGGTACCGATGTCCATGATGTAATCAATTGGCAGGTAGCGGTTTTCCAACGGCACGTGGATGTGCATTCGATACATACCTTCGCCTTCACCTACTTGAATCGAAGTGCCCATCTCTTCAAGCTTGCCATAGAAGGATTGCAAGTCTAATTCGCTCTCTGGATAGAAATCTACAACGACCTCGAAATCCTGTCCTTCCTCAACTTCTTGCATTGCGCTTTCAAAATCCATGGCCGAGAGCGATTGTACCGATGCGACCGGTGTGTCCAACGGTTGACCATAGATATGACGCAGCATGCCTTCCAGGATAATGTGTAGCCCCATGCCACCCGAGTCGACCACACCAGCCTGCTTGAGAACCGGGAGCAGTTCCGGGGTCCGTTCAACCGATTCATCCGCAGCCTTGACTGCTATCTCCAGGACGTCAATCGCATCATGCTCGGGCTGCAGGCCTGCTTCCGTTGCCGCAGCGATATCTTTGGCGACGGTTAGGATCGTGCCCTCCACCGGGCGAACGACACCCTTATAGGCCGTGTCACGTGCTTCGGCAAAAGCCTTCACCAATCCCGGCCCGTCCAGTACATCCTGTCCCTTCAGTCCGCGCGAAAAGCCGCGCCACAACTGCGACAGGATTACGCCTGAGTTGCCGCGCGCGCCCATCAAGGCGCCTTGCGAGACGGCTGCAGCCATGTCGTCCACGCTGCGATGGCCAAGCTCACTGATCTCGTTGTAGGCCGATTGCATGGTCAACACCATATTGGTACCAGTATCGCCATCTGGAACGGGAAAAACATTCAGCGCGTTGACCATTTGCTGATTGGTGCGCAACCAGGTTAACCCGGCTTCCACCAGCCGCTTAAGCGACTGCCCATCCATGGGAGCTTTGCGAAATTTCTCCAACCTTTTCTGTGTATCCGGGGAATCTAAGCCCATGTTATCTCTCCTGCTCCTGCGGTCTTAATCTGTGTTGCTGACACGCAAACCGGCTACGTGCACATTGATTGTGTTAATGCGCAACCCCAACGCTTTTTCAACGTGGTAACGGACAGTGTTGGCGACACTGTTCGCCACAGATGCGATGCGCGTTCCATATTCCACAACAATGTAGATTTCGATATCTACTTTTTCCCCATCATACTCAACCGAAACCCCACGAGTTGGTTCGCGGGTAATGGTATGCGCCAATCCCTCGGCCAGGTTCTTGGGAGCCAGTCCCACCACGCCATACGATTCCAGCGTGGCATGATATGCGATCGTTGCAACAGCACCGGGTGAGATATGGATGCCGCCTAAAGTTGTGGTTTCTTCGCCCATAGTTTAATCCTCTGTTTGTTATTAACAAATCTTCTTGTTGAAGGATACGATGTGTGGTAGAATGCTGTGCTTGCGGGAGCAAGCCAGAACTCTGCAATTATAGCAAGAAAGGAAATTTGTAAGATGGCTAAGTGTGCCCACTGCGGAAAAACGACAACTTTTGGACATAACCGGTCGTTCTCAATGCGTGCAACCAATCGCAAGTTTAAACCGAACTTGCAAAAGGTGACAGTTTACGAAGGCAATCGCAAGAGCAAAAAGGTGCTGTGCACCAGGTGCATCCGCACCATGACCAAAACCAAAGCGTAACTCGTTCCTTTCCTGATCTGCCCGCACCATGCGCGGGCACGCGTGAACGACCGTAGGAAGTGACATTTATTTAGGCATTGTTTATCGTATCTCGCAATGCAGCAATCCCCGCCGCAATACCGTCCGGATATGTGAAAATCGACGTAGCGGACACAAACACATTTGCGCCTGCAGCTTTCATCGCAGGCAAGGTTTTGGGGGAGATACCACCGTCCACTTCGAGCCAGGCGGATGAGCCGATCTCATCCAGTTTGCGGCGAATTTCAGCCACTTTGTTGACCATTTCCGGAATATAGGTTCCGCCTGAAAAACCCGGATCGACGCTCATCACCAGCACCAGGTCCACAAACGACAATACTGGAAAAATGGAGGCAGCCGGAGTACCAGGGTTGAGTGTGACGCCCGCCTTGCATCCCAATGCTTTGATGTCATGCAATGTGCGGTGCAAATGTGGACAAGTTTCTACATGGACGGTCAGACGTGATGCGCCCGCTTGTGCATAAGCTTCAATCAGGTTTTCTGGCTTTTCAACCATCAAATGTACATCCAAAGGTAAGTCGGTGCCGCGTTTGACGGCTGCCACGATAAAGGGACCCATCGTCAGGTTGGGGACAAAATGGCCGTCCATCACATCGACATGGATCCAGTCCGCGCCAGCAGATTTGCAGATACCTAGAACTTCACCAAGTTGCAGAAAGTCGGCTGAGAGAATCGATGGTGCGATAATGAATTGATTGGGCATTAGCGAATGGGTGGATTATACGCGAAGTATACCCACATCCAAAATGGGATCAAACCGCCAACAGCGATCAGGGCCAGCAGGCCAAGAGCGACCGAGGGCCAGTCAATGTCAATTGAGGGGGCAGCAGGTTCAGGCTCTGTATAAGAAACCGGTTCGGGTTCTGGCTGGTAATCCGGGGAGGCTTCGGGGGTCAGGGATAGTTCGGGGGCAGGCTCCGGCTGGGTCTGAGTTCCAAAGCGCAGTAGCACGCGTCCAAGCTGGTCTGCTGTGCGGTAACGAGCCGAGGGTTCTTTGGAAAGCACCTTGTCTACGATCTGTTCGAGCGCTTGAGGAATTTCCGGCAAGAACTCGTGGATGGGATGTGGCCGGGCGTCGAGGTGCATACGACCGAGCTCTTCAGGCGTACTCGCGTTGAAAGGTAGAGAACCTGTTAAGAGTTCATATAACACAATGCCCAGTGAATAGACATCCGAAGCCGGGGAGGGCGCCTCACCTGCTGCTTGCTCGGGTGAGAAATACTGGGGCGAGCCCCAGACCACAACGCTGCGTTCTTCGGGGTGGATGGTGGCCAACGCACGTGCGATACCAAAGTCAGTGACCTTGAGACGCTTATCGGGCGTGACCAGCATGTTGTGCGGCTTGACGTCGCAGTGCACCAGCCCGGCACGATGAGCATAACCGATGCCCGCGCAGGCTTGCACGATCAATGGGATGGCTTCTTCCACCGTAAAGCGTCCGCGTTGGCGCAGCAGGGTTTTCAAATCCGAGCCGGGGACGTGCTCCATGACGATGAACACCTGCCCGCGGTCCAGCCCAAAATCGTGCACGGTGACGATGTTGGGATGCGATAAATTAGCCGCCGCGCGCGCCTCCTGGCGGAAACGCTCCTGAAAAGACTCATTGTCCGTGTAATCGGCGCGCAAAACTTTTATGGCAACGTAGCGTTCGAGCATAGAATCGCGCGCGCGAAACACTTCGGCCATGCCGCCAGAGCCGACTTTTTGTAGCAGTTGATAACGGTTGTTGAGAAGCGTACCTTCTTGCATTGCGAAATCGATTATAACACTGCCCACCCCCTGCCCCCTCCCGGCCTCCCCCATTTTTCGCTGAAGTTCACGGAAAATGGGGGAGGTGCCCAACGGGCGGTGGAGGCTGGGTGTATAATCGCCAGCATGCGAAGAGCGCTGGTTATCTACAATCCTACAGCAGGACGTTTCCCGGTTAAGCCATTTTTGAAAGCCATCGAGACAGAACTTGTCAAGGCTGGCTGGAAAGCCGATATTGTCGCTACGCAGAGTGGGGAACACACCATCCAACTCGGCCAGCAGGCTGCAGCCCAGGAATTTGATGCGGCTTTTGCCGTCGGTGGAGATGGCACCATCGGCCAAATTGCTAGCGGTTTGGTCGGCTCCGAAACGGCATTAGGTGTCCTTCCAGCAGGCACATCCAACGTATGGGCCAACGAGCTGGGATTGTCTCCTTTCACCTGGGCCTATCCTGGGCGGCTGCAAGAGAACACACACATCCTGGCCGAATCTCCTATCAAGCGCGTTGACGTTGGCAAATGCAACGAGTATTCCTTTATGATGTGGGCCGGCATGGGGCTGGACGCACTCGCCATCCGCAGCGTCGAGCCACGTATGCGGCTGGAAAAATTTTTTGCTATGCCGGAATATGCCGCTTCCACAATCTGGAACGCCAGCCAATGGCGCGGCATTCAGTTGCGTCTGTGGGCCGATGACCGAGAAGTGGAAGGCCATTATATTATGGCGGTTGCCAACAACATCCGCCGCTACATGGGTGGTTACTCTATCCTTTCGCCAGAGGCCTTCATTGACGATGGCCTGCTCGACCTGTGGCTTTTCCAGGGCAGCAGCCTGGCTGATGCTTTCCGCATCGCTTACGAACTGTGGCGCGGCGACCATGTTAAATCCGAAGAGGCTCAACGTATTCCATTCCAATCCTTACGCGTGCAGGCTGATTCGCCCTTCTTTGTGCATATGGACGCCGAGCCTAAAGACGCCACACAGGAAGCGCACATCACCGTCCAAAAGCGGGCGCTGAAACTGCTGATGCCGCCAGATTCCCTGCATCTTTTGCAGAATGAAAACTAACGAATGAATCGAAACGACCTGTCATCTATTCTCAACATACGCGTTCTGTTTGGGGCGCTTGGTATTGCTGGACTTCTCATCCTGGTCACACTGCTCTCTATTGGATGGAAAAAACCGGATCCTGCCCGCGACTTTGGGTTTGCTCCCGCTGACCTGACCATAATCCCCGCCCCAACAGCTACCCCCAACGTGACCGCAACTTTTACTCCCGATCCGTTGATCGTAGGCACGCCCACCCTGGCCCCCAATGAAATCGGCCTGGGCGGCTACGTCCAGATCGTCGGCACGGATGGTGAGGGCCTGCGTCTACGAACCGATCCCAGCTTGAATGGCACCCCGGCCTTTCTCGGTTATGACGAGGAAGTCTTCGAAGTGCGCGAAGGCCCGCAGGAGGCTGACGGATACATGTGGTGGTACCTGGTTGCCCCCTACGATGAAACCCGCGCTGGCTGGGCTGCATCCGACTTTTTGGGAGCTATCCCTTCACCATAAGTTTAACTGCGAAGATCGCAAAGAACGCGGAGATGAAGATCTTTCTCTGCGCTCTCCGCGGGCTCTGCGGTTAATTTGGAGTTGTACATTGAACGAAAAACCAACCGGCATTACTGCAAATAAAAAGACACGCGAGTTTACCGTCACATGGGATGATGAGCACACCAGCGTTTATCCGTTTGGGCTGCTGCGCGCGGCCTGTCCCTGTGCATCCTGCCGCGGCGGACATGAAAATATGGGCAGCGAACCCGATCCTAATGTCTTCGGTGTTGAGGTGGAAGAGTCACCCTCCACTCGCATTGACAATGTTCTGGCTGTTGGCTCGTATGCAATGTCCATCGTCTGGGAAGATGGGCACGACTACGGAATCTTCAACTGGCATTACTTGCGGGCATTGTGCCCCTGTGATGACTGTCGCGGTAAGTAGGGGCGGGGTGATCCCGCCCTATTGTTATGTAAGCAGTTGCACTGCTGACACACAGCAGAACAACTGCCACAAAACGGTGTATAAGCCGCCCCTGTCAAATTGACAGGGGCGATTGTTTCTTAATTCGTTGGGGTTGGGGTTCTGGTGAACGTAGGTGTTCTGCTCGGTGTTGGTGTCTTTGTCTTTGTCGGCGTCCGGCTGGGCGTTGGCGTTTTGGTCGGCGTCAACGTCTTGGATGGAGTCGGCGTATCGCTGGGCGTCCTGGTCGGCGATGGTGTAAAGCTGGGCGTGGGTGTGCGGATCTCGGTCAGGTGCTCGAGCGCTTCAGCGCGCATATCTCTGGGAACTGCGCTTCTGGGCAGATCCAGCAATTCCTGCCAGGAGTCGGCAGCGTTACCCAATTCTTCCCGCTCTTCGAAATTAAGGGCGCGCCAGTAATAAGCCAGGGCTTTTTCTTCATTAGTTTCAGCCAAAGACAAGACTTTCTCTCCTTGCAAATAGGCATCACCAAAATGCTCCTGGAGCATGTAGGCACGCATCAGAGCCAGGTTGGGCTCGAAGTCGTCTGTTGGGAAGCGCTCCAGATCAGATACGGCTTCGTCAGCTTCTCCAACTTCAACATAACATAGACCGCGATAAAGATATGCCTGCTGCTGACGCGAGTCCATTGATATAGCGGCGCTCAACGCTTCGATGGCTGTTTCGCAGTCACCGGCCCGGAAATAAGCTTCGCCGATCATGGCACGTGCTGTCGCGCTGCGTGTCTCATATCCAACGTATGTCTGCAAAACCTCGATTGCATCCGCATACTTGCCTTGTGCCAGATATATTTCACCTAACGTCACGTATACGGATAACATTGTCGGGTCGGCTTCGTAGGCTTTGAGCGCCGAAGTCTCGGCATCATCTGGATTATCGAGTGCTAAATAGGCTTGTGCTTCATAATAGTAGACCAATGGGGAGCCGGGCAGGAGCCTCTCAGCGGTTGGTAAATCAGCCAGGGCCAGTTCAGGTTCCTGGTTATTCAGATAGAAGATGGCGCGGTCGAGATAAATCTCGCCAAAATTAGGATCAAGCCGGATGGCTTCATCATACAGCTGGGTAATGTCCGCCTCGGGATCCTGGATCTGACGAGCACGCGCCAACCCCAGATAGGCCGGGCCAAAGTTCGCGTCGATCCGGAGTGCTTGATTGTAGGCTTCCACCGCATTGCGGAAGTCACCTTTGAAACGATAAGCCTCGCCAATGTAATAATATGGGTCAGCCGCATTCGGTTCGTTGCTGGCAATCTCACTCATTCCGGAGATGACCGAATCCCAGTCCTGCTTTTCATAGGCAGCCTTCACCACCCGGTAGTTGTCTATGGATTGGGGTTCACGCGGTGTATTGACATAGAGTGGTGTGGGCGTGTGAGGTGCATCCAACAACTCCGCCAACGGAACCAGCGTCCCTCTCCCGGCCGGGGCCTGCTCGGTGGCATTGACAAAGGTGGGCGTCAACGTGAAGGTGGGCGAGGGACCGGGGGTGAATACAACTCGTGGCGCGAGTGGATTGTTGTTTGGCAAGATCAGGCCAAAGACAACAGCCGCGATCACGGCTATGCCTACCAACCCGAACCCGGCCAAGCGTCCAGTGGGGCTGGATAACATGGTTCTAAGTGTCCGTTTTTCCTTGGGCTTGTCTGTCACCAGACCAAGTTTTTCCTCCCACAGGCGCGGACGGTCTAACGAGAAAGGCTGGACGCTCTCATCGGGCGGGAGTGCTCCCAACAAGATCAGCCCTCGTTTAGCGGTAGCATTTTCAGGGTCCAGTTGGAGCGCTGTTTTCAGGCAGTAGATACGTTCCTTGTTGGATTCAACAGCCGCGCTTAACCAGATCCAGTACATGCTATTGTTCTGGTCCGTTTTAAGCAGATTGGTCAGCAGCTCTTTGGCTTTGGCTTTGTCGCCTTCGCGCAGGGCATCGACCGCCTCCTGGAACATGGTATCTTCAGCCATGATTAGATTGTATTACAGGCTGGGGGCTGGGACAAGTGCCGCAACAGAAACCTTATGAATTTGTAAGACTAAATCGACTAATGATTTTGATAATTCCCCAGCAGCTTAAGGGGATTGCGATACAGTCAATTTGCATGCAATATCGTTATTCGTGGAACTCTTCTACCTGGTAGATCGAAACATCCAGATGTTTTTTGCGCCATAAATCGGATGCAGCACCCATCTTGTAGCAAAGGTTCTCAAGGAATCCAGCGGGGTCGGGCAGTTTTTCCCAAACCTGGGGAAGAAAGGTGGCACGCCGTGAGCCATCACGCAGGAGCACGCCGTCTATACCGGGGCGCAATTTGGACAGCAAGTCTTCGGGGGTAGTGTATTCGAGCGGGACGGGTGGGGTGAGGCGGGAGACTTCAATCTCGATATGGGGGAGTTCTTCCGGCCCCACATTTGGGAAGCGGAAATCCTGCAGCGCTGCAGCGAGGGCATGTTCGCGCACATCTTCCGCCAGCGGCTGGTAGGCTTCCAGCGCACCGACACAGCCCCTCAAATTGCCACCGATTGTCAACGTCACGAAGGAAACACCATCTTCTCGCAAACGTGGCGGCATAGACTCGAGATCAAGTGGCGGCAGATTCTCGCCGCGCACGCCGCTTTCCAGCGATCGTCGGGCCAATTGCAAAAGAATTTTCTGCTCTTCGATTGTCAATTTGTCTTCGACCATTTTGCCTCCCCTGGCATCTCCGCCGTGGACTAAAAGCCCCGGTTAAGGGTACGAAGCCTGCGTCGCAGGGTTAAGCCGCCTACGGCGGCTTCGTATTATTAGTTATTAGCCTGGATGTGAATATTATCTCCGTAGGGGACGTCCGGGCGGCAAGGTTTTTGAATCAGTCATCCAGCTTGTGATAGGCTCTATCGTGATACACCAGCGGCTTCCCTTCGCCGTTGCCCCGCGCAGCCACTACTTCAGCCAGGAAGAGCGTATTCGTACCGACTTCAATGGCCTGGGTCACGCGGCAATCAAGATATGCCAGTCCGCCTTTGATGAAGGGCGCACCCGTGACCAGGGTTTCGGTCCCGATACCGCCCAGGCGATCTTCTTCATCTGGCACGCGCCCGGCGAAGCGATCAGAGACATCTTGTTGACCGTCCGCAAGGATAGTGACGGCGAAGGCGTTTGCCTGCGCGACAAGCCCGTGCGTGCGACTGTCGGTTTGCAAAGAGATGATGACTATTGGCGGTTCCAACGCAATGGAGGTAAACGAACTGACGGTCATGCCATGCCGTTCTCCCGCGTGGGAGGCGGTCACAATGGTTACGCCAGAAGTCCACGCACGCATGGACTGGCGAAGTTGTTCGGGGTCAAGGATTACAGTTTGTTTCATAGGGTATTCATAATATCTGGGAGGTGGACGAGAGTCAAGACAATAATTTGCTGTTCAAACAATATTCTGACAAATTTCACCCTGTTTTCATCCACTAACCTAACGTGGGTTTCACCGGCGGGGCGGCTTTGACCCTGACACAGATATGTTCATCAATCTTTGCTCAACAACAGCCCCAGAAACCGATCCACATCGTACAGCGCCGACTGAGTTGCCGGGTTTGTTTGTGGCGGCAATAGCAAGTCAAAGCCATGGTCTGTCCACAGAAAAACAACGTTGATGGCCGGCACACCTGCTTGGGCCAACTTGGCGCGGAGTTCATAGGTAAGCTCCACGGGAATAGTGAAGTCATGCTTCCCGTGCAAGAGCAACGTGGGCGGACAATCAGGATGAACGTGAGTGACGGGGGAGGCTAATTCATACATGGCAGGTACATCCTGGGGATGGCCTCCCAACAAGATATCCAACCGGCCTGAATCACGCAAATTCTTCTTGTAATCGGGATTTTCGCCTATGGCCACTGGGGGCAGGTTTACCGTTCCTTGTAGATTCCAATGTTGATATATAGCCAGCAAGTCTGTAGGACCGTAATAGGAAACTACGCCGCACACGGATAGATCAGCACTTTTGAGATCCTCTGGTGTTAGCTCAGGATGCTCCGGCGTGTATCCTGCCAACAGGGCAAGATGTCCGCCCGCGGAGCCACCCCCTAAAACGATCTTTTCAGGGCTCACCCCATAACGGGATGCGTTTTCCTTCATCCATGCAACTGCACGTTTGACGTCCCCAATCATGCCGTAGATATTCACTTCAGGCATAAGACGATAAGCGACATCCATCACAGTATGTCCCTGGGCGACCAGGTGACGAAAGAAAGGCCTTGTACCAAAATCTTTATCAGACAAGTACCAGCTGCTTCCGTGGAGATAGATAAATGCCAGGCCAGAAGCGTTTCCATCCCCCGGACGCCAGATGTCACACAGCAGTTGCCGATCCGAATCGGGAACCGTCCAGAACGGGACATCGCGCTCCCAGATGGGTTTCGGAGAGGCTTTCATCTTCAAAAAAGGTGACCAGCGCCTCTTGACCATACGTTTGGCCTGCTGAGGTAGTATCTGGTCTTTCCACCCCGCTCCAAAGGCTTTTTCAAAACCGCCGTGACCCCGGGTACATTGCCAGACATACCAGGTCATCACACCAGCACCAAGGAGCCCCATCGGAATAGCCCAGTATGCCCCACTTATTCCTCCAATGATTGCTCCAAATGCGCCCATGATCGCCCAATATGGTGACAATGCTCCTGCGGTCAGTTTAGGAAACAATACAAACCACCCTAGTGGAAACTTTTGTTTAATAACGAGCGGGAGGCTCATTAGAAATGATATACCTGAGAAAATGTTCGCCAGAGTTGTCATGATTTTCTCCAAATCAGGATATGCTTAACCTTGTTGTTGATGTGACTTGTAATGACTCAGAAATAAGAATATCCATCCCATTACCAGGAGAATTAATATGTTCATCATGCTCATTGCAGGCATTGCATCAATGGCTTTCACGAAGCCGTCAGCAGCCTTTGCTCATATGTAAAAGGCTGCCATCAGCATGAAAACGTAACCAACCAGTCTAAAATCAAGTGCGGTTGTGGATGAACCCTCGAGAGCAATGCGTTCCTTCGCAAAAAACCAGAGTATCCCTATGAACGACAGCAATATCAAGGTTCCCCCTATGCCAAACACTGGAGCGGAATAAAAATTCAGGCTCATGACAACAAGAGATATTATCAACACGGCAAACAACCCTGTTCCAAACTTCCATACTGTTGATCCTTTTGCGCTTGAATAGAGCAACATTCCAACCCCGGACACGATCGCTCCCAGTGGCATTGAAACACCACGTAACATCATCAAAGGTCCAGTGAATGCCCAAATTGTCTGATTAAACTCATCCAATGTTAAAGAATGCATAAGCGGGAGGATTTTAACAACCGCTACACTCTCCCAGGCAATAGTCCATACAATGCCTATCCAGAACAGTACCAAGCCAACTTTTTGTTTGCTCATTTTACATATCTCCTTTCATGAAACATATCTTCCAACTGTACGCCGCTGTCTCAACAGGCTGCGTCGCTAAGATTGTCAATCTTTGTTCAACAACAGCACCAGAAATCGATCCACATCGTATAGCGCCGACTGAGCTGGCGGGGAGAATTGAGGGAACATAAAATCAAACATATGCTCTGTAATTGGGAAGATCACCATGACCGCCGGCACGCCTGCTTGGACCAGTTTTGAATAGAGCGCCTTGGTAGGCTTTACAGGGACAAGCACATCGGTATTCCCCTGAAAGAACAGTGTGGGTGGGGTTTCAGAATTGACATGGGTAATTGGTGCGGCCATTTTATACACTTCAGGCACTTCCTCAGGAGAGCCGCCCAACAAGATATCCATCCGGCCAGCGTACTTAAAAGCCTCCCTGCTTTCAATTATTGTTCCTATTGGTGGTGAGGGCAGGTCTGCATTCGGGTTGACTTCACGCCAGGGAATATACCCGGCCTCTAAATCCACAGGTGCATAGTAAGCAACCATCCCGCATACGGATAGATCGACATTTTTCAATTCATCCGGTGTGAAATCAGAATGGTTAGGCGTGTATGCCCCTAACATGGCAACATGTGCACCCGCAGACCCCCCTGCCAAAACGATCTTACCCGGATCTACGCCATAATTTTCTGCATTGTCCTTCATCCAAGCAACCGCTCGTTTGACATCCCCAACCATCTCATTGATCTGTACTTCAGGGCAAAGACGGTAGGCGACATCCATCACCGTATGTCCCTGTGCCACCAGGTGATTAAAGAAAGGCCGGGTGCCAAAATCCTTATCCCCTGCAGCCCAACCGCTACCGTGGAAGAAGATAAATGCCAGGCCGGACGTGACCCCATCCCCCGGACGCCAGATGTCGCAGAGCAGTTGTCGGTCTGAATTGGGAACCGTCCAGAATGGAACATTGCGCTCCCAGAGGGGCTCCGGGAAGGCTTTCATCTTCAAATAGAATGACCAGCGCCTCTTGACCATACGTTTGGCCTGCTGAGGCGGTATCTGATCTTCCCACCCCACCCCAAAAGCTTTTTCAAAACCATCATGGTTCCGTGTATTTCGCCAACCGTACCAGAACATGATCCCTGCACCAACAACTCCTACGGGAATTGCCCAGTAAGCCCAGTATACCCAACCAAGCACCGCGCCTATCGCCCCCAGGAACGCCCATTCCAGAGATAATGCGGCCGCAGCCAGTTTTGCAAACAGAGCCATACCGATCCCCTTTAGTTTTATAAAGAGCAGGATGCTCATTAACAATGATAAACCTGAGAGAATGGTTGCTAGAATTAACATAGTTCCTCTTTTAGATTACAGTATTGCAAACGGATGCGTAATCATCGCTGAGTTTACGAACCCGGTTTGACATCACCTGTACCATTCGATAAGCCAGGGATGGGTCTTCATGGATGCGTCGCAACAGGTTTTTACTTTCAACAGTCAATACTCGTGCAGGCCCCAGAGCACGGACAGTAGCCCCACGGACCTCTTTTTCGAAGATGGCCATCTCACCAAAGAAATCATCTTTGCCAAGGACTGCTAATTGGACATCTTTTCCGTTAGCTTCTTTGATGACTTCCACAAACCCATCCTGAACCACGTACATGGAATTACCCTTCTCACCCTGTTGGATGATGACATCACCATGTTGATATTTTTTTCCGAGTGCACCTAGCAAGTTCATATTTGATTCCTCCAGAATATTTTGAATTGAAACTTTTTGTTGTATAGAAAAATTACCCATTTCTTCCCCTTTGAAATCACCCTGTAGATGAAATAACGTACCCAAGAA
>WOR8_10004774_pt1 | contig 18338 bp, 12 predicted proteins | sample DeeMarSeWOR38_10_FD_19890 | JGI IMG/M metagenome (IMG submission 19890)
TCTCCCGTTCCCGCATCTCCAGAAACCGGCGGTAGCCGTCCGAGAACGCCTCGCCAAACCTGCCGAACAGCTTATCGTCCTCGGCGGAAAACTGCTCCGGATCCAGGTTTAAAGACATCACTCCGATAACGCCGAACTCGAAGGGAACGTAAACGTAATAGGCGTCCGGTATGTCCTTTGAGTCCATAACAAACTTCTCACCGGTCACTCGTTTCGAGTATTCGGCCAGTGCTTTTTTTTCTGCCAAGTCGGTTACCACTCGACGATATGTTATCCTCTTTCGCCAGGCCGCGATCAGGTCGTCTCGAAAGGGGCCGCCCGGTCTCAAGGATCCTTCAATTGCGTTCGTGTATACTCCAAGGTTCTCCATGACTGTTCCCTTACGAAAAGGGATTCGGGGGAAGTTCCAGACATGGTACCCACCGTAAAAGTCGCGCTCCTCGTCAAAGATGCTGATACCGCAACGCGGTAAGTCGTAACCGAGCCGCTGCAGTTCCTCCCAAACAATACGGGCGATGCCGGCAATGTCGCTGCTCTTCTCCATGCGGAACACGGCGGCACGCACGTGCTCCAACGCGCGTTCGACCCGCAGGCTGTGCATCAACTGCTCGACGCTTGCGGCCATCTCAGACTGTTGCTTTGGCATACATTGCCTCGATCAACTCGGAATATTTCTCGCAGATGATCTTCCTGCGAACCTTGAGGGTGGGCGTCAGTTCCTCCTCATCGTGACTCAGTTCCCATTGAAGAATCCTGAAGTCGAGTATCTGTTCCCGGTCGGACCACTGTGCATTGACCTTTCTTACTTCGCCGTCAATGAGTTCAACAACCTCAGGCCGGGACGCCAGGTCTGCGAAGCTCGAGAACGGGACGTCATGGTTTTGGGCCCATTCACTCACGGTTTCCTCATCAAGGGCGATGAGCGCAGTCAGATAGGGCTGTCCCTCGCCCACGAGCACGGCGTCCATGACATAGTTGCTTGCTTTGAGCATGTTCTCTACTCTTTGCGGAGCTATGTTACGGCCGGCCGTGGTGATCATCATGTCCTTGACCCTGCCGGTAAGTTGGACATAACCATCTGCATCGATCGAACCCTGATCGCCGGAGTGAAACCACCCGTCAAAGAGGACCTTGGCGGTGCTCTCCGGATCCTTGAAGTAACCCTTCATCACTCCCGGCGCCTTGCAGAGCAGTTCTCCATTCTCGCCAATCCGGAATTGCACTCCCTCTACCGGAACTCCAATCTTGCCAACCCGAACGTCGTTCGCAGGAGTTATCACAGTAACGCCGGTCTCGGTTTGCCCGTAGCCCTCACGCAGCGGCAAACCAATCGCCCGGAAGAAATCAATCACCTCCGGGGCAATCGGCGCCGCTCCGGAAAATGCTGCGCGAATCCGGTGCAGCCCAAATCGCTCGCGCAGCTTTTTCAGGACTGTCCATTCCGCGGCCAATCGTGCAGCCTGCAGTTGTATGCCCGGTTTTTGCCCGGATAATTCATTCCGGCACCAGCGAAAGCCGATTTGCAGCGCGGCGGCGTAGGCGCCCCGTTTCAACCAGGTAGATTCAGCCATACGCAGTTCGATGCCGGCCTTCAGTTTCTCCCAGGTTCGCGGCACTGCCTGGAATACTGTCGGAGAGACCTCTTTTAGATCCTGAAGCAGCGTGTCGGTAGACTCCGCACAACTACCGCTCGCGCCTCGTAGCAGTAATCCGGAGTATGAACTCACTCGTTCCATGATATGAGCCAGTGGCAGATAGCAGATCCCTTCGTCGTCCTCCCGCGTCCCGGCCGCATCCAAACAGCTTGCCGCGCCTTGCAGAAAGTTCCTGTGAGCCTGCATGGCCCCTTTCGGAGGGCCTGTGGTGCCCGAAGTGTAGACGATGAAAGCAGTACCGTCCGGATCGATCGCCTGCAACCGCTCTGTGAGTTCTTTCGGACGTTCCTCTTCGAATTTTCGCCCACGAGCTTTCATAGCGTCGAAAGTCATTACTGTGACATCCTTAATCCCCCGTACGCCGGTTGGATCAATCACCACAACATTATGGACATCCGGGAGCCGACCCCGCACTTCGGCGACCTTGTCGTACTGTTCCTGATTATCCACAATCCAGACTTTGGCTTCGGAATGCCGGACTACATATTCGCACTGCCCTGCCGAACTGGTGGGATAGATGCCTACGGAGACCGCTGCTGCGGATAAAGCGCCAAGATCTGCAAAAAACCATTCCGGCCGGTCGGCCGAGAGAATCGCCACTTTGTCGCCCGGTTCTACACCTAAAGCCATCAGGCCGTACGCGCAAGCGCGTACTTCGTCTCCGAACTCACTCCATGTGAGTTCGTGCCATATTCCTAACCGCTTGTACCGGAGAGCCACCTTCTGTGTATGGCTGTTCACACGGTTCCAGAAGACTCCGGGGATCGTTTCAGAAGATCCTGTAAAGCCAGGCTCAACGCCACCGCTTCTTGGCACGATAGGTTTTGGCTTCTCCATAGTTGCGCCTTTCTGTTCCATCCCCTCCGCCCAGGTAAAACTCCCGCACGGTTTCGTTTTGCCGCAAAGTTTCGCTGGCGCCGGAGAGCACCCCGCGTCCATTCTCCAAAATGTAAGCGAATCCGGCGAACTTGAGAGCGAGATTGGCGTTCTGTTCCACCAGCAGGACGCTGATCGGATTTTCCTGAAGAATTGAACGGAGAATGGTAAAGATCTGGTCGACCGCCAACGGCGCCAATCCGTGTGACGGCTCATCCAGAATCAAGAGCCGCGGCCGGGTCAGCAGAGCCCGCCCGATAGCCAGCATCTGTTGTTCGCCGCCCGAGAGTGTCTCAGCCCGCATGCCGCGTCGCTCCGCCAGGATGGGAAAGTGCGAGTAGATACGTTTTATCTCCTCAGCGGCAAATCCTTTGCGGGTGTAGGCGCCCATCTTCAGGTTTTCCTCGACAGAGAGATCGGAGAAGATCTCTCGGCCCTCCGGTACATGCGCGACCCCGAGGCGGACAATGGTCTCCGGCGATTCACGGTCGATCTTCCGCCCGGCGAACCGAATCTCGCCCTGTTCCACCTTCATCTCGATCGCTCGTGAGGCAACCTGCGGCAGGCCGGAAATCGTCTTCAGCAGCGTTGTCTTCCCCGCGCCATTGGAACCGAGCACAGCCACTGCCTTGCCTTCTTCCACTTGCAGCGAAAATCCGCGTAACGCGCGGATTCGCCCGTAACTAACCTTTAGATTCTCAACTTCAAGAAGCGGCATCACTGCCCCTCCCAAGGTAAGCCTCGATCACGCGCGGATCGTCGCGTACTTCATCAGGCGTACCCTCGGTGATGACTTCGCCATGATCCAAAACACAGACCCGGTCCGAGAGGTCCATCACCAATCGCATATCATGTTCGATAAGAAGAATGGTCGTTCCAAAGCCCCCGCGGATCTCCTGAATCCACCAGGCGAGTTCTTCGGTCTCTTCCGCATTCAGTCCCGCCACTGGCTCGTCCAGAAGCAGTAACTGGGGGGGGAGCGCCAATGCGCGTCCCAATTCAATCTTCTTCCGGATTCCAAAAGGAAGAATCGAAACCGGGTGTTGGCGAACGGCTTGGAGGTCCAGGAAATCAATGACTCGCTCTGCCGTCTCCCGGGCTTCGATCTCCTCCCGTCGAGCTTGGCCGGTAAACAGCAGATTCCGCATAAAGCCGGCCTGCATGTCCCCATGACAGCCGAGCATGATGTTTTCGAGCGTTGTCATTCCGGCGAAGAGCTCTATATTCTGGAACGTCCTGGCTATTCCCCGACCGGGAATCTGATGCGGCCGGAGGTGTGAGATCTCCTCGTCTTCGAAGAAGATCTGCCCATGCTCCTGACGGCAGAGGCGGCTCAGGCAGTTGAAGACAGTGGTCTTGCCGGCGCCGTTCGGGCCAACCAGGGCGATAACTTCTCCCGGCTCAAGGGAAAAACTCACATCCTGGAGAGCCCGAATGCCGTCGAAAGAGACGCTCAGTTTCCGAACATCCAGCAGATTCATCATTTTTCTGCTCGAGAATCTCCGGCTGCCTCAAAGTCCGCGGGCGTCTCGAACCGAATCGGCTCCTTGTCGTATACAAACCGCTTCTGTCCGACATCCACTCGTGCCAAATAGACCTGGCCTATCGAACCTCCTCGCAGATCAGGTCCATAGGTAAGGGGCATATGAGCGAGGTTCTCGTCCCAGCCCCGGAAACTCTCAGCAACTGTTACGAGTTTTTCGCGATTGAGATCACTTCCGGCCCTCTGAAGAACTTCCACCAGAAATTGTGCGAAATTATATCCGCCTGCGTGATAATACTGCGGAGCACGCCCGGGATCGTATCGAGCAATAAGTTCACGGTAAAGTTTCATCTGGTCGGTGTCCGAAGAGAGATTAATGGTTGATAGAACCCGTAGATTCTCCGCAGCCTCACCGGCTAACTCCACGAGCTTATCGTCGGCGATAGTGTTATTACCAAGGAATACCGGATGCCAATCCAGTAGCCGGGCCTCTTTGAGTACTGCCGCTGTCTCCCGGAGGGTGGTCCAGAGGATGACATGAGTTGCATTCGCTCTTTTGAGGTTCAAGACCTGAGTACTGAAGTCTAATGCAGCGCGCTTGTAGCTTTCTTCCGCGACAATGTGCAACCCATAGTGAACGGCTGCCTCCCGCAAACCTCTCAGCCCGTCACGGCCAAAATCGTCATCCTGGTAGATTACTCCAATTAGTGGATGTCTGCCCTGGGTTTCCTGTCGAATGATGCTAAGCATCATCCAGGATTGCATCCGGTAGCTTGGGTCAAGACCGAAAATATATCGTCTCGGCGGCGTATAGATAGCACTGGACCAAGTGCTAGGAGCGAACAACGGAACGCCCTCTCTTTCGAGAATCGATTCGATTGCCAGGGTTGTAGCCGTACCCGTGTTGCCCAAAAAGCAGAGAACCTGGTCCAGATCGAGCAACTTCCTCGCCGCGACAACTGTCCTTGAGGGTTGATAGCTATCGTCTTCGACGATCAGCTCAATTCTGCGGCCGTGTACTCCTCCCTGCTCATTCACATGCTGGAGATAAAGCCGCGCTCCGGCGCTGACTTCCTGACCGATAAAGGCCATCGGTCCGGTGAGGTCCGCGATCATGCCGACCTTGATTGTATCTTCAGTGATCCCCGGAATGTTTCCGTTTTGCTGTGAACATGATGCAAAAGCCAACAAGAAAGCTGTAAGAACCCATAACAGTCTTATCATGAGATCTCTCCTGTCGTCGTGCCTGGGTGGATTATAGCCCATGGCATTAACCTATTTATATTTTTGGCTTCTACTAATTTATGCAAGCAGTATTCCAAAAGCATTGGACGAGTATCTCAAGATCCTAACCTATTGCAGGTGCTAAATTTAGCAAAGCCATTTTCTCACAGACCGCTACTGCAAGCGATAAGAAACTTATCAGTGTTCTGTTCAGTAATAGGTCGATTCTCTTAAATTCGATTCAATTAAGACGAAACCAATGAATGTTTTTTTGTACATGTGTTCCGCCGGAATTCCTAAAAAGGCCACGTGTTCCAGTAGCGCCTGATCTTATGCCACCATCCAGCGAGACCTTGCGGCTCGAAGATGATAAACAGGATCAAAGCGAGTCCAAGGAAGAGGTTCTCGAGATCCGGGAGAGCAAGTCCCGGAAGAATCTCTGCGAATGCTCCTTTAAGGAAAGGAATGCCTTCGCGCAAGAATGTCACAAACATCGCGCCCAGAATCGAGCCCCGGATCGAGCCGAGACCTCCGATCAGGATCATGACGATGTACTCGACGGAGTGTGTGATTGTGAAGAAGTCCGGGCCAATGTAACCGAAGCGGTAGGCGATGAGGCTTCCGGCAATCCCGGCGTATCCGGCACTGATGCCGAAGGACAGGGTTTTATACCGGGCCAGGCTGACGCCCATCGCCTGCGCGGCAATATCACTGTCACGGACGGCGAGTAGTGCCCGTCCTATGCGAGAGCGCATGATGTTTGCGATACCGAAGGTCAACAGCACTGCCAGGCCGGCCGCGAGATAGTAGAACTCCACTTCGGTGTCGATCACCAGCGATCCGATTGCCGGTCGGGTAACCGTAAGGCCGTTAGCGCCCCCGGTGAGGTCCTCCCAGTTGACGATGAGGTGCTCCACGATAAAGTGGGCGGCCAGCGTTGCGAGCGCAAGGTAGATTCCTTTCATTCGCAGTGCCGGCAGACCTACAATGACACCGAAGGCGGCTGTAAAAAATCCTGCCAGAGGGATGCACAGCCAAAATGGAACTCCAAGCTTCATTGTGAGCAGACCGGCAGTATACGATCCAACGGCGACAAAAGCGGCATGCCCGAACGAGACCAGGCCGGTCAAACCGGTGAGAAGATTCAGACCGAGCGCAACGATTACACCGATGACAGCCAGATTCAAAACCGACAGCAGATATTGGCCACCGAAAACGCGTGTAACTAATGGAATGACTGCCAGTAACACCATCAGTACGGCAAACCAGAACTTCCGGACACCAGTGCGGAATAGCGCGAAGTCCTCCGCGTAGGATGTGATCATGTACTTCGACTTCGCTATAGCAGGCATTGCTTACACTCGCTTTGTTTCCGCCGCGCCAAAAAGTCCGGAAGGCCGTAAGAGCAGTACTGCAAGCAGAACAACATATGCGGAAACCTCTTTCAGGTTGCCCCCCAGTGAAAAACCAATCAAGTTTTCCACCAGCCCAATGATCAATCCTCCGGCAAGGGCTCCGGGAATGCTTGTTAAACCGCCCAGGACAGCGGCGGGTATGGCACGCAGGCCGATGAAACCCATGTTAGTGTCGAGATATCTGATGTCGGCTAAAAGCATTCCACCCACGGCTGCCACAATTGTCGCCAGCGCCCATGTCAAATTGAACATGCGGCGTACGCTCACGCCCATCAGTTGAGCGGCGTAGCGATTCTGGGCGACGGCCCGCATCGCGATGCCGAGTCGGGTCATTCGGAAGAAGGCGAACAACACCGCCGTGAGGACCAGCGTCACCAGACAAGCCCACCCCTTCACTGCGGCGATGGTTGCCTCGCCTAATGCGAAGGACCGTCCCGCAAGCGGAGTGGGCACTGGGAAGGTATCGTGGCCGAAGATCATTCCGATGCCGGCGCGTATTACAACAGCCAGTCCGGCAGTCACCATCAACAGGACAAATACCGGCTCACCAACCAGACGATGCATAATCAATCGTTCGATCAGTGCGCCCAGGATACCGGCGGCCAGCAGGGTGGCTACGAATGCAACCGGAAACGGAAGTCCCAGCGTTGTCAGAAGTGTATAGTATATGTACGCCCCGGCCATCATCATCTCCCCCTGGGCCAGGTTAATCACGCCGGTCGTCTTGTATATGAGCACGAAACCAAGCGCTACCAGGGCATAGATAGAGCCTTGCGCAAACCCGTTTATCACGACCTGTAAAGCGATGTCCATTTCTCACACTTCCGGTTTCCGGCCCACGCAGATTCCTCCGGCAAATTGGATCCTGAAGCAACCGGTCTTTGACGCAGCCTGTATCTCCTTCTCCCAGTTCTTCACTTCGTCCGGCGAAAAGTCTAACTCCGCGGCTGCTTGTCGCATCGAGCGTTCGAAGTTCATAATAGGCCAAATTTCTTCGAAGTTATCGAGGAGGCAGTCACCATCATTCACCTGAAGACCTCTAAAAATAGACTCGCGATAAAGCTGTAAATGCGGTGACGGTTCCACTCGTTCGAGATAGGCGACAAAATCGGCGACATTCTCGGCTGAATCCAGATGTTGCCATTCGTTTCGGATTCCTATTTTGCTGTCCCTTTTAACCGTCATTATATTCTGCCTTACCCGGATAGGCTACCATGGGCAAGCTAAAATGAGTTTTAAAGTAATTGCTGCAATTTGCATACCAGCATGTAACGGTGGGGCAATAGTCTTTAATTTATACCTGCCAATTTGGCTGTATCTATATCAATAGCAGGATTTTCGTGATACTCAGGACAGTAAATTCTCAATTTTTCGGAGTCGATGAGGTAATCGCTGACTGATAAGTTCTTTATCGGACAAGCGGTCAAAAGCTTGGCAAATACTAATTATCAGAAGATGATGATTCCTCTGTTTTGATCCGGATCCCAGAATAGGCAAAAATTGGCAAAGCACAATGGCGGCCAGCACACTATGAAGTCTATGCGCACGGCTGTAAGTCCTTATTTTCTGGTACCGAGGGTGGGAATCGACTTGTCCGCCGGCTTGTCAGGCGTCTTGTCAGGCGTAGCCCGCAGGGCGAAGCCTGAAGCCCGGCCAACTCTCCGATTCGGCTAAGGGCGAAGGCGGAACCCACACGCCCCTTACGGAGCCCAGGATTTTAAGTCATACACCTGCATTTCGCTATCTGGTGTAAACACTATATTTATCAATTAGTTAAATTTATCGTTATTTTCCGGCTTATTTTTCAATATTATTTGACATTATGCGGAATGGTAGGAAACAGTATCGGGTGTATCACCATTCAGAGATTTCGCCCATCGCGCGGGCCAGCTTGGCACGTGCGAAATGATAGCCATAAAGGCCAGCATATTCAAAATCTTCCGCACTGGCTAAGTTTTCCTGGGCCTGGACTACATCGAGATTGTCCGAGATGCCTGCACTGAAACGGGCCTGGGCTAGATCGAGGCTTTCTCGGGCTGCAGCCGCCGCTTTGGAGGCTGCCTCGGCAATCGTCCATGCAGCCTCCAGTTGAGCAAGTGCCGTCCTGACCTCTGATTCAACCTCCAACTCGATTTCTCGGACCTCCTCCTCAACCTGCTTTTTCTTGACTTTAGCTTCGCCTATCCGAGCAGCAATTCGGCCGCCTTCTAAAAGGGGTATGCGGACTTCCGCCGCAATTCCCCAAGTCGATACACCTCGGTCGATTGCCTCGGCCGAGACACCGTAATCGGCCCGAAACCCGAGCACGGGCAATCGTTCCGAGCGGTTACTCTGTAATTGCAGTTCAGCGGCTTTCAACTTTGCCGCAATGGCGGAAACCTCGGGCCGCGAGGCCATGGCAGTCGTTACGGCTTCCTTTGGTTGTGGGAAATTTTCCCTGGTGAGCTGGAAAGTGGAAGTGAGACGGATCTTCAAGCCGGGCGAGAGTCCGATTGTCTGCAGGAGTCGCAGCCGGCTGGTTTTCAGAATTTCCTCCGCCTGAGCCAGGCTTGCCCGCTCTCTCTGGTACTGGATCTCCGCTCTCGTGTAATCGAGTCGGTTCGCAGTCCCCACTTCCAGAAAATCCTTCGACTGGGACAGGAGACGTTCTGCAGTAACCAGCCGGGCGCGATTCGCTTCCAGGCGCGACTGTGCTTCCAGGGCGTCGAGGTAAAGCTGGATGACACTGAGGATCATGGCCTCTTGAAGAGACACCGCTTCCCACCGAGACTGATCCGTTCGTTTGCTTTGGGCTTGAATGCTCTGAAGGAGACTGAGGTCAAAAAGGTTCTGCCGAAATGTCGATCGGAAATCATAGGACTTAAAGGGACCGATTCTTCGCGGATTGCCCGGGAACTGGAGACCTGCGGAACCGAGGTTGTTGGTACGGTAAGAGCCGCTTCCTTCGATACCCACTCGGGGCAAGTAATTGGATCGAACCTGGTCACGAAGGTAGCGGTTCTCTAAAACCCGAAGATTTGATATCTGCAACCGCGGATTCAGGCCGACCGCTTTTTCAATTGCCTGTGTTAGTGTCAAATCGAGGACTGGCTCACCGAGGGCATCGGATTGAGGCGATCGCTCGGCTGCACGAAGCAGGCTAAAAGGTGCAAGGAGGATCAAAAGGAGGGCCGCTGCGGCTCCCGACCGGGCAAGTTGAAGTTGCCTGACAGGTTTCGGTGCAGTCAAGCAACGATATGCCGCGGGGACGAAGACTAGGGCCAACAGTGTTCCCCCGACGATCCCGCCGGAAATCGCGACAACCAGTGGAGGCCAAAGTCCACCACCGGCCAGGATCAAAGGCAGGAATCCCGCTATGGTTGTCAGCGTCGTGGAGACGACATGTCGACTTGCCCGCAAGACAACTGCGATTGTCTCGGAAACGCTTTCCGGGTTGTTGGTTGCCAGAGATGATAGAACCACAATGGAATCATTAATTGCAATTCCTACCAGCCCCATCAAACCGATGATTGCGACAAAGCCAAAAGGGTACTGGAGTACCCAGAGCGCGCTCAGCCCGGATCCCAAAGCCAGGATTCCGACGCAAAAGATAATGCCGGCCAGACGGAACGAATTGAAAGAGAGAACTACGGCCCCAATCATCACGGTCACCAACACGCCTGCGGACGCGAGCAATTGGTTCACCGCCGCATTACGCTCTTTGGCTTCTCCCCCAACCTCGACCCAGTATCCGGAAGGCAGATCGACGGATTCGATTCTATCGCGCAGTTGTCCCTGTACATTTGAAGGAAGGGTGCCGGCAGTCAGGAATCCCTGGATCGTATTGGATCGAATTCCATTGCGATGAGGAATACTGGCGAGATCAGGAACAACATTGAGTCCTCCTATAACTTCGAGAGGGATAAAGGCCGGCTGTTCTTCTTCATGGACACCCACCAGATCAATCGAAGAGATCTGATGAAGCAGTTGCCTTGATTCGGAACCGATTCGGATCCTTACCGGCAGCTCTTCGATTTCTTCCAGGACGGAACCGGCGAACCGGCCGTCCAGGATGCCCTGTAGCTGAGAGGCCACCTGAACTCGGTCAAGTCCAGCCAGGCGTAATTCCTCCTCCTCGACATCCAGAAGAAGCTTGGGCTGGCCGTCAATGAGCTTTATGCGGGTATGTATTACATCCGGCAACATGGCGAGCTGTCGGCGGAATTCCTCTCCCAGCAACCGCAGTTGATCCAGGTCGGGTCCATACAGATACAGTTCGACCGGGGCATCGAAGGGTGGACCCTGCTCGAGTTGCCGGACAATCATCTGAGCCTTGGGCAGGTTCTGGTCCAGAAGCATCTGGATCTCGTTGATGGTCTCAAAGTAATCCCGTTTGCTCTTCAGTTGCACCAGACCTTGTGAGAAGTAGGGAGATCCGTCGTCTCCACTCAGCATATTGTAGTAGAACTTAGGGGCATTACTGCCGGTGAACCAGTGTACTTCGGTTACCTGCGGATGCTGTAACATCAGTTCTCTGGCTTCCAGGGCAGTCCTGAGGGTTTGAGAAATCGGGGCTTGTTCCGGAAGTCGGAGCTGAACCTGGAATTGGTCTCTATCCGAAGGTGGGAAAAACTGTTCTTCCAACTGGCTGAATGTCAGAAATCCCAAGAGAGGCAGCATGGTGGAGAGCGCGATACCCCGAACGGGTTTTCGAAACAACCAGTCCAGGGCGGAAGCGAAATAAGCGCTCAATCTGGCTGAACGGAAGCCATTCCAAAGAGTACCCTGCAATCCGCTCCTTTGCGAGGGTCTACCGATTCGACCGGCAAGCGCCGCTATCACGGTTAGTGATACTAGGAGAGAGGTCACAACGGACAGGATTACGGAGATTGCGATCGGACCGATAAACTCACCAATTCCGCCTGGAGTAAGGACAATAGGCATAAAGGCAAGCACTGTGGTCAGGGTTGAAGTCACGAGGGGAACAGACAACTGTCGGACGGTGTTCGCCACAGCATCTTTTATTTTCAGCCCCTCCTCCAATTCCCTGGTCACCTCGTCTACCACAACGATGGTATTGTCGATCAGCAACCCCAGTGCAATCACGAGGCCCACGATGGACATCTGGTGCAGAGGTATGCTGATGATCTGTAAGAGCCAGAGAACAGTCAGACTGACCAGCGGCAGTGCGCTTCCCACCAGGAGAGCAGATCGCCAACCCATTGTAAAAACGATTACCAGGATCACTAAAAACATACCGATTAAGAGATTGGCCTCAAGAGATTCGATCCGCTCCTCCACATATCGACTCTGGTCGAAAATGATCTCCACCGAAATTCCTCTGGGGAGTTGGCGGGAATATTCCGTCAGCGTATGCCGTACCTCTGAGGCCCACCTGTCGATTCGCTGGCCGGGCTCCATCCGGATTCCCAGGGCAACCGCGGGATGGCCACCGATCAAGGAGATTTCCGATGGAGGGTCGGCAATCATCTTTTTTACCTCGGCCAAGTCTCGAAGATAAAGGATTTGACCGTTTTCCCCGGTAAGTATCGGTGTTGACTCGACTCGCTGTACGGTATCAAACGCTCCTTCCACCTCCAGAACCAGATCCGAACGGATTCCCCGAAGTTGTCCACCGGTAAGTTTGGAATCGCTCTGTGCGACTAAGCGAGCGAGCGTGTCCGCAGTGAGTCCGAGCAGCGCCAACTGATTGGGATCTACTTCGGCCACGATCTCCTCCTCCGGAGTTCCAAACATCACGACCTGTTTTGTTCCGGATTTGGCCCTGAGAATGGAGGAAAGGTTTTCTGCATGCCTGCCGAGAACCGAGAATGGTATCCCAGATATCTCGGGATCTGAAAGCTGCGTTACCTCTGTAAGAGGTTCCATCCAAACCAGCGCTGCTATCAGGGTATAGGCATCTACTTCAGTATCCGTCTCATTGATAAGAGGCGATCCCGCTTGTTCCGGCAGTACTGCCTTCGCATCGCTGACCCGGTTCCGAATCGTCGAAAAAGCCCGACTTACCCGATCGGATGAAATGGAATCTGAGATTTCAACCGAGATCACCGAGATCCCTTTGCGAGAACTGGAGATAATCTGCTCAATCTCTTCAATTTCCTCCAGAACTTCTTCAATCTTTTGAGTCACCAGCGATTCGACCTGTGTGGCATCCGCTCCGGGGAAAACGGTGGTGATCAGAAGCGCTCGTTTTGTCAGACTTGGATCTTCCTGACGAGGCAGTACCTTGTATGCCGACAGACCTGCGACCAGGACGACTGCAATAGTCAGGATCAACAGTCGGGAGTTTGTGTAGTAAATATTCAGCATGGTTCAACTCCGTTTACAATTGAACCGGCCGGACATATTGCCCGGGAACGATTCGGTTGGTACCTGAATGGATCACCAGATCATCTGCTCGCAGGGGACCCCGGACCAGAACTCGATCTTCTTCGGTGAATCGAGCCTGCGTTTGCCCTTCCGTCAAGGGTTCGAGAACAGTACAAGACCAGAGTCCACGAATTCCACGTGTTAGGGCCGAGGTGGGAAGCCAGAATCCGGAAACAGCCGTAGTCTGATTGAGCTCCAGTCGCGCGACCTGGCCGGTCTTTAAGAAAGCAGCGGAGTCGTCGGAGATCTGGAAGAGGGCCGTAGCGGATCGTGTCCTTCCCTCAAGTTCCGGCAGGATCGAAAGCAGCTGTGCCCTGTATTCGGTTTTCCCGATCTGAATCGGGAACTCAGTACCCGGTACTAACTTTAATGCATAATCGACGGGGAGGCCGATCTTGACGCGAGGTGTTGAATGTTCAACCATCGAGATCACTGGATGAGCGATGGATACCACCCTGCCTTCATCTACGAGTTTTTTAGAGATCCGGCCTGCAAAAGGAGCTTTGAGTGTGCTTTTTTCAATTTCGAGTTGAAGCGAATCGACCTGGGCGGATAGCTGATCGACTACGGCCTGTTGAGAAGTGATCTTCTCGCGCCGAGTTCCAGCCAATAACTCATCCAATTCATGTTGAGCGGCATCGGCAGAAGCCTGAAGCGTGTTTACCTCAAAGGAGGCAAGATCGTACTCCTCTTTCGAGATTGCCTGCCGCTCGAGTAACTCCTCTCTTCTTAAAAGTCTGATCTCGGCCAGTTTCTTCCTGCTTTGTAGCTCCGCTACCCGCGCTTTGGCGGCACGGATGGCTTCCCGCCGGGGTCCGGCAACCAATTCGTCCAGATGGGCTTGCGCTTCGGCCTGTTGTGCCCGAATTTGACGAAGTCGAATTTCCAGATCCCGGGTGTCGAGGAGGGCCAGGGGAGTTCCCTTTTTCACTGTCTGACCCTCCTCCACAAGAATTGAGGTGATTTTCCCAAGGCGCTCGAATCCCAGTTGGGAGGAGCGCCTGGCCTCGACCGTTCCGGAGAAGAAGCGAATCGAGCGGACCTGATCCACTGCTTCCACCTTTTTGACCTCGACAGGAAGTACTCTGGGAGTGGCATCCTCCACCGGACCGTTCTGGTTCCAGACGGTTCCGCCGATCAACAGGGAGCCCACTCCAAAGAGTCCGGCGAACCAGACCACAACAAGCCTCTTCTTCAAGGAGTGAAGCCAACCGGTCAAAATAACCCTATAGGCAGCAAAGATTTTTTTCATGATTCAGAGCTCCCTTAACATTGTGTTCTTAGTAAACACTGTTAACCTCAGTGACAAAAAAAATTTACTTTTTCAGCCCCTGGACCATCAGATCGAGGCTGTTGCGAATAAAGGCCTCATTATCCATCCAGGGAAATCTCTTTTCCGATATCAACAAGATTGTGGCCCCGTGCAGCATCGCCCACCAACTTGTAGCTGTTTCCAGAAGATCTACTTCTCGGAACACGCCTTCCCGGACGCATTTGTCGATTCCCTCAATCAGAATCCCAAAAGCACGACCGGCGATCGAGTCCATGAATTCCTCCGAATTCTCCGGGATCGGGTGGTGGTGGTGCACTATAAAAGTCGACAGGTAATGGTTTGGGTGGTTGATCCCGAGGTCGATATAGGCACGGGATCCTGCCAGAAGCGCTGCCAGTGGATCCGACTGATTCGCGGTAGCTATCAAAAGTCTTCCGATCAACTTCTGAAACATCTGATCGCAGATATTGCGCAGAAGGTCATTCTTATCCTTGAAGTAGAGGTAGATCGTGGTTGGTGAATACTCGATCTTCCGGGCCACTTTGCGCATAGAGACGCTCTCGTAACCCTCTTTGGCGAAGAGCTCACCCGCTGCTTCCAGGATCTGTTGTCGAAGCTCTTCTTTGTGCCTTTCTTTGCGGGCTCGAATTCCCATGCCCCCTCCTTCTTAACAATGTTAATAATAATTACAAGGATAACCATTGTCAAGCACAAAATTTTATTTTTTTCTTTCAGACGTGAACTCTGTTGGTGTCAACGCAAATGAGATCCGCCAAAGCAAAAACAGATAGGAATCCGGAGGGGTTTTGGGCCCCCTCCGGATTCTATAGATACCGATAGCTTCGTATAGAACCTTATGTTCCGGAAAAAGTCAGGGAAAAGCGTCTGTTAGATCTTTCTTTATTTTTGGGCTAAAAGTGTTCAACTATCGCTGAAGGTAAACACTTACGGACCATGACTGTCGGAATTCCTTTTCAACAGAAATCTGCGAGGATTTTCACTTTCTCAATCCCCATCATCTGCATATAATGGGTCCAGAGCCGCCAAGATTTATAGAGCAGGAACGGTCCCCTTACCCGGAGGTTTCCATGCCCGAGATCCGCCTTCGCTTTCAGCTTCAGTCTCCGCCTTCGGCTTCGCCTGACAAGTCGGCGGACAAGTCGGCCGATATATTGATCGTATCCAATCAGATACCGAGGGAGATAGAGAAAGTACAATGATTGGGAAATCCATTTCGCACTATCGGAGCGTGGAGAAGATCGGCCAGGGGGGCATGGGAGAAGTTCTAACTTGCCGGCGATAAGACTTTTTGTTTGTTTCGTGTTTATAGCGCGAAAAGACCAAGCCATTTTGGAAGGAGAAGGAGCCAACTATGTGTAGATTTTTAGCGGCGCTTTCCATCGGAATTCTCGCTGTACTGGCAGTCCAGGGTTCATCCCTGGCTCAAGGGACGACGAGTTCCGAAGCCAAGGCGCAAGAAGCTCAATTTGAAGTTCTCAGCCCCTGGGCGGATGTTGATCCGATCCCGCTCCGGGGAATTTCCCCGAGAATTGAAAGCCTCGCGGGAAAGAAGATTGGATTATTCGTCAATCCCAAGCGGGCGGCCCTGCCGATCGCGGAATCGATCCAACGGAGATTGACAGCCATGTACCCCGATGTCGAGATAATCATGTACCGCTCCTACGGGGCGAATGTCAATGAGATCGAGACGGAGAACAAAGAGAAATTTACGGCCTGGGCGAAAGGGCTTGACGCCGCCATTGCCGTTGTCGGTGATTGAGGGTCCTGCACAAAGTACCTCGCCTATAACGGAATAGTACTCGAGGACTTTGGCAAGCCGGTCGTGCTACTGGCTAATCATGGGTTTGTTGCCGATGCTCAATCAGCTGCATCAAGCAGGGGAATGCCCGGAATCAGAATCGTGGGGGAATCCGTGGCTTGTGAATCCACCGTTAAGTCTGACATTGAAGAGGGCGTAGCGGCAGCCATGAATGATGTGATCGAAGGTTTGACCAGGCCGCTGACTCCTGAAGAGAAATCCCCGAAACAGCAAACAGGCAAGACTGCAAGAGTCGCATTCAAAGGCAACATTCAAGAGGTAAACCAGTTCTACTACAGAAAGGGATGGACAGACGGTCTTCCCATCATTCCTCCGACCGAGGAGGCTGTTGCTGAGATGATGACCGGGACCGATCTGCCGCCCGACCATATCGTAGCAACAATCATCCCGAGAAAAGGGAAGGCCACAATCGAGAAGATTGCGGTCAACGCAGTCATGGCCGGCGCGCTTCCCACTCACATGCCGGTTTTGATCGCCACAGTGCAGGCTTTAGACGATCCTAAAACCAGGTTTGATACATTTGAGGTGAGCACCGGATCGTGGGCGCCTTTCCTTGCCATCAATGGTCCGATTAGAAACGATATCAACATCAATTGCAGCTCAGGCGCATTGAGTCCTGGCGATATCGCAAACGCCGCAATCGGCCGGGCCGTCGGATTGATCGTCAAGAACATCGGCGGAGCAAGAAAGGCTATCGAAGATATGGGGGTCATAGGCAACCCGGGCAAGTACAGCCTCGTGATCGGGGAGTATGAAGAGGCAAGCCCCTGGGAGCCCCTCAGCGTCGAGCGCGGCTTCAAAAAGGAAGACAACACCGTCACCATTTTCTTCCCCAACACTTTCATTCAGACGGTTCCTGGCGGGACAGACGCAAAAGGGATCCTGGATACGCTTTCAGGCATGGTTACCGGCACCATGTCCAGCCTCATTCTGATCCCTTCATGGGCCAAGGTTCTATCGAATGAAGGATGGACGAAGCAGAAAATCAGAGAATATTTGGCGGCGCAGGTCTCCCCCGGCCGCACTACCGGCCTTCCAGGTGCTAAGAGTCCTCAGAGACCAGCTCTCGACAAAAGCCTTATGATCCTGGTTGCCGGTGGGCCGGGCTCGTTTATTGGTTTGTTGAGAAGCGCGGGCCCCGGGTTTTTCGAAAACGCCTTTGTCACCAAGAAGATTGAGTTGCCGAAGAACTGGGACAAGCTTGTGGCAAAATACAAGAATCTCAAGCCGAATTACGAGAAGTACTAAAAGAAAACGCCACGAATTTCACGAATACGGTTCGTGAAATTCGTGGCATGTGGTTTCCGCTGCTACGTCAGCAGAATCTTGCGTACTGCGCCTTCCGGATCGTCGACCATTCGACAGTTGTTATCGAACACCATCGTCTGACACCGTGAAGGGTCGAACGGCTCCCAGTCCAATCCTGGCTGGCTTGGATTGCCCGTGCGGGCGAAATTGGCCCAGGCCGTGGCCATCTTCTTCGCAAGTGACTGCGCTTCCGGCCCGTTGCCTGTTCCCTGTTCGCAGCGCTTTGTGTTATCGAAGCAAAAAGCAAGCTCCGCTGTATGCCATGCGCCCGAATCTTCCAGCATCGGCGATTGCCAGGAGAAATACCATGTGAATACCGGAGCGCCTTTCTGCTCGTGCTTCATCGTGGCCATACGTATGGCGTTGTTGCATATGTTGAATGTGTTCAACCCGCTGCCGTTGCACATGTAGGACAGCTTGCGGATACTCTTCTCCGGATGCGCTTTCTTTATTGCCGCGATCAGCGCCGTGGCCTTGGCCTCGCCGTAGCTCTTCGTGAGTGTGGCCTGCCACTCCGCTTCGGTGGGCCGCGAAAGCATGGAATTCCCCTCTTCACTCACCGAGCCGATCAGCATCGGGATGTTCTTCGAAATCTCCGGAGCCACATCGAAGAAGGATCTCATGGTAATGATGCGGCCGTCGATGGTCGGCCCCCAACCCACGCGCGGTTTTTCTATTCCCGGCGGGGCGATTGGCCCGTAAATACCCATCGGCGGGTTCATCTTCGCCGCGACGGCATTGCCGATTTCGTTCAACCTGGACCATCCCATCTTCTGAAGCGCGGCTATATCCTTGACGCCGAGCTCGGCGCAAACCCGCCTGGCATATTCTCTGGACTGCTCTGCGCTGGGAGCATCGCTATGATCGAGTTTCGGACATGCCACTCGCAATGGAT